>Ga0070659_100002547_pt1 | contig 12963 bp, 9 predicted proteins | sample KBSC23metaG_FD_64666 | JGI IMG/M metagenome (GOLD analysis project Ga0070659, IMG submission 64666) | Corn rhizosphere microbial communities from Kellogg Biological Station, Michigan, USA - KBS C2-3 metaG | ecosystem: Host-associated > Plants > Roots > Rhizosphere > Soil ...
TGGGAGCGGCAGCGGGATTTCCTGATGACCCTGGTGGTCAACGCCTGCGGCCTGGCCCATGGCGTCATCCCCGGCATGGTCGCGCGACGCTCTGGCGCGATCATCAATGTGGCGTCGCTGGCGGGCTTCGCGCCCGGCGTCGCGGGGCACACGCTCTATCCGGGCGCCAAGAGCCTGGCGATCAGCTTCAGCCAGGCGCTGGCGGCCGAGCTGCGCGGGTCGGGAGTGGCCGTTACCGCCGTCTGTCCCGGCTTCACCCAGACCGAGTTCGCCCAGGCCAACGGCACCAAGGCGGTGATGGACGAGGCGCCGCGGCGCTTCTTCCAGACCGCCGAGGCGGTGGTCGCCACGACGCTCGCCGCGCACGACAGGGGCCAGGTGGTCGTCGTGCCGGGCCTGCACAACAAGCTGGCGGCGACCGTGCTGCGCTATCTTCCCGAGTCGCTACTGCTGGCCATCCTGACGCGGGCGTCGGCGAAATATCATCTGGAGGGCTAGGCCTATGGCGCACTTCGACGTGGTGATCATCGGCTCCGGCGCGGGGGGCGGCACGCTGGCCCAGAGGCTGGCGGCCAGCGGCAAGTCGATCCTGATCCTGGAGCGGGGCGAGCAACTGCCGCGGGAGGCCGAGAACTGGAGCTCGCGGGCGGTCTTCATCGAGCACCGCTACCGCACCCAGGAGAAGTGGTACGACAAGCGCGGCAAGCCCTTCACGCCCAACACCCACTACTGGGTCGGCGGCAACACCAGCTTCTACGGCGCGGCGCTGCTGCGCCTGCGGGGGCGCGACTTCGAGGAGGTCCAGCACGCCGGCGGCGTGTCGCCGGCCTGGCCTATCAGCCTGACGGACCTGGCGGCCTACTACATGGAGGCCGAGACGCTGTGGCAGGTCCACGGCTCGCGCGGCGACGATCCGACGGAGGAAGGAAACGAGCCGCCCTACGCCTATGCCGCGGTGCATGACGATCCGGGGATCGCGCAACTTCGCACCCATTGGCAGGAGCAGGGCTGGAAGCCGTTTTCGCTGCCGCTGGGCGTCAAGCTCGACCAGGCCCATCCGGTCACCTCGCCTTGCATCAAGTGCAAGACCTGCGGCGGCTATCCCTGTCTGCTGAAGGCCAAGTCCGACGCGCGGACCATCGCCATCGAGCCGCTGATGGGGGCGGCCAACGTCACGCTGTTGACCGGCCGGAAGGTGACGCGGCTGGAAACCGATCCGCAAGGCCGCTCGGTGACCGAGGTGGTCTGCGAGACCGGGCAGGGCGAGGAGCGCTGGACCGGCGACATCGTGGTGCTGGCGGCAGGCGCGGCCAACAGCGCCGCGGTGCTGCTGGCCTCGGCCAACGCCGCGCATCCGAACGGCCTGGCCAATGGATCGGATCAGGTGGGGCGCAACTACATGTTCCACACCCTGACGGCGATGGTCTCGCTGACCTGCGCCCACGTGGACGTGACCTTTCCCAAGACGCTGGCGTGCAACGACTTCTACTGGCGCGATCCGGACGGGAGCTACGACAAGCCCATGGGGCATATCCAGCTCCTCGAATATATGAGCGGCCAGACGCTGGAGGGGCAGGTCTCCGACTGGCTGCCGCCGGCCCTGGCGCCGGACGTGGTCTCCGAAGGCCTCGCCGAGCGGATGCTGTCCATGCTGGTGATCAGCGAGGACCTGCCGCTGGCCGAGAACCGGGTGCGGGTCACGCCGGACGGACGGATCAACCTCGACTACACCTACAACAACCTGGAAGGGCACGAGCGGCTGGTGAAGAAGCTGCACGCGTCGCTCGACGGCTTCGTGGACCAGGCTCACCCGTTTTCGCAACACCACTTCGAGTTCAGCAGCCTGCTGCCGCTCTACGGCACCGCACATCAGGCCGGCACGGTGCGGTTCGGCGCCGATCCGAGGGCCTCGGTGCTGGATCCGTTCTGCAAGGCGCACGAGCTGGACAACCTCTATGTGGTCGACACCAGCTTCTTTCCGTCGATCGCCGCGGTGAACCCGACCCTGACGACGGTCGCGAACGCGCTGCGGGTGGGCGACCACCTGCTCGACCGGCTGGGCTGCGCGGCGCCCGCGGCCAAGGCCCGCGGCGTGGCGCGCCCGCGGTCGCACAAGGAAGCCGAAGGATTGGCCTGACGCAGAATGCGAGGAACCGGCCTCCTCAAAAAGCGTTGCCGTACAGGGACTATGCGGACGCGGCTTGGCCGCGCGCAGGGACGCGCCTGTGGGGGATGGACTTTGGGGGCAGTGAAACGCAGCGCGGCTCTGGGTCTGGCGCTGGCCGCGGGACTGGTCGGGCAGGCGCACGCCGAAGAGCTGGCGGCCGATCAGGCGGCGGAGCGCGCCGTGGAGCAGCTTCGCACCTATTCGCTCGAGGACCTCACGAACCTGCGGGTGACCACCGTGTCCAAACGGGCCGAGCCGCTTATCCAGGCGCCGGCCGCGATCTACGTCATCACCGCCGATGACATCCGCCGGTCGGGGGCGACCAGCCTGCCGGAGGCGTTGAGGCTCGCCCCGAACCTGGAGGTGGCGCGGATCAACGCGTACTCCTATGCGATCACCGCGCGTGGCATGAATTCGGCGGAGTCGGCCAACAAGCTGCTCGTCCTGGTCAATGGCCGCAGCGTCTATGAGCCGATCGGCTCCGGCGTGCTCTGGCAGCAGGTCGACGTGGTGCTGTCCAATATCGACCGCATCGAGGTGGTCAGCGGGCCGGGCGGCACGCTGTGGGGCGCGAACGCCGTGAACGGCGTGATCAACGTGATCACCAAGAGCGCGAAGGACACTGACGGGCTGAGGGTGGATGGCGGCGCCGGCGACCGCCAGCGCAACCTGGCGCTGACCTATGGCGGCGTGCTCGGCGGATCGAACTACCGGCTGTCGCTGCAGACGTTCGAGCGCGACGGCCTCGACAAGGCTCCCGGCGATCCGACCGACGACAGCTTTCGCGGCTGGCAGGGCAGCGCGCGCCTTGGCGGCGGAAGCCCTAGCCTCGGCTACACCCTGGTCGCCAACGCCTACGACAACCGCGTCGGCAACGACGGCGGAAACCTTTGGGGTGGCGACGTCATGGGCCGGGTGTTCAAGACCCTCAGCGGCGGCTCACGGATCGACGCCCAGGCCTATGTGGCCAGCGACGACCGCTCCGCGCGGGACACGCACGAGCGGCGCGACACGTTCAACGTGCAGGCGCAGATGGCCTCCACCTTTGGCGCCCATGAGGTCGTCTGGGGCGGCGAGTACCGGCTTTGGCGCGAATATTTCCTGTCGACCAACGCCTTCCACTTCGCCGACCCGCGCGCGACCATCAGCCTGGGCTCGCTGTTCGCGCAGGACGAGTGGGCGCTGCGGCCCGACCTCAAGGCGACGATCGGGCTGAAGCTGGAGGAGAACAGCTACTCCGGCTTGGACTGGCTGCCGAACCTGCGCCTCGCCTGGGCGCCGAGCCCGGATTCGCTCCTGTGGGCCGCGGCCTCGCGGGCGGTGCGCACGCCGAACCGCATCGAGCGCGAGCTGCAGGCCGACGGCTTTCTGGCGCCCTCGCCGGACTTCCAGTCGGAAACCCTGTGGGCCTATGAGGCGGGCGCGCGCGTCCAGCTGTCGACACGGGCTTCGCTTTCCGTGTCCGGTTTCTACAACGTCTACAATGACCTGCGGATCGACGCCTTCACCAACGGCGGCCTGCCTATCGTGCTGCGGAACGGAGGCGAGGGCGAAAGCTGGGGCGTCGAGGCCTGGGGAACATTCGACGTCACGCCCTGGTGGCGGCTGAAAGCCGGCCTCAACACGCTGCGGAAGGATTTCCGGGTGAAGGCCGGCGAGACCGACCTGGCGCGTCTGCAGATCGCAGGGATGGATCCCAAGTACCAGGCGCAGTTGCGCTCGCAGATGGAGTTGGGCCCGAGCGCCGACCTCGACCTGGCGCTCCGCCGGGTCGGCGAGGTCACGAGCGCTGGCGTCGTCGGACCGGTGACGCCGGCTTACACCGAGGCCGACGCACGGATCGGCTGGCGGGTGCGCCCCGACCTGGAGCTATCGCTCGCCGGCTTCAACCTGCTGAACGATCACCACCTGGAGATCGACGATCACACCACAGCCCCGCTGCGCACCATCCCGCGCTCGGTCTATATAGGGTTGAGGTGGGGCTTCTGATGCGACCACGCGGCCGGAACATGCCCCTGGCGCTGCTGGGTTATGCTCTGGCGGTGATGCTGACGGTCCTGGCCGCGACGCCCGTGTCCGCCCAGACCGATGGCCTCGAACTGGCGGTCAAGGCGACCTACCTCTATAAGCTCGCGCCCTTCGTGAGCTGGCCGGCGAGCGCCTTCGCCAGCCCCACGGCGCCTCTGGTGATCTGCGTGCAGGGGGCCGGACCCTTCGGCCAGATCCTCGACCGCGCGGTCAGCGGCCAGGCCGTCGGATCGCACCCGGTGACGATCAAGCGGCTGGCCCGCGTCGACGCCGACTCCGGGTGCCACATCGCTTATCTTGCCGGCGGCCCCGGGCAGTCGCCGGCGCAGGCGCTGCAGGCGATGGAAGGCCTGCCCGTGCTGACGGTCACCGACGAGGCGCGGGGCCCGGCCAAGGGCATGGTCCACCTGCTGCTGGCGCGCGGAAAGGTCCGCTTCAGCGTCGACGCCCAACAGGCCGAAGCCGGTGGCGTGGTGATCAGCTCCAAGCTCCTGGCCCTGGCCGTGGCGGTGAAGCGATGACCCCGCGTCCGCAATGGGGCCAGCCGGGCCGCCGCCTGGTCAACGTGGCCTGGGCCAGCGCCGTGGCGCTGCTGGCGATCGGCGCGCTGCTCGCCGGCCGCACGGAGCTGAGCTACCGCAGCCAGGCGCAGCGGCAGGCGGAGGTGCAGGCCGATATCCTGGCGGCCAGCGTCAGCGCCGCGCTCGCCTTCGACGACAGCACGGCGATGCGCGAGTACCTCGACGCCCTGCGGGTCAACCGCCGGCTCGCGGCTGCGGCGATCTACGACGCCGCCGGCGAGGCGGTGGTGGTGTTCCATCGACCAGGCGCCGCGCCGCCGCCCGCCCACGTTGAGGTCCTGAGCTCGCGGTTCAGCCATCGCCATGTGACGGTGACGCGGCCCGTGGCCCAGCAGGGCCAGCGGCTGGGCGCGGTCTACCTGGAAACCCTGCCGGAGCCCTGGACCAGCGTGCTGGGGCGCCACTCGAGCCTTGCGCTGCTGACGGTGCTGGCCTTCCTATTGCTGGGCGTGGTCACGGCGGCGGCCTCGCAGCTGCAGGCGCGCGCGCGCCTGCTCGCCGAGGCCAACGATCGGCTGCGCCAGGAGATGGCGGCCCGCAGCGCGGCCGAGGAGGCGCTGCGGCAGAGTCAGAAGATGGAGGCGCTCGGTCAGCTCACCGGCGGAATTGCGCATGACTTCAATAATCTGCTGCAAGTTGTTCAGGGCGCTTTCGAGCTGATCCGGCGCAAAGCCGACGACACGGCCAGGGTCGGGACCTGGGCGCAGAACGGGATCGCCGCGGCCGAGCGCGGCGCCAGCCTGACGCGGCAGTTGCTGGCGTTCTCCCGCAGCCAGAAGCTGGAGCTTCGGCCGTTCGTGGTGGCCGACCTGATCGGCGAGATGCGCGAGCTTCTGGTCCGCACCCTGGGGCCCGACATCAAGCTCAGCGTCGAGCTCCAAGAGGGCCGGGCGATGGTGATGAGCGACCGCACCCAGCTGGAGCTGGCGGTGCTGAACCTGGCGATCAACGCCCGCGACGCCATGCCGGCCGGCGGCGGGCTGACGATCCGCACGCGCCTGCGCAGCGTGCCGCCGGGCGATCCGATGCTGGCGGCGGGCGAATATGTCGAGCTGAGCGTCGCCGACACCGGGCAGGGCATGTCGCGCGAGGTGGCCGAGCGGGCCTTCGACCCGTTCTTCACGACCAAGGGCGTCGGCAAGGGCACGGGGCTGGGCCTCAGCCAGGTCTACGGCGTGGCGCGGCAGGCGGGCGGCGCCGCGCAGATCGACAGCGAGCTGGGCCGTGGGACGGTGGTGCGGCTGATGCTGCTGCGCTCGAGCGCGGCCGCGGACGTCGCGCCGGGGCCTGGCGAACCGCCGCCGATCCTCGCGCCCGCGGCCGGCCGCACCGTCCTGGTGGTCGATGACGAGGCGCCGGTCCGTGCGCTGGCCGCCGAGACCCTGGAACTACTGGGCTATCGGGTGCTGCAAGCCGACAGCGGGGCCGCGGCGCTGGCGCTGCTGGAGCGTGAGGTCCCGGACCTGATGCTGTTCGACTACGCCATGCCGGACATGAACGGGGCGGAGCTTGCCGGCCTCGTGCGGGCGCGCCTGCCAGACGTGCCGATCGTCTTCGCCAGCGGGCACGCCGACACCGCCGCGGTCGAGGCGGCGCTGGGCGGCCAGGCGACGATCCTGCGAAAGCCGTTCAACATGGAGACGCTCGCGCGGATCATCGCCGAACGGTTGAGTTAGGGCGATTGGAACGCCATAGGCGGCGGGCCGCTTGGACCCGCCGCCACGGAGGAGAGATCAGGAGCCGGTTGGGCGTGCTCGGCTACATTCCTCGTGTACAGCCTATAGCTGTCGGCCCGAGGCGCTGCAGCCTAGGGAAGTTACGGAGCGACAGGATGTCTCACGGCGAAGCTTGATCGCCTATCGGCGGCTGGCGAAGCCGAGGCGGGTCGGCTGGGCCGCCGGCTCGAGCGGCGCGGCGGCGCGCAGCCTGGCCAACTCGCGGGCGCGAACGCCGCTCAGCACGGCGCTGACGCCGGCCATCAGGGCGACCAGGAAGCCCAGTTCGCCCTCGCGCAGCCCGCGACGCCAGACATAGGAGGTCCAGAACCGCCCGAGACCGCGCGCCACGTCGGCGGCGAGGCCGCCCCCCTCGCCCGCATCGGCGAGGTCCTGCGCGCGCAGCGTGGTCTGCAGGTCCATGCGGGCCAGGAGAGCGCTGACATCGGCGTCGGCGTAGCGGCAAAGCGGCGTCTCCAGCGCGCCGGCGTGGCGGCCCGCCAGCGTCACCGCCGGGCCGACGCGGCCGGCTTTCCAGCGCTTGACCTCCTGGCGATAGAGGCGCGGTGAAAGCACTTCGCCGAGGTCGGCGCCCCAGCCGCGGCGCACCAGGGTGTTCCCCACGAAATTGTCGATCGGCACGTCGAACCAGTCGCCGCACGGCCGGCCGTGGATGGCGGCGCGGACCTCATAGGCCAGCGCCGCCCCCACATGCTCGTCGGGTTGAACCTCAAGCACCCATTCCCCCAAGCAGGCTGAGACCCCCGCGGCCTTCCGCTGGCTCTCCAGCGGGAATATCCCGTCGATCACCCGGGCGCCGAAATGGCGGGCTATCTCCTGGGTGCGGTCGGTGCAGCGGTCGGCGACCACCACGATCTCGTCGCAGAACTCCAGCCGGCGCAGGCATTCCGCCAGATGCGCTTCGTCGTTGTGAGCGCAAACCAGAGCCGAAAGCTTCACTGGTGACCCCTGTCCCCACGACGCCGGCGTTAACTCGCCGTCAACATAAAGACGCCGCTGCCAAGCTTTGCCCCCCTATCGCCACAATTCGATTTCGCGCTCTGCGTCAGCGCGCCGCAGCGAGTGTGTTCAGAAGGCGGCGGCGAGGCGCACGCCGATGGTGCGCGGCCGCTGGGGGGTGACCTGGCGAACCTGGCCGAACGTGAAGGGATTGCCGTAGGCGAAGGTGTTGCCGGAACTGTCCGCCGGGTTGGTCACGAACACGCCGGCGTTCCAGCGGCGGGTGACGATCTCCGCCAGGATTTCCGCGTTGACCACCGGATCTGTGCGCGCCGAGAGCGAGGGATCGAAGGTAAGGCGCGCCGGGCCGACATAGCTGGCCTGGGCCACCAGGCGAAGGGTGTAGGCCTCGCCAAGCGGCCGGTCGTACCTGACGAGGGCCCCGCCCGAGAACCGCGGCGCCCCGGGCAGGCCCGACCCCAGCAGCTGGGCCAGGATCGGATTGTTCTTGAACAGGTCGCTGTCGATGCGGGTGATCCGGGCGTCGGTGTAGAGCACGTTGGCTTGGGCCGAGAGGCCGAACGGCCAGTCGTAGGCGGCTTCCGCCTCCAGGCCCTTGACGCGCGCGTCCCCGACATTGGCCGTGTAGGCGACGCCCGACGGGCGGTACTGGTCCGACTGGAGGTTGGACCAGCTGTCGTAGAAGGCGGCCGCCCTGAGCACGAGGCGGCGGTCGAGGAAGTGGCCCTTGGCGCCGGACTCGAAGTTGCGGAGCTGGTCCGGCTCGAAGGTGGTGCGCCGCGCGCTGATTCCAATGAAGTTGGTGGTGTTGACCCCGCCGGGCCGGAAGCCTTCGGAGTAGAGCGCGTAGACCATGGAGCCGTCGGCGAATTCGCGCTGCAGGGACAACTTTGGGGAGACGCCGGAAAATGAGCGGTCCACGGCCACGTCGCGCAAGGCGGTGGGGGGCGCGCCGGTGACGGCGGCGCGCACCTTCAGGCCGGTCTCGAACGCCCGCGCGCCCACCGATGCCGTCCAGCCGGGCGCGAAGCGCCAGGTCCCTTCGCCGTAGAACGCCAACTCCTGCAGATGATCGCGACGCTCTTCGTTGTAGACACGTATGAGCCCCGTCGGGATCCGCGGCGGCGCCGCCTTCACCAGCGCAGTGGGCAGCACGTCCAGCGACGACGGCGTGCGCTCCATCGACAGTGAACCGTAGACGCCCGCGAGCCAGCTGACCGATCCCGCGCCGGTGGAGGTTACGACCACGTCCTGCACCAGCCGGCGGATGCGGGCTGCCTCGGAATAGATGCCCACGCTGCCCGGTATTCCGACGAAGTTCGCGGCGGCCTGGGTGGCGTCGTAGAGGTTGGCGTAGTCGTGCTGCACGTAGGACGTCGAGGCGCTGACGTCCGCCCAGCCGAGCTCCCCGCGCAGGTCGGCGGCGCCTTGCGCGAGGTCGTTCCTGGATGCCTCCCGAATCGGATTCTGGCGTGCGGGCGGCGTGGCGACGAGCCGCTCGGGGTCGATCTCGGCGAGCAGGCTGCTCGCCGCGCCGGCGGTCACGTACTGGCTGTCGCGCGAGTTCAGCCGCTGGCCGGCGGCCGAGAGGTCCAGGGTCCAGCGGTCGCTGAGCGCCAGCCGCAGGGCCGCCCGCCCGCCCGCCCGCGTGGTGGAGTCCACGTTGGAAAGGCGCAGGTTGGTATTGTCGAGGTAGCCGCCCTGATCGTCATAGTAGGCCACCAGCCGAACGGCGCCGTGGCCGTCCGCGACGGGCAGGTTCACATGGCCTTCGCTTTCATAGCTGGGCGAACCCCCGCGGGTCACGCCGATGCTGGTCTGCAAGCCGGCGGAGGCCGCGTCTGGATCGGGCTTGTTGCTGACGATCCGGTAGACCCCGCCCATCGCGCCGGAGCCGTAGAGCGCGCCCTGGGGCCCGCGCAGGGTCTCGACCCGTTCGACGTCGGCGAGCCGCAGGTCCGGATCGGGGGCGTTATAGTTGATCGGGGCGTCGTCGAGGTAGGTGGAGACCATCGACCGCGCCCGGCCGGTGAAAGCGCCGTCCGAGAGCCCGCGCATGAGCAGCTTGTCGCGCCCGGGGCCCAGATTGGTCATCAGGACGCCCACGAGCTGGCCCGCCGTGTCGCGCACGTCCATGGAGCGGGTGGCGAAGAGCTGCTCGCCGGAGATGACGCTGACGCCGGCGGGCAGGGTGTCCAGCCGCTCCGGCCGCTTGCGGGCGGTGACCAGCACCTCGGTGACCAGGGTCGTGGGCGGCGGCGCGGCGCGAGGCGGTGGCGCAAGCGCGGTCACGCGCACCGTCTGGGCGTCGACGATCCGCCAACTGCAAGGCGCGCCGGCCAGCACGCGGACGAGCGCATCGCTGAGCACATAGTCGCCCGACAGCCCCGGCGCATCGCCGGTTCCGCAGGCGGACGCCCCCAGCAGTGAGACGTTCGCCTGGACAGCCAGGTCGATCAGGGCTTCGGCGTAGGGCCTCGGTGCGATCTCGAAGCGGCGGCGCGCTTCAGCAGCCCCGGCCCGGTCGGCGAGCGCCAGGAGGCACAGTCCGCCAAGGGACGCGCGCAGCAAGACCGCCGGCCTGGATATGGCCCTTTGTCCCCCTCATGGCTTCGCTGCCGGATCGCTGCGAAGCACGATGCCGTCCTCTGAGGGTAGCGCCTTGATCGGCGCGAGCAAGGCGAGGCGGCGAATAACCGCGGCCTGGTCGTCAAGCACCAGAACGCCGGAAACCCTGGTCTGGCCGAGCGCCGGATCGTCGATCAGGATCTGGCGGGGGAATTGCTGGTTGAGGTCCGCCACGACCTCGCTCAGGGGTTGGTCCCGGTAGATTAGTCGCCCGCTGATCCAGCTCTGGGCCTGGGTCGGGTCGACGGCGCTCACCTGGACGCCTGACGCGCCCTCGGCGTGGTCCAGCTTCTGGCCGGGATGCAGGCGCCACGCGCGGCCCGGCGCGCCGTCGCTCGGACGGACCTCGACCAAGCCACGCTCGACGGTGACCGACAGCAGGCCCGCGCGGCGGCGCACGTCGAAGCGGGTTCCGACGACGCGCACGGTGCGGTCGCCCGCGGCGATCAGGAACGGCCGCGTCTTGTCGGCGGCGACATCGAACACCGCCTCGCCCTCCGGCATCACCACGCGCCGCTCCCGCGCACCCAGCTTGACGGTGAGGCGCGTACCGGCGTTGAGGTCGAGGCGCGAGCCGTCGGCGAGCCGGACGCTGCGATGCTCGCCCTTGCTGGTCGAGAAGGTCTGGCCGGTGGCGGAGGTCTGGCTGGGGGGAACCAGCAGGCTGAAGGGGGTGAGCGCGATCGCCACCGTTGCTGCCGCCGCCAGGCCCCCGGCGGCCAGCCAGCCACGGCGCGATGCGGCGGTTCGGCGGGGCCGGGTGGCCTTGAGCGCCTGTTCGATGCGCGGCGCGGACCCCTCGACCTCCAACAGGACGGAAAGCGTGGCGTCGTAGGCCACCGCGTTGGCCGGGTCGGCGGCGAGCCAGGCGTCGAACGCCACCGCCTCGGCCTCGTCGAGGTCGGCGGCCTGCAGGCGCACAAGCCAGTCGGCGGCTTGCGCGCGCCTGGCGTCCTCACCCCTGTTCCAGGCCGCGTTCATCGACACATCCAGACCGGCGCAGACCCGCGCCCGTTACCCACAAAGACGGCGCCGGGCGCCGCCGCCCCCCCGTCCAAAATCGTCCGCGCCTGCAATTTGTGGTTGATCACCGGCCGAGCCTCGCGGTGAGCGCCTTCAGCGCGGCGGAGACGTGCTTCTCCACGGCCTTGACCGACAGGCCCATGGCGCGGGCCGTCTCGGCGTGGCTCAGACCTTCGAGCTTGTGCAGGCGGAAGGCGCGCCCGGCCTGGGGCGGCAGATCGTGCACAGCGGCGACGAGCTGACGCAGACGCTGGGCGGAGGCCGCCGCTTCGTCGGCGGGCGGCTCGTCGGCCACGTCCACGCCCCCGAGCTCGGTGCGGGCGACCTGGCGCCAGGCGGTGTCCCGGGCCGCGGCGCGGGTCTCGCCGCGCGCGCGGTCGAGCATCAGGTTGAGCGCCATGCGGTAGAGCAGGGCCGTCGGATTGCCCACCTCGGCCTCGCGGTCCCGGGCCGCGAGCTTGAGATAGAGCTCCTGCGCCAGGTCCTCGGCCACCGCATGGGACCCGGCGCGGGCGGCCAGGAAGCGCACGAGGCTGGGCCGCCGCGCCAGATAGGCGGCCAGCAGGGGATCGTCGCTCCCCGCGTCGGCGGCTTTGTCGGCCATCAGACTCCCGGACCAGAAGCCCCGGTTTGCCGCATTCGCGCGCAGGCGCCTAGGTGATCAGCCCGGCGGCGTTCAGGAAGCCCAGCACGGCCGCGTTGAAGAGGGCCGGCTGGTCGATGTTGGCGCTGTGCCCGGCGTTTGGGATCACTGCCTTGCGCGCCCCGGGGATCTTGGCGGCCATGTAGTCCGAGGCGGCGAGGAACGGGGTGTCGTCGGCGCCGACGACGACCAGCGAGGGGACGGCGATGCCAGGCAGGCTCTCGATCACCCGCGCGTTCTTCTGGGTGAGCATGCCGCGGGCCGCGCGGGCCAGGCCCGAGGCGTCGCGGTGGCGCGCCAGCCGCACCTCGGCGCTGGCCCTGGAGAGGTCGCCAAAGCCCTCGGCCTCGTAGCGCTCCGCGCGGGCGATGGCGTTGGCGTTCCAGCCGTCGCGGGCCTGGTCGTTCTTGTAGCCCGGGCCGGTGTCGATGATCAGCAGCGCGCGGGTGCGCTCAGGGTGCGTGGCGTGGAACGCCAGGCTCATGTAGCCGCCGAGCGAAAGCCCGCCCACGACGGCGTCCCTTGCGTCCACCGCATCGAGCAGCGCGGCCATGTCGGCGACGGTGGCTTCCTCCGAATAGGCGCCCTGATCCTGCGGATAGTCGGACTGGCCGTGGCCGCGCATGTCCCAGGTGACCACTTTGAAGTGCGGCGCAAGCGGGTCGATCTGGCCGGCCCACATCTGAGAGGTGGCCGAATAGCCGTGGGTGAGGATCAGCGCCGGACCCTCGCCGTGGACTTCGTAATAGAGTCTGACCCCGTCGCGATCGAGCATGGGCATGGCGTCTTGTCCCTCCTCCGGCTCTGGCGGAGCAGGTTAACCTTGCCGGGCGCGGAGCGCGAGGCTCAGACGGCGCGGTTAATCCTGTAGGGCGACCCCGGCGAGGCGGACTGCGGCTCCGCGGCGCGCTTGATGGCGTCGAGCAGGCCGGAGACCAGGATTGGCTTTGACACGTAGTCGTTGAATCCCAGGGCCTTGTAGTCGTCGGGCCGACGGCTGGTGACGTCGGCGGTGAGCGCGATCACCGGGGTGTTGCGCTCCGGCCCTGGCCGGTTGCGCAGCTGCTCCACCGCCTCGACGCCGGTCATGCCCGGCATGTGGATGTCCATCAGGATCACGTCGAAGGCCTGCTCGGCGATCCGCTGCAGCGCCTCGGCGCCGGAGTTCGCCTTGACGGCCCGGTGGTGGAAGGCGGT
>Ga0070659_100002550_pt1 | contig 12957 bp, 13 predicted proteins | sample KBSC23metaG_FD_64666 | JGI IMG/M metagenome (GOLD analysis project Ga0070659, IMG submission 64666) | Corn rhizosphere microbial communities from Kellogg Biological Station, Michigan, USA - KBS C2-3 metaG | ecosystem: Host-associated > Plants > Roots > Rhizosphere > Soil ...
TCCACTCCGGCGACTCCGCCTGTGTGATTCCGCCCCTCAGCCTCGGCGAAAACATGCTCGGGCAGATCCGCGCCACCACCGAGCGCATCGCCCTCGAGCTCGGCGTCATCGGCCTGATCAACATCCAGTACGCAGTGGCCGGCGGCGAGCTCTACGTGATCGAGGCCAACCCGCGCGCCTCCCGCACCGTCCCCTTCGTCTCCAAGGCGATCGGAATGCCGCTGGCGAAGCTGGCCTGCCGGCTGATGTTGGGGGAGAAGCTGGCCGACCAGGAGCTGCCCGAGGGCCCGCTTGAGCACGTCAGCGTCAAGGAGGCGGTGCTGCCCTTTGCCCGCTTCGCTGGCGCCGACTCCGTGCTCGGCCCGGAGATGAAGAGCACCGGCGAGGTGATGGGGATCGCCAAGGACTTCCCGACCGCCTTCGGCAAGGCCCAGGCCGCCGCCGGGGTGCGCCTGCCGACCGAGGGCTCGGTCTTCATCACCGTAACCGACACCGACAAGCCGGCGGCGACGCAGCTGGCGACGCGCTTTCACGACCTCGGCTTCGAGGTGATCGCCACCGGCGGCACCGCCCAGGCGATTGAGCGGATGGGGGTGCCGGTGACCCGGATCAACAAGCTGCACGAGGGCTCACCGCACGTGCTCGACCTGATCCGCAAACGCAAATGCGACCTCGTGATCAACACCCCGACCGGCTCCGGTGCCCGCACCGACGGCTACGAGATCCGCACCGCCGCCGTCCGCCACGGCATCCCCTGCGTGACGACGATGACCGGCGCCACCGCCGCCGCGCGCGCGATCGCTGCCGCCAAGCAGGGCGATGCCGAGGTGCGCTCGCTGCAGGAGATCCACGGCAGCACGGTGCGGACCGCGCAGCCGCGATGACCGCGCCGTTCGGGCGCCGCCGCTGCGAGGTCGCCGAGAACAAGGTCTCGGGCGGCTACCGCGTCTTCTCCCTGCTCGACCGCGCCGGCCCGGCGCCGCAACCGGGCCAGTTCTACATGCTCGCCAGCGAGCACAGCTGGGGGGAGGGGGGAGGCCGGCCCTTCCTGCCGCGGGCGATCTCAGTTGCCGAGACGGCGCCGGCGAAGGAGGGGGTGCGGCTCGACTTCCTGGTCGAGGGCGTCGGGCCCGGCACCGAGCGGCTCTGCGGACTGGAGGCAGGCGAGCAGGTCTGGGTCACCGGCCCGCTCGGGAACGCCTTCCAGGCGCCGAAAGAGGTCAACCCAGACGCCGCCGGCGCCATCCTGGTCGGCGGCGGCATCGGCATCGCCCCCCTCGCGATCTGGCGGCGCCACCTGGTCGAAAAAGGGATTCCCCTCCGCGTTCTCCTCGGCTTCCGCAGCCAAGAGCACTCTGGTGGCCTCGACGAGCTCTTCTGCTCCGGCGACAGCCTCTGTCCGGACGTGCGCCTCGCTAGCGAGGACGGCCACGCTGGCCATCAGGGTTATGTCACGGACCTCGTAGCGGCCATGTTGGCCGGTGACGATGCCACCTCGGCCGTCGTCTACTCCTGCGGTCCGCCAGCGATGCTGGAAGCCGTCCGCGTCCTCTGCGAGGAGCATGGGGTCTCCTGCGAGTTGGCGATGGAGTCGCCGATGGCCTGCGGCTTCGGCGCCTGCTTCGGCTGCGCGGTGCCGAAGCCCGACGGCGGCTACATGCGCCTCTGCGTCGACGGTCCCATCGTTCGCGGTGATGCGATTGCTGAGGTAGCTCATGCCTGAGTTGTGCGGAATCGAGCTGGAGCACCCGTTAATCAACGCCTCTGGGACTTACGACGCGATAGCTGCCCAAAAGGTGTTTGGCGACCAGTTGCTGGAGGAATTCCCGTTCTCTGCCTTCGTCTCCAAGACGATCACGCCTGAGCCACGTGCCGGGAATGAGCCGCAGCGGATCTGGGAGACGCCGGCCGGGATGATCAACTCGATCGGGTTGCCGAATAAGGGGCTGGATGGCTTTCTGGCCGAGGATCTGCCGCAGCTGGCCGCATTGCCGGTGCCGCTGATCGTCTCGGTGATGGCTACGAATCGCGAGGACTTCAGCAGGCTCGTGCGAGAGGTCGCCGAGCGGGACGAGGTCGTCGGTATCGAGCTCAATGTCTCCTGTCCCAACGTCCACTCGGGACTGATCGTCGGGGAGCAGCCTTCGGAGACGGAGGCGCTCATGGAAGCGCTGCGGCCGCTCACCGAGAAGCCGTTGATCGTGAAGCTGACGCCGAACGTGGCCGATCCCGGCTCCGTCGCCGTCGCCGCGGCAGCAGGAGGGGCGGATGCGGTGTCATTGATCAACACGTTGAAGGCGAGCGCGGTCAATCCGGTGACGGGGCAGCCTGCTCTCGCGGCGGGACACGGGGGCCTCTCCGGTCCGGCAGTGCGGCCGATCGCGCTGCAGCAGGTGCGGGCGGTGAAAAGCGCCTGTGAGCTGCCGATTATCGGTATGGGCGGAGTTTCCAATGGCGCCGACGCGGCCGAATTCATCGCGGCTGGAGCGACCCTGGTGGCGGTCGGAACCGAGAATTTCCGCGACCCGCGAGCCGGTTTCCGTATCGCCGGGGAGCTGGAAAAGACCCGCACCTTGGGCAACTTCGCCAAAGTGGCACTAGACCTCGAGTAGAGGTCGAGGTGAATTTCTAGGTAAATCCGCCCCATCGCCTTGCAGGCCCCCGAACCGCGGCTATACTCGCCGCCCACATGCCCGCCCCCCCGGTCAACCAGTCGCTCTCGGCCCCCGAACGTTCGCTCGATCAGAGGATGGAGGCGCTCAAGCGCGCCAACGACATTCGCACTGCCAGGGCAAAACTTAAGAAGGACCTCAAGGCAAACCGCGCGACGATCCAGACGATCCTGCTCGACCCGCCCGAGTACGTCCTCACTGCGAAGGTCTTCGACATGCTCCTCGCCGTCCCCAAGTACGGCCGGGTGAAGACCAACCGCATCCTTAACCAGTGCCGGATCTCACCATCGAAGACGATCGGTGGTCTTTCCGAGCGGCAGCGCACTGAGTTGATCTCCCAGCTGCGTCGCTAACCGACCGCTGCGGCGGTCATGATCCCCGCCCGCATGGCCAAAGTCTTCGTCATCACCGGCCCCTCGGGAGTGGGCAAGGGAACGCTGATCAAGGAGCTGCTGCAGCGGGTCCCTAATCTCGAGCTGTCGATTTCGGCGACGACCCGCTCGCCGCGGGAGGGAGAGGTAGACGGGCGCGATTATCACTTCCTCACCTCCGAGGAATTCGAGTGTCGGATCGACGAAGACGACTTCCTCGAGTGGGCCACCTACAGCCACAACCGCTACGGCACCCTGCGCAGCGAGGTCGAACGCTGCCTCGAAGCTGGTAAGTCGGTCGTCCTGGAGATAGAGGTGCAGGGAGCACAGCAAGTGCGGGCGGCGAAAAAGGACTCGGTCCAGATCTTCATTGCCCCGCCCAACCCCGCCGTCCTGCGTGAGCGCCTGATTGGCCGCGGAACCGACTCGACCGAGGCAATCGACGATCGGCTGAAGGTGGCCGAACAGGAGCTGGCCGTAAAAGAGGACTTCGACCATCAGATCATCAACGACGACGTCGACCGAGCGGCCGACGAACTGGTCGCGATCGTCCGCGCCGAGCTCGGCCTGAACAATTGAGGGACAAAGCGCTGCGGTAGAGGAGGCCGGTACTCCTCTTCCGGAATTGACCTCCCCTCCGCTTCGCTCCGGGGAGAACCTAGAGCGCGGCTCCGCCGCGCAAAAGCCAGATTGCATATCGCCTGAACATTCCTCCAGAGGAGTACCGGCCTCCTCCACCGCAGAGCTCTGTTGGACGCCCAGTAGTTCCGTGGTTCCTTTTGCACGACCTAGGTGCAAAAGGAACCACGGAACTCTGAAACAGCTTTCGTGGCTCGGTCGTCCCGCTGATGCGTGTTGGGGAGGGGCACTCGGCTCCTTACCGAGCGCGGCCGGGCACAACCTCTTGATCCTCTAGACTCGCTCGCCGATGATCAAACCACGCGTAGACAAGCTTCTGGAGCACGCTGATTCTCATTACGCCGCCGTCGTTGTCGCGGCGAAGCGGGCTCGCCAGATCAACAGCTACTTCCACAACCTCGGAGAGGGCGGCTTCGGTGAATACCCACCGCCGATGGTCGAGACCAACCCCGAGAGGAACTACCTCTCGATGTCGCTCGAGGAGCTCGCCGAGGGCAAACTGAAATACGAGTACCGCTCCTAGGCCTGAGCACGCCCGCGGCGCGGGCGTGCTTTAAAACCGGGGTATGGCCCGACTACTTCTCGGCGTCAGCGGCGGCATCGCCGCTTACAAGGCCTTGGAACTGGCGCGCCTGGCGACGCTCGCCGGCCACGGCGTGCGGGTGCTGATGACCGACACCGCGACGCGGTTCGTCGGCGCCGCCTCCTTCGAGGGGATCGTCGGCGCCCCGGTCTTGACTTCCGAGTTCGAGCGCGACCCAATGCGGGGCGCCTTCCCCGGCGAAGAGGCCGTCTCCCACGACCCCATCGGCCACCTTGAGCTGGCCAGCCGCTGCGACGCCTACCTCGTCGCTCCGGCCTCGGCCAACACGATCGCCAAGCTGGCTGTAGGCGCGGCGGACTCGATGCTGACCACCTCCTTCCTCGCCTGCACGGCGCCGCGCCTGGTGGCGCCGGCGATGAACGACCGCATGTACGCCGACGCGGCGACGCAGGCGAACCTGGCGACGTTGCGCGAGCGTGGGGTGGAGGTGATCGAGCCGGAGGAGGGCAAGCTCGCCTCCCGCGGCGAGTACGGGCGCGGGCGCCTGCCCGATCCCGAGCAGTTGCTGGCGCGGGTCGAAGCGGCGTTGCCGGCCGGCAACCGTCCCTGGGACGGGCTGCGGGTGCTGGTCACCGCCGGCGGCACCCGTGAGCCGATCGACCCAGTCCGCTTCATCGGCAACCGCTCCAGTGGTCGCATGGGGATCGCCCTCGCCACGGCAGCCGCAAAGCGCGGGGCGGAGGTGACGCTGATCGCCGCCAACCTCGGCCTGCCGGCGCCGGCAGGAGTGCGGCGAGTCGACGTCGAGACCGCGGCCGAGCTCGCCGCCGCCACGACGGGCGAGTTCGCGAAAACGCAGGTGCTGCTGATGGCGGCGGCGCCGGCCGACTTCCGCGCCGCCGAGACGGCAACCGGGAAGCTGCAGCGCTCTGGTTCGCTGGAGCTTTCGCTAGAGGCGACCGAGGACATCCTCGCCTCGCTGGCCGCGCAGCGCGGCGAGGGGCAGACGATCGTCGGCTTTGCCGCCGAGCACGGGGGCGACGCGGTCGAGCGGGCTCGCGGCAAGCTGCGCCGCAAGGGAGCCGACCTGATCGTCCTCAACGACGTCTCCAACCCGGAGATCGGCTTCGAGAGCGAAAAGAACGCGGTGACGCTGATTCGTGCCGAGGGTGAGACCGAGGTGCCAATCGCCTCCAAGGACGCGATCGCCGAGGCGATCCTGGACGAAATCGATCGCTTGCGGGAAAAACTTAGGCAGCCAAAACCCTGAGCGGGCTATACTGATTTCAAGCTTTTCTGTCCCCTATGCGTGTCGAGAAGTGGGCCTGGCCCACTTTTTTTACGCCCGCCCCCAGGCATGACCGACCTCAAGCAAGACATTCAGCAGCAGCTGTCCGAGCTGGACGCGGACATTGACCTGGTTGCTCTCGAGCAACCCAGGAACGACGCCCTGCGGCTGTTCATCGACCGCCCCGACGGGGTCGATCTCGCTCTTTGCGAAAACGTGACCAAGCACCTCAAGCATCTGCTGGTCGACTATTCGCTCGAGGTCTCGTCGCCTGGCCCCAAGTACAGCCGCCGCAACACCACCGCTTCCGAGACCAGCAAGGAGTCGCTTCAGTGACCAAAGAGATCGTCGACGCTGTCAAAGCGCTCGAGCAGGAGAAGGGAATCTCAGCCGATAAGTTGATGGACGCGCTCGAGGACGCGCTCCTCTCGGCTTACAAGAAGACTCCCGGCGCCGCCAAATACGCCCGCGTCGATCTCGACCACGAAACCGGTGACTTCCGCGTCTTCGAACTGATCTTGCCGCCAGAGCTGGAGGAGAAGCTCTTGGCCGAGGCGGCCGAGCAGCAGGAGCAGGAACCGGAGATCGACCCGGAAACGGGGGAGATGAAAGAGCCGGAGGACCCCGAGCTCGACCCGGAGATGATCGCCCCCTACGAGGACCAGATCTCCACCCGCGACGTCACCCCCGAGGACTTCGGCCGCATCGCCGCCCAGACCGCCAAGCAGGTGATCCTGCAGCGGATCCGCGAGGCCGAGCGGCAGATGATGTACGACGAGTACCAGGACCGGGTTGGCGAGCTGATCACCGGGATCATCCAGCAGTCGGACAAGCGCTACACGCTGGTGCAGCTGCGCGAGCGGGTCGAGGCGCTGCTGCCCAAGTCCGAGCAGGTCTACAACGAGCGCTACGACCACGGCATGCGGGTCAAGGCCGTGATCACCGACGTCTCCGACTCGACCAAAGGGCCGGCGATCGTAGTCTCCCGCCGCAGCCCGGAGCTGATCAAAAGCCTGTTTGAGCTTGAGGTGCCGGAGATCGCCGACAAGCTGGTCGAAATCACCGGCGTCGCCCGCGAGCCCGGCTACCGCTCGAAGATCGCCGTCGTCTCCCACGCCGACGGGGTCGACCCGGTAGGCGCCTGCGTCGGCCCGCGCGGTTCACGGGTGCGGATGGTCGTCTCCGAGCTGCGCGGCGAGAAGATCGACATCATCCCCTACAACGAGGAGCCCGCCCGCTTCGTCGCCAAAGCGCTCTCGCCGGCGCGTGTGCGCGAGGTGATCGTCGATGACGATGAGCGCCAGGCAACGGTGATCGTGCCCGACGACCAGCTCTCGCTGGCGATCGGCCGCGACGGTCAGAACGCCCGCCTCGCCGCCCGCCTCACCGGCTGGCGTGTCGACATCAAGTCCGAGACCGAGTTCGCTTCCGAAGAACAGGAGATCGAGATCGAGGGCGAGGAAACCTTCGATGGCCGCTGCCTGGCGGTGATGACGACCGGTCGCCGCTGTCCGAACGCAGCGCTGCCGGGCTCTACCTACTGCGGTTTGCCGCAGCACCAAGCGCTCTCCCGGTTCGAAACCAGCCAGGTGGCGGTGCTCGGCGACCTCTCCGAAGCCGAGGTCGAAATCCTCGCCGACCCCGACGGCGAGGAAGGGCAGGTCGAGGAGATCGTCGCGCGTGCATTGGCGAACTTCGTCGAGCCAGAGGGGCCACAAGAGCCAGAGGAACCTGAAGAGGTAGAGGAGGAGGCTCCGGTCGAGGAGGCAGAGGATGGGCAACCTGAAGAGGTAGTTGCCGAGGAGGCGGAGCAGGCTTAGTGGCTAAGAAGCGGGTTCACGAGATCGCGAAAGCCCAGGGCGTCAGCTCGAAAGAGCTGCTGGCGGCGCTGAAAGCGGCCGGCGTCGAGGCGAAAGCCGCCGCCTCCAGTGTCGAGGAGGCTGATGCGGTGAAGGCCATCGCCGCCGCCAAGGGCAACGGTGGCGCCGAGGCGACCAAGAAAGCCGCTCCGAACCCCGCTCCGCGAGCGCAGAAAGCGCCGGACCCGGCGCCACCGAAAGCCGCGGCCGCGCCAAAACCGCCACCGCAAGCGAAACCAGCTGCGAAAAGCTCGCAGTCCTCGACCAAACCCGTCCGTGCCGCCGCCCAACAGCAGAGCGGGGGCGGGGGTGCTGCCTCGAAAAAACGCCGCGTCGTGATCGACTCGCAGGCCTCCCGCCGCGAGTCGATGGGAGCGCCGCCGCCCCAGCGGCCGCCGCGCCGCCGCGGGGGACGCCGCCGCCGGCCGATGCTGGAGGAGCCGCCCGCCAAACCGGATACGCCCGCCGAGATCGAGGCGACCAAGGTCAACTCCGGCGCCACCGTGCGCGAGGTCGCCGAGTCGCTTGGTCTCGCCTCGGCCGAGGTGATCAAAAAACTGATGATGATGGGCGAGATGGCGACGCTGACGCAGACCCTCACCGATGACTCGGTGCAGGCGATCGCCGACGAGTACGACCGCAAGGTCGAGATCGTCCACGCCGCCGACGAGGAGCCCGAGGAGCCCGAGTTCACCGACGCCGACGAGGACCTGGTCGACCGCCCACCGGTGGTGACGATCATGGGCCACGTCGACCACGGCAAGACCTCGCTCTTGGACGCGATCCGCGAGACCGAGGTCGCCGCCGGCGAGGCTGGGGGGATCACCCAGCACATCGGTGCCTACCAGGTCCACCACGACGCCAAGACGATCACCTTCCTCGATACCCCGGGCCACGCCGCCTTCACCGCGATGCGCGCCCGCGGCGCCAAGGTCACCGACGTCGTCGTCGTGGTCGTCGCCGCCGACGACGGCGTTATGCCGCAGACGAAGGAGGCGATCGACCACGCCCGCGCCGCCGACGTGCCGATGTTGATCGCCGTCAACAAGATCGACAAAGAGGGGGCCAATCCCGAAAAGGTCAGGTCCGAGCTGGCCTCGGACGGGATCTCCCCCGAGGAGTGGGGCGGCGACACCGTCTTCTGCGAGGTCTCGGCGAAGACGAAGGAGGGGCTCGACAACCTGCTCGACATGATCCTCCTCGTCACCGAGTTGGAGGAGCTCTCCGCCAACCCGGACGCGCCCGCCTCCGGCCACGTGATCGAGTCCCAGCTTGACCCCGGCCGCGGCCCCGTCGTCACCGTCCTGGTCGAGCGCGGCACCCTCGGCGTCGGTGACTCGCTCGTCGCCGGGCCGCAGTGGGGTCGCGTGCGGGCGATGCAGGACTTCACCGGCACCGCGGTCTCCGAGGCTGTACCGGGGATGCCGGTCGAGGTGCTCGGCTTCGATGGCGTCGCCGACGCCGGCGAGTTCGTGCAGACGGTCGAGAACGATCGTCAGGCCCGTCAACTTGCCCAGGAGCGTGCGCACCGGCTCAAAACCGAGGCGCTGGCCCGCCGCCAGGGGCGCAAGGTCAGCCTCGACGAGGTCTTCGCCCGCGCCCAGGAGGGCGAGATCAAGGAGCTCAACATCGTCCTCAAGGCCGACGTCGCCGGCTCCCTGGAGGCGCTCCAGGACGAGCTCGCGAAAGTGCCGCAGGAACGGGTCGCGATCAACATCATCCACTCGCAGACCGGCGGCATCAACGAGTCCGACGTGATGCTCGCCTCGGCCTCCGACGCAATCATCATCGGCTTCAACGTGCGGCCCCTGCTCGACGCCAAACGGGCGGCCGAGCGCGAGGGAGTCGACGTCCGCACCTACTCGGTCATCTACAAAATCACCGAAGACCTGCGCAACGCGATGGAGGGCCTGCTGGAGGCGGTTGAGGTCGAGGAGACGATCGGCGAGGCGCTGATCAAACAGACCTTCAAAGCCTCCAAGGTTGGTCGCATCGCCGGCTGCATCGTCGCCGAGGGCAAGGCTGTGCGCAGCGCCCACGTCCGTCTGATTCGCGAGGGCACGGTGATCTGGACCGGCGAGATCGGCTCCCTGCGGCGCTTCAAAGACAACGTCCAGGAAGTCGAGGAGGGCCAAGAGTGCGGCATCGTCCTCGAGGGCTACGCCGACGTCAAGGAGGACGACGTGATCGAGTTCTTCCAGACCAAACAGGTCGAGCAGACCCTGGAGTGAGGAGCAGCCTAAGATGGCCGGTGCTCGTATGCGGCGCATCAACGAGGTGCTTCGCGAGGTGGTGGGCGCCGCGATTTCAGGCGACTTGAGTGATCCCCGGATTGGCTTCGTGACCGTGACCTCGGTAGAGACCAGCCCCGACTTACGCACCGCCAAGGTGTTCGTCAGCGTGCTCGGGAACGAAGAGGAACGGGAAGCAACGCTGGAGGCGCTGCGCTCCTCGCACGGCGTGATCCAGTCGCGGATAGCGGCGGAGACGCGGATGAAGCGGACCCCGACGTTGACCTTCCATTACGACGAGACGATCGAGCAAGGCGTTCGCATCTCCGAACTGCTGGAGGAAGATGAATGACCTCGGTGCCAGGCGTGGCCACCTCTGACCTCGAGCGCGTCGCCACCGAGCTGCGCGCCCGCGACCGCTTCCTTCTGACCGCCCACGAGGGGCCCGACGGCGACGCCCTCGGCTCGCTGCTGGGGATGCACAAAGTGCTGACCCAGCTGGGCAAGGACTCGGTGATGTTCATGGCGGCGAAGGAGTTCCCGCTGCCGATCGAGTACCGCTTCCTGCCGTTGGAGGAGGTCTTCCACGAGCCCCCCGCCGATATGGCCGACCGCACCGTGATCTTCCTCGACTGCGGCAACATCGACCGGATGCCGGTCGAGTGGCTGACCTCGGGCGGCAACGACATCATCAACATCGACCACCACCACGACAACACCTGCTTTGGCGACATCAACCTGGTCGAGGTCGGCGCCTCCTGTACGGCCGAGATCGTCTACGACCTGGCGCTGCTGCTGGGGGCGAGGATCACGCCGGAGATCGCCTCGGCGCTCTACGTCGGCTTGATCACCGACACGGGGAAGTTCATGTACGAGAACACCAATGCCCACACCCACCGCGTCGCTGCCGACCTGATCGAGGCCGGGGTCAATGTCGATGACACCTACCGCCGGCTCTACGAGCACGTGCCGCTGGAGAAGCTGCGGCTCGTCTCCCGCGCCCTTGAGGGGATCGAGCGCTACTGCGACAACCGCCTCGTCGTCAGCTACATCACCGCGGCCGATTACGAAGCGACGGGCGCCGGCGAGGAGATGACCGAGGGCCTGATCGACCACCTGCGCTCGATCGAGGGGTCGAAAGTCGCCGCCGTGATCCGCGACCTTGGCAACCGCGGCCGCGCCGCCCGCAAGGTCAGTCTCCGCTCCAGCGCTGGCGACGTCGACGTCTCGGCGATCGCCAGGCTGAACGGGGGAGGGGGGCACAAGCGCGCCGCCGGCTTCTCCACCGACCTCGAGGTCAAGCCGCTGGTCGAGTTCCTCATCCGCGAGGTCTCGGCCCAGCTCGATACCTGAGCATGGCCGGCGAGCGCGGCAGCATCCTCCTCTACGACAAGCCGTCCGGCGTCACCTCACACGACGTCGTCGCGATGGTGCGGCGCGAGCGCGGCCTCAAGACCGGCCACGCCGGCACCCTCGACCCTTTCGCCACCGGCCTGCTGCTGATTCTGCTCGGCCGCGCCACGCGCCTGCAGCGCTTTCTCGTCGGGCTGCCGAAGATCTACCTCGCGACCGCCCGCCTCGGCTGGCGCTCCAGCACCGGAGATCCGGACGGCGAGCTGACCGAGACCGGCCGCGTCCCCGAGTCGCTGGAGCTGCCGACCGGCACCGTCCGCCAGCGGGTGCCGATGACCTCCGCCGTCCGCGTCGGCGGCGAGCGCCTCTACAAGAAGGCCCACCGCGGCGAGACGGTGGAGACGCCCGAGCGCGACGTCGAGGTCCACCGGGCCCAGCTCCTCTCCAGCGATGACGAGTACGCCCATTACGAGATCGAATGCTCGGCCGGGACCTACGTCCGCACCCTGGTCGAGACGCTCGAGGACGCCTACTGCGCCGAGCTGCGCCGCACCGCGATCGGTCCCTTCCGGGTCGAGAACTCCGGCGAAGAGATCCCGACCGAACGGGTGGCGGAGTTGATCCCGACGGTGGCGGAGGCGCTGCGGTGAGTATCAAGGTCACTTCGCTACCGGACGCCGAGCCGCGCCCGCGCAACGTCGCGATCGGCACCTTCGACGGCGTCCACCTCGGCCACCGGGCGGTGATCGAGGGGGCCGACACCGTCCTCACCTTCGATCCGCACCCGCTTGAGGTGCTGCACCCGGCGGCGACGCCGAAATTGATCATGCCTTTCGGGGTCAAGCGCGACGTGATTGAGGGGCTCGGGGTCGAGGAGCTCGTCGTCATCCCCTTCGACAAAGAGTTTGCCCAGCGCAGCGCCGAGGACTTCATCGAGCACGTGCTGCTGGAGAAGCTCGACGCCAAGCAGGTCTCGGTCGGCGAGAACTTCCGCTTCGGCGCCAAAGCCAAAGGCGATCCGGCGATGCTGGAAGCGCGGTCCGAGTTCCGCACCCGGGTGGTGCCGCTGGTCGAGGTCGACGGCGAGACCGTCTCCTCGACCCGGATTCGGGCTCTGGTTGCCGCCGGCGAGATGGAGGCCGCCCGCCGCTGCCTCGGCTCTCCCTTCATGGTCGAGGGGACGGTGGTGAAGGGTGACCAGCGTGGCCGCGAGCTCGGCTTCCCGACCGCCAACCTCGTCCCCGACGACCGCCTCGCTATCCCCGGCCACGGCGTCTACGCCGCCTTCGCCAACGGCCTTCCCGCCGCCGTCAACGTCGGTGTCCGGCCGACCTTCGAGAGCGGCCGCGGCGTCCTCATCGAGACCTACGTCATCGACTACGACGAGGACCTCTACGGCAAGACCCTCCGCGTCGCCTTCGTCGAGCGCCTCCGCGGCGAGCGCCGGTACCCCAACGTCGACGAGCTGGTCGCGCAGATGCACCAAGACGTCGAGGACGCCCGGCGGGCCTGCGCCGAGGTCACGCGCGGTGCTTCTAGCTGATCCGGACGACCTTGAACTTGAAGGTCGCCGGCGTCGGGTCGGTTAGCCCGCCTTTGACGGCTGCAACTGAGAATTTGTGTTTGCCGGCTTTGACCTTGTAGCGCTTGGGGGAGGTGCAGGGGGCGTAGGCGGCTTTGTCGAGTTTGCACTGGAAGGTCGCGCCGGTGGTGGGCGAGGAGAAGGTGAATTTGACTTTGACCTTTTTCTTGGTCGTTTTGATCTTCTTCGCCGGGTGCGAGCCCAGGGCCGTGTCGGGCGGGGCGGGGGCGACGACCGTGTATTTGACGGTGATCGAGTTGGTGCCGCCGATGTTGTCTTTGGCGTTGACCGTGAAGCTGTGTTCGCCCAGGGTCGAGGTGTCGATCGGCGCGCCGTTGGCGACGGGGCCGTTGCAGAGCACGAGGCCGGTGCCTTCCTGCGGCGAGCAGGAGTAACTCGCGCTCACTGCTTGGCCGAG
>Ga0070659_100002551_pt1 | contig 12957 bp, 10 predicted proteins | sample KBSC23metaG_FD_64666 | JGI IMG/M metagenome (GOLD analysis project Ga0070659, IMG submission 64666) | Corn rhizosphere microbial communities from Kellogg Biological Station, Michigan, USA - KBS C2-3 metaG | ecosystem: Host-associated > Plants > Roots > Rhizosphere > Soil ...
GACTGTAGGCGACGACCGCGACGCCATCGATCGGCTCGCCCGCGACATCCTTGCGGCCATCACCCAGCCGATCATCATCGACGGCAATGAATTCGCGCCCTCGACCAGCATCGGCATCGCGATTGCTCCTCAGGACGGCGAGAACGGCGGGAGCCTGCTGCGCAGCGCCGACCTCGCGCTCTATCGCGCCAAGGAAGCCGGTCGCGGCACCTACGCTTTCTTCGAGGAGAGCCTCAACGAGCGCGCCCAGCAGCGCCGGCAAGTCGAAGCGGACTTGCGCCTGGCGCTGGAGCGAGACGAGTTCGAGCTCGTCTACCAGCCCTTGTTCGACCTCGAGCACAATCGAATCTGCTCGTTCGAGGCGCTGCTGCGCTGGCGTCATCCGAAGCGCGGTCTGGTCTCGCCTGCTGAGTTCGTTCCCGTCGCCGAGGACACCGGTCTGATCGTTCCCCTCGGCGCCTGGGTCATCCGCGAAGCCTGCTTGCAAGCCTCCTCATGGCCGGACCATGTGCGCGTCGCCGTCAACGTCTCGGCGGTCCAGTTCCATCGCGGCGCGCTCAATGAGAGCATCTTGCGCGCGCTGGCGGACAGCGGTCTCGCGCCAAACCGCCTGGAAATCGAAATTACCGAATCCATCTTCCTCGAGGGCGGGGAAGCCTTGCGGCTCCTGCACGGACTGCGCAGTCTTGGCGTGCGTATCGCGCTCGACGACTTCGGCACCGGTTATTCGTCGCTGAGCTATTTGCAGAGCTTCCCGTTCGACAAGCTGAAGATCGATCGCAGCTTCATCCAGAACCTGCTGACCCGCGACGGCGCAATCGCCATCGTCCACGCCATTACCGAGCTCGCGAACACGCTGGGCATGGAAACGACGGCCGAAGGCGTCGAGGAAACGGCGCAACTGATGGAGCTGCGCGCGCACGGCTGCTCTTCCGTTCAGGGGTATCTCTTTGCCGAGCCGATGGTGGCTGGCGACGTCGACAAGCTCTTCAGCGAAGGCAGCGACGCGCTTCAGAATGTCGCCTGATTGCCGCTCCGCTCAAGGATCTGCTCGTTGATCTGATCGATGGACGTGCATGCGGTGAGGGCCATCGCCACCCGCATCTCCGCTTCGATCAGTTTCAGAACGTGGGCAACGCCCGCGTGCCCGCGCGCAGCAAGGGCATAAGCCCAGCCGCGGCCCATCAGCACAAAATCCGCGCCGAGCGCGAGCATCCGCACGACATCGAGTCCGGAGCGGACTCCACCGTCGGCGAGGACCGCCAGGCGGCCGGCAACGGCATCGGCGATCGGCGGGAGCGCCAGAGCGCTCGACAGCGCCCCGTCGAGCTGCCGCCCGCCATGGTTTGAAACGACGATTCCGTCGGCGCCATTGGCGACGGCCTCGCGTGCATCATCAGGATCGAGGATGCCCTTGATCACCAGTGGCCCCTCCCACTGCGAGCGGACCCACGCGACGTCCTTCCACGTGACGCTGGCGTCGAAATTGCGGCCGACCCAGCCCATGAGGTCGGACAGCGCGGCGCCGGACCCGAGCAACGGTTCAAGGTTGCCCATCGTCATGGGCCGCCCGTGCACCGCGACGTCCCACGCCCAATCCGGCCGCCGCAGCACCTGGCTCATCCGGCTGATCGGCCCGCGCATCGATCCGGACAGGCCCGCACGATAGTCACGATAGCGGGTTCCGGGGACCGCGAGGTCGACCGTCAGGAGAAGTGCGCCGCAACCCGCCGCCCTGGCCCGAGCGATCATGTCGCTGACGAAGCCGCGGTCCTTGACGATGTAGAGCTGGAACCAGTGCGGCGCCGCTTTGGCCACTTCGTCGATCGAGCAGGCGCTGAGCGTCGAAAGAGCGAACGGCACATTTGCGTCAGCAGCTGCGCGCGCGGCTTGGACCTCGCCGCGCCGTGCATAGAGGCCCGACAGGCCGACGGGCCCAAGTCCCACCGGCAGCGACCATTTCTCGCCGAACAGCTCAGTGGAGAGGTCGATCGAAGAGACATCGCGCAGTACGCGCTGCTTCAAAGCGACGCTCTGCAGGTCCTCGAGATTCCGCCGCAGCGTCACCTCGTCGTAGGAACCGCCGTCGAGATACTCGAACAGGAAATGGGGCAGCCGCGCCTTCGCCAGCGCGCGATAATCGCTGATGCTCGCCGCCCCCTTGGCCAAGGTCAGGTCGCGAAGCTCGGGTCCATGCGATAGGCCTTGCGCTTCAGCGCCGGCCACGCAAGCAAGTTCGCGGCCAGCGCGACCCCGACTTGGCCTTGCTGCGCCGTCACCTCGGGCGAGCCCTGCGGCGGGTTGTTGACCTGGTCTCCTGCCGACAGCGCCATGATCTGCGCCTGGCAGGCACGCTCGAGAAAATAGAGCCGGACGAAGCATTCGCCGACATTCTTGCCAACCGCGAGCGTGCCGTGGTTGCGCAGGATCATCGCATTCTTGGTGCCGAGATCGGCGACCAGCCGCTCGCGCTCGCTCAAGTCGACGGCGACCCCCTCATAATCGTGGAAGGCGACGTCGTTGCGGATCAGCATTGCGGTCTGGGTCAGCGGCAGCAGCCCCTCGCTGTGCGCGGCGACAGCCTGCCCCGCGGGGGTGTGGAGGTGCATCACGGCGTGGGCGTCCTCGCGCGCCATGTGGATTGCCGAATGGATGGTGAAACCCGCGGGATTGGTGATGAACGGCGTCGGGTCGACCGGGTTGCCGTTAACGTCGACCTTGACCAGCGAGGACGCTGTCACCTCTTCGAACATGAGGTTGTACGGGTTCAGCAGGAAATGATGCTCGGCCCCCGGAATGCGTGCCGACAAATGGGTGAAGATGAGGTCGTCCCAACCGTAGTGGGCGACCATCCGGTAGGCGCAGGCGAGCTCGACGCGGATCGCCCATTCCTCGGCGCTGACCTTGCCTTCGAGCGACGGGATTTCGACGCTGTCGAGAGGCTTCATGTTGTCCATGCCGCGGTTGATGCTGGCCACTCTGTTCATGCGGGCACCTCCTATCGGGGTTCCCATCAAAGTACTACTTTGATGGGGCCGGTTGCCGGTCCGGATGCGCAGCTGCGAATGCGTCCAGCTTGTTGGCATTCTCTTCGGCCCGCAGCAACGTCGGATAATCGTCGAGCGGCACCTCGAACCGGCGCGCGTTGTAGAGCTGGGGCACCAAGCAGATGTCCGCGCCGGTCGGCGCATCGCCAAAGAGGAATTTGCCCGCGCGCGGCTTCGCCTGCGTCTCCAGGGCCGGCAGTCCCGCGCTGATCCAGTGCCTGTACCAGGCATCGACCTCGTCCTGCGAGTGGCCGAGTTCCTTCTTCAGATATTGAAGGACACGCAGATTGTTGAGCGGGTGGATGTCGCAGGCGACGGCGAGCGACATGGCGACTACGTGTGCGCGCTCCGCGGCCATCGCCGGGATCAGGGGTTGGTTGGGATAGCGCAGGTCCAGATAGTTGATGATCGCCAGGCTTTGCGTCAGCCGGTGCCCGTCGATCTCAAGCATCGGCACCAGCCCGAAAGGATTCATGGCGCGAAAGTCGGCGGCGTTCTGCGCCCCCTCGCGAAGATCGATTTGACGGCTTTCGTATTCGACCCCCTTGAGGTTCAGGGCAATGCGCACGCGGTACGCGGCGGACGAGCGCCAATATTCGTAGAGGATGGGGCGAGACATGTCGGGTTGATTACTCTCGTGAGAGGAAGGGCGCTATCACTTCAGGCGGAACGCGGATCGGCCGACCCAACGCCTTGTCGATAATCGCCCATTGCGTCTTGGCACGAACGCAAACTTTGCCGTCGGGTCCGATAAATTCCATGTAACGGTCGAAGCGCGCGCCTTGGGGTGCCTCGCCGACCCAGGTGCGGGCGATGATTGCATCGCCCTCGTGTGCGGCCCGCAGATAGTCGATCTCGTGCCGCACCACGACCCAGTAATAGGCGGCTTCGTGCGCCGGGTCGGCCACCGAATACCAGTGGGATACCGCAACCTGCTGGATCCACTGCACCCACACCGCATTGTTGACGTGCCCGAGTTCGTCGATGTGCTGAGCCGTCGCGGTCAAGTGCAGCTCGAAAACGGGGCGCGTCACTGCACCATCGTCAGGATGAACCCGTAGGTGTCGGCAACCTCGTGCAGTTTCTCCCAGCGGCCCGACTTGCCGCCGTGACCGGCACCCATGTTGATCTTGAGGAACAGCGGGTTCCGGTCGGTCTTGGTGGCGCGGAGCTTCGCCGCCCACTTCGCCGGTTCCCAGTAAGTGACCCGCGGATCGGTGAGCCCGCCGGTAATCAGCATCGGCGGGTAATCCTGCGCCCTTACATTGTCGTAGGGCGAGTAGCTGCGGATATAGTGGAATGCGGCCTTGTCGGTGATCGGATTGCCCCATTCGGGCCATTCCCCCGGTGTCAGGGGCAGCGTGTCGTCGAGCATGGTATTCAGCACGTCGACGAACGGAACGTCGGCAACGACGGCACCCCACAGCTCCGGGTTCGAGTTGACGACCGCGCCCATCAGCTCGCCGCCCGCCGAGCCGCCGTTGATGGCGATCCGGCCCGGGCGCGTGAACTTGGCCCCGATCAGACCCTTCGCGACATCGACGAAATCGTTGAAGGTGTTGGTCCGCTTGGTCAGCTTCCCGTCCAGGAACCATTGATAGCCGAGGTCATCGCCGCCGCGGATATGGGCGATCGCGCACGCCCAGCCGCGGTCGAGCAGGCTAATCCGGTTGGAGTTGAAGCTCGGCGGGATCGCCATGCCGTAGGCGCCATAGGCATAGAGGAACAGCTTGCCCTCGCCGTTCTTCTCGAAACCTCTGCGATAGACGACGGAGACCGGAACCTTCACGCCGTCGCGTGCATCGATCATCAGGCGCTCGGTCGCATATTGCGACGCGTCGTAGCCGGACGGAATTTCCTGGACCTTGAGCACCTCCAGCTGGCCGCCGTCCGGACGGTAATCGAACACGGTCACCGGCGTGACCATGGACGTATAGCCAATACGGTAGGCGTCGGGCGCGAACTCCGGATTGCCCATGAAGAAGGCGCTGTAGCTTGCCTCGGCGAACGGGATCCGCGTCTCATCACCGCCGTAGGTTCTAAGGATGAGCTGATCGAGCCCGTCGACCCGGGTGCTGATCGCCAGATGATCGCGATATGCCGTCGCGCCCGTCAGGTAGACACGGTCCGAGCCGGGGATGACGGTCGCCCATTGCCCGGGATCAGCCGGATCGGCGACCGCGAGCCGGAAGTTCACATGATCATCGTTGGTGTGGATCCAGAATTTCCCGTGCGCGGCATCGACATGATATTCGCGGCCCTGTTTGCGGCGGGAGATCAACGTCAGCGGCTGGGTCGGGTCGTTAGCCGAAACGAACCGCACTTCGGTCGTGGCGTTGTCGCCGGTGGACACGAAGATCGTGGTGCGGTCGTGCGACTTGCCGACGCCGACCGAGAAGCCCAGCTCCTCGGTCTCTTCATAAAGCGTGATATCTTCTTCGACCGGGCGCCGAAGGTGATGGAACCGGGCCCGATAGCTGCGCCAATTGTCGTTCACCTCGGTGAAGACGATTCCGGCGCTGTCGCTCGCCCACACCGGCTGGCCGATGCCGACCTTCGTCACTGTCTCCAGGTCGCTGCCGGTTGCAAGGTCGCGAATGCGGAGCTCGAACCGTTCGGAGCCGTCATAGTCGGCGAGAGTCGCGAGCAACTTGCCATCAGGGCTGACCTCGAGCGCTCCAAGGCGGAAATAGTCGCGGCCCTCGGCCTCAAGGGTTTCATCGAACAGCACCTCGTCCTCACCGCCCGTGAACGGCTTGCGGTACCAGGTCCGATACTGCGCGCCCGGCTTGAACGCCCACCAGTATAGGAACTCGCCATCGCGGAGCGGGACCGAGCTGTCGTCCTCCTTGATCCGCCCTTTCATCTCCTCGAACAGCTGGTCGAGCAGCCCCTCGTGCTCGGCCTTCCAGCCCTCGAAATAAGCGTTTTCCGATTTTAGATAAGCGAGGACGTCCGGGTCATCGACGTTCGGATATTTGGGATCGCGCAGCCACGCCCAAGGGTCCTCGATGGTAACGCCGTGGCGTTCGTAGCTGTGGGGGCGCTGCGCGGCCTGGGGCGGTTGGGCGAGGGTGGTTGGCTTGTCCATGCCACCCGCTCTTAGCGCGGCGGCGGCTTTCGGGAAGTCGCCTTGTTCGGCTTTGTATCAGGGCCGCTTCGCCTCTGCTCGCTGCATCCTCCGGATTCTCGTAAAGCGCAGGATGCGTCAGCGATCCAAAGAGGTCGGATCAACGGCAGGATGCGGTCGGTGCCGGCATGGTCGAAACTCGATACTTGAGCACAAGGCGGCGCGACCTTCACTCGCGCGCTCCTGTCTCGCGCGCGAATAGCCACTGCCTGATCGCCGAGGTGAGGTTGGGTGGAGGCTCGGCGTCGAGCCTTGCGGCGTCGATCTCAGCGACCAGGGCGTTGAGCGGGCACCCGCGCTCGCGTGCCGCCGCCTCCAGCGCAGTCCAGAACATCGGCTCGAGACTGATTGAAGTCTGATGGCCGGCGATGAGTACCGACCTTTTCTTCGGCGGCGCGTAAGGCGCCATCAGTACATGTGCTGGCCGCCGTTGATCGACAGCGTCGAGCCGGTGATGAAGCCGCCGTTCTCGTCGACCAGAAACGCGACTCCCCGGGCGATCTCCTCCGCCTTGCCCAGGCGCCCGACCGGGATCTTGGCGACGATCTTGCCGAGCACGTCCTCGGGCACCGCCGCGACCATGTCGGTGTCGATGTAGCCGGGCGCGATCGCGTTGACCGTAACCCCGAAGCGCGCGCCTTCCTGGGCCAGCGCCTTGGTGAATCCATGGATGCCGGACTTGGCAGCAGCATAATTGACCTGGCCATACTGGCCCGCCTGGCCGTTGATCGAGCCGATGTTGACGATCCGTCCGTACTTCCGGCTAGTCATCCCGTCGAACACTGCCTTGGCCATGTTGAAGCAGCCGCCGAGGTTGACGTCGATCACCTCGTCCCACTGCTGCCGCCCCATCTTGCGCATGGTGCCGTCCCGGGTGATGCCGGCGTTGTTCACCAGCACGTCGACGGGCCCGAGGTCGGCCTCGACCTGGCGAACCCCCTCCTGGCAGGAGTCGAAGTCGGCCACATCCCACTTGTAGGCGGCGATGCCGGTGCGGCCGGTGAACTCGCGCGCGCGCTCCTCATTGCCCGCGTAATTCGCCGCAACCTTCATTCCCATGTCGCGAAGCGCGATGCTGATCGCCTCGCCGATGCCGCGTGTTCCACCGGTGACGATCGCCACTCGAGCCATGACCCTCTCCTCTTTCGTCCGAGCAGGGCGCTTATTGCTGCGGCAGCCAGCCTGCAAGTTCGCGAGAGACGAGGCCTTTGAGCATCGCGATGCTTTCGCGCGAATCATTCAGGCAATCGAGCAAAGCGAACTTGTCGCCGCCCGCCCCAATGAATGTTTTACGGCCGCGAATGCCGAGTTCCTCGAGCGTCTCGATGCAATCGGCGGAAAAGCCCGGCGCTGCGACCGCAACGCTCTTGACGCCCTGCTTCGGATAGGCCGCGAGCGTCGCATCGGTCGCCGGCTCTAGCCATTTGGCGCGACCGAATTTTGACTGGAAAGCGACATCGACTTCGCGGCCCAGCGCTTCACCCAGCAGCCGCGCGGTTTTGCGGCAATGGCAGTGATACGGATCGCCAAGCTCGAGCGTCCGCTGCGGCATGCCGTGGAAGCTCAACAGCAACCGATGGGGCTCGAAATCGAGCGCCTTTAACTGCCTTCCGATGTGCGTGCGCAGCGCATCGATGTACAGCGGGTCGTCGTAATAAGGCGGCAAGGTGCGCAATGCCGGTTGCCAGCGCATCCGCGCCAATGCCCCGAACACCGCGTCGTTGGCTGTCGCAGTCGTGGCTGCGCAATATTGCGGATAGAGCGGCGCGGCGAGGATGCGGGTGCAACCCTCGGCGACCATCACCTCCAGCGCGGCCGCGATGCCGGGATGGCCGTAGCGCATCGCGTAGTGGACGCTGACATCGGGCATGCTTCGCCGCAACGCCTCCGCCTGGCGATGCGCGATGGCGCGGAGCGGCGAACCCTCGTTGGTCCAGACCTGGTTGTAGGCCTCGGCCGACTTCTTCGGGCGCGTCCTCAGGATGAAGCCGTGCAGGATCGGCTTCCAGGCAATGGGGTGAATCTCGACCACGCGACGGTCGCTCAGGAATTCGGCAAGGTAACGCCGCACTGCGCGTTCCTCGGGAGCGTCGGGGGTCCCAAGGTTGATCAGGAGCACGCCGATCCTAGGCTCGGGAATCGCCGGATGGCCGGTCATGCGGCGGCCATGGCATCGAATGGCAGCGAACGCATGCGTCTGCCGGATCCTGCATGGATTGCGTTTGCGACCGCCGGCGCGAGCGGGATGCAGCCGAGCCCGCTGATTCCGCCGGGCCGGTCGCTGCTGGGAATGACCTGCACCACGATCTCTGGGTGGCCGGCGAGGCGCGGCAGGGCAATACGGCCAATTGGCCGCGCCCGCGGCATTCCCGCGACCCATTCCGGCGCAGGCGCCGTCGCTTGGGCGAGCCCCCAGATCAGCCCGGCGGAAACTTGCTGCTCGACAAGCCCGCTGTTGACGACCCGGCCACAATCGACTGCGGCGACCAGCCGATGGACCTTCACCCTTTGGTCGTCGCCAATGCTCGCGCTGGCGACGAGACCGATGTGCGATCCGAAGGCCGATGCGCCGGCAATCCCCATGGTGCTGCCCGCGCCTCCGCCGTCCCAGTTCGCCAGCCGCGTGGCCGCTTGCAGGCAGCGGGCAAGGCGCCCGTTGCCGCCGAGCATGGACATGCGGAAGGCAAGAGCTTCCATGCCTGCGGCGTGCGCAAGTTCGTCGATGAAGCTCTCCGTAAAGAAGGTGAATTCCCGCTGCGGCGAGCCGCGCATGTAGCCGCTCTCGAAAGGAAGCTTGGCGGCGACTGCGCCGATCTTCACGTGCGCGATCGAATAAGGCGGTACCGAGCCGTCCAGCATCGTCTTGCCAAACGTTTCCGGCGCATCACCTCCCGACAGGCGCGCTAGCGCTGCGCCAAGACCATCGGCCGTAGCCACCTTCATCGCCCAGGCCGCGGTAATTCCTCCGGCTCCGGGTAGCGCGGTCATTCGCGCCATCGCGCCGGGAGCGACGCGATCGTGGTTCTGACTCGACGATTGCGACAGGACGACCTGGACCGGCCGCCCAAGCACCCGCGCGAGCTCGAGTGCGATTGGGGATGTGACCGACTCCATCGCGCGGCCCGCCGGCTCGCCGGGGGCGATTGGATAGAGCCTCGCTTCCGGTGACTTGCCGAAACCCGGCGCCAGCGTTGCGGCCCAAAGTTCGGTCCCGTCCGGCCCCACCCGCGCCGCGGCGCCCGCCGGCTCAAGGCCGACATGCTGTGAGGGCGCCGCATAATAGGTAGCCGCCAGCGGCCGCGATCCCCGGACAGCACCGGCATAATCGCCGCGGCCGAACCATTGTTGCTCATCGCCATCCACCAGCGCCTGTTCGAACAACGGTCGCGGATTTGCTGGTGTCTTCTGTCCGGAGAAGACCGGATTGGCCGCCTTCAGGGCTCGCTCCGCCGCCCACCAGGTCTCCGCGACCACGGCGATCCAGGCGTCTCTCGCGGCAATATGCCGAACGCCCGGAACGGTCGCGAGCGCGTCACGATCATAGGTCCTAAGATGCCCGTCAGGCGGAGCGAGGCGTGCCGAAGCGAACAGCATCCCGGGTAGCCGGACATCGCCCGCGAAGCGCCAGCTCCCCTCCGCCTTGGCCGCCCCATCCAGCCGCTGCAGCGGCTGGCCGACCAGCCGCGACTTGCCCGAAACGCGGAGCGGTGGCCGTGCTGGCGGCGCGCGGTCCGCGGCCTCTTCGGCAAGCTCGCCAAACGTCACCGTGCGCACACCGCAGATGACGAAGCCGTCCGCCGTATCGCAAGTGGCCGCATCGACGTTCCAGCGGTCGGCCGCGGCGCCAACCAGCATCGCCCGCGCAGTGGCCGCGGCCTCCCGCAACGGTCGTTCGAACGCGCGCACGGAGGTCGAATCGGCGGTTATCCTTATGCCCTTCGGCCAGCCCTCGTCTTCGGCGAGCGGATTGGCATATGCCTTCCCCAACGGCGCCGGCTCGACCGCGACCGTCTCCCACGCCGCACCCAGCTCATCCGCGACGATCTGTGAAAGCGCGGTCCAGCTTCCCTGCCCCGTCTCGACTTGTGGGACGGCAACAGTGACTTTCCCGTCGCGTGTCACCTTGATGAACGAGCCGAAGGTCTGCTCGCTCTTGGTCGTAACAAGTTCGCTCTTCCAATGCCGCGGCCATAACGAGAATCCGACGATCAACCCGACGCCGGCTCCGCCGCCGATCAGCAGGTTGCGGCGGCTGACCCTCAACGCGCGAATTGGGCCTTGAGCGCCCGTCGGTCGATCTTCCCGGTGCCGAGCCGAGGCAGCGCTTGTTCGGAGAAGATGAAGCGCTCGGGGATCTTGAACTTGGCAATTCGCCCGTCGAGGAACTGGCGGAGCTCGGCCTCGCTCAACCTCGATTTCGCGTAGATGACCGCCACCGGGACCTCGCCCAGTCGCTCGTCGGGTGCCCCGAATACCGCCACCTCAGCAACAGCCTCGCAAGCATAGCATTCGGCTTCGACTTCGGCTGCGGAGATATTCTCGCCGCCGCGGATGATGATTTCCTTCTTGCGGTCGACGATGAAGAGATAGCCGTCGTCGTCGAGGTAGCCGACATCGCCGGTTCGCACCCAGCCGTCGGGACTGATGGTCGCTTCGGTCGCCTCGGGGTTGCGGAAATAGCCCTTGATGTTGGCTGCAGTCCGTATGCCGATCTCGCCAACCTCGCCGCACGGCAGCAACCGGTCGCCGGCGCCTAAGATCGACACCTCCACCAGCGGCTTCTGCGCGCGTCCGGTCGACGCCGGCTTTGCCGCATAACTGCTCCAGAAATTCGCGCAGCCCGTGGCATTCGTTTCCGTGAGGCCGTAGCCCAGCGCCGGCTGGGCGTTGGGGAACTCCTCCTTCAACCGCTCGACATGGGTGATGGGCCGCGGGGCGCCGCCTGCGGTGATGTCCTTCAAGGACGACAGGTCGAATCTGTGCCGTTCGGGATGGTTCATGAGCTCGAGGCTCATCGTCGGCACACCGACGAAATAGGTGACCTTTTCCTTCTCGATCAGCCGCAGCGCCTCGGTCGCGTCCCACTTCGGCATGATGACCATGCAGCGTCCGACGACGAAGCTGTTCAGCATCACCGGCACTTCGCCGGTGACATGGAAGAGAGGCACGCTGAGCAAGGTCCGCGGGGTCGGCGGCGGGTTGCCGTCGCTCTCCAGCAGGCCCTTCAGGACGATAAGCCCCAGCGAGTAAGCATAGGTACCGGTCGTCACTGCCCGGTGGGTCGACAACGCACCCTTCGCGTCGCCGGTCGATCCGGACGTGAAGAGGATCGTGGCGTCGTCCTCCGGCGCCAGGTCCGGGATCTGTTCGTCCCCGCGAATTGGCTCCAGGAGCGGCGCAATCGCCCGCTCGACCGGCAGGTCGATGTCCAACCCGATCATGTCAAAGTCGTCGCACTTGGCGGTGATGCGTTTGGCCCGCGGCCCGTCGGCGATGATCAGCCTGGGCTCGGTCAGCCTTATAGCATGCTCCATCTCATGGCTTTCCCACCAGCCATTGAGCAGCGTCGCGATACCGCCGGCCTTGATCACGGCCATGTAGCTGACGATCCAACTCGGGCAGTTGCGCATCGCGATGCCGACGCGATCGCCCTTGGCGATGCCGCGCGCGACGAGCCCCGGTGCAAGGCGGTCGGAGATGCGGTCGAGGTCGGCGAAGTTCAGCCGCTCGTCGCCGGCGACCACTGCCTCATTCGCGGCATTCAGCGCGCAGAAGGTCTTGAAGAACGCCGGAAGCGTCGCCGGGAAGTTGGTGACGATCGCGCGGCCGAGCTCGTCGCGGCCGATCGCCAGTCGCCCGCCGGGCCCGATCACCCTTGCAAGCTCCTCGTCGAACCGGCGGTCGAGCTCACTCTGCATCAAGATTGCTCTCGTTTGCGTTTCACCTTGCCCGCCTTATGAGGCGGTCAACAGTGATGGGGAAGCCCTTGCAAGCCGCAGTCGAACAGTCTCGCTACCTGGCCTTCCCCGATCTGGGCCTCTCGCCGGTCGCCCTTCACATCGGCCCGTTCGACCTCCGCTGGTACAGTCTTGCCTATCTCGCGGGCATTTTCGTCGGTTACTGGTACGTCCTCAAGCTGCTGAAACAGCCCGGCGCGCCAATGGCCCGCCGCCACGCCGACGACCTGGTCTTCTACGCTGCGCTGGGCGTGATCCTCGGCGGACGCCTCGGCTACGTCCTGTTCTACAATCTCGGCGAATATCTGCGGCACCCGGTAGAGATATTGAAGCTGTGGGATGGCGGGATGTCGTTCCATGGGGGCGTCATCGGGACTTCGCTCGGCATCATCTATTTCGCGCACAAGCAGAAGCTCTCGTGGCTCAGGATCCACGACTATGTCGCCTGCTGTGTGCCGTTCGGCCTGTTCTTCGGCCGGCTCGCCAACTTCATCAACCAGGAATTGTGGGGAGCGCCGACGACGGTTCCTTGGGCGATCCGGTTCCAGGAGTACAATCAGCTCGGCCAGCGCGTGCTGGGACCCCCGCGCCATCCCAGCCAGCTCTACGAGGCCGTGCTCGAAGGGATCGTCCTGTTCTGCATTCTCGCCTTCATGTTCTGGAAGACGAAGGCGCGCTACGAGCCGGGTAAGCTCGTCGGTGCATTCATCTTTTTCTACGGCATTTTCCGCTTCGGCATCGAGTTCATTCGCGAACCCGATAGCCAGCTCATTGCCTTCGCCAACGCGACCCACCTCCACATGGGGCAGTGGCTCTCGCTGCC
>Ga0070659_100002562_pt1 | contig 12923 bp, 13 predicted proteins | sample KBSC23metaG_FD_64666 | JGI IMG/M metagenome (GOLD analysis project Ga0070659, IMG submission 64666) | Corn rhizosphere microbial communities from Kellogg Biological Station, Michigan, USA - KBS C2-3 metaG | ecosystem: Host-associated > Plants > Roots > Rhizosphere > Soil ...
ATGGTGTAAGCGCGAAACCAACCGACGATGCGGAAATCCCTTGCTAGAACATGGTTAATCCGCGTTGATCTTGCTACGCGCCGCCGATCGTCCGGCGACCTACGGAGCCCGCGGGCTCGCTGTAGTCGACGCGGACGATCGCGTCGCCGTCGTACACCAACGACGTGATCGAGCCGAGGGCGCACTCGCGGCGGTCCGGGCGGTGCCACAGCCTCTTGTGCTCGGCCGCGAGCCGCGCGACCCAGATCGGCAGCTGGTGGCTGACGAACACCGCCTCCGCGCCGCGCACCGCGTCGCGCGCATCGGCCGCCGCGGCCAGCACCCGGGCGGCGACGTGGGAGTACGGCTCGCCCCACGAGGGACGGGTGGGATTCCAGAGATAGCGCCAATTCCGCGGCTTCCGCCAGCCGCCTTGAGTGCCTTCGAAGACGTTGGCGCTCTCGATCAGCCGTTCGTCGACGCCGGGCGTCAGCCCCAAGGCCGCGGCGATCGGCTGCATCGTCTGCACGGCTCGCTCCAACGGCGACGACCGCGCCAGCGTGATGTTGCGACCGGCCAGCGCGGCGGCCGCCTGCTCGGCCATCCGCTCGCCGAGGGTCGACAACCGGTAGCCCGGCAGCCGGCCGTAGAGCACGTGCTCCGGGTTGTGCACCTCACCGTGGCGGACGAGGTGCACGATCGTCGTCTCAGCCACCGGCAGCGGCCCGAGCGGCGAGCGGCAACGCGGCCGCGATCTGCTCCAACGCCGCGTCGTCGTGCGCCGCACCGACGAACCACGCCTCGTACGCCGACGGCGGCAGGTAGACGCCGGCGTCGAGCATCGCGTGAAAGAACGCGGCGTACGCCGACACGTCCTGCGTCCGCGCGGTCGCGTAGTCGACGACGGCAGCGTCGGTGAAGAACACACTGAACAGGTTGCCGGCGGTGCTGACGCGGTGCGGCAGGCCGACCTCCGTCAGCGCAGCGGTCGCGAGCGACGCGACAGCCGCCGCGGTCTTGTCGAGATGCGCGTAGACGTCGTCGGTGCACAGCCGCAGTTGCGCGAGCCCGGCGGCGACCGCGACGGGGTTACCGGACAGCGTGCCGGCTTGGTAGACCGGGCCGGCCGGCGCGAGCTGCTCCATCACGTCGGCGCGACCGCCGAACGCCGCCGCCGGCAACCCGCCGCTCATCACCTTGCCGAACGTGAACAGATCCGGCGTCACGCCCTCGAGCCCCCACCAGCCGGCCGGCCCGACCCGGAACCCGGTCATGACCTCGTCGAGGATCAGCAGCGCGCCGGCTGCGTGCGCGGCGTCCGCGAGCGTCGCGTTGAAGCCGGGCAGCGGCGCGACCACGCCCATGTTCGCCGCCGCCGCTTCGGTGATGACGCACGCGATGTCGTCGCCGTACTCCTCGAACGCGGCGCGTACGGCGCTGACGTCGTTGTACGGCAGGACGATCGTGTCGGCCGCGCTCGCGCCGGTCACGCCGGGGGTATCCGGCAGCCCGAACGTCGCGACCCCGCTGCCGGCGCTCGCGAGCAGCGCGTCGACGTGGCCGTGGTAGCAACCGGCGAACTTCACGACCTTCGACCGGCCGGTGACGCCGCGGGCCAATCGCACCGCGCTCATCGTCGCTTCGGTGCCGGAGTTCACCAAGCGGATCCGCTCGACCGGCGCTATCCGCGCGACTATCTCCTCGGCGAGCTCGACTTCACCCGGCGTCGGCGTACCGAACGACAGACCGCGCGCGGCGGCATCCTGTACGGCGGCGACGACGTCGGGGTGCGCGTGCCCGAGGATCGTCGGACCCCATGAGCAGACGAGGTCGACGTAGCGGCAGCCGTCCGCGTCGAAGACGTACGGGCCGTCGCCGCGCACCATGAACCGCGGCGTGCCGCCGACCGCTCCGAACGCGCGCACCGGCGAGTTCACCCCGCCGGGGGTCACGCGCAACGCGCGCGCGAACCAGTCGTCTGATCCGGGGGTCACCCGGTCATTGTGCGGCAAGCCTGATCCGCCCGTTGATCATCGCCGTCAGCGCGGTCCCTATCCCGCCCTGACGGCGCAACCTCGCTAGCGCGACCAGGCGGACGGGCCGTTGGTCTGCTCGGCGAAGCCGACGCCGGAACCGCCGCCGCCGTCCACCCGGTGGTTGTCCGACCACACGACCGCCGGCCGGCCGTTCGGCGCGACGGTGACCTTGAAGAAGTCGAGCAGGCTGCGGTCCGCGGCCGAACCCGGAAGGATGCCGCAGAACAGGCCGAGGGTGCAGATCGCGCCGTGATGGATGACGTGGTCGCTGGCCTGGCCGGTGATCTGGCGCGGGTGCTTCGTCGTCAGCCCGCGGACCTGCGCGACGTCGACGACCCAGTCGGACTTCGTCGAGTTCTTGTCCGGCGATGAGGTGTGGTACCACGCGACGACCGCGACACCAGGGCCGCCGCCGGCGACCCAACCGAAGAGGTCCTGACCGCCGGCGTCGTCGACGCGGTACGGCGACGTCCAGCGCGCACCGTGGTCGGTCGACTCCTGCAGCCACACGTGCATCGGCTCGCCCTTGTGCGCGTAGCCGGAGTAGACGGCGTAGACGTTGCCGGCGGTGTCGACCGCGTTGGCCATCCAGAAGTTGCCGAAGTTGGCGTCATTCGCGCCCGGGTTGACCTCGTAGTCCGTCCACGTGTCGCCGCTGTCGCTGCTCGCGCTGATGTGGATGTCGCTGATCGGCGGCGAGCCGTACGTCGTGTCGGTGGTGTCAAGGCGGGTCACGCCGTACGTCACGTAGACGTGGCCGTGGCCGTCGGTCGTGATGTTGCCGATCGAGGTGCCGTTGTGGCCGCTCTCGACGATGGTCGTCGGCTGCGAGTAGATGACGTGCGGCGGGCTGAACGTGACGCCGCGGTCGTGCGAGACCTCGACCAGCATCGTGCCGGTGGCGAGCTCGTGCCAGGCGACGTAGACGTTCTCGGAGTGCTGGCCGTCGGTGGCGAGCCACTCGCGGTCGGACGACGACGCGATGAACGTCTGCTGCGTGAACGTCTTGCCGCCGTCGGTCGAGCGGGACACCTCGATGCCGTCGAGGTCGAGGTCGCCGGCGTACACCGTGCCGTCCTTGCCGACCGCGACGTCGGAGTCGCCGCCGGAGGTCTGGCTGCCCGGCGAGGTGCTCGGCGGCACGACCGTCTTGAGCTGCGTCCAGTGCTTGCCGTCGTCGGTCGACTTCGCCAGCACCGCGCCACCCTGGCCGGGGGTCGTGACGTAGACCGTGTGGCCGACCGTGGCCAGACCCGGCTCGCCGTAGTCGTGGCTGTAGGCGAACGTGTTCTTGCCGAACTTCAGCGTGGCCGGCGCCGGCTTGGCGAACACGGGCACGGCGGTGCCGACAAGCGCGGCAACGGAGGCGACGACGAGAATCCTGCGCATGCTTGAGCGTTCGCGGCCGGACGCTTGTTTTCCTGCATCGGGCGGGATGACATTGCGCAATCCACGCAGACCAATCCGCGCGAGCTACCCCGGACGCCGCGGCCGCAGATTTCCACCTGCGGCCGAGGCGCCGAGCGCACGTCAGATATTCGTGCAGAGCACCAACGGAATGCCGTCCACGATCAGTTCGATCCCCGTCCATCCATCCGGGCACGGCGAGGTTCCGAGAATCCCGCCGCCGACCGGACTCGTCGGCTCGGCGAACGCTGCACTCGTCGCGCCACCCAGACCGATCAACGCCGCAGAGAGCGCACCTACCACCCCAACTCGGTGAACAGTAGTCATCTTTCGCATACCGGTCTCCTCCTATGATTTTCTCCTGACGAGGAACAACTCTCCGTCTGGGTCGAGACCGTTACATACCTGGATGAAGGTGTCAAGCTGTAGGTACCTTGGCCGATTGCCACACGAGCGGGCACCGACGTCCGTAAGCGAGGATGTGAGCCATGGCGGACTTCGGTATCGACGTCGACCCCGGCGAGGTCGGGCTCGACGGACAGCGGCTGGCCCGGATCGACACTCACTTCCAGCGCTACGTCGACGACGGGCGGCTGCCCGGCTTCCAGGTGATGGTCAGCCGGCGCGGCCAGGTTGCGCACTTCTCGTCGTACGGGCTCGCCGACATGGAGGCCGGCCGGGCGGTGGAGCCGGACACCATCTTCCGCATCTACTCGATGACGAAGCCGATCACGTCGGTCGCAGCGATGATGCTCTACGAGCAGGGCGCGTTCGAGCTGACCGATCCGATCAGCCGCTGGCTGCCGGAGTTTTCGGCGCCGCGGGTCTACGCCGGCGGCACCGCGACGAAGACGTCCACGGTCCCGGCCACCGAGCCGATCCGGGTATGGCATCTGCTCACGCACACCGCCGGCCTGACCTACGGCTTCCACCACACACACGTGACCGACGAGATCTACCGCAACGCCGGCTTCGAGTTCGGCAACCCGGCTGGTTACGACCTCGCCCAGTGCGTCGAGGCGTGGGCCGCGCTGCCGCTCGCGTTCCAGCCCGGAGCGGAGTGGCTGTACTCCGTCGCGACCGACGTCCTCGGCCGGTTCGTCGAAGTCGTGTCCGGTCAATCTCTCGACGAGTTCTTCCGCCGCAACATCTTCGAGCCACTCGGCATGACCGACACCGGGTTCATGGTCGATCCCGAGCAGCAGCACCGGCTCGCCGCGCTGTACGCGACCGGCCCCGGGCTGCCGAAGCTGGTCCGCTACGACAAGCTCGGCGACACCGTCCGCCGTACTCCGCAGTGGTTCTCCGGCGGTGGTGGGCTGGCCAGCACGACCCGCGACTACACCCGCTTCACCTGGATGCTGTCGCGCGGCGGCGAGCTCGACGGCGCCCGGCTGCTGTCACCGCGCACGTTGCGCTACATGACCCGCAACCACCTGCCCGGCAACCAGGACCTGCAGACGTTCGGCCGGCCGGTCAACGCCGAGGTGCGCACCGACGGCGTCGGCTTCGGCCTCGGCTTCGCCGTGATGCTCGACGCCGCTGCCAACAAGACCATCGCGAGCGAGGGCGAGTTCAACTGGGGCGGGCTGGCGAGCACCGCGTTCTGGGTCGACCCGACCGAGGACCTCACGGTCGTGTTCATGACCCAGCTGATGCCGTCGAGCACCTACACGCTGCGCCCGCAGCTCCGCCAGCTCGTCTACCAATCGCTCGTCGACTAAGGCCGGAGTAGTCGGGCGCTACGAGCGGAGCGCGGCGGCGATTTCCGTTGCCCAGTAGGTCAGCACCACGTCGGCGCCCGCTCGCTTGATCGACAGCAGCAGCTCGCGGATCGCGCGGTCGCGGTCGATCCAGCCGTTCGCGGCCGCCGCCTCGACCGTCGCGTACTCCCCCGAGACGTTGTACGCCGCGACCGGTACGTCGACGCTGTCGCGCACCCTGCGCACCACGTCGAGGTAGCCGACCGCTGGTTTCACCATGACCATGTCGGCGCCTTCGGCCACGTCGAGCAACGCCTCGCGCACGGCCTCGTCGGCCGAACGCGCCGGGTCCTGCTGGTACGCCGCGCGGTCGCCGAACTGCGGCGCGCATTCGGCCGCGTCGCGGAACGGCCCGTAGAACGCGGACGCGAACTTCGCCGAGTAGGCGAGGATCGCGACGTCGGTGAATCCGGCCGAGTCCAGCGCCGTACGGATCGCGCCGACCTGGCCGTCCATCATCCCGCTCGGCGCCACGACATGCGCGCCGGCCGCGGCTTGCACGACCGCGATCGACGCGTAGCGCTCCAACGTCGCGTCGTTGTCGACCTCACCGGCATCAGTGAGCAGGCCGCAGTGCCCGTGGTCGGTGTACTCGTCCAGACACAAGTCGGCCATCAACACCGTGCGCTCGCCGACCTCAGCGGCGAGATCACTCAAGACGACCTGCACGACGCCGTCGGGATCGTCCGCGGCCGACCCGCGCGCATCTTTCACCGCCGGGATGCCGAACACGATGATCCCGCCGACACCCGCTTCGACCGCCTCGACCGCTGCCTTGCGCGCCGACTCCCGCGTGTGCTGGACGACGCCGGGCATCGACGCGATCGGCTGCGGCTCGCCGATGCCCTCCTTCACGAACACCGGCAGCACGAGGTCGGCCGGTGACAACCGGACCTGCGCCGCCAACCGGCGCAACGCTGCGGTACGGCGCAGCCGCCGCGGCCGCGCGGCCGGAAAGGTCACCGCGACTTCTTCAGCCGGCTCGCCGCCTTGGTCCGGTTGGCCTTGCCCGGCGGCAGCGCGTCGTCGTTGGCCCGCCGCTCCCGACCGAACTCCGCCAGCGCCTCGGCGAGCAACGCCGCCGACGGCTTCGCGGCGGACACGTCGACGCGCAACCCAAGCTCCGCGGCGGTCGCAGCGGTTTGCGGACCGATCACCGCGATGATCGACGAGGCGTGCGGTTTCCCAGCAATACCAACCAGATTGCGCACCGTCGACGACGACGTGAACAGCACCGCGTCGAACCCGCCGGTCTTGATCGCCTCGCGAATGTCCGCCGCCGGCGGCGCCGCCCGCACCGTCCGGTACGCCGTGACGTCGTCGACCTGCCAACCGCGCTCGGCCAGCCCGGCGGCGAGCACCTCGGTCGCGATGTCCGCGCGCGGCAGGAAGACGCGATCGAGCGCGTCGTACGCGTCGTCGTAGTGCGGCCACTCGGCGAGCAGACCGTCGCTGGAGTGGTCGTTGGTCGGGACGAGCTCGGGCCGGATGCCCCACGCCTCGACCGCGGCCGCGGTCGCGTCGCCGACACAGGCAACCTTCACGCCAGCGAGCGCGCGCGCGTCGAGCGAGAGCTCCTCGATCTTCTCCCGCACCGCCTTCACCGCGTTTGTCGAGGTGAACGCGATCCACGCGTACCGGCCACTGACCAGACCGCGGATCGCGCGGTCCATCGCCTGTGGCGTGCGCGGCGGCTCGACCGCGATCGTCGGCACCTCCACCGGGATCGCGCCGTACGCAGTCAGCTGCTCGGACAGCGCGCCGGCTTGGTCCTTGGTGCGCGGGACCAGCACCTTCCAGCCGAACAGCGGCTTGGTCTCCCACCACGACAGCCGCTCGCGCAGCTTCACGACGTCGCCGACGACGACCAGCGCGTCCGGCCCGGCCGCGGCGGCCTCGCGGTCGATGGACTCCAGCGTCGACACGACGGTGAACTGCTCGGTCGTCGTACCGTCCGCGGTCACCGCGACCGGCGTCTCCGGCTTGCGGCCGTGCTCGATGAGAGCCGTCGCGGCCTTGCCGACCCGGCGCCCGCAGTTGAGCAGGATCACCGTGCTCGACGGAGCGACCAACGCGGCCCAGTCCGGCTCGGGCGCGTCGACCCCGAAGTCGACGATGTGCACCGCGTGCGTCTTCTTGTCGGTGACCGGTACGCCGGCGTAACCCGGCACGCTGAGCGCGGCGCTGACACCCGGGACCAGCTCGAACGGCACCTTCGCCTTCGCGCACACGTCGGCCTCGGTCGCGTAGCCGCAGAACAGCGTCGGGTCACCGCTGAAGATCCGCGCGACCCGCCGGCCGTCCTTCGCCGCGGCGACCATCGCCTTCGCGCGGTCGATCGGCTCACTCTTGGCCGCGTCGACGATCTCCGCGTCGTCGCGGCACAGGCCGAGCAGCCGGGTGTGCACCTCGCGGTGCGCGACGACGACGTCCGCGTCGGCGAGGATCTCGGCCGCCTTGACCGTCAGCAACGCCGGGTCGCCGGGGCCGCCGCCGAGGAACGTCACGGTCGCGAACTTCTTCTTTGTGCGTGCGGTGCTCACGGGTTGGTCTCTCCGATCAGACCGGCCGCACCTGCGTCGAGCAGGTCCGCGGCCAGGCGTTGGCCGAGCCGCTCGCTGTCTGCGAGCGGTCCGGTGGTGGACAGGCGTACGGCGCGAGAGCCGTCGACAGCGACGACGATCGCGCGGAGGTAGAGCTCGTCGTTCCCGGACTCGTCGAGTCCTATGTCGGCGAGTGCGCCGACCGGTGCGGTGCAGCCCGCTTCGAGCGCGGCGAGCAGCGTGCGTTCGGCGGTGACCGCCGCCCGGCTGAGTGGGTCGTCGAGCAGCTTGCCCAACGCGGTCGCGAGCTCGGTGTCGCCGGCCCGGCACTCGACCGCGAGCGCACCCTGACCGGGGGCGGGGAGCATCTGCCCCGGGTCGAGCAGCTCGCTCGCCTCGTCGAGCCGGCCGAGCCGGGCCAGCCCGGCAGCCGCGACGACGACCGCGTCGTACTCGCCGTCGGCGACCTTGCGCAAGCGGGTGTCGACGTTGCCGCGGATCGGTACGACGTCGAGGTCGAAACCGAGACCTCTTAGTTGCGCGGCGCGGCGCGGCGATCCGGTGCCGACGCGGCTGCCGGCCGGCAACTGGTCGAGCCGCATGCCGTCGCGAGTGACGAGGGCGTCGCGCGGGTCGGCGCGCGGCGGGACCGCGGCCACGACCAAGTCGTCGGCCGGCGCGGTCGGCAGGTCCTTCAACGAATGCACGGCAACATCGACGTCGCCGCGGCGCAACTGCTCGCGCAACTCGGTGACGAAGAGGCCCGTGCCGCCCATCTGCTGCAAAGAGTCAGTGCTGCGATCGCCTTGGGTGACGACCTCGACCAGCTCGACGTCGTGGCCGTTGTCGCGCAACGCTTTCGCGACCAGTTCGGTCTGTGCGAGCGCGAGCGCGGAGCGGCGGGTGCCCAGCTTCATCCGTCGTCACCCGCCTCTACGACGACCGCCGCGCGGGTCACGACTTCGGTCGCGGCGGGATCGAGGGCGAACAGCTCGCGCAGCGCGTCGGCGTACGAGTCGCCGCCGGGCTCCTCGGCGAGCTCCTTCACCCGCACGGTCGGCGTGTGCAGCAGCTTGTCGACGACCCGGCCGACGGTGACCTCGACCTCGTGCGAGGTGCGCTCGTCGAGGTCGGCCCTCGTCCGCAGCCGTGCGAGCTCCGCGTCGACGACCTCCTGCGCCCGCGCGCGCAGCGCGACGACCGTCGGCGCGACTCGCTCCGAACGTTGCCGGGCGAGGAACCCGCCGACCTCGTCGGTGACGATCCGCCGTACCTGCTCGACGTCGCGAGCGACGTCGGCACCGTCTAGCACCGACCGCAGCGACTCCAGATCGACGACGGTTACGCCGGGCAGTGCGCGCACCTCGGGATCCACGTCACGCGGAAGCGCCAAGTCCAATATTGCCAACGGTTTTTCCGGCCGGCGAGTCAACGCCGCAGCGACGGTCTCGACCCCGACGACGAGGCCGACCGCACCGGTGCAGGACACCAGCAGATCGGCCGCTGCCAACCGGTCGACGAGGTCGTCCATCGTCGCGACATCGGCGTCGAGGGTCGACGCGAGTCGCTGCGCGCGTTCCGGGGTGCGGTTCACGATCGTGAGCGGGCCGACACCGCGGCGGCGTAGCTGCGTGCCGGCGAGCGAGCTCATCGATCCGGCGCCCACCAGCACGACGTCGAGCTCGGACCACTCGTCGATCGTCGAACCGGCGAGGTCGAGGCCGACCGACACGAGCGATCGGCCGGCGTCGTCGATCCCGGTCTCGGCGTGCGCGCGCTTGCCGGCGCGGAGCGCGGCGTCGACCAACGGGCCGAGAGTGCGGCCGACTCCTTCTTCCTCGCGCGCGGTCTGCAGCGCGATGCGCAGTTGACCGAGGATCTGTTGCTCACCGACGACCATCGAGTCGAGCCCGCTCGCGACCGAGAACAGGTGCTGCACCGCACGGTCTTCGTAGTGGACGTAGAGGTGGTCGGCCAGCTCGTCGAGCGAGACGCCGGTCCGCAGCGCGATTCGCTCGGTCACGTCCTGCACGCCGCCGTGGAACTTCGCCACGTCGGCGTAGACCTCGAGCCGGTTGCACGTCGACAGCACGAGTGCCTCGTCGACGTGCTCGGCCGCGAGCAGGTCGGCGAGCAGCTTGACGACGCCGTCGTCGGACTGCACGGTCCGTTCGAGCAGCGATACCGACGCCGACCGGTGCGACAGGCCGACCGCGAGGACACTCACCCGGCGCCCACCTCGACCGGGTTGCCGGAAGTTGAAGGCGTCGTACCGGACTTGCGTTGCTCGTGGAACGCGAGGATCTGGAGCTCGATCGAGAGGTCGACCTTGCGGACGTCGACGCTGTCGGGAACGGCGAGCACGATCGGCGCGAAGTTCAACACGCTGGTGACCCCGCACGACACCAACCGGTCGCACACGTCTTGAGCCGACGGCGCCGGCGTCGCGATGACACCGATCGACACCTCGTGCTCCTTGACGACGGTCTCGAGCTCGTCCAGGTGACGCACTTCGAGGCCGTTGATGACCTCGCCGACCCGGCGCGAGTCGGAGTCGATCAGCGCGACGATCTGGAAGCCGCGGCTGGCGAATCCGGCGTAGTTGGCGAGCGCGTGGCCGAGGTTGCCGACGCCGATGATGACGACGCTGTAGTGCTGGGTGAGGCCGAGCGTGCGCGAGATCTGGTAGACGAGGTACTCGACGTCGTAGCCGACCCCGCGGGTGCCGTAGGAGCCGAGGTGGGAGAGGTCCTTGCGCAGCTTGGCCGAGCCGACGCCGGCCGCGACCGCGAGTGCGTCCGACGACACCGTCGTGACACCGGCCTCGGCGAAACCGCCGAGGACCCGCAGGTAGACCGGGAGCCGGGCGACGGTCGCCTCCGGGATGCCGGTCCGGCGCCGCGACAGCGGCGAGTGCGGCCCCTGCGAATGCGGCCCCTCCGATTGCGGCAGCCCCACGCGGCGTTCTCCTTACCCTCGACGCCGAGTCTAGGACTTTGTGAACTGGTGCACAAAGCGATCGTGAACTCGTGAATCACCTCGCGCGGGCCACCTCATAGGATTCCGACCATGAGCGAGTCCGGCCCGGCGGCCGAGCACCCGTGGGGGCGCATCGCGGACGACGGCACCGTGTACCTGCGCACCGCCGACGGCGAGCGGGTGATCGGGTCGTGGCAGGCGGGCACCGCCGCCGAAGGGCTGGCCTACTACACCCGCAAGTACGACGACCTCGCCGCCGAGGTCGCAGTGCTCGAAGGCCGGATCGGCGCGCCGACCGCAGACGTGAAGGCGATCCGCGCCGCGGTCGCGCGGCTGACCGAGACGCTGCCCACCGCGTCGGTGCTCGGCGACGTCGCCGACCTCGGCCGCCGGCTCGACGCGGTGACCGCGAAGCTGGCCGACAAGCAGGCCGAGGTTGCGGCGGCCCGCGCGGCGGCCTCGTCCGCGGCCGCGGACGCCAAGCGCGCGCTGGTCGCGGAAGCCGAGTCGCTGGCGCAGAGCGAGGCGTGGCGGCCGACCGGTGACCGCTACCGCGCGATCGTCGAGGAATGGAAGGCGATTCGCGGTGTCGACCGCCGTACCGACACCGAGTTGTGGGAGCGGTTGTCGACGGCCCGGCGCGAGTTCGACCGACGGCGCCGTACCCACTTCGCCGAGATGGATCGCCAGCGCACGACGGCGGCGGAGCGCAAGCAACAACTGGTCGCCGAGGCGAAGAAGCTGGCCGACTCCACCGACTGGGCGGAAACCGCGCGCCGGTTCAAAGACTTGATGACCGAGTGGAAGGCCGCCGGCCGCGCGTCGCGCGAGGTGGACGACACGTTGTGGGCCGAGTTCAAGGCCGCGCAGGACGCATTCTTCACCGCGCGATCGGAGTCGCTGTCGGTTCGCGACGCCGAGTTGCGCGGCAACGCCGAAGCGAAGGAGGCGCTGCTCGCGGAGGCCGAGCGGATCGACCCCGCGGCCGACCTCGACGCCGCGCGCAAGCGGCTGCGTTCCATCCACGATCGGTGGGAGAAGATCGGCAAGGTTCCGCGCGAGAGCATGGGCGTCTTGGAGGATCGGCTTGCCGCCGTCGAGCAGCGGGTGCGCGAAGCCGGCGGTGGCGCGCGGCGCGTCGTCGAGACCGAGTCGCCGCTCGTCGTACGGCTTCGTGAGTCGGTGACGAAGTTGGAAGCGCGGCTGCAGCGCGCGCAAGCTGCCGGGGACCGGAAGCTCGAAGAGGAGACCACGCAGGCGCTCACGACGCAACGCGAATGGCTGGCGCAGGCCGAGCGGGGGTAACCGCCGCGACGCAGCGCCGGCGAACGGTTCGGCTGCAGCGGTACGTGCTCAACCCGCCGATGAAAGCGTTGACCTGGTTGGGGTTGTCGCCGCGGCACGTGCTGATCGAGACGACCGGTCGGGTGTCGGGGAAGCGACGGCGCACGATCGTCGGCGCGCACCGTTCCGGTGACACGCTCTGGATCGTCGCGGAGCAGGGCCGGTACGCCGGCTACGTCCGCAACCTCGAAGCGACGCCGACGGTTCGAGTCCGGCTGCGAGCTCGCTGGCAGGACGCGACCGCGGTCATCCTCGACGACGACGATCCGGTCGCGCGGCTGTCGACGTTCGGCGACGAGAAGCATGCCGCGTTGGTGCGAAAGTTCGGCACCTCGCTGCTCACGATCCGGGTCGACCTGCGCTAACCGCGGCCCGGAGCCGATCGGGTTGCACACGAAACCAGTTGTGGACCTCGCCGTCGACGAGGATCACCGGGACGTACTCCGCCCACCGCGCCATCAGCTCGCGATCGCCGGTGATGTCTTGTGCGTCCCAACCGACACCGATCTCGTCGCAAACAGACGAGACGACGCCGACAGCGTCGTCACACAAGTGACAGCCGGGCTTCACATAGACGACGACGCGAGCGCTCATGCGCTTTCGCGCAGCCGCCCCTTGGCGACCTTGCCGATCGCCGAATGCGGCAGCTCGTCGACGATCTCGACCGCCGTCGGGCACTTGAACCGCGCCAACCGGCGCGCCGCGAACTCGATCACGTCGTCGGCGGTCGGCGCCGACCCGGCGACCGGTACGACGAACGCCTTCACCGTCTCGCCCGTATACGGGTGCGGGATGCCGATCACCGCGACCTCGACGACAGCAGGGTGACCGAGGATCGCGTCTTCGACCTCGCGCGGGTAGACGTTGAAGCC
>Ga0070659_100002564_pt1 | contig 12919 bp, 10 predicted proteins | sample KBSC23metaG_FD_64666 | JGI IMG/M metagenome (GOLD analysis project Ga0070659, IMG submission 64666) | Corn rhizosphere microbial communities from Kellogg Biological Station, Michigan, USA - KBS C2-3 metaG | ecosystem: Host-associated > Plants > Roots > Rhizosphere > Soil ...
CCTTGTCGAGGTCGGCCTCGCCGGCGGGCCGGAGCACGAAGTCGGAGGCGCTGATCGCCGGCGTGAAACGGTCGTAGAACGGCTTCGTGATCCTCAGCAGCGAATGGATCCGGTCCCAGCCCAGCCCGATCGCGCGCGCGTGGACCGCGAGCTTGCCGGCATGGAAGAGCCCGTGGATCTCGACCGAGCCGAACGCCGGCTCGAGCACGGCCCGGTACTCGGCGATCGTGTACTCGCGGAGATGCCAGGGGTTGTCCGACTTCTCGGCGCCCTCGGGCGCGAGGGTGAGCCGGTTCGGCGTCGAGATGAACGCCAGCGGGGCGGCCGTCGCGATCGCGCCGAGCAGCGCCGGAACATCCTCGATGTGCTCGATCGTCTGCAGGAAGACGATCGCGTCGAACGGTCCGGCGACGTTCTCGACGAGATCGCGCTCGAATCGCAGGTTCGGTCGCACGTAGCGGGCCTTCGCATGATCGTGGGCCTCCGGGTTGGCGTCGATCCCGACGACCTCGGCGGCCCTGTCGGCGAGGACATCGGAGCCGTAGCCCTCCCCGCAGGCGAGGTCGGCCACGCGCATCCCGTCGACCCGCGCCGCGATCCACTCGTAGACGGCGAGGTGGCGGCGGAACCAGTAGTTCTCCTCGGGGACGTCGGGGAGCGTCCGCTCACCGGTCAGCTCGAGCGCCGGGACGCCCTCCGGCTGGCCGGACTGGACGTAGCGCCGCGGCGTTTCGGGGACGGGAGGGCTCACCGGGCGGCGGACGCTACAGTTCCGCGCCATGCCAGCGGCTGCTGACGCCATCGCCGAGCGGATCCGGGACGTCAACACCAGGTATCACGATCTCGCCGCCGACTCGTACGACTCGAAGTGGGGGATCGACTTCGCCGATACCGGCCGCGCCCAGGTCACCGCGAAGCTGAAGAAGGCGCTCGGCGCCGAGCCGGCGACCTTTCGACACGCGCTCGAGATCGGGGCCGGGACCGGGTACTTCTCGCTGAACCTGCTCAGCGCCGGGACGATCGAGCGGGTCACGGCGACCGACATCGCCCCGGGGATGCTGCGGGCGCTCGAGGCGAACGCCGCCGAGCTCGGGGTCGAGGTCGAGACCGTGGTCACCGACGCCGAGCGGCTTCCCTTCGCCGACGGCGCCTTCGACCTGGTCCTCGGCCACGCGGTGCTCCATCACATCCCCGACCTCGACCGTGCGGCGGCCGAGTTCTTCCGGGTCCTCGAGCCCGGCGGCACGGTCGTCTTCTGCGGCGAGCCATCCGCCTACGGCGATCAGATCGCCGCCGTCCCGAAGCGGGCGGCGATCGCCGCCGCGCCGCTCTGGCGTCGCGCCGTCGGCGCCGGCAAGCGCGACGATCACGGTGGCGCCGACCCCGATTACGGACACGCCCTCGAGGCCGAGGTCGACGTCCACGCATTCGACCCGGCCGCGATCCGGCGGATCTTCGGTCACGCCGGGTTCACCGACGTCCGCGTCCGCGGCGAGGAGCTGCTCGCGAACATCTATGGCTGGTGGCTGCGGACCGTCGAGTCGACCGCGACGCCGGATCAGATTCCCGACCGGTGGCGGCTCTTCGCCTTCCGCAGCTACCTGTCGCTGCAGCGGGTCGACAGCTCGCTGCTCGAGCCCTATCTGCCGCCGGAGATCTTCTACAACCTGGTCTTCTCAGCCCGCAAGCCGGACTGAGCGCCGTCTCGGTCAGCCTTCGTCCGTCTCCTGACCGGCGCGACGGCAGCGGTAGAGCTCGACGCTTCCCGAGACGCCCCTGAGGTGCTTGCGCCGGGCGCGCGAGAAGCTGAAGGCGCCGCTCGCCGAATGATCGCGGATCTCCTCGGTGACGAGGACGCTCCCGGGCCGCGCGGTCTCGGTGATCCGGCTCGCGAGGTTGACCGATCGCCCGTAGTAGTCACCGCCGCGGGTGAAGACGGGACCGTAGGCGCAGCCGGCGCGGATCAGCGGCAGCTCGTCCTCGTCCTCACCTTCGGCCATCCGCTCGAGCAGCTCGTGCGCCGCCTCGAGCAGCGCGTCGGTGTCGGCCGAAGCGAACATCACGGCGTCGCCGATCAGCTTCACGAGCCGCACCGGCCCATGGCTGACCTCGCGGGCGATCACCTCGAGCCGGCCGGTCACCCGGCCGAGCTCCTCGGGCGGGAGCTGCTCGCCGAGCTTGGTGAAGTCGACGAGGTCGGCGAAGCCGACAGCGAGCGCCCCCGCGTCGGGCGGGCTCGCCACGATCCCGCCGTCGCTCACCTCGTCGAAGGCCGCATGGCGGAGCTGCTCACGGAGATGCAGCCGGTAGACGTAGTCGAGCGTCGGCCCGACCGTCGGGACGAGGCCGCCGGCGCCCTGCTTGACGCGGTCGGAGACCTCACCCTCGGTTCCGCCCTCGCCGACGAAGGTCTGGCCGACGACCTGGCGGGACGCGGCGGCGAACTGCGACATCGCCACGGCGATCGTCCTGCTCAGCTCGGCGAGCTGGTCGGAATCGAGGCCGGCGTCGAGGACCTCGCGGATCCGGTCCGCGGCAGCGAGGTCGTCGGCGCTCATCACGACTTCGTCCCGCCCCGGTACCGCGACGCCGAGCGATCGCCACTGCCGCTCCAGCTCATCGATCGGCACGCCCGAGCGCTCGGCGACCTCGACGGTCGTGTAGCGGGGGCGGCCGGAGAGCATCCGCTCGAGCGGCAGCAGGGCGAGGCGGCCGTCGGTCACCGCCGAGCGCAGCTCATCGAGATCGCAGCCGTCGGAGGCGAGCCGCTCGAGCAGCGCGAGCCGGCTGGCCCGCTCGTCGTCCTCGAGACCCTCGAGGAGACCCTCGGCTTCGAAGTCGATCTTCTCGCTCATCGCTCGGCATTCTCGCGTTCCCGGGACCCGAACGCATTCGCCGCCGCGCAGCGGCGTCGGCTAGGCGTAGGCGACGGCGCCGCCGCGGCGCGGGTCGCCCGCGCCCTCGGGGCGGCCGTGGCCGGCCGCGACCGCGTGGACGCCGCCGAAGAAGAGGCTGGGGTCCCGCCAGCGCACGACCTCGTAGCCGTCGGCCTCGAGCGCGTCGAGCGCGGCCGGGTCGATGCCGGGCTCGGCGTGAACCGTGCCGGCCTCGAAGTGGAGGCGCGGCGCCTCGACCGCCGCGGTCAACTCGAGACCGTCGCCGAGGTAGCGGAGGATCGTCTGGGTGACCGCGGAGCGGATCCGGTTCGAACCGCCGCTGCCGAGCCCGAGGACGAGGCCGCCCTCGCGGAGCGCCACGGTGGGCGCCATCATCGACGGCATCCGCCGCCCGGCGCCGGCCGCGTGGAAGCCGAACGGGTTCAGGTCCTGCTCGCCGAGCATGTTGTTGAGCTGGATCCCGGTGCCGGGGACGAAGACGCCGGACCCGGAGCCGTTCGAGCAGGTGACGCTCGCGCACCCGCCGGCACTGTCGAGCGCGGTGATGTGGGTCGTCGATCCGAGCCGGTCGCCGAGGAACCGGTTCGCGAAGCCGGGCTCGTGGAGACCCTCGTGGAACTCGCGGGTGCGGGCTTCCTGGGCTTCGCGCATCACCGCGACGACGCTGGCCGGGTCGGTGGCGCCGCCGGCACGGGTCAGGAGCTCGAGCGCGTAGGCGATCAGGATGCCGCCCGAGGACGGGGGCGGGTTGGTGAGGATCTCGCAGCCGCCGAAGCGGGCCCGGACGGGCTCGCGGTCGATCGTCTCGTAGCCGGCGAGGTCGGCGCCGGCGACCGTCCCGCCGCGCTCGATCACCGTTGCGGCGATCGCAGCCGCGATGTCACCGCGATAGAACGGCTCAGGACCGTCGTCGCCGAGGCGCTCGAGCGTCTCGGCGAGCTCGGCGAAGAAGATCCGCTCACCGTGGCCGAGCATCCGTCCCGCCGGGGCATAGACCGCTGCGCCGGCGGGCTCGCGAGCGAGGATCGGAGCGAGGATCTCGAACAGGTAGGCGTGCTGGGCGGTGATCTCGAACCCGTCGCGGGCCAGGCCGACAGCCGGGACGACGAGATCCGCGAGCGGCATCGAGCCGAACCGCTCCGCCGCCGTGGCCAGCCCGCTCGGGACGCCCGGGACCCCGCAGGACGCCGGGCCGATGTTGAAGACCTGGGTGGTGTCGCCGAAGTCGATGACGACCGGCTCGAGCTCGATTCCGCGCTCGCGGCCGTCGAGCCCGCCCGCCGACACGAAGAAGTCGAGCAGCGTCGCGTCCCCACCGGGCTTGTGGACGAGCATGAAGCCGCCTGCACCGAGGCCGGTCAGCGGGCTCTCGGTGACGACCGAGGCGAGCACCGCGGCGATCGCGCCGTCGACCGCGTTGCCACCCTCGCGCAACGCCCAGGCGCCGGCCTCCGCGGTTGCCGGATGGCCGCCGGCGACGACGCCCCGGCTCACGGGCGGGCCATCCGTAGATACCTAGTTCGGGATGAACTCAGGAACGTCGATGCCGAGGTCCGCGGGGCGCTCCTCGTAGTCGGGAACGCGCCGGGCGCCGGAGGACTCGCCGCGCCGCGACGAGGGACGGGCCGTCGAGCGGTGCACACCCGTCGAGCTGCCGTCGGCACGGCGGCCGCGGGCGTCGAAGCGGGTCGCGATCACGGTCACCCAGATCTGCTCGTCGAGGGTGTCGTCGACGTTGGCGCCGAAGATGATGTGGGCCTCCGGATGGGCAGCCTCCTGGATCACCCGTGCCGCCTCGGAGATCTCGACGAGCGACATGTCGCTGCCGCCCGTGATCGAGAGGAGGATCGAGCGGGCGCCCTCGATCGACGTCTCGAGCAGCGGCGATGAGATCGCCCGCTCGGCCGCGAAAGCCGCCCGGGTGTCGCCGGAGCCCATGCCGATGCCGAGCAGGGCCGGGCCGGCGTCGCGCATCGTCGTCCGGACGTCCGCGAAGTCGAGGTTGATCAGCGCCGGCAGGGTGATCAGGTCGGAGATCCCCTGGACGCCCTGGCGGAGGACGTCGTCGGCGACCCGGAATGCCTCGACCATCGAGGTGTTCCGCTCGAGGACCGAGAGCAGGCGGTCGTTGGGGACGACGATCAGCGTGTCGACCTCGCCGGCGAGTGCGTCGACGCCCTTGTCGGCCTGCTTGGCACGGCGGGTGCCTTCGAAGCCGAACGGGCGGGTGACGATGCCGACGGTGAGGGCGCCGACGTCACGGGCGAGGCGGGCGATCACGGGCGCGGCGCCGGTGCCGGTGCCGCCGCCGGCACCGGCGGCGACGAAGACCATGTCGGAGCCCTTCAGCATCCGCTTGATCCGGTCCTGCTCCTCGAAGGCAGCGCGGTAACCGAGCTCCGGGTCGGAGCCGGAGCCGAGGCCGCGGGTGACGCCGCCGCCGATGTGGATCGTCAGGTCGGCGGCGCTCTGCTGGAGCGACTGCAGGTCGGTGTTGACGGCCATGAACTCGACGCCGCCGATTCCGGCCTCGACCATCCGGTTGACGGCGTTGACGCCGCCACCGCCGACGCCGACCACGCGGATCAGCGGATCGTTGACCTGGGGGGGCGCCGTCGCCGGCGTCCGCGACGGCTCCGAGCGCCCGTAGGCGGGCTCGCGGTCGGAGGCATCGCTGCTGAAGACATCGCGGAGGCGGTCCTTGGCGGGACGCCCGGACGGGCCGGCGTCCTCGTCCTCCTCCTCCTCGTCCGGCGCCGGCTCGGCTGCGACCGGCTCGGGATCGGGCTCGCGCTCGCGCCGCGGCTCGGGGCGCGCCGGTGGCTCGGGAGGATCGTCGGGCGTCTCGGTGGACCGGAACAGGTCGGCGAGGGGACCCTCGCGCATGCTCGCCCGCTTATTCCTTCGCGCCATGTTCCAGGACCTCCTCCGCCAGATCGCGATAGCACTGGGCCGCGTTGCTCTGCGGATCGTACTTGAGGACGGAGCTGCCTTTCACGGGGGCCTCGGCGAACTTGATCGCCTTCCGGATCCGCGACTTGAAGACGAGGTCCCCGAAGTTCTCCTCGAGGATCTCGACCGCCTCCTTGGCGTGGATCGTCCTGGTGTCGAGCATGGTCGGCAGGATCCCCTCGATCTGCACCTCGGGATTGAGGTTCTCGCGGATCATCTCGAGCGTGTTCTGGAGCTGGACGAGGCCGCGCATCGAGAGATACTCGCACTGGACCGGAACGATCACCTTGTCGGCCGCGGTCAGCGCGTTGATCGTCAGCAGGCCGAGGCTCGGCGGGGTGTCGATGCAGACGTAGTCGTATTCGTCGGCGACCTGCGCGAGCGCCTTCTGCAGCGACCGCTCGCGGCCGATCTGCGTGCTCATCGCGATCTCGGCGCCGGCGAGGTCGATCGACGCGACGGCGATGTCGACCTCGCGGTGCTGGATGATCTCCTTGATCGGCATCCGCTCGACGAGGACGTGGTAGAGGCTCTTCTCGACCGTGTCCGGATCGATTCCCTGGCTCATGGTCAGGTTGCCCTGGGGGTCGAGGTCGACGCAGAGCACCCGATGCCCGGACTCCGACAGCGCGACCGCGAGGTTCAGCGTCGTCGTCGTCTTCGCGACGCCCCCCTTCTGGTTGGCAAAGGCGAAGACCTTCATCGTCCGCTCGGCGGCCGGTTCCTCGGCGTCGGGGGCGAACGGGTGACGGCGCTTCGGGGACGGGCCGATCAGCTCGTCGGCCGAGACCCGGTCCTCATCCTCGGTCTCATCGGCGGCCGCCTTGACGGCGCGGCGAAGCTCGTCCTTCGCGAGCTTGCCGGCGCGATCGGGCTCCGGGCTCGCAGGCTTCTCGGCTCGCTCCGACGGCGCCGGCTTCTCGGCTCGCTCCGACGGCGCCGCCTCGCGCTCGAGCTCCTCGAGCTCGTCGCCATACGGATCGGCGGCGATCCCGGCGACGGGATCGGCGGGCTCCGCCATCGGCGGCTCCGGCTCAGGGACCCGCGCCGTGGCGCGGACCCGGTCTGGAACGTCGCGCCCCGTCGTCACCTCGACCTCGGTCTCGGTGCCCTCTGGCTCGCGGGAGGCGTAGCTCCCCGCGTCGCGCCCTTCTTCCGGATTCTTCCTGTTGAACAAGCCCATGGTGACCGCTTATTCGGCCAGCGCAGGCGGTTTCCTTCCGGCCGACCCGAACCAGTCGTGAGTCCGCTGCGGCCGCACTTGCGAGAATGCGACGATCGCCGGCCTGCTCGACAAGCGGCTCGCCTTCGTGACCGGCAAGGGCGGGGTCGGCAAGACGACCGTCTCCTACGCGCTCGGCCTCGCCGCCGCGGCAGCGGGCAAGCGGTCGATCGTCTGCGAGATCGCCCGCCAGGAGCATGGTTCGGCGCTGTTCGGGCGCGACCCGATCGGCTTCAACGAGACCGAGCTCACCGACGGCCTCTGGGCGATCTCGATCGACCCCGACAAGATGGTCCGCGAGTACCTCGAGGTGCTCCTACCGGTCAGGGCGATGGCCTCGCTGCTCTATCGCAGCAACCTCTTCGCCTACCTCGCCGCCGCCACCCCGGGGCTGCGCGAGGTCGTCTCGATCGGCAAGGCATACGAGTTGACCCTCGACGTCCGTCGCTCCCCGGACGGCGCCGGCACCTACGACCTGGTCATCGTCGACGCGCCCGCAACCGGTCACGGGATCGGCTTCCTGGAGGCTCCTGGCACGTTCCGGAGGATCGCCAAGGGCGGCCCGCTCGCCGACCAGGCGTCGCGGATCGAACGGATGATCACCGACCGCGAGCGGAGCGGGGTCGGGATCGTCGCGACCGCCGAGGAGATGGCGGTGAACGAGACCGCCGAACTCGCCGAGGGGCTCGAGGAGACCGGGGTCGCCCTCGAGGAGGTCTTCGTCAACGGGCTCTTTCCGGAGCGGTTCTCGGACGCCGAGCTCGAGCGGATCCGGACCGCTCGCGAGCAGCGGCCCTCGGCCGCTCTCGACGCCGCGATCGCGGAGGCCGAGCGGGCGCAGACGCAGCAGATCGAGCTCGAGCGCCTGCGCGGGATCGTCACCGGCGTCCCCATCGACGAGCTGCCGTTCCTGTTCGCCGCCGAGCTCGGGGTCGAGCAGCTGCGGCGGATCGCGTCGGTGCTCTCGTGAGCCCCCACCTCGACGCGATCCTTGCCGGGCGGTCGATCTGCATCTGCGCCGGCTCCGGAGGTGTCGGCAAGACGACCACGGCGGCCGCCGTCGCGGTCGCGATGGCCGCCCGCGGGCTCAAGGTCGCGGTCCTGACGATCGATCCGGCGCGGCGGCTCGCCGACTCGCTCGGGCTCGACGAGCTCGGCAACGTCCCCGTCCGGGTCGAGCTCGGCGAGCACGGGCGAGGCGGCGGCGAGCTCTGGGCGACGATGCTCGACGCAAAGGCCACCTTCGACGAGGTGATCGATCGCTATGCGACCGACGAGAAGGCCCGGCAACGGGTCCTCGACAACCGGATCTACCAGCAGATCTCCGGCGCGCTCGCCGGCTCACAGGAGTACATGGCGATGGAGAAGCTCTACGAGCTCGACGAGGAGGACGACTTCGACCTGCTCGTCCTCGACACTCCGCCGTCGCGGAACGCGCTCGACTTCCTCGACGCCCCGCGCCGGGTCACGCAGTTCGTCGAGGGGCGGGCGATGCGCCTGTTCATCCGCCCCACCGGCTTCGGGGCCCGGATCGCCGGGCGCGGGTTCTCGGTCGTCTCGGCGGTCCTGCGGCGGGTCACCGGCGGCGATCTGATCGCCGACCTGTCGGAGTTCTTCTCGGCGATGGCGGGGCTGCTCAGCGGCTTTCGGGACCGCGCCGAGCGCGTCGAGGGGCTGCTCGGCGACGAGCGGACCACGTTCCTGGTCGTCACCTCGCCCGCAGGCGAGCCGATCGAGGAGGCCAGCTACCTGCGCGGCAAGCTCGCCGAGGGCGACTTCCCGCTCGGGGCGATGGTCGTCAACCGCGTTCACACGACGGGCGCGCCCGGCGCGCCCGAGGAGGGCTCGCGCGAAGCCCTGACCGGCCTGCTCGGGGACGAGGACCTAGTCGCGCGGGTCCTCGCCGCCCATGCCGACCGCGGCGTCCTCGCCGACCGCGACCGCACGAACATCGAGGCGCTCCGAGCCGCTTCCCCGGGTGTCCCGGTGTTCGAGGTCCCCGAGCTGAGCGACGAGATCCACGACCTCGACGGCCTCCGCGCCTTCGCGCGGCTGCTCATGCCCGACGATGCCGGCTGACTGGATGGTCGTCAGCCGGTCGCGCGCCGCGGCGTGTTCCGCCCGACGGTCCAGTTCGTCTCGGTCCGCGGGAACAGGTATTGAACCCTGGCCTTGACCTCCTCGCGGTCCATCGGCGAGCGCGAGAGCTCGCGAAGGTGGTTGGGCCGCGCCGGGAAGTCCATCGTCGCGCCGTCGTCGACCTCGTCGAGCCAGCCGCCGCCGCTCGCGGTCCGCGACGGCTCGCTGACCCGCTCCTCGACGATCTCCTCGTCGAGGAAGGTGATCGCGCGGGCCGGAAGGACCTCCTCCTCGGCCTCGGCGACGGTCTCCTCTTCCCCGTCGGGGACGATCAGCGGCAGGTGGATCTGCTTGCGCTCGCGGCTCGTCGGCTCGGCGGCGGCGGGAGGCCGTGGCGCGTAGTCGAGGTCCGGCATCGCCTCCGGCTCGGGATCGGGCTGGATCCGCGCGGCGACGATCTCCTCGTCGTCGCTGTCGAAGCCGAGGTCGAGCTCGGAGCCGATCGTCTCCGCCTCCGGCTCGGCGCCGGCCATGTCCTCGATCTCGATCGCGTCGAGCTCCCACTCGGTGTCGGTGCCGAGCTCGTCCGGCGAGCCCTCGCCGATCGCCAGGCCGTCGGCCAGGAGCGCTTCGTCGGCGGCGGCGCGGAAGTCGGTCCCGATCTCGCCGGTGACGCCGCGGCGGAGGATCGTGCGCAGCAGCCCCTCGATGCTCCCGGCGATCTCGGAGGGGCCGGGAGCGCCGTCGCCGCGCATCGGCTCACCGCTCCAGAGCTCGCGCTCGAGCGAGATCGCCTGCTCGACCACCTGCTTGGCGTCGCCACGGCCGTCGCCGCCCTCGGCCAGCGCCGCGACGCGCATCGGCAGGCCGACGCCGGCAGGGCCCTCCCCCTCGAGCAGGAAGCGCAGTGCGAGCAGGTGGTCGTTGAGGGCATCGACGGCACCGCGACGGTCGAGGCCCGCCTCGAAGCGGAGCAGGGCGCGTCGCAGGCGGGCGATCCGGCGCGGGTGGACCGAGACGGTCCGCGACAGGTCGCTCACGGCGGCGAGGTCGTCCTCGGTCAGCCGGTAGCCGCCGGGCCGCGGCTTGCCGGCACCGGTTGCGATCCGTCGCCAGCGATCGCCGGCGACGCGGACCCATCCGTGCGGGCCGAGGCCGACGCCGCCGGGCTTGTGGAGCCGCAGGGTCATGACGACCTGCTCGAAGGTGCGGGCGACGCGATCGCCGGCACCGCCGAGGCCGCCATCCTCGTCGAGGGCGACGCGGGCGCTGATCAGGAAGGTCGGCTCCCAGGCGGCGCCGCCCGGGCGCTCGCCGCGGGCTGCCTCGGAGGGCACGTCGACCGCATCGGCACGGACGATCGCCGCGCCGCTCAACTCGAGCCGCGAAGCGGGCATCTGCAAGCCGATCAGCGGAACGATCGCCTCGACCTCGCCGGCCTCGGGCTCGCTGCACTCCTCGATCTCGGCGACCGCCGACGCGAAGCGCTCGTCATCGATCTCGAAATCGCCCGAGCCGTCCCAGAGGCGGGCCAGGAAGTAGGTGACGGCGAGGTTCGCGCGCTCGATCGGGTCGACCGGAGGTGCGATGCCCGCCTCCTCCAGGTAGGGCCCGGCGACGTCGCTGCGGCGCATCGTCTCGGTCGCCTCGCGGAAGCTCTCCAGCTCGCGCAGCTCGGTGGCGTTGTCGCGCACGAACCGCGCGGTCAGCGGCTGGTAGTGGCAGAAGGCGAAATCGTCGCCGGCCTCGCCGATCTCATAGGGAATCTCCTGCCCGCCGTCGACGAGGTCGGAGAAGACCTCGGAGGCGTCCCGGGCGAGGGCGGTCAGCGTGTGTCGTAGGTGAAGATCGCGCACGGGGCCGTCTTCGCCCGTGCCTGCGGCCTTCCTGCCTGCAACTTCCCTTGCAGATCCGCCCCTTGGTCAGGCGGCGGCGGGCTCGCGGTTGTCCGCGACGCCGAGCCAGCGGGAGCCGTACTCGCGCATGTCGTCGATCAGGGGCGACAGGGCCCGACCCTTCTCGGTCAGCGCGTACTCGACCCGGGGCGGCACCTCGGGATAGGTGTGGCGCTCGACGACGCCGCAATCCTCGAGCGCCCGCAGCCGCAGCGACAGGGTCCGTGGGCTGATCCCGTCGAGGGAGCGCTCGAGCTCGCAGAAGCGACGGTTGCCGTCGGAGAGGTCACGGATGACCAGCAGCGTCCACTTGCCCGAGATGATCTCGGCACACGCGCACACGGGGCAATCTGTGTCGTTCGTCGCCATGCTCTCTGGGAGGGCGCGCGGTCGATCACGAGCGCGCCTTCCTCAAGAGAATAGCAATACTTCAGGAAGTGAAGTGGGGACTGGGGACCGGCTCGGCACCGGGACCGCCGACCGGCGCAGCGGGGGCGGACGCGCCGTCCTCACCGCGGCCGAGCTGGGAGATGTCGCTGGCGCGCTGGCCCGAGGAGGCGAGCATCAGCTTGAAGTCGTGTGGGCTCGAGGCATAGTCCATGGCGACCTTCTCGGAGACCTTGCCGGCTTCGACGTGGGTGAGCAGCGCCTGGTCGAACGTCTGCATCCCGTAGTAGTCGCCTTCGGCGATCACCTGGCTGATCTTGCCGGTCTCCTCCGGGTTGAGGATCAGGTCCTCGACCCGGCCGGTGACGATCATCACCTCGCTGGCCGCGACGCGACCGTGGCCGTCCACGGTCGGGACGAGGCGCTGGGAGACCGCGCCGCGCATCGTCGAGGCGAGCATGACCCGCGCCTGCTGCTGCAGGTGCGGGGGGAAGAAGTCGATGATCCGGTTGATCGTCTCGGTCGCGTCGAGCGTGTGCAGGGTCGAGAGGACGAGGTGGCCGGTCTCGGCGGCGCTCAAAGCCGTGCGCACCGTCTCCTCGTCGCGCATCTCACCGATCAGGATCACGTCGGGGTCCTGGCGCAGCACCCGTCGCATCGCCCGCGCGAAGCTCCGCGTGTCCGAGCCGACCTCGCGCTGGTTGATGATCGAGCGCTTGTCGGAGTGCAGGTACTCGATCGGGTCCTCGAGCGTGATGATGTGCTCCGCCCGGGTCTCGTTGATGTGATCGATCATCGCCGCGAGCGTGGTCGACTTCCCCGACCCGGTCGTGCCGGTCAGCAGCACGATCCCGCGCCGCTCCTCGGCCAGCGCCCGGATCGCCGGGGGCAGGCCGAGGTCCTCGATGGTCCGCACCTGGTAGGGGATCGCGCGGCAGACGATCGAGATCGAGCCGCGCTGCCGGAACGCGTTCACCCGGAACCGCGAGAGCCGCGGGATCGAGTACGAGAAGTCTGCCTCCCCCTCCTCGTCGAACTCGGTTCGGGCCGGCAGCGCGCCGAGCAGCGTCCGCAGCGCCTCCTCGGTGTCGTCGCTGCTGAGCTTCTCCGCTCCCGGGATCGCGCCCAGCGAGCCGTGGATGCGGATCATCGGCGGCGCCCCGACCTTCAGGTGCAGGTCGGAGCCGTCGTTTTCGACCACGTACCGCAGCGCATCGTCGACCTGGAAGGGCATCGCCTCCCTATCGGCGCGAGCCGCGATCGCTTGAGCGGAGCTCCGCCCAAGCCGACGCCTCCCGCCCCGTCACGGTTCCTGACGAGGTCGGGAGGCTGCTGATCAAGGACGCAGGAGGCGAAGCGGCCTCTTGGCCGTGAGCCGACGAGGACGCCGAGCAGCGGCCTCCCGGCCCGTCAGGAGGGTCGGCGCTTGCGCGCTTTGCGTACCGCGCCGATGGAGGCGCGGGCGGCCTTGGCGATCTCGCCCTCGG
>Ga0070659_100002566_pt1 | contig 12917 bp, 15 predicted proteins | sample KBSC23metaG_FD_64666 | JGI IMG/M metagenome (GOLD analysis project Ga0070659, IMG submission 64666) | Corn rhizosphere microbial communities from Kellogg Biological Station, Michigan, USA - KBS C2-3 metaG | ecosystem: Host-associated > Plants > Roots > Rhizosphere > Soil ...
AGTTCGGCAAGGCGTGACTCATATAAGTCGCAAGTGCTGCAATTGCCGTTCGGCTCGATCCAGTTGGGATGCTAGACGTCGTTGGCTTCCGCGCCGAGCCGGGATTCGCAAGACAAGAAATGGTGAGTCTTTCGGAAAATACGGCCAGACCGTACTCAAAGAGGACGTAAATTACAGAGTCCTTCGGACAGGGAAAAACAGAAAGATTACGACATGAGAGAATTAACGCCGACCCTTACACAAAGCGGACTGCTGGCCGTGTTGCTGCAACGCCAGCGCTACAAAATACGCCAGTTGGCCTGGCGTCGTGCACAACGCAAGCACATGCGCGCTGCTCTTTGGAGTACCCTCACCTGGCCGTGGCGAGCGCTTACGGCACCCATGCCCGTCCGCCGTTCGCGTCGAGCTTTGGTCGGAACCGTCCCGCGCCGCACTTGAATCTTTTACCGAGGCCAATTGCCATGTCTCATCCAATCCACACGTACACCGAACTCCAGCAACAGATTCACGACGATCTGCGGATCCAACATCCCGAATGGGTTAAGCCAAATGGCGAATCCCCCAGGTGTGATTCTTACGACGCGTGCCTCGCGGAAATGCTCGACACTTTGATACGAAGGGGTTCCAACAGATCGATCGTTCTTCTTCGCGCACTTGAACCGGCAGTAACTGGAAGCTAAAGAGTTACGGATTATGTTTTAAACAAATCCGGGCCACTTCGGCAGAATCCTTGGACAAGGAAAAAATAGAAAGATTACGTCATGAGAAAATTAACCCCGACCCTTCACACGAAGCGCGCTGTTGGCCGTGTTGCGCCAAGCACTTCGGCGGATACCTCCCGCGCCGATCTTAAATCTTTTACCGAGGCCGATGGTCATGTCTCTTCCAATCCACACGTACACCGAACTCCAGCAACAGATTCACGGCGATCTGCGGATCCAACATCCCGAATGGGTCAAACCAAATGGCGAATCCCCCATGTGCGATTCCTACGAGACGTGTCTGACGAAAATGCTCGACACTTTGACGCGAAGGAGATCTAGCGAGTCTATCGTTCCTCCTGATGGGCGCATTGGAACCGGGGTCCAGTTTGAAAATCTCAGCGTACAACCCACGCGATCACCAAACCGACCAGACCTATCACAAATACGATAATGCCTAATTGTGGAGAAACGCCAGGCACCCAGAGGGCAATTCCTATAGCTATGAAGAAAAATGCCCACCGGTGGATGTTCCTCATAGTCCCAAGCTTGTCATAGCAAATCGCCCGTGGAATTGGTTCTCCCGAATAGCTGCCCCGACCTAACGAGATACAAAGCGGCCATTCGGTTGATCAGCGGATGCTCCGGCCAACGTGCTCAACGATTTCCACGTAGGTTTTCAGAGCAGCGGACGGATTTTCGCCTTTCCACGCGACACAAGCCTCGGTCTTAACGGCGGGCATGACGGGGCGAAACACGACATTTTTGTGCGGGAGTTTTTTCAGCTGCTCGGGGACGAGGGCGACACCCAAACCAGCGGAGATGGCGTGGATCATCGTTCGTTCAAGATCGACATCCTGCAAAACCTTCGGCGTAAAACCGGCCCGGTGACAGGTCTTGCTCAACCATTCGCGATAGTAGGGATAGCTCTCTTCTGACATTCCGATGAAAAACATCGGGGCAAGAGCTTTCAGCGCGATCGTCGTCTTGCCCGCCAGCGGATTGTCTTTGGGCAAGGCGGCGACGGTTTTGTAGGACGCAATGGTCCGGAATTCCAATCCGCGCAGCGCAATTGGCTCGTGTAATCCAACGAAACCCAGATCGAGCTTGCCACCTTCAAGCGCGCGAAATTGTTCACCGCACGACATGTCGAAGAGGTTAACCGAAACAGTGGGAAACAATTGACGGAACGAAGCGAGAGTTCTCGGCAGCAAATCGTAAAAGAGATTGCTGACGTACCCGATATTGAGCGCACGAACCTCGCCGCTTTGCAATCGCCGGACGGACTCGACCGTTTCGGCTGCGAGCGCAAGAAGGCGTTTGGCATCGGTGAGAAAGGAGCGGCCCTCGTCTGTCAGCGTGACCAGTTGCTTTGTGCGATTGAGAAGCCGGACGCCAAGCTCTTCTTCCAGATCCTTGATCTGCCGCGAAAGTGAAGGCTGCGCGGTGTGCAGCTTTTCGGCGGCTTTTGTGAAGCTCAGCGCTTCCGCAACGCCGACGAAGTAGCGCAGATGACGAAGTTCCATCGGGTAAAAGACCCATCGTAAACCGACTCGGCATGTTAATGCAAAGAAGGAATTGCAATTACGACAGACCCGTCGGCCACAGGCAGACGGGTCATACTTAAAAAGTATGACGTGCTACCAAGAACATATTGGCCGGGCAACGAGCGGAGATGTAACGGCGTGCTTTGCCATTTATGAACCGAAACGCTTCAGCTCTTTGGAAAGGAAACCTTCATGAGGGCGAAGGGACTTTAACCACCGAAAGCGGCGTTCTTTCTAAAACGCAATATTCCTTTCGGACGCGATTCGCGGAAGGCCGGGGCACCAATCCGGACGAACTGATCGCGGCTTCGTTAGGCGGATGTTTTTCGATGGCTCTGTCCAATGAGCTTGGTCTTTGCGGTTTCCACCCGCTGCGTATTGAAACCACCGCAACCGCAACGCTGGAAGATTTAGCCGCGGGCTGGACGGTCACGCACATCCAGCTCGACGTCCGTGCGAACGTTCCGGACGCCTCTCAAGCGGGTTTCATGGATGCGGCGATCGCGGCAAAAATAAACTGTCCCATCTCCCGCCTGCTTAAAACAAATATCTCAATGACAGCGAGTCTCGACCGATGACGTCAGGCCGTTTTCGAAACCCTTCAAACAAACGATTATGGAACCAACTATCACACAAAATGGCGCCCTGTTCGCGGTGCAACACAGAGCGGTAAAAAGAAATTATTTCCAGCATCATCACCGACAGATCGCAAGCCCCAATAAGACGATCTCCACTTTACGAACGTCTGTCGGAGAATTTGTCTTTCGCCAAACTCCGCTCGGCTGTCATCTCGAGCTTGTGGTCGGCGATGCTCGTTGGGCACTCGGATTATATGGGACGAATGAAGCGGCTGTCCGCGCGCTGAGAAACGGCAGGACGGGTTTCCACACGTGGGATGCGCTGGGACGCAAGACTGCTGCCAATCAAATTGGTATGCTGAGCCGGTGGGACAAAGGGGAACAGACGCCATGAACGACACTTCCTTTATCTCCAACGGAGGGAACTTCACGTTTCCCGATAAAGCGAAAGTGGGGCCGGAGCGCCTGTTTTTCCGGTTGCCACTCGATCGCATCAATTGGTTAACCAGTTCCTTTCTCATTGGCACGCTGGCTCTCACTTTGACCGCCGTCCCACTCTATCTCTGGTTTTTTGGGCTTGATTGGTTTCAGGTTGTGCTCTTCTTCGCGATGCTTGCCGCTTGCGGATTTAGCGTCACGTTAGGTTATCATCGGCTTTTCTCGCACATTACCTTCCAGGCAAGCTGGCCGATCCGGCTTTTCACACTTATTTTTGGCGCCGGCGCGTTTGAAAATTCGGTTTTGATGTGGGCGAGCGAACATCGGCGCCATCACAAACATGTAGATCATGACGATGATCCGTATTGTATTTCGAAAGGGTTCTTTTTCGCGCATATTGGATGGCTGCTTTTCAAGCTGAAGAACGATCAGCCGTACGACAACGTAGCGGACCTGCAGAAAGACAAGCTCGTTTGCTGGCAAGATCGGTACGTTCAGTGGATCGCCGTCCTTGTCAGCTTCGGTATCCCGACCATCCTCGGCGCTCTGTGGAATGGATGGCAGGGAGCGCTCGGCGCTTTCTTGATCGCGGGGGTTGCGCGAATCGTTGTGCTGCAGCATTGCACATTTCTGATTAACAGTGCGTGTCACACGATCGGACGACAGCCGTATTCAACCAGGTGCAGTGCACGCGACTCTTTCTTCCTGGCCCTCTTCACCATGGGCGAAGGCTATCACAACTACCACCACGAATTTCAGCATGACTACCGTAACGGAGTGAAGCCCTGGCAATTTGACCCGACCAAGTGGCTCATCTGGACGCTGTCGAAACTAAGACTTGTTCGAAATCTGCGCCGCGTTCCGGCAGATAAGATTGAGTACGCGCAACGACAAACCCGAAACGCGAATTGCAGCCATGTCCAAACACACACGCAAACATGACTTCGGTTGCAGACCCTCGGTCGGAAAGCCGAAACGTGATACATTGCGCCTAGAAGACGTTTCTGCGAAACAGCATAAACAACATGCTCACAACGCTCCTGTCCGACGAGCTGCGAGCAAATTTCGCGAATAATCACTTCCGTTCTCGAATCGCTCGCCCGATCATTTTTTCGAGCAACCCGAATCAGCGGGATGATCAGGCTGAGCTTTGCCAACTGAAGAAATTTTGTTTATCGTCTGCAACCAGACTATGTTTTTCGACAATTTACCGCTGGAACTCACATGCTCTAAATGTGGCAAGCAGATCAACGAGACTGTCAACTGGCTCAAGGCTGAGAGTCGGAAATGTCCCTTTTGCGGGACGCTCATCGATACGACAGAGTTTCGACGTGGAATTGATGAGGCTACAAATCGTACTCATGAAATGCTTCAGAACCTTCAGGAGAGCCTTCGGAGCGTTAAGATAAAAATTAAGCTGTAATCGCCCTAGTCGAGCGACACAAACCCGAGCTGATTTCATACGGCCTAATTTCGGAGGGGTGGCCCGCGCTTGCGAATTCAAGTATCTGGTCGCATTCTCTGGATAGATCAAATCGGTCTTCAGAAAGGCTAGAGTTATGTTGCTAAGCCTTAGGCAGCTTTACGGAAAAAAGCTCGGCGCCTCTGACGGCGACATCGGCCATGTGAGGGACTTCTATTTTAATGATCAGCACTGGGCCATCCGCTATGTTGTCGCGGACACAGGTTCATGGCTATCGGGCCGCCTGGTGCTGATTCCTCCCCGTGCTTTCGGAAACCTGCGTCAAGACGCCGACTGCCTGCTCGTGAATCTGACTCGGCAACAGATTGAAAACAGTCCCGCGATTGAGTCGCACAAGCCAGTCTCGCTGCAATATCAAGCATACTGGGACGGAGTCGAATCGTGGGGCGTGGGCGGTTTTCCCGAGGCTCCGCCGCCGCCGCACCTTGTTCCGAGTAAGCAGGCAAGCGACGATCTTCATCTGCAAAGCACACAGGCTCTTAGCGGCTACCCCATCCAAACCAGCGAAGGAGCGATCGGCCACGTCATCGATTTTATCATCGACGCCAAGAGTTGGACGATTTGTCACCTGGTTGTTGAGACCGGCCATTGGTATTCCCACAAGGAGATCGTGATTTCGCCGAAGAATATCGACCGGATCAGTTACGAGGAATCCAAGGTATTTGTGAACGTGACCAAGGAAGCCATCCTGGAAGCACCGCAATACCATGTTTCTCCGCTCGGCGAGGAATATGGAGATACCCGGAATTTCGACTAATGAATTATGACGAGCCGTGAACCCCCCTCTACCAATCGACACTTATCCGCGGCGGCTCCTCCACTTGGTAAGCCCTTTGTTACGCCATTCCCACATTTGCATGCTGCGGATGGCATTAGCGGATAGACAAAGTATCTAATGAATCATCCCAGGTGCGATACTGTCCACTCCAACAACTTCGCGTCATCTTAAGCGGGAACGACTTTGCTTCTTTTTTCTGTGCATTGACACAGGAAGTCTTAAAGCGTCCTAAGCGCATCTTTTCTTCCTTCACCCATTTTTCAATTGTCATAGTCACTTTGTAATTAGGATTTGAAATAGTGATCTGAGCCGTTGGATTGCAAGGCGAGACGAGCGTAACAACCCATTCCATGTCCATAAACGGATTCTATCTCGGGCCAAGTCCGGAACACCACCGTGCAAGTCTGGACAGTTGAAGAAGGATTTGGGATTGGAAGCGAGTTCTCTCAGACATGCTGCCCGGCTAATAATTTTTGAGATCATGACTCGGTTCAAAGGAACAGGCGACTAAGTTAGCCGCCTTACACTGGGGCAAACGCGCGGACCGTTCCGCACGCTCACCGTCAGTGTTAGAGCAGTCAGTGTTAGTGCATTATTTCACTTTAACTTCGATAGCTTTTGATCTTGCTATCGGCGTTGTCGGGAGATGCACTTTCAGCACTCCGTCGTGGAACTCCGCCGTGACTTTCGTACTGTCGGCATCTTCGGGCAGCGTGAAGCTGCGTCGGAAAGTCCCAAAGGATCGCTCGATGCGATGGAATTTCTTTTTCTGATCTTCCTTCTGGCATTTGCGTTCTCCGGAAACACTAAGAATGCCGTCTTCGACTGTTACCCTAACGTCATCCTTTTTCATTTCAGGCAGGTCAGCTTTGAGGAGATACCCTTGATCATCCTCACTGATGTCAACCTCCGGAGACCAATCTGCGACCGCCAGGCTGTGGATCTCGCCGCTGGCTATTCTGTTGGGAAAGCCGCCCAAGAAGAATCGATTTAAGCGATTTTGCGCTTCGTCCATCTCTCTAAGCGGATTCCATGTTGTTACTTTATTCAATGTATTCATTTATTTTACCTTTCTGGATTGAGTTAAAGCCGTGTCGGTACATCGCGCTAACCGCTTATTGTCAGGCTCGACCCTGATCTTGCGCACGTTGAGGAGGAGGCCCGCTGGAAAGCAAACGCGGTGCTTCACAGATCGCGCAATGAGTCCAGTGCAGAGCCCCGAGAACCAGACAAAGACATTCTCGCCCGCGCGCACCGGCCGAGCTGGGACTTTCAGGATTCGGCGGCATACGAGAATTATGGAGCCGCTCTGTCGCAATCGAAACGATGGCTTGGCGAAGTCTCGGGCCGGACTAGCGCGCTATCTTAATAGAGCGTCGGAAAAATTGAAGCTCTCACCCACCGTCCGGTCGCAATTGCGCTGATCTACCAACGCGGTAGGCAGAGGAGGATGCGCAATAAGAAACTGAGATCGCAGGGCGTTATTTCTTCTCTTGTTGCTTCTTCTTGGCGAGCGCGAGGCGCTCATTCTTCTTCCGGCGTTTGGCACGTTTCCTAGCGTTGTCTCTGCCTCTGTTGTGTCCCATAGCCCGACCTTCGCCCGCTTCTGGAGCCCTAGCAATGAAGCGAATGGGAAGAGCGACATAGAAGGTAAAGTTGCGAGGGAAGCAGCGAGCGAATGGAGCCGCCGGGCGGTGGACGACATAGATGGGAAAACCGGCAGGTCGAATGGAACTTTTGAAAAAAGCGACATAGAAGGCAAAGCCGCGATGGGTAGCAGCGAGCGAGCTGGGAAGCGAACGAGTTTCAAATGGGCGGGAGCACATGAGTCAATGTGGGCAACGAGCGAGTTTCAAAGCAAGCGATTGAGATGAGCGGACATCGCCCGTCAAACCGAAAGGCAAGCGTCGAAAGTGTCAGGAGCTAGGGAAACCTGGCGGTTCTTTACTGGCGCCAAATTGTCTCAGCTGTGGCGCTAATCATCTTCGGTCGAGAACCTTAGCACTTGCAGATGCTCAGGTCACTACAGTGCTTAAAGCCAGTCGCAGGAGATATCCTGCCGGGATCGGAATAAACCATGAGATAGTATTGGATGAGAGACATTAGGAGAGCGTTCCAACGCAAACCATTTCACCTTTGGATTCCCGGGGGAGCAGTGGCCCGAGACCAACGCCGCAGACGTTTTCTCCGGCTGTGGAAAGGCGGTCACCAAACCGAACCGCTGATTAAACAAAGTAGTGGAATCCGCTGACGTTTAAGGGTTGCCAAGTGAGCCTTCAATTGACTTCAACACTCACTGAAGTTCCGAATCTAAACAGCACCCGCACTTTGTTTCGGGCGAAACCGAGGCCGGCGCCTGGGCTGTTGGTGCGTTCGATGATGCGATATCTGCGCCGGCGCATCCTGAACTTTGGTCACTCGCGCATCCCCCGTTCGCGCCGGCGACCTGGCTGCTTGGCCGGCTAGTGGCGTGCGTCCCGCTTCGCGCGTGTTGATCATCTCGAATGTCCGAAAGAGAGCGCTCAGATCGATCACGTCGTTCGCGGCTGATCTCAATATGTTCCCGAGATTTGCGGCAACTGATGCAACTTCCACGCGGATCCCGTGCCGGCGCAGCTTGGTGGCGAGATAAGCGAAATCGGCGTCGCCGGTGACGAGAATCACGACATCGGGCCGCATCTCGATGGAAAGCTCGAGCGCATCGATCGCCATCATCACGTCCACGTTCGCCTTATAATGACCTTCTTCGGCGGGCGCTCCATCTTTGGTCACCACCATGAATCCATTGGAACGCAGCCAATGGACGAACTTATTCTTCCTGTCCCGCTCGTCCTGCCAGGTTGGAATGGCGGGCGGCAATCCGGCATAGACCACCATCTCGATCAGGTCGCGTCCGGTGTTCGGGCCGGCTAGAAAATCCCGAAGCTTTAACCAATCAAGCCCGCGTCCCGCGGTTCGCACTGAACTGCCGACGTTCGATTCGTCCACCAGCACCAACACTCGGGAACGAGCACCGCTTTCTTGATTTCTTTTTCGCATATATCCGGCCGCGCAAAGCAAATCGTCGATCGCATCGGCGGCGCAAATCAGGACTTGTTAGGCCGCCTTTTTCTTCGCCTTCACCACACGGATCCCGGGAAACTCCACCATCTGCGTCGCTGCATCGGTGCCGCTCTCATTCAGAGTCGATTCAAAGCTCAACTTCCCCGCAGCGATCTCTGCTAGCGCGATATCAGCCTCACCCAAACCGGGAATGAATTCGACCATCGATCGATGACCGAGACAAAGTTGTCGAACGCGTTGGGAGACCATGTTCACCAGGATTTTCGGATTAGGAATAACTTCGGCAGCGGCTTTGACTAGATTTGAATTCATAATTTAGCTCACAATGATGATCAGGCTGACGGAGTTAAGTTCCGAAACGGAGTGGCACCCTGATCGCGTTTCGGGAAATCGCAGCCGGAGACGCCAAGTATCATCCATTATTGCCAAAACTCAATTGGCTGTTCTTTGGCCTTTGACGTCCGGCTCGGCGTGTTGGACTCTGCACCTCTCTGAAACGCAAGCGCTATCTCTTTGTCTGCATCAATCGTCGAGCCGAGGACAATCCGAAAGGATGCTGCGCCGCTAAAGACTCCGAAGAAGTGTATAAAGCGTTGAAAGAGACGGTTGCCGCGCGTGGACTCGCAAAACTCGAGGCGCGCGTCTGCATGTCGAGCTGTCTCGATCAATGCGCTACCGGCGTGACGATCTTAGTCGAACCCGATCACTTTTTTTATGGGCGCGTTACGGCTGCGGACGTCCCGGAGATTGTGGACGGACTTATCAGCGGCGAACCGGTTCAACGCCTCGTGCTTACCGCGGACCAACGCGAGCATGGATAAATCTAGTCTTTTCAGATCTTACTGAGCGGCCGCTTTCCTCACGCCGTGCTTGCCGCGGCTACCAACGTGTCCGTAGAATCCAGCTATGAAGCTAAAGTTCTACGGTGTCCGCGGCTCAACCCCAGTCTGTGAAGCTGGTTTCCAGCAATTCGGTGGCAACACCACCTGCTTTCAAATCACGTCCACGGAGACAAATCGTATCGCCATTATTGACGCTGGAACCGGGCTTCGCAATCTCGGGCGGGACATGCGCGCGATCGGACATCGCCAGGACGAGCTGATCATCGCATTCACTCACTTCCATTGGGATCATCTGCAGGGCTTCCCTTTCTTTGCGCCGGCGTATAATCCCAAGCAAAAAATCAAAATCCTCACCCTCGGCCAGGGCCAGACTATCGGCAATCTGCGAGAGATTTTTGAGGTGCCCCTGCAATCGCAGTATTTTCCTGTGCAGTTGGATCAGATGGGGGCTCAATTTGAATTTCTGAAGGTCGAAAATGCCAGCGAACACTTTACCGCCGTCAACAAGGTGGAAACCACCGTCACCGGTCGGCGGCACAATCATCCGGGCGGCGCGTATGGTTTTCGGCTTGAGCACAACGGCAAGGTGCTGGTCATTTGCACAGATGTTGAGCACGGCGAAGAGATCGACCCGCAGGTGGTGGAGTTGAGCCGCGACGCCGATTTGCTGGTGCACGACGCGCAATACACGGCCGAGGAACTGCGGACTCACCGCGGATGGGGTCATAGCAGTTACGATCAGGCCATGCAGGTGGCGGAAATGGCCGGGGTTAAACATCTCGCCATGACTCATCATGACCCTGAACACGATGACGATTTTCTTCTGCGCATGGAAAGGCTATGCCAGAGGCGGTTCCCCAATTCGGAGTTGGCCCGCGAAGGAATGGAAATCGTTCTCTAAAAAGCGGCGGTCCAAGTGACTCGTGAGGGCGCTGCGCTTTAGCGATCAATTGATTCGCTCCTTGCCGCGCGGCCTCCCTTGAGAAAATTCAAACAAAGAAAGAACAACATCCCATGAAACACGCTTCTCTACTGCTAACAGCAGCATTGTCCCTCGCCGGGGCTTCAGCTTATGCGCAGACAGCCAAGAGCTCCCCTGCGGCCGGAGCGTCGGCGTCACCATCAACTCCACCCACCATCGCATCAGCGATCGATCGCGAGATTAGTCTTGTTGAGAAGGAAGTCGTCGACGCAGCCGAGGCGATGCCTGAGAACAAGTTCGATTTTTCTCCGGAGAAACTGAACATTCCTGGCAGCGACTACAAAGGTGTACGCACGTTCGGGGAGCAACTAAAGCATATCGCGGCGTCCAACTACCTCATTTGGTCGCCGATTACGGGCGAGACACCACCGGACAACGTGAACGACGGCAAAGGCCCGGATAACATGAAAGCCAAGGCCGACATCATTAAGTATGTGAAAGATTCTTTCGTATTCGGCCACAAATCGGTGGCGACCCTGAACAGCTCGAACCTCGTAGAACCAATCACCTCGAAAAGTGGCAGGCAGACCACGCGCCTCTTCCAAGCAACATTTGCCGCAGCTCACGCGTTCGATCACTATGGGCAGATGGTCGAGTATCTGCGTATGAACGGCATTCTGCCACCGGCAAGCCGCGCGCGATAGAGTTTGCTGTAGCGGGGGGCGCTGACTCCGGTCCGCGATAAACGCTCGCGGCAACAGTTTTGCACTGCGGCCGCCTCTAATGATGAAAAGTAGACATCGCGCCGCTAAATAGCGCCGCGAATATCGCCGCCACAATTAGCCAAAGCACAAAGATGACCGGCAGAAAGCAGCACAAGACAACGAGCGCTGCTGCCATCCATTTGAACAGGATCTTCAGAACCGACCCGAACGGAATATCGAAATCGACCACTGAAACACGTTGCGCTGACAGAGGTGACGATATTGGGGGCGGGGTTGCTGGAGGAACCACAGGAGGTTTAGTAGCCGGTGGCAGTTGCGTTCCGTATTTCAGCATCGGCAGATAATCATCGATCGTTCTCCACTCGCCATGATCGGAAGGTTTGCATGGCGTGTTTCGATCGATGCGCCCATTCGCGAACATCTGTGCCATCTGTGCTTCGTCGTAGGGCCCTTCCTCGCTATTCGACAACTTTATCAGGTACCTCTTCATGCGTCGCCTCAGTGATTTCGGCGATGATCAGACGCGATTTTGAGAGACCAGGCAAGACTCGATCTGCTGTAGTGGCGGCTGTCTGGTCGCAAAAATTTTTCGAGTGCTTGCCACGCATTCGCTTGTAGGGGGTCTGTGTCAGACGCCAATTAATACCACCTGGCGTTTCACAGAATGGAGCCGCGGGGACGCGAGCGACACAGACGGGCAGCTCGTGAGAGCGAGAGAGCGGGAGCGAACGAGTCAAACGCCCTGCGAACGTTTGCGGGATCAGCCTGCGCGCGCCGCGCCTGCCTTTCCTAATCACTCGCCATGATAAATAGCGGCTGCATTTCGAAATCGGTGTAGCGTGGACGCAGGCGCTCCTTGTTATAGTACTTGTCCACGTTGACCGTTTTCTTGGTGCCGGTCACCGCTTCAATCGGCATGTTGTCATAGCGCCCATTCTTCAGTACGACGAGCCTCCCGTGATGGCCATGCAGGATGAGATCGAGGGCGAGATTGCCGTAGGCCACGGGCACAATCGAATCAATCGCGTCGGGATCGCCTCCGCGCACCATGTAGCCCAGACGTTGGTTGATGGTCTGAATCGGGTGGCCCTTGTTGTATTTGGCGGAACGCTCCTTGAGTTCGGCCGAGACCAGGTCGCCGATTCCGCCAAGTTTCAGATGCCCGAACGCGTCGGTCGTCCTGTCCGAGAACACCATTTCACCTCCTTCGAACATTGCCCCTTCTGAAACGATAACCACTGAATATTTGCTAGGGTTTCGCGCACGGTCGTAGCACAACAGTTCGGTCAGATGCTCGATATCGAATTTGCATTCGGGGATGACGCACCGATTCGCCGCACCCGCCATCGTTGGCAACATTGCAGTGAACCCCGCGTAGCGTCCGAACACTTCCATAACCAGAAATCGCTCGTGAGATCCGGCCGAGGTGCGGAGGCGATTTGACAATTCAATGGTGCGGCTGACGCATGTGCTGAAGCCGATACAATAATCGGTGCCTGGCACGTCATTGTCCATCGTCTTGGGTATCGCCACCACCTTGACGCCTTCCTTGTGCAAGCGGGTGGCAAAAGAAAGCGTGTCGTCGCCGCCGATCGGAATCAGATAGTCAATGCCTAGCCAGTCCAGATTTTTGATGACTTCGGCGGTGAGATCGTTCTTGTCTTGGTTGTAGGTCGCGCGCAGCGGCTCAGGTACCTCCTCTTTTTTCACTACTGGCGGGTTCGTACGCGAGGTGTGCAGAAACGTGCCCCCGGTGCGTGCTGCACGATTGACGATCTCTTCCGTCAAGATTTGAAAGTGCTCGCTGTTGTCAGCGTGTTCATCACGCAGGATGCTGATC
>Ga0070659_100002570_pt1 | contig 12911 bp, 9 predicted proteins | sample KBSC23metaG_FD_64666 | JGI IMG/M metagenome (GOLD analysis project Ga0070659, IMG submission 64666) | Corn rhizosphere microbial communities from Kellogg Biological Station, Michigan, USA - KBS C2-3 metaG | ecosystem: Host-associated > Plants > Roots > Rhizosphere > Soil ...
GTTAAGAGCCATTGGCGCTACAACATTAAACGAATACCAGAAATACCTCGAAAAGGATAAAGCTTTAGAGCGTCGTTTTCAGAAGGTAATGGTGGATGAGCCTGATACCGCCGATGCCATATCTATTTTACGTGGTTTAAAGGAACGCTATGAAGCGCACCATAAGGTTAGGATACTGGATGAAGCTATTATCGCTTCTGTCGAAATGTCGCAACGTTACATATCCGACAGGTTCCTTCCCGATAAGGCCATCGATCTGATGGACGAGGCCGCATCTAAACTGAGGATAGAGATGGATTCTGTACCTGAAGTGGTAGATGAACTGGAACGCCGCATAATGCAGCTTGAAATTGAGCGCGAAGCCATTAAACGTGAGCATAACGATAAGAAGGTAAAAGAGTTGAGCGAAGAAATTGCCAACCTTTCTGCCGAGCGCGATTCGCTCCGTGCAAAATGGAAAGCCGAAAAAGATGTGGTTGATGGTATCAACACCAAAATTGAGCAGATAGAAAATTATAAGCTTGAAGCAGACCAGGCCGAACGTGCAGGCGATTACGGTAAAGTAGCCGAATTGCGCTACGGCCGTATCCGCGAAACGCAGGAAGAAGTGGAGAAGCTGAAGAAAGAGTTGTTGGAGAATAAAGACAACTCGCGTATGCTGAAGGAAGAAGTTACCGCCGAAGACATTGCCGGCGTAGTTTCGCGATGGACAGGCATACCGGTTTCTAAAATGATACAAAGCGAGCGCGAAAAGCTGCTTCACCTGGAAGAAGAGTTGCACAAACGTGTTGCAGGTCAGCATGAAGCCATAGAAGCCATCAGCGATGCCATACGCCGCAGCCGGGCCGGTTTGCAGGATAAACGAAAACCTATCGGTTCGTTCATATTCCTGGGCACTACAGGCGTTGGTAAAACAGAGTTGGCTAAAGCCTTGGCCGAGTTCTTGTTTAATGATGAGCAGGCTTTGGTGCGGATAGATATGTCGGAATACCAGGAAAGACATTCGGTTTCGAGGCTGATCGGTGCGCCGCCGGGATATGTGGGTTATGATGAAGGCGGCCAGTTAACAGAAGCCGTTAGGCGCAAACCTTACAGCGTAGTATTGTTGGATGAAATTGAAAAAGCGCATCCCGATGTATTCAACATCCTGTTGCAGGTATTAGACGATGGCCGTTTGACCGACAACAAGGGCCGTGTAGTGAACTTTAAGAACACCATCATTATTATGACATCGAATATTGGTTCGAACATCATACAGGAAAACTTTACTGAGTTGGATGATCATAACCATGATGAAGTAGTAGCCAAAACCAAGAACGAGTTGTTCGAACTATTACGCAAAACCATCCGCCCTGAGTTTTTGAACCGTATTGATGAGATCATCATGTTTACTCCGCTTAGCAGGGATGAGATAACTGACATTGTAAAACTGCAGTTTAAACACCTGCAAACCACTTTGGCCGAAATGGGCATTACTATTGATGCCAGCGAAGAAGCATTGGATTGGCTGGCCCAGTTAGGTTACGATCCGCAATTTGGTGCACGCCCGCTAAAACGCGTTATCCAAAAGAAAATACTGAACGAGCTATCTAAACAGATACTCGCCGGTAAGGTGGATAAAGACAGTAAAATAAAATTAGATGCGTTTGATAATCAGTTTGTGTTTTTAAACGAGTAATATCAAAACATATCCATAAGTATTAAGCCGGCCACAAGCCGGCTTTTTTTGTTTTCATTACATAGAAACTATGCTTTCTTTTTACTGGTATGGGTATTGCTATATCCGGCATATATACACTAACCAATATGAATTATTTAAAAGCCCTAAAATTAAACTGGCAAATACTCACATTTCTTTTTTTAGCTGCACTGCTAACATTTCAATCCTGTAAAAAAAAGAAAGCCCGATCAGATATGGGCAAAGAGCTTTATGATAAAACACATAATAAGGTATTTAAAGATATAACGCCAGAAGGTTTTGCTCCTGTTTTCCAAAAAGTGTTGGCAGAGCAGGGATCGAAGCTGCCTTATTATAAACTAATTTCAAACTGGTACAGCCAGAATGATTATGACCCTGTTTTTATAATGGATCACTTAAAGAATGAAGATCTGAGAAACCTGACAGCATTTTTAGAAAGTGCAACCGATCATGGGCTTGATCCTAAAATGTTCCAGGCAGGCAAAATTCAATTACTGCTATCAAGGTTTTATGATAAGAAAGCGATAAAGAACACCGCGCAGGCTTACCAGGATATGGCCGAACTTGAAATGCTGGTAGCCAACGCCGCAATTAAATACTCGAGCGCTATGCAGTATGGCGTAATGAACCCGCGGCGGATATATGCCAATTACTTTACGGCAACCAAACATCCGGATACAGCAGTGCTGATGCATGTTTTCGATGTGAAAGACCTGCACTCCTACCTGGATAGCCTGCAACCCAAAAATTCGCAATATATAGCATTACAAAAGTTTTTAAAGAGCGGCCAAACTGCACCCGGGCTAACAAAAGAAGAAACACAGCGTATACTGGTGGTTAACCTTGAGCGTTTACGCTGGAAGAATAAGCCAACCGAAAACAAGTATGTAATTGTTAATATTCCCGATTATCATTTAGATGTGATGGAAAACGCCAGATCTGTGCTTGGTATGAAGGTTTGTGTTGGCGAGGGGCGCAATATAGATCAATCGAATACTTTAGTTGATTATGATGAGGGCGACAAGACAGACCGGCCCTTCTCGCGCGAAACGCCCCAGTTAAACAGCCTTATCTATGTTGCCGAGGTTAACCCGGTATGGAATATCCCATCGAGCATCGCGGTAAAAGAGATAATGGACCTGGCGATGAAAGACCGCTATTACTTATCCAATAAAGGAATTGATGTATACAAAAATGGTCAGAAAATTGAAGACAGCGAAACTATCGATTGGGATGAAGTGAAAAACAATCCTGATGCTTACTCCTTTAAACAACAGCCGGGGGCAGAAAATGCTTTGGGTAAAATCAAGTTCCTGTTCCCAAATAAAACCAATGTTTACCTGCATGATACCCCTGCACAATTACCCTTTAAGCAGGATATGAGAGCGGTTAGTCATGGCTGCGTACGCTTAGAGAAACCACTTGACTTTGCACACGCCATGTTTGGAGATGGTTCAAAATATGATACAATTGTAAAAGATATGAGTGAGGATAACGCCACTCCTACTCAAATAGCTTTACCTAAAAAAGTGCCGGTATATATAACCTATGTTACCTGTTGGGCCGATGAAAATAATGCTGTACAGTTTCGTAAGGATGTTTACGGCCTGGATATAGTTTTATATGCACACATGCAACGATTCTTCTCCGCATAGGTAAGCCCCCCTTCCGAGTTATAAATCCATAAAAAAGCCACCGGGAACATCGCGTTGCCGGTGGCTAAAAAAAATCACTTCTTAAAATTATAAGGAAGCGTTTAACGCTGTTGCGTTTGCAGGATTGCCGACAGCATAGTTGGCGGCGAGATCCTGGTTTAGGTATTTTGAAGTATAACCGCTATCGTTTGCATTGATAAACAATACAGTTTTGCCTTTTATAGTATTGATAACCTGGTTAACAACCGATGGAGAAACTGCAGGACAACCCTGACTTCTGCCTAAACGGCCCAAAGCGTTAATAGAACTTTGACTTACATACGGTGCGGCATGCACCACAATATCGCGCTTATGCGCCTGGTCATTAAAACCTTCATCCATGCCATCTAAACGCAGCGAAACACCGTGTTTACCATTATACACGTTATTGGTTACATAAAAACCGAGGCTGCTTTCAAACGAGTCGACCTGGTTTGAGAACCGGTTTGGTACATCGCCGCCACTTCCGTTGCCATGAGCAACCCATGTGTTTAACAGCAATTCTTTTTTGTCGAGATCAACAATCCACATCCGTTTTGATGTGCTCGATTTATTGAAATCAACAACGGTTATAACCGAACTGTTAGGCGATAATTTGTTGGCAACTTTAAGGTTAATATAACCAATAACGGCCTTTTCAAATACATTTTCATCAAGGCCGGCCTGGGCTAATCTTGCTGTATTGAAAATATCAGCTACATAATGACTGAACAACTGTTCTGTAGTAGCTGTATTAGATGAGGAATCGCTTGTAGTTTTAGCAACTAAACCCGAATGTTTTTTTACTGAGGTCCAGCTGATGATAACAAAAGCTAAAATGAAACTGGCGCAAATAAGCCATAAAGAATTTTTTCTCATACGATATTCCAAAGTGTTAATCAATAGTTTACTTTATACGGAAATTGTGACAGAGAAGTTTAGGTGAGGTTGGTGTTGAGCCAATTAACAAAAAAGCGAACAAATGCCTTTGTGCAATTTATTTAACTATTACTATAACGTAAGTTTTTTTAGTTTATTGTATACGATACAAAGAACTCCCAAACAAAAAAACCAACATTAAAACCTCAATTGGTTGAACGGTATTGAGGGGTGTAATATTGCTTATTACGAAATAAAGATTTGTTTTGTTGCGTGTTTATCCAAACAAATTACTGCTCAGATAGCGGTCGCCACGATCGCAGGCTATAAATACAATGACACCGCTTTCTATTTCCTGCGCTACCTTAAGCGCTGCCGAGAACGCGCCGCCGCTGCTCATACCTGCAAATATACCTTCCTTGCGGGCTAACAGGCGCGTCTTATCCACGGCCTCCGCCTCAGAGATATCTATTGTCCGGTCAACACGGCTGGCATCAAATATTTTTGGAAGGTAAGCTGCCGGCCAGCGGCGGATACCTGGTATAGATGAGCCTTCAACAGGCTGGCACCCTACAATTTGAATATCGGGGTTCTTTTCTTTGAGGTAACGCGAATTACCCATAATAGTACCTGTGGTACCCATTGAACTAACAAAATGTGTTATTTTCCCTTCGGTATCTTTCCATATTTCGGGGCCGGTAGTTTTATAATGGGCCATATAATTATCCGGATTAGAAAACTGGTCCAGCAGGAAAAATTCATTTGTTGCGCCCTTTTCCTCGGCATAGTCACGGCATTTTTCAATATCTTCCAACAAGGTCACTTTGGCACCAAAGGCTTCCATGATCAATGTACGCTCACGGGTGGAGTTTGAGGGCATTACCAGTTCTATTTCGATATTGAACAGCGTCGCCATCATGGCTAAAGCAATTCCGGTATTACCACTGGTAGCTTCTATCAGTTTCATGCCGGGCTTAATATCCCCTCTTTCAACCGCGCTGCGGATCATATTCAACGCCGGGCGGTCTTTTACACTACCGCCGGGGTTATTACCCTCCAGCTTGGCATATATTTTTACGTTAGGGTTTGTATTTAAATTCTTTATTTCGGCAAGTGGTGTATTACCTACCAAATCAATAATGCCAGCCATACTAATCGTTATTTACTAATACTGTTATTTCGGGGGTATGGTAAACTGTTGAACCCGCCGGGATGCTTTTAGTTAACCAAACATTACCTCCTATTATGCTATCGTGGCCAATAACGGTTTTGCCACCCAATATGGTAGCGCCCGAGTATATAACTACGCTATCTTCAACTGTTGGGTGTCTTTTGGTATTGGCCATGCTTTTATCAACACTTAAAGCACCCAGCGTAACACCCTGGTAAAGCTTAACATGTTTGCCAATAACACAGGTTTCGCCAATTACAATGCCGGTACCGTGGTCTATATGAAAATACTCGCCAATTTTAGCTGCCGGATGAATATCGATACCTGTGCGCGAATGCGCGTACTCTGTTAGTATGCGCGGCAACAAAGGCACATTCAACAAGTGCAAAGCATGGGCTATGCGATAAAACATAATGGCATAAAAACCGGGATAGGTCCGTATTACCTCAAACTCGGTTATGGCAGCCGGATCGCCATTAAATATAGCTTGTATATCGGTATTTAATATTTCAAAAAGCCCCGGTACCTGGTTAAAAAAGTGCTTTGCTACTTTGTCGTTATTGCAATTACTGCATGCCTGTGTGGCATTCATAATCTTACATAACTCATGTTCAAGCCGTAGAAACTCATCTTCTACCTGTTGCGGAGAGCTGTAAACACGCCTTGCCTGTTCGGGGAACAACAAATTAATAACGCACTGCGCCCAGTCGGCCATTTCCTGGTTGGAAGGAACAGCTTCAATAAACTGTTGCTTTTGAAATATTTTCTGATAAAAATCCTTGTTCATGTGGTGTGCGTGCGCATCAATAGCAATTACGCTACAAGTTTAAAAAAAAGAATGTTATTGGTTTGTAAAAGGATTTTTTATTAAAGCTTTTATCGCGCTACGGTTACACTACCCGATTGCCTGATGTCAAAATTACTATAATTGTCGTGCCCTACAAACAGCCAGTAATAAGTGCCAACCGGAACCGGTTTATTGGCGGTTTTACCATCCCAGTACTTTTCGGGATCATTAGTTTCAAAGAGCAATTTACCGTATGGGTTATAAATTTGAAACGATTTCATGGTAACATAAAACGGCACAGTAAATTTAAAGCCATCGTTTACCGCGTCTCCGTTGGGAGTAAATAAGTTTATACTAAAGTCTATCGGTGGAGGTGGGTTAACGATAGCCTTTACCAGATACTTGTTATAACATCCATATACATTCGTAGCCTTAATATAGTAAGTGCCTGTGCGATCGACTATTGAGCCTGACAATTGCCTGGTGAGCGAGCTATCGCGCCAATAGGTATATACAATTCCGCTTTGAGCCGTAAATGTACTTTTAAGATCAATTACGGTTGGATAAACCACTGGTGCAGGGTTAGTTACCGTTATTATCGCAGGTGGCAAATATACACTCACATCAATAGGCTTAGTTACAGAGCATCCTGTAGGATAAGCAGCATTAATATAATATCGTCCGGTTTGGGTAACAGCTTGTGGATTTATCAAAGGCTGGGTTTGTAAAGAATCCACCCAATACGATAAAGTAATTCCAGCGGAGCTACCTGCCGTAATTGATGGAGATGTAATATCTACGCTATAGCAGCCGGGGGCAAGCGTGTTGATTACCAGTTTGGGCAACTTATTTACGGTTACATTAACAGGTTTTATTGCGATACAACCAAATGTTGTTAACGATTTAATATAATAAACACCCGAGGAATCAATAGACGTAGGGTTATTTAGTGGTATTCTCGCATTGGCGTCTCTCCAATAGGTAAGAGTCGACCCTAAATTACTGCCAACAATAACCGAAGGGTTGGTGATATCAACTGTAGCCGGTTCGCATACGGCTGGCGGATCGGTAATATTAAGAAAAGATTGCCCCACGTATATCATTACCGGTTTAACCGTTGAACAGCCTCCCGGGGTAGTTGCCTTAATATAGTATGTACCTGTTTTACTTATAGTTTGCGGGCCTATAACATTATCTGTACACGCAGCATCGTTATAATATGTATAGGTAAAATTCGCGTTGCTTCCGGATGTAATGGCTGTATCTGTTAAATTTACACTTGGCGAACTGCATTGGGTTATGGTATCCCTTACCTTTAAAACAAGCTGTTCTGTATTTCTAATGGTGGTGTAAATGGTATCCTCACAACCTATGCCGGGATAAGGTACAATTCGTACACCATAAGTAGCCCCTATTGGCGGTGCCGGTGTTATTGTTAAGGAGCTTGTTGTACCAATAACTTTTGAAAAATCATTCCCCTGGTACCAATAATAGCTTTGAAACCCTGAAGGAGCCGCTAAAGTAATTGCACTGTTGCCTACAGTAGAGCAGTAAACGTTGCCCGAAACCGGCGAGGTACAATTTTGATTTACATCGAGATAAGCATAACCAAAATGCCCCCCGGGCGAACAATCATTTGTTGTAAATTCAAGCCGGAGTGTTTTTCCGGAAAAACCCAGCAAATTGATTGTTACAGCCGACCAATCTTTATAAAGAACCCCCGAGCTTGTTGGTGATGTTTTAAACCCAGGTAGCCCGGCACTCGCCTCAAAATTAAATGAACCACAACTAATATATTGATTGCTTGTAACATCAAAAACATTGGCAGTAAAACGTGGCTGTTGAGCAGCCGTATGGTTTGGATTCTGGAAAACTACCGCGTAATAATATATGAGACTGTAATCCGGATTGTTAGCCGGTACGGTAAAGGTATAAGTTAACTGCTCTGCCTGTGCACCTGTATTGCTGTCTCCTAATCTTACACATGAGCTACTGCCGTTCGGACTGGCAATAAGGAATTTACCATATGGATCTATTTGTTTGTCTTTCGCAAAAAAAATGGTATGCCTCCCTGTAACAATGCCGTTCGAGTTCATTGTTATCGTTCCGGTAGCATCAATTTTTCCTGTTAAACCTTGCCAATTGGTAAAATCGCCAAAATCAAAACCAATGTTTTCAGGACATTGCGCAAAAACAACGTTTGCAAAAAAAATCAAGAATATTCCTGTTATGAATACCTTAAGGTTGTACATCGGGCTAATTATAATCAACTGGCTTAAAACAGTATCTTTTCAAAATTAAGAATTTTAATTGTAAAGCATTAATTATTAATGGCATTTTAACACCAAAAATGTCAGTTTATTTTGTTGAACTGCTTAAACACCATGATATTCATTCCATTAGCGCCAGCTAATCCGAAGCTGCCCTTTGCGCAAAAAAAATCTTCCTTCCTGAAAAATAAATATGCAAATACATGTACTATTTAATGATCCAGAGCAACTATTTTCAATATTTTATCGTATAAGTTAATTTTCAAGAACAAAATCTTTTTAATCGCTCTATTACAATTCTTATAATTAAACTACAACTACCAAAAATTAACCCAAAATATATACATTACACTAAAAATACTACTCACAAACTATCATCATAAATGAAACATTGGCTCCTGAAATATGAATACCTGATACAAGGAAAACCATTTCTTCATGGGGAAAATGAGAATAAAAATTTACTTTATTGGCAAAATAAGTTATTCTTTAGCTTTTTAGCTTATTGTTTCCCCGTTAGTTTTATAGCTCTTATCCCGGGCGTATATATGGCCGTTAAAGATGGGCACCCGTCTATTACTATAATTGATATTGTTAGCCTGCTAATACTTATGCTTGTTACCTTCAGCAACAAGACTGCGCCGCGGGTAAGAAAAACGATAACTGTTATACTATTTTATGTATTAGCTATTTTTCTCATTAATGAGTTGGGTTACATTGGCCCGGGTATATTTTACCTGTTCTTTTTAACCATTCTCATCGCGCTTATCAATCCAATTAGCTATGCTTATTGGTCCATCGCGGCCAATACAATTGTGGTGCTGGGCTTTGCACTCAATATTCATTTCAAAATATTTAACTCTGTACTTAACAGTACCTACACGCCGGGGGCATGGATCGCCTTTAGCTCAAACATGATTTTTTTAAGTATTGTAATTACAGTGCTGATACATCGCATATTTGATGGCTTGCAGCTTACCATAAACAAAAAAGACCGTTTAAAAGAACGCTATAAAGGTATATTTGATGATAGCCCGCTACCTATGTGGCTGTTTGATACCACCACACTGCTATTTTTGGATGTGAACCGGGCCGCGGTAAGGCATTACGGTTACAGCAAAGATGAGTTTTTATCAATGTCGATAAAAGACATCAGACCAGCTGCTTCGGCTAAAAAACTACAGGAACTGGTAAAACAAAATGCCGAAACGGGAGTGCATTATAATGGCAACTTTGAACATGTCAAGAAAAACGGCGAGCATATTTATGTTAACATAGAGAGCAGCCTGTTGAGCCTTGGCAATAATAAAGTAAGGTTGGTTTTAGCTAATGATATTACCGAACAATTGGCTAATCAGTTAGAAGTATTTAATATCAATCAAAAAATTAAAGAATCTGAAGCGAACCTGAAAGCGGTATTTGAAAGCACCGTTCAGGGATTTGTGCTGCTGGACACCCGGTTTAATATTGAGCTGTTTAATTTGAAAGCGCTGGATTATATAAAATTCAGTAATCAGCAATTTGAGTTTGAAAAAGGTAAAAACATATTTGATTATGTTGAGGGCACCAGGCATGCTTATTTTAAGAATATGCTGGAACGGGTTTATAACGGCGAGGTGATTGAATATGACCGAAAATACCGCAGCCCTAACTGCCCCACTTACTGGCTACATTACGCGCTTACACCGGTTTACGAAGGCAAAAAGATAAAAGGTATATGTATAACAGGCAGTGATATTACCGAGCGCAAAATGTATGTGAAAATGATTGAAGAGCAGAACAAGATCTTCCGTGAAATATCGTGGATGCAATCGCACCTGGTGCGGGCTCCCCTTGCCCGTGTAATGGGCTTGATCGGCTTGCTCAATACCGTTACCGGCGATACCGAAAGAGCGGAAATAATAAACTACCTGTCTGCTTCATCAATAGAGCTGGACGATATTGTAAAAAAGATCATAAAAAAATCATCCAACATTGTAGAGAAATATCCTGATATAAAAGAGGGAAGCAAGGATATCGTATAAAAACACTTGTGTCCCCACAGGTATCCCAACAACAAAAACAGGCGACAGGAATGTGCTATTGCTGTTCCTTATCAATTGCATCATCCTTTACTTCTACCAGTTCAATTTTATACTCAACGGCATCTTCTTTCCTTTTAGAAAACGGAACGGGAACGCCCCCGTTAATGCTTACGCCTATCAGGGCTAAAAACAAGAACAGCGCCAATGCGGCTATGCGCAATGCCCTATTTAATTTTTTCATGAATATGTAAATAGTATAACAGATCACTGCTGTTAAGCAGCATTATTTTTTGAAACAGGTATGCTGAAGCAATAATGCCTTAACTACCCCAATAAAAAAGAATGCCCTTCCCCGTCGGAATAGTGAGGAGTGATTGGAAGTAAATGGGATTGAAAATAAACCTTAGATATAGTGAACTGCACAGACAACCGATCAAATTCCAGTTTAACCAATTGGCCTAAATAAGAAATGAGACAAACTTGATTGAGCAGATCCGGCTTTAAATATTCACCGGTTGCCGCGTGTGCGCCGGGTAGTTGATAATAAACAGCCTGTTTTAAGGCATTGCCCTTAGCCGTTACTACTAATTCGGTTTGCGCTTTTTGCTGCTGTTGCGAATACCGGCCCGCAATTCCCGAAACGGTAAACAAGCTTAACACCATAGTTAAGGTTAATAACCATCGCGATAATAGCTTTGTATGATATGTGAGCGGCTTAACAATCATTTATTCATCAAATATAGTTTTTTATCTGGTGTCTTGGTGTCTCCGCAGAGTCTCACAGGATACAGTTAAGCCGAAGACAGGTATGTCGTAGATATGAAACCCAATGGGATGCTTGAGTTAGATCGGGCTTATGCTAATTCAACTTCTCAAATACAAAACCATTTATATTACGATACTCTTCGTCGAAACTTACCCCAATTGCTATTATTTCTTTATGTTCCATTACGAACTTTTGAGAGTATTCTTTGTCTTTGATTTGTTGCAATGCCACGTTACTCAAATCAATTTTATTCCCAAATTTAAATTCAATAATGTAAATAATATCTATAAATCGCACGACAGCATCAATCCTTCCATTGTTTGTTAATTCTTCTGAAATAATCTCAAAACCAAGTAATTTTAAAATCAAATGAATATTTGAATGAAAATAGCCTTCTTGTATTTTTGCAATTGCATAAGAAACTGTTGATAATATACTTTTTAATATTTTGATGAAATCAGGGATGTTTTTTGTAATTAAATTATATCTCAGCTCTTGATAAGGAATCAAAGTATCTTCTATATCATATAACTGCTTGACGTAATCTATCATGTCTACCAAATCATTTTTAAATCTTTGAATTTCTGTAATTATGTAATCAGTATCCTCACCTTCAAAATTTATATCGAGTAACTCTTGATGATTATTTAGATACGTTTTGAAGGTTGATAAAAAAACAAATAACTGGTCTGGCGTTACAAATTTAATTGGTATGAGTTTGGGGAAATACAAATGCTCTTCTATGTTGCTATGAATACTAATAACAAAATCCATCAATTTTGTACCCTTTTTTAGTTTATATATACCATATGTACGCTGTCGATGCGTCTCCCTATAGAAGAAGTTAATTTGCTCAAATCGTTCGGAAAAAAAATCTGAGATATATTTTTCTATTTTCTGAATTTTGTTCATAAGATATTAACATGTTTTTAAATGTAAAGCGACGATAAATTAATAGGTTTACCTAATATTATTAAAAATGGATGTAAATAGAATAATTGATAGAGTCGACTTTTTAATTAATCAGGGTAATCAAACTTTATTAACCCAATGGACTGGATCAGGAGGTGCTAAATACGTTAACAGAGGAGGTTTTTCGGGTTTCAGATCTGCATCCTTATCATTCATAGGACAATTATTTGGTGTAGAGAACACTTACTATAAAGAATTTAATAGCTCATGTAGCGATCACTATAAAACACATGCTGAATCTGGCATAAATATACTTATATCCATAAAAAACGAATTAGAAAATGGTTGGTTAACTTCCTATAGACAACTAGTTACAGCTGATATCTTTTCAGACTTTTTAGAAATGAGTAAATACCTGCTTGATGAAAAGTATAAAGATCCTGCTGCTGTTATGGTAGGCTCGGTTTTGGAAGAACATTTAAGGCAATTGTGTAAAAATCACGCAATTGAAATTACATTTATAAAAGGCAATGATTTAATTCCCAAAAAAGCAGATGTAATAAATTCTGATTTAGTTAAGGCAGGTGTGTATGGGGTTTTAGAACAAAAGCAAGTTACTAGTTGGCTTCATTTGAGAAACAGCTCCGCACATGGTAAATATAATGATTATACTATTGATCAAGTAAATTTAATGTACAATGGTGTATTAGATTTTATAATTAAAACAAAA
>Ga0070659_100002571_pt1 | contig 12908 bp, 19 predicted proteins | sample KBSC23metaG_FD_64666 | JGI IMG/M metagenome (GOLD analysis project Ga0070659, IMG submission 64666) | Corn rhizosphere microbial communities from Kellogg Biological Station, Michigan, USA - KBS C2-3 metaG | ecosystem: Host-associated > Plants > Roots > Rhizosphere > Soil ...
GGTTTTGCGTCCGGGTCCGTCGTGAAAGATCCATACACAGAAAAATTTTTCCTGGTTCCGTAAGATTAACGCGTATCGCGATGCAACGTGTTGCGTCGTCTGTGGACGTGAAAATTCACTGCGTTTTCGAGTTCGCAATGGCCGATTCGAGCTTGACGCAAAAGGAGGCGGACAGAACCGTCTTGACCAGAAGAGAGTTGAAATCGGAACGTTCAACGAAGGAGATGCATCATGTTCGCCGTTATCCGTCACTATCACTTTAATCCAGAGGACGGTGAAGAAATTGACCGCCGGATACGGGAGGAGTTCGTGCCAATCGTTAAAAATGCGAAGGGCTTTGTGCGTTACTATTGGCTTGATACCGGCAACGGCGAGGGAGCATCCCTTAGCGTGTTCAAGGACAAGGCTGGTGCTGATGAGTCGGTGCGTCTAGCTGCTGAGTACGTTAAAGAGCATCTGTCCAAGCTTTTCACCGAGAAACCTGAGATTATCGAAGGGCCAATCAAGGCTCACGATTGAGCACTGACATACTTAAAGCTGGTTGGAGTTGCCAATCGCGCGGTGATTTCCGACACTAGGGCCAGCAATGAATTTGCCTGACGACTCAACCGGTTCGCAGGCCGTGCATGCGATTTCGAACATTTTGCCCGGTAAGGATTGTTTGCGTTACTATCCGGCTCACCGACTCATGGCCTGGCAACCGCAGGGCACGCTCGACGATCGCATGCTGGATCAAATCGCTGAGTGGCTGGTCGACATCGAACAAGAATACCTTCCCTTCAAGCGCTTCGTCGATTTGAGTCACTTGACGGCTCTTGCGGTTCGCACCCGTCACGTGTTTGAATTCGCGCGAAACAGGGAGAAGCAGTTCACCGGAGTCGAGTCGGTGCGAACTGCGTTGTTCTCCGACGATTGGGTGAGCCTGGCTATCGCGCGTTTATACGAGTCGCTGATGAAAGACACGCTGATCGAAGCGCGCGCTTTTTTCGATCTCGCCAAGGCTGCGGAATGGCTCGCCATCCCGGTGAACGTTCTAAGATTGAAGGATAAGCCCGCGCCTCAACTTGACGCCACGTCGCAAGCGAGCAGTGGGACAGATCTAAACATTTAACGTTTACGCTGGCAGGGACGTGATCCGTGGATTGTTGGAAGGGCAACGGACGCGACAAAGTGAATGATGGGCAGAGCCGGAATGCCGAACGCCCAACGTCCAACCTCGAACGCTCAATGTCGAGGTTACTAACCATAGAGGGATGGCTCGCCATCGAAAGAAAGTAAGAAGGAAGAATAAGAAGGGAAATTTTTCGTATGTCAGCGCGCGATGACGCCGCCACGTGGCGCCAAATTACCGACGATGTCGTGGTGATGTCGTTTCCGTGGCATGTATTCAGGATCGATTTCGCGCGCAATGTGACGCTCTTGCGTTTGCGCGATGGACGAGTCGTCATTCATTCATCGGCGCCGTTTACAAACGAAGACATCGCTGCGATCCGCGAATTTGGGGAACCGGCCTGGTTGGTTGACGCAACGTTGTTGCACGACACCTTCGCCAGGGAAGGCCGTGCCGCGTTTCCCGATTTACCTTATCTCGCGCCGGATGGTTTCACCAAAGCGAGTGGGATTCCGACTGAACCATTAGGTTCGCCACCATCGGACTGGGAGGACCAGATTGACGTTCTCAAGCTCGACGGGACTCGAATGAACGAACATGCGTTGTTTCACCGTCGGTCGGCCACATTAGTCGTTGGGGATGTGTTCTTTTCCTTTCCGACTGAAACGCACGGGTGGGCCCGCTTTTTTGTCAGGCATATTATGCGGTTGCCACGCCTGTTTGGCATAAGTGTTTTGTTTCGCATGACCATCCGCGACCGAGAGGCATTTAAGAGGTCGATGAAGGCACTGTTACAATGGGACTTCGACCACCTTGTCGTGGCCCATCGCGAGCCGCTCGATAAGGATGCAAAGCCAACGGTTGAGCAAGCACAGCGTGATTCCAAACTTTTGTTCTGAATGCTCAAAACAGCCGGTAGACAGAAATTGAGCGTTAACTTTGTCGTTGCCGTGTGAATACGAAAAACGGCAGAATCCCGCTCCGTGAAGTATTGTGGAACCTTAGTCTTGGCAGTCCTGTTCGCGTCACTCGCATTTTCGGAGGACTTCAAAACCACTAGCGGCAAGGTATACAAAGATGCGACGGTGAGCCGCGTCGAAGGGGATGGGATAGTGCTTAAGACTGAAAGGGGAATCTTTAAGGTGTATTTCACCGAACTTCCTCGAGACGTTCAGGAACGGTTTCATTGGGCGCCACCGGAGGCGCCCCGAGAGCCTTTCTACAGTCGCTGGGCAGCGGCGGCCGAGGATCCGGCTGTTCTAGCAAAAATCATCGCGTTCGGGACTTCTATCATCGCCAGCGTAGCGCTTGTTATCAATCATATCCGTTCTCGACGACACCCAACGATAGGAGCAGGACGCACATCGCGACGGAAAACGGTTCATCGTAGGCGCTCATGAAATTTCCGACAGTATGCGGAACTCGTTCGAGCATTGGTGCCCTCAAGCGTTTTGTCTGCGTGCCAATGAAAGCTGACTAAGTTTTCGCGACTAGAATCCCTCGATTCGATTCGTTTAACTGAATCCCCGACAACTCGGGACTTTTGATCAGTAATTCTCTGATGGTGTAATCAGCTTGACCGATTACGTACCACAGACGCTCGAAAGGCGAATTTCTTTTGGAGGTAATCAAGGGAGAGTGGTTATGGAAATGACCAAGGCAATCGCGAATCTCCGGCAACAGATTCATGACGATCTTCGGAGACAACATCCCGAATGGGTTCTGCCAAACGGCGAATCCCCAATGTGCGACGCCTACGAGGCGCGGCTCATGGACCTGCTCGCACTTGTGCCCGGCTTATATTACGAGGACCGCCTGGAATGGCAGCACATCGGAAATTAGATCGAGGGACTAGCGTTCTATAGCCGACATTTGGTTGCGCCACGCGATACCACCCGCGGCCCGCGGGAAAAATCTCTTTTCTTTGGGTCTTAGGGGTCCAACGTAAACAAACGATTCGATTCACTGAGTTGTCGGCGATGAACGCCTTATTGTTGCTCGTAATCACGCTTTTGTTCCTGAGCGGACCCTTTGTAAACGCCGGTCCGGTGGGAGACTTCTTCAAGAAAGTTGGTCAATCGATTTCCAAGCCTCTTCAACGTGAGCCTCAGTCTCAGCCTCAACCTCAGTCGATGCCCCCTCAACCTGCGAAGACGCCGCACGCCACGCGGCGACCCACTTCGCGAGCAGCATCTTCGGCAGCAGCGACGCCACGCGCAGGCGCAGAACCATCACAACCCCCTAAAGAAGAAGAGTCTGCTGGCCCTGTCCGACGTGTTTCAGCCGCGGATATGGAAAAAATAAAGGCTGAGTTGCCCTATGGAGTTCCGGTCCCAGGCCGGAAAGGCATGGTGACGAGTCCTTATCTGCCGGAAGAGGACAAGTATATCGATGTCACCGGTTTTGCGTCCGGGTCTGTCGTGAGAGATCCATACACAGGAAAGTTTTTTCTGGTTCCGTAAACACCCCGCCTGTCATGCGTTGATCACATTGAAGGCGTTAAGTGATTGTCGATTGACGTTCGGTGCTCACCGTACGACAAGCGCGCCGTTCGTATCATTTTGTCGTTGCGGGGTGGAAAACAAAGAAGGCAGAATCCCGCGCACATGAAAACGACAATTTTCCCATCAACCAATTCAATGAACCGCTTGCCTTGCCAGTGGCGCCCTTGAAATGAGTGTTAGACCGCCAGTCATTAGAGATCAGGACAAGATCGATGTGCGGCTGACAGGAGAGGCCGAGTACCTGATCCCGTTCACGTTCATCGAGGCGCTGAACGAAGGAACACTCTTTGATCGTTCAGCGCATGCTTTTCTCGATGCGGCGCGGGAGCGCCGATTATTTCACGTCCTGAACCGGACGACGGACAACATTATTGGCACCGGCATCATTCAAGGATCCGGTGATGAGAGATCGACGAAGCAAGCGGAGGTTGGTGGCCTGATGTTCCACCCAGCCGCGCGCGGCTTCGGGCTCTGCTCGCTGTTAGTGAAAATTATGATGGTCTATGCCGTCAAGGAGAGTGGTCGAGATTCGCCGGACGAGAAGTATCTCGCCCATGTCATAGACGGCAACGGCGCTCCACTCCACGCACTGCTCGAGGCCGGCTTCAGGCCAATCGGACCTGTCGATGTGCGCAGGGGTGATATCGATGCGGTGATTGATTATATGATTAAGGGGGGAGAGTGTGTGGTTCATATGCACGGCTTTGTCTTCGATCGCGAGGCGATCCAAAAGTTAGTCTTGTCTCTTTCGAAATTCGTCAACGAGGATCACGGCGTCATCACTCGATCTGACTCAGCCGGCGACATTCGAATGACAGTCGATTTCTCCGACGTTATTCCGCCCACCGACCTCAAAATCTAGCTCGAGCTGCTGCAGCCGTGGTTGGAATTGTTCGAAAGCGTTTCGTTGTGCGCGCAGATGAAAAATTGACTGCGTTTGCGGAACTCCCGTCGCTGATTCGAGCTTGACGCAAAGGCGACACACAGATCGTCTTCCCAGAAAAGAGTTGAAATCGGAACGTTAAACGAAAAAGATGCATCATGTTTGCCGTTATTCGTCATTATCACTTTGATCCAAAGGACGGTGCAGAGATTGACCGCCGGATACGCGAGGAATTTGTACCAATCGTTAAGAATGCGAAGGGGTTTGTGCGTTACTATTGGCTTGATACTGGCGACGGTGAGGGCGCGTCCCTTAGTGTGTATAAGGACAAGGCTGGTGCTGATGAGTCGGTGCGTCTGGCTGCGGACTATGTAAGGGAGCATCTGTCCAAGCTTCTCACTCAGAAACCCGAGATTATCCAAGGGCCAGTCAAGGCTCACGATTGACGCAGCGTGCTGGTGAGTGCTGTAGCGGCGCTATGAGCGCCGAAATTCAAGTAGTCGGCGGTCCAGACCGCCGCTACAGAGTTTGCCCAGCTCCGATAAATCGCGAGCAGGCGTCTAACGCCCATCATCCCGCGCCGCAAGCGGGACGCATGCGCTACGTTCGAACTAAGCATGCATCGTAAGCGGCCTATGATGAGCATTGTATCGATCCTTGCGACGTTGGCAGAGACAAAGTCGCAAGGAGATTTTTCATAAGGCGACATTTCTAGAATGCCGACGCAGGCAACGCCAGTGTTCAACTGTTACAATTGTGCGACAGCGTTAAATCCAACGGCTTCAACTCACCGAGCAGCCTAGCGAATTAGCAGCAAACGCCGAACGCTCAACGTCCAACGCCCAACATCGAACAAGCATTCGAAAGCTAGACCGATTTCGGCCATAGCCAGCCGAATATTGCCGCGGTGAGCAGCGCGTAGATCAGGCTGTCGAAAAGATGCTTGAGCGTGACCACCCAGCTTCGACCGCCCCAGATCGATTCCTGAGCGTGGGCTGCGCCGTATCCCAGGAAAGTGATGGTGCCAACGACGCGGAATACTTGCAAGAATGCGGTCCCGGGCGCCACCAAACGGCCGGACAAGTAAGCGGCAAAGATGCTGATCACCACACAGTACAAAAACCATTGGACCAGATTCTTTCCCATCGCTGGTGGGCCGCTGGGCAGCACAGTCACGAAGCCGACCGGTCCGCGTTTGAATTTCTCGATCACGGGCGGCGATTTCATCTCCTCGAACTTGCAATAGGGAAAGAAATAGTCCGGCCCCGGTTTCACGTCGGCATTTCGCAGCGCGTCGGTGACACGGTCCTCATCGGTCAATTTGCGGTAATCACTTTTGTGATAACCGAGCACCATGTGCATAATGAAGCTGGCGAAAAAGACAATCACAGTCGAAAGCAGAATGGGAAGCCACAAAGCAGTTAGCGGAATCATTCCTGTGCTTTTACTCCTCGCGTGAGCTGAATGTCAAAACAGAGATTTGAGTTGTTGGAGAAATGGAGTGATGGAGTTCTGGAGTGATGGGATAGCAATATTGCGAATAGCTCTTGGGAGAGGGCGCCCCGGGTCCAAGAGGGAAACGGTCAGCTCTATGTCTTTTTGAGCGCGGCGTTGAGGCGTTTGAGGCTGGCTGTGGGCCAGAGCTTTTTCGTGTTGTAGTAATCGCGGAACGACGGCGTTCGCTTCGGCAGCTTGAGCCACTTCGCTTTCCACCGGGTGTAGATGTGTACGTCCGGCTTCAGAGCGCCGGGCTTGTCGAGCGTGCCGACGCGTACGAACCGGAGATTAGGCCTGCGCCCGTAGTCGCTCCAGAGCGCCGTCTGACACCTCGGGCAGCGGTAGATATCGTGTGGTCCGTTCTCGCGCGGCACCGGCACGGCTACCGGTTTGCCGCGGAGCAGCTTGATCGCCTGAGCCTCGATAATCGCGTTCAGTACGAATGCGCTCCCCGTCAGGCGCTGGCAGTCGTCGCAATGACAGCAGTGGACGAACATTGGCTTGTCGAGGAGTTGGAAGCGAATGGATCCGCAGGCGCAACCGCCGGTGACCTTCTTTGCCATGGTGAGTTGATTGCTCAGTTAGTTCCTGAATCCCAAATCACCAATCACGATCTAGGAATCACGCACGAATCACGAAGCGAAGTGCCTAGTAGTGTTGGCCGACGTATTCCCACATTTGGTGATGCCAGTAGGGCCATTCGTGCCCGCCTTCCGGGCCCCAGTCGTCCAAATGATGCGCGATGCCGCGGTTCCTGAGAATCTCGGACATTCGATAGGTCGGCCCGCTGTTCTCCCATGGACCACAGCCGGTCACGAGGTGGATGTCGCAACTCGCGTACTGATGGAGATACCAAGGGTCACTCTGGTTGGCTATGTAGTCCACTGGGTTATTGAAGTAGAAGTTGTCGTCATACATCCCGTCCATCGAGTCCCGCATGTCGTAGATGCCCGAGAGCGCGTAGCAGCGTTTCACGTGGTCCGGATGTTTGAAGAGAGTGTTGGCCGCGTGATAGGCGCCGAGCGATGCGCCCAACGTGGCGATCCCGATGCCCGGCGTCTGGCACTGGGAGTCGATGAACGGGAAAACCTCATTAGCCACATAGGCGTCGTACTGCGCCTGCATCCAGCTTCGATGGAAAGGATGCGCTCCCTTATTTGAGAACGAATCGCTCTGCACGCCGTTGATGCAGAAGATTCGGATGCGCCCCTGCTCGATGTAAGGACTGAGGGTGCGAATCATGCCCTGGCCTTCCATTTCCGATTCGTCGCCGCAGCTCGTCGGGAAGGCGAGAATGGGCCCGCCGTAATTTCCGTAAATAGCAACGCCCATGTTTCGATTGAGACGGTGCGAGTACCAAACCTGATGGTCACGATGCATGACATGCGAGGATACCCGCTTCGCGTGAAGTTCCAAATCCCAAGTACCAAGTTCCAATAGCGGTTCGGCGATAAGGCTCAAGCTTGATGTGAAAATGAGATCGCCTCTAACACAGTTAACACTTCTGGTGTCGCGGAGCATCAGTTGTTGTAGCGGCGCTCTCCGAGCCGATCTTCCTGACTTCGGCGGTCATAGACCGCCGCTACAGAAATTGAGGGGTTGAGGTACAAAGCGTAAAAGCTCGGTTGCAAGCAAGTGAGAATTAAAAAGTAAAGAGATCTAATCGGAACCATGTATGCGGGATTGAGGAAAAGATGACGTGAAGGCGCTAGCCCTTGTTTTTGTACTCTGTTTCTTCGCCGGCCTCATCGTGCGCGCCGAGGAAGCGTCGCCAGGCAAGGCGACGATTGAATCCGCAGCGATTCCGGAAGGATACGAAATAGGAGAAAAGAGCCTTTCGCCTAACGGGCGGTTCGCGATCTTATATCCGATTCGCGGGGACGAGAGCGCAGAACTGCCACCGAATCTTTTGGTTTGTCTCAAACCGTACTCTGTCCTGACACGAATCGGGACCGAAGGCGGCCGCTGGCTGGGTGGACGCGACCAACCGCTGGCGAAGTGGAACGGCAACTCGATCGTCGCGATCTGGATAGCAGCAAGATGGGGGATGAAGGATCTGGCGATCTACGAAATCGAAGCCGATGAGATCAAACGGATTCAGCCTGTCTGGCGGCGGGTGTGGTTGCTTTTCGATGAGGATTTTCGAAAGCGTTTCCTGAGCAAATATCCGGATGAAAAAGGGTCGGGAGTTATTTTCGTCTCCAAAGGCGAAGGAGCCGACACTACGCCCGAGTTGCAATTCAAGGGCCACAAAATGTTGTTGAACCTTTTCGCCGACAATAAACCTAATCTGTCCATCACTCCGCATTGGACGGCATCGCTTCACGCTGTTTGGAATCTCGATACGGCCGAGTTGGAGAACGTGGATTTTCGGCCGGGGCCCATCGAGGAGCGTCCGCACTATTGAACGTCGTGAAGACATCCGCTGCTGTGCAGCAAACGCCCAACGCTCAACGTCCAACGCCCAACACCCAATGCGAAAGTCACAGGCATCGCAGGCGGTCTAGGATGTTGCCGGCAGGCAGAGATCGCTTATTGAGAAAAACGCATTCGCGTGTGGACAGGTGCATGACGTCAGCAAATCAATGAAGACCATTCCAAGAGCAAACTCTTACAAGCTCCAGCCGGTTGGCTTTATCCGATCGACAGTGAAAGGCCGTGAAGATGCGCCGCGGCAGGGACCGGAAGGCGCGCCCGACGCGTGGCTCGAGATCGAACCGCGCTTCGCCGAGGCATTGTTGGGAATAGAAGTCGGCCACGAACTGATCGTGATCACGTGGTTACACGAAGCGGAGCGCGATGTAATGAAGGGGCATCCGCGCAACGATCCGAATCGACCGCTCACTGGCGTTTTCTATACGCGCTCACCTGCGCGACCGAACCCGCTCGGGCTGCATCCGGTGACCGTGCGCGAGATTGACGGCACACGCGTAAAGATCGGACCGATCGAGGCATTCGACGGCACACCGGTTGTCGATATCAAGTCGGCGTCGACTCGTGCGGACGGATGATCGGCAAAGGTGTCGTAATTAGCTGCGGCTGCTATCGATCTTCCTTGTGCTTGAACGGTGTTCATGAAACGCAGTTGTCAACCAACTCATCGCCTGATCGGCAACCTGGCGCGAGAGATGATGGCCTCCGCTGAATTCTCTGAACTCCACATTGTATCCGTTTTTCCGCAGCGAGCTCACGAAGATGCGACTCGTCGAAGCAATCGGCAGGACATTATCGGATTCGCCGTGGGCAACATAAACAAGCGGCACTTCCACGCCGTTGGGCCCCGATCTTCCACGCGCCTGGGCCCTAACGATAAAGCCCGGCGAAAATGCGATGATGTAGCGGAATACGTCGCCATTGGCCAGGCCAAGTGAGAGCGCGTACGACGCGCCGTCGGAGAATCCGCCAATGGCGAGCCGGCTGCGATCGATCGCACACCGGGCAAACGCGTCTTCCAAAGCGCGATTGATCGCCAAATAGTCGTAACCCCATTTTTTTGGTCCGGTGCCCCAGCTTTGGCCGGGCGATTGCGGCGCAAGAATAATGAAGCGGCCCTTATCCGCATAAGGCGCGAATGATCCGCTCCCGCCAAACCATTCTGAAGGAGAGCCGCCTGCCTTGTGCAGCAAGATTAGCAAAGGCAACGGCTCGGCGTGATCTTTCGGAACGTAGAGCAATCCGTTCCGACCACTGAGTTTTTGTAAGCCAGCGCTCGCCGTTTGTGTGGATGAGTTGGCCGGAAGCACGATCCTTCCAAGCTCCGTAGTGGCACCGAACGACGTCGCCACGCTCAAGCAACAGATAAAGATCGCCTCGAAACGCAATCGAAGCAGGCGATTCGTCGCCATTACGGGAACCATAGCACACACGTTCGCCATCAAGAACTCAGACGAGAAAATGGAGGACTCGATTTTCTCTTGATTTAGATTGCCAGCTGAGCGGGCTATCTAAAAATTCGGCTTATGAAAGATTTTGAGGGAAACGTTGCATTGATAACTGGCGGTGGATCAGGAATCGGTCGCGCGACGGCGGTGGCGTTTGCTCGCGAAGGGGCGCAGGTCGTGATCGGTAATCGCAACGTCGAGCGTGGCGAGGAAACAGTCGCGATGATTCGTAAGGCCGGTGGAATGGCCAGCTTCCAGCGGACCGATGTTATGGTTGCCGCCGAGGTTGAGGCGTTGGTCGAGCATGCGGTGAAAACATGCGGCCGTCTCGATTTCGCCTTCAATAACGCCGGGATCGAAGGCGACGTGAAGCCCACGCTCATCGATCATACTGAAGCCAACTTCGATGCGGTGATGGACGTCAATGTCAAAGGCGTCTGGCTTTCGATGAAGTACGAAATCCCCCAGATGCTCAAGACAGGTGGCGGCGCCATCGTAAACTGTTCGTCGGTCGCGGGTGTAATCGGGTTCCCGGGAATTGGGATTTACAGTGCGTCGAAACACGCAGTAATCGGATTAACGAAAGTCGCTGCGTTGGAATTTTCCGCGCAAGGGATTCGCGTCAATGCAGTCAATCCCGCGGTGATCGATACAGAGATGGCCGATCGCATCACTGACGGCATGAATGTGAAAAAGGATGATCTGACCACTTTTCATCCCATCGGACGGCTCGGCCGGGTCGAGGAAGTGGCGGAAGCTGTTTTGTGGTTGTGTTCCGATAAGGCGTCGTTTGTGACGGGGCACAGCATGATGGTCGACGGCGGATTCACCGCGCGTTGACGAGCATTTAAACAACACCTCGGAGGCGCGATACTTTCCTCGATGAGCAGGGCATTTGTTAAAGAAGATGTCGATCCTCCGGAGCGTAGCGGACGGAAGCGATCCGCGTCAGGGCTGCCGCCGGGAGCAACCAATTACATCACCGCACGCGGTGCGAAACGTTTGCGTGATGAACTGCAGAAGCTTCGCGCGGCAAACGCCGGCAGCGAACGCATTGTCGAGTTAGAAAACATTCTGGCATCGGTTCACGTTGTCGATTCTCCGGAACCGGCGTCGAACAGCGTTGGTTTTGGCGCAACGGTGACGGTAAAAGATGAGAAAGGCCTGACCGAAGCCTATACCATCGTCGGTGTTGACGAACTCGATCTCGAACCGGACGCCGTCAGTTGGATTTCTCCGATCGGCAAAGCGCTCCTCGCAGCGGACATGGGAGACTCGCTTAGACTTGCGGACGGACGCACTGCGAAAATCATGAATATCGAAAGAAAAAATGACACCTGACGACCGATCTGCCTACGCACAGAGGCCACTCCCCAAAAATTCCTTCAAAATGATCGGTTGTGTTCCGCACGATCGCTGCGATAGTAGCTCCTTATTGGATTACTCTGTTAACTTCACTGCACGGAAGATCGTCAGGTGAGCGTCGCTCATTGGTGGTTTGAAACTCGATTCCCGGGAACGGCTCTGTAGCTGCTTAGTTTTTCCAAATTCAAAACACAATGAAACTGTATGTAGGTAATCTCTCCTTTGAGAGCACCGAGAACGATCTTCAGGATCTGTTCGAACAACACGGCACTGTCAACGAAGTCCGTCTGATGATGGACCGTATGACCGGCAAATCGCGCGGTTTTGCGTTCGTCACAATGAACGACGATGCACAAGCTAAGGCCGCGATGAGCGCACTCAATGGCCACGAACTCAACGGTCGCGCGCTAACTGTAAACGAAGCGCGTCCTCGCGAGGAACGTCCGCGTCCTTACGGCGGCGGCGGTGGTGGCGGTGGCGGTCGGCGCTCGTTCGCGAATAATCGCCGGTAGAACTCAATAGTAGATAGTTGATAGCTGATCGTTGAGAGCGGGCGGGATTCCATCCGAAATTAGCGATTAGCAATCAGAAATTACAAGTGGGCAATGACTGACTCCGAAAAAGCGATCGAACTGGAAGGAACGATCATGTCCGTGCTGCCCGGAACAATGTTTCGGGTCGCGCTTGCGAACGATCATCTTGTGCTGGCGCATATTTCTGGCAAAATGCGCAAACGTTTTATCCGCCTGACGGTAGGCGATCGGGTCAGGATGCAGATGTCCCCTTACGATACCGCCAAAGGACGGATTGTTTACCGACTCTAACATGGCAAGACGATTCTATTTCGACCCGCCGCGGCGACCGAAAGCGAAGGCCGGCGCCGATCTGAAAAGTTTGCTCGTGCGTTGTCCTTCCACTTCGAAACTCACTGATACGGGTCGCACGATTGAACAGAAGCGCTGGCCAGCTGCAAAAATGGTGCGACAAAAAGTTACCTGCGCACACTGTGGCGCTGTCCATAGCTGGACCAAGGCAGACGTTATTCTGGGAAGACCGGTTTCTTGAAGTAATCAGCCACCCGCCTCGGCGGGCAAGCTGGGTGACCAGAGCCAGAGGTCAAAGATCGGATATCACAAATCCGTTGCGGATAACGATAACTCCCAAAATTTCTTAGTTCGTTCACTCCAACGGCTTTAACTCGCCGAGCATGGTCGGAATCAATTCCGTGACAGTCGGATGGATGTGCATGGCGCGCTGAATCACTGTGTACGGCGCGTTGGCGTACATCACGTCGAGGAGCGAATGAATTACCTCATCGCACTCGATCCCGAGCAGCGATGCTCCAAGGATCTTTTTCGTTTCGGCGTCCACCAAAATTTTCATGAACCCGTCCGTCTCGCCTTTCTCCCGCGCACGGCCGACTTGCGTCATCGGACGCTTTGCAATCAAAGCTTTCAGTCCTGACTTTCGCACTTCCGCTTCAGTCATTCCTGCTCTTCCCAACGGCGGATCAATGTAAAGCGCGTAAGCCGTGATCCGGTCGCTCACGCGGCGCTCGTCGCCGTCTAACAGATTAGCGGCGACAATTTCATAATCGTTGTATGCGGTATGAGTGAAAGCGCCGCGTCCGTTGCAATCACCCAGCGCATAAATGCCCGGAACATTGG
>Ga0070659_100002572_pt1 | contig 12908 bp, 12 predicted proteins | sample KBSC23metaG_FD_64666 | JGI IMG/M metagenome (GOLD analysis project Ga0070659, IMG submission 64666) | Corn rhizosphere microbial communities from Kellogg Biological Station, Michigan, USA - KBS C2-3 metaG | ecosystem: Host-associated > Plants > Roots > Rhizosphere > Soil ...
GGATGGTCGAGATCACCACGTGCGAGGAGTCGACCATGCCGGCGCCGGTGAGCTTGTCGGCGTTGTAGAGCTCGGTGAACCGGCGGCCGTCGTCGGGGGTCGCGTAGTTCTGGAACTCGCGCAACGTCTGGTCGCCGAGGTTGTTACGGTCGACGAGGAACAACACCCGACGGAAGCCGGCGTGCTTGAGCAGCCGGTAGGACTCGGTCACGGCGGTATAGGTCTTGCCGGCGCCAGTCGCCATCTGCACCAGCGACCGGTCGAACCGCTGCTCCGCCAGGCTGCGTTCGATACCGAGCACGGCATCGATCTGCGCGGGCCGCAATCCTTCGGTTTGCAGCGCCGGCATGGTGCAGACCTTCGCCCGCCAGGTCGGGTTCTCCGGGTCCCCGTCGGCGTCGCGCATGATTCGGGCGAGGGTCCCCGGCCGGGGTACGGCGAAGATCCGCCGGGCGCGCGGCGATGGGTCGAAACCGTTGGTGAAGTGCGTCTCCGAGCCAGACGCTTCGAAGATGAAGGGCAGCCGGCCGTCCTTCGTCAGTGCCCTGAGCCGAACTTCAGGTGGCAGACCTTCTGCGTACATCGCCGACTGCCACTCGACGCCGGAGAGTGTCGTTCCCTCGGGTTTGGCTTCGATCGCGCCGACGGCTCGCTGGTCGACGTAGAGGAGGTAGTCGGCGCGCCCGTGACCGGCGGCCATGATCACCTCGCGGACGGCGACGCCTTGGCCGGCGAAGAGGTTCAGCTCGCTGCGGCTCTGGACGGACCAGCCGGCGTCAACGAGCTGACGATCGATGAGCACACGGGCGCGCTGCTCCGCCGTCAGGTGTGCCTCGTCCACAGGTCGAAATCTACCGACATTGGCGCCCTGGGACGGGCGTTCAGACACGGTCGCGCTGCGTTCGCCACGCAAGATCGTCGGGTCGCCATTCGGTCCCACCCACTACACCGGTCAGCGCCGGGTCGGCGAAGGCGAACACGTTCGTTAGGACTTCGCCGAACGACTCGGGCAGCCGATCATCGAGCTCCTGCTTCCTGCGCCAAGCGGCCCACTTGCCTTGCACGCCACGCGCCTCGGTATACCCGTCCAGTGCCACACTCAGAGGGGAAACCTCTACTCCCCGGTGCTGCGCAACGGTCTGGATCGCCGTAATGACATCGTCGCCATCTACCGCGCGTTGCCGCGACAGCAAGTAGATGTCAGCGAAGTCACGCCACCTCGTGTTGACAGTTCCTCGCTGCAACGCGGTGACGATCTTCTCCGCGTGCACCATGGGTAGCGGGTATCCGAAGAGGTCGATCGTCTCCGTCTCGTCGAGCAGGCGCGGGACATGGATCTCTTCGGGTGCAGGACTGATCGGGTCCCCGATGTTGACGTCGACCTTCAAATGCGTCTTCGCTGTGGCGAGGCGGCAGTCCAGATGTACGCGGACGCCACTGTAGGCGTCTTCGTCGCGGATCACTTCCCCACGTGCCGACTCAGCGTCGAAGAGCAGTCCGTCATCGACCGGGATTGTTGCGATCTCCTGAATGGTGCGTGTGACCTCGTCGACATCGTTCGCGATCTGCCGCGCCGCAAAATCGGCGTCTCGAGTTGGCCGGCGCGCGTCATAGGCAGCGAGGAGTAGGCCGCCCTTCAGTACGAGGTTGCGTGCGTGTGCGGACACGGCGAGCCGTGTCAAGAAGCCCTCCAAGGTGTAGAGCGTCAACAACTCGTCGAACGGACGTGCATCGCGTCTCGCCTGGCGTTGAAGGTCGAGGTAAGCGCGGCCTTCAATCGACTCGCGTGTTGGGCGCGTCACAGCAGGATCTCGAGTGCGGTGCGCAGTGCCGGAAGTGCCTTCGGGAAGTCCTCTGCCATCCGCATGAGTTCGGAAGGCGACGAGCCGCGCCGGCGAAGCCACCGTCTCAGCGCCTCGTGAGCTAGTTCTGGCCCTTCGCTGTGACGGAGACGGAACGCGTCGATGATCGATCGCTCGGGTCCGTACAGCCCGATGTGGTCGGTGTTCGTCAGCGGCAGTAGGTCTCGTCCGATCTGGAAGGTCTCCGGATCGAATACGTGCCATCTGATGGGCGCGGCCGTCGGTGGGCGCCGGGTGCCGCGCGGTAGTGCAATGTCGATCTTGCTCGGAATCGCGTCGGTCAGGTCGTGCCGTGCGAGCGCGCTCGTGAGGCAAAGGGTCCCCAGCGGCGCGCGCGTGGCGATTTCGATCAGGTCTGGGTCGCTGCCGATCGGGATGTCCGAGCGTCGGTACGTCCCGTGCGCCAAGGGCTCGATCAGGCCGTGGTCACGAAGCCAGTAGATCCGCCGCTGCGAGAGCCCGGCCTCGCGTGCCTGGGAGTAGGAGAAAATCGGAGGCAGCGCGGCGAACTTCGCGCGGTCGATCGTGTTCGGCCAGCCGTGCGTCGTAATTGGGGTCGCCACTGTCTCCACCTCCGGACAGAAGTGTAGACACATACGACCTATGTGTAAACGCTTTTGTCCGCTCGGCTAGCCAGTTCGACCTCATCCAGACAGCATTGCCCGGCGACGAAAGGGGTGTCGCAATGCCGCAGGACTTCACGCCGTACGACCGCGGAGCCTGGCAGGAACTGGAGCGGTGGCAAGAGAAGCGGCTCGCTGCGAGGTCACGCCGGCTCCTTCCGGCCAGCGTTCGCGACCAGATAGGCAAGGCAAGGGAGTCTCTCCAGGAGCGGATCCCCGCGGTACCGGGCGCGGACGAGTTCCACGCCCTGTTCATAAGGGCTCTGGAAGGGATCCAAGGCGCGATCAACCGAATAGCGATTGCGAGCATCAGCAAGCGAGCCGTCATAAGCGCCTACAGAAAGCACGGGCACGAGATCAACGACATACAAGACATCCGCACACTTGAACTCCGGGACATCGCCAAGTCCAAGCCACGGCTAGATCTCAGATATGTCCTGAGCGTGGCCGCGGAGGGCGCGGCAGCAGGTCTGACAATCTCAGGTGGAGAGATCGTCGCGGCGGGCGGTGCCATCGCCGGGGCCGGCGCCGGGGCTGCTCCCGGCGCCGGGACGGTTGTTGCCGCCATAGCCGCTGACGCCGCAACCGTCATCGCTGCCTCCGCGCGGGCGGTCGCGGAGACGGCGGCGTATTACGGATACGACCCTGAGCTACCGGAAGAACGACTCTTCGCTCTCGGAGTGCTGAACTTCGGTACAGCAACGCAGGCAAGCAAGATGGCCGCCTACCGAGAGTTAAACAAGATCATTCAGTCTCTCGCCCGGCGTGCGGCCTGGGAGCAACTCAACAAGAACGCCGTCACGCGAGTGGTGAAGATCGTCTATGGCAGCCTCTCCATGCGCATAACGAAGGAGAAGCTCGGTCAGGCTGTGCCCATTGTCGGCATCGTCATCGGCGCTGGCCTGAACGCCGAGCTGCTTGCACGCGTGACGTCAGATGCTGACCACCTCTACCGCCAGAGGTTCCTCCGCGAAAAGTACGGCCTTCCGCTCGCGGAAGATGTTGAGGATGTGGATGAGGTCGAGACAGACGACATCCCCATCGCGGACATCATCGATGTCGAACTCGACGAACAGCGGGATGAAGATGAAGATCCGGATGATGATTCAACCGTGAGCCGAATCGGTGTCCCTTAGCCCCGAGTAACGAGGACTCGACGGATCAACCTGCGTCTATCCGGCCACGTCATTAGCGGTGGACCGGAGGAGCCTGTTTCCTGCGGTACTGGGGATCAGCCACCTCGACCCATCAGTCATTCGGCCCGTCCACAGGACGCCCGCCCGACCCGGACGTCTACGCTCGGTTAGAAACGCATGTCGCTTTGCGGACCCACTGCGGACCAGACATGATGTCAAGGCGCACAGCAGAGGACGAGCTGAGCAAGGGTGGGACGGACGACTCCGTTACCGAAAGCGCAGGTCGCGGCCCCTTTACGGGAACCGCGACCCGTCGCCTGAACGTAGTAGCGGGGGCAGGATTTGAACCTGCGACCTCTGGGTTATGAGCCCAGCGAGCTACCGAGCTGCTCCACCCCGCGTCGGTGAACCCACTATAGGTCGACCGCCGGACCAGCCGCAAAAACCTGCGTCCGACCGTGCCGATCGGGCACGCTAGACCCGTGGCGACGAGCCGGCCGCCCCCCGACGACTACCACGACCCGACCGCTGGCTGGGCCGGCGCACCGCCCGCGCGCAGCGCACTCACCCTCCGCCTCATCCTCGCGCTCTTCGGCCTCGCGACCTGCGCCGCGGCCGCAGCAGCGTTCGTCACCGTCGTCGACCAGCCCGCGTACGCCGCCGTACTAGCCGCCCTCGCACTCGTCGCCCTCGTCGACGCCGCGGTCGTCCTCGCCCGCAAGCGACGCGAGCGACGATGACGAGATTCAAGAACCGGCGCGACGCTGGCCGGCAGCTTGCCGCGCGGCTCGCCAAAACACCACTCGAACGTCCCGTCGTACTCGGTCTCCCGCGCGGCGGCGTCCTCGTCACCGCCGAAGTCGCCGCCGCGCTCAACGCGCCACTCGACGTCTTCGTCGCGCACAAAATCGGCGCGCCCGGCCACGAGGAGCTCGGCATCGGCGCCGTCGCCGAAGGCTCCGACCACATCGTCGTCACCGACACCGCCGCACGGCTCGGCATCCAAGAGAGACAGCTGCACGAGCTCGCCAACCAAGCCCGGCAAGAAGCCGAGCGCCGAGTCCGCACCTACCGCAACGACAACAAGCTCCCGGACCTCACCGGCAGCGACGTCGTCCTCGTCGACGACGGGCTCGCGACCGGCGTCACCGCCGAGGCCGCACTCGTCGCCATCAAGAAACACCGCCCACGCCGGCTCGTCCTCGCCGTACCCGCCGGCGCGCGCGAGTCGCTGGCCCGGCTCGGGACCATCGCCGACGACGTCGTGTGCCTTCTCACGCCCGAGCATTTCTTCGCGGTGGGGGAGTGGTACGACGACTTCGCGCAGACCACCGACGACGAGGTGATCGAGGCGCTCGCGAGGGCCGCCCGAGATATTCGACACGTCCGGGGGATGGACGGCGTAACGGAGATAGGCCAGAGTGCGGATCAGTGAAACACGACGATCTCGGAGGCCCGGTGAAGCGCATCCTTCTGCTCGCGGCAGCATCCACGAGCGCACTGCTCCCCAGCGCGTCAGTGACGGCCACGGCCGCGCCGGCGGTCTTCCACCACCCGGCGATTCACAACAGGGGTGTCCAATCTGCCGGCTGGGCGTCGAGCAACTGGTCCGGCTACGCGAAGACCGGCACCTACACCTCCGCGACCGCGCGATGGGTCGTGCCGGGCGTCACCGCGACCAAGAGCGCGTCGTACTCCTCCGCCTGGGTCGGCATCGACGGTTTCAACAACTCCAACCTGATCCAGACTGGCACCGAGTCCGACTGGTACAACGGCTCGGCGCACTACAACGCCTGGTGGGAGATCCTGCCCGCGCCCGAGACGCCGATCAGCTCGATCACCGTCCACCCCGGCGACGTCATGACCGCGTCGATCACCAAGGGCGGCGGCAGCACGTGGACGATCACCATCACCAACACCACGACCAACCAGACCTTCACGACGCAGAAGAGCTACAGCGGACCGGGCTCGTCGGTCGAGTGGGTCGAGGAAGCGCCGACCGTCGGCGGTCGCACCGCGACGCTCGCGCACTACAGCAGCCCGGACACCTTCGACCCGGGTACGGCGAACGGCGCGAACCCCGGTCTCACCGCGGCCGACAGCGGCGTCATGATCCAGAAGCACTCGCAGGTCTCGACACCGTCTCTCCCGGACGGCGACACCGACGGCTTCAACATGGCCTACGGCTCCACCGCTCCCGCGGCGCCATCGACGTAAGACACCCGAACGACTCGCGAGGGGCGCCCGGCATTAGCCGGAGCGCCCCTCGGTCGTTACACCTGCGATAGCTCGTTCTGATCATCTTGTGCTTTTGCGCAATCCAACCGCCGCCGCCGCAACGAACGCCTCCACGGCGGCAGCAGGCACAGCGCAGCCGGCAGCGCGCAGCCTCTCCGCCATCGCAGCCCGCGTCCGCGGCTACTGGAGGGGAACATCATGCGCAAGCGCTATTACCTGGCACTCATCTCCACGGCGGCGATGCCCGCCGCACTTCTCGCCACGCTCAGCAACGGCACGCCCGCGGTCGGCGCGGACCACCTCGACGCGCCCGGCCTCACCTCACCGGCCGGACGCGCCGACGCCGACATCACCGACATCTACGCGTTCCGCGGCGCCGACCCGAGCCGGACCGCGCTCGTGCTCAACACCGGACCGGCAAGCGGCGCGGTCGACTACGGCAGCGACGTCGCATACACGCTGAACGTCGACCGCAACGGCGACGCGCGACCCGACCTCGCCTACGTCTGGACCTTCAGCCCGGGCAACGGCACCGGCAGCGGTCAAGGGTGGACGCTGACCCGCTACACCGGCGGCAACGCGACGACGTGGGCGCACGGCGTCATGCTCGGCACCGGTCACACCGGCGGCTCGACGAGGATCAAAGGTGACGGCGAAGTGTTCGCCGGCCTGCGGTCGGACCCGTTCTTCTTCGACCTCACCGCGTTCCTGAACGACGTCCTCGGCGTGTCGACGAACCGGCACTTGTGCGACGCGAACACCAACGACTTCTTCGCGCCGCTCAACGTGCACAGCATCGTGCTCGAAGTGCCGAACGACGCACTCGGCGACCGCATCGGCGTCTGGGCCACGACCAGCGCCGGCGGCACGCGGATCGACCGCATGGGTCGACCGGCGATCAACACGGTGTTCAACAAGGGCGCCGACAAGAACCGGTTCAACGCCGGCGACCCGGTGAACGACTACCGCGACTTCGGCGCGAACGTCAACGGTGTGCTCGAGCACTTCTCCGGCCTCGACACCGAAGGCGCGTACACCACAGGTGAAGCCGACGGGCTGGCGCACGTGTTGCTGCCCGACGTGCTCACCTACACGACGGGCACCGTCGCCGCCGGACCGCTGAACGGTCGCGGTCTCGCCGACGACGTCATCGATGCCGAGCTGAACATCGTCACCGGCGGCTACCCGTTCGCCGGCCGTGACTCGACCGGTGCGGTCACCACCGACTGCGTCGGCCCGCACGCCGACCTGTCGACGACGTTCCCGTACCTCGGCACTCCGCACATCTGATCCGGAAGTCGGTTGGGGCGTCCGACCCGCGGGCGCCCCAACCACCCGAAGCCAGCCGACCAGCCCAAGCGAGGAGTGGCCACGATGCGACGGTTGCTTGCGTTGACCGCGATCACCGCGGTCGCCGCTGCCTCGACGTACGTCGTCCACGCGAAGGACGGCGGCGCGCACGGCCGGCAGTCGACGGCCATCGAGGCGACGGCTCCGCACCCGCTCGACGACATCGGCACGGTGTCGAGCCGGGAAACCGACCGGCTCATCGCGGCGTACGAGGGAATCGCGCACCACGTCTCCGACACCCGCGTCGACGGGATGCTGGCCAACCTCTACCTGCAACGGGCGAAGCTGACCGGCGACGTCGGCACCTACCGGCAAGCGCTCGACGCCGCGACACTCTCGGCCCGGCTCGCACCGCGAGACCCCGACGCGCGTACGACGCTCGCGACGGCGCGTTACGCCCTGCACGACTTCACCGGCGCGGCGAGCGCCGCCACCGCCGCGCTGCGCATCGACCCGCGCGCGTACGGCGCGGCCGCGGTGCTCGGCGACTGCTCGCTCGAGACCGGCCATTACGCCGACGCGCGACGCATCTACGACCTGCTCGGCCGCGACGTCCTCCACTCGCCCAGCGTCGAGATCCGGCAGGCGCGACTGGCCTGGGTCACCGGCCACACCGATCTCGCGCGGTCGTCGGCGATCACGGCGCGACGTGACGCCGTCGCCAGTGGTGCCGCCGGCATCGGGCTCGCGTTCTACGACGTCTTCCTCGCCCAGCTCTCCGGCGACATCGGTCGGTACGACGCCGCGGTCGGCTATGCCGCCGCCGCCGTGCGCGAGGCGCCGGCGTGGCACGTCGCGCTCGCCGCCTCCGGCCGCGCACTCGCGCAGGCCGGACGGTTCGCGACTGCGTTGACGGCGTACCGGCGGGCGATCGCGATCGTCCCGCAACCCGACTACCTCGCCGCCGCCGGTGATCTGGAAACCCTTACCGGACAAGGAAAAGCGGGCGCCCGCGACTACGCGACCGTCGGCGCGATCCGGCGGCTCGCCGCAGCAAGCCGGCAGATCTACAACCGGCAGCTGGTGCTGTTCGCCGCCGACCACGGCGCCGACGTCGACAGCGCGGTCTCGATGGCGCTCGTCGAGTTGAAGCTGCGCACGGACGCCGGCGGGTACGACGCCGCGGCATGGGCACTGCACGCGGCCGGGCAAGATGCGCGCGCATCGGGCTACGCGGCAATGGCGGTGCGGATCGATCCGAAGGATCCGCGGTTCCTCTGGCACGCGGGTGCGATCGCGGCAGCCCTCGGCGACACGTCGCGAGCCACGTTGCTGATCGCACAGGCGTTGTCGATCAGCCCGCACTTCGATCCGTTGCAAGCGCAACGCGCCGCGCACCTGCTCGACGACCTGCGCGGTCGGCGATGATCCGCCGGCTCGTCGTCTGCGGCGGCCTTGCGATGGTCGCGCTGATCGGCTTCGCCGCACCGGCGTCCGCACACCCGCTCGGCAACTTCACCGTCAACGTCTACGCCGGTCTCGTCGTGCACCCGCACGAGCTCACCGTCGACTACGTCGTCGACATGGCGGAGATCCCGACGTTCCAGGAACGCGCGCGGATCGACGCGAACGGCGACGGCCAACTCGGCCCGGACGAGGTTGCGGCGTACCGCGACGCGACCTGCAACCGCCTGGCCGAGGGGCTCGACACCGGCCTCGCCGCGCCGATCGCCGTCCGGTCGGCATCCTTGCGATTCCTCGACGGCGCGGCCGGTCTCGCGACCGAGCGGCTCGAATGCGAGCTCGCCGCCGACCTCGGCGCGGCGACGAGTTTGCTTTGGAACGACAGCAATTTCGCCGACCGGGCCGGCTGGCACGAGGTCACCGCCGTCGGCGACCGCACCACGTTGCTCGCGTCCGACGTCCCGACGACATCGGCGAGCGCGCGGTTGACGGCGTACCCGCGCGACCTGCTCCGCTCGCCGCTGCGGCAGCGGACGGCTGAGCTGCAATGGCGGCTCGGTGGCCCGGCCGCGCCCGGCGCGAGCACGACGAGTGCCGGCCGCGACACGGTCGCCGGAGTGCCGCTTGCCGCCGATCCCGCGACCCGCTGGTACACGTCACTCATCGGCGGTCACAGATTCGGCCTCGCGTTCGCGGTCGTCGCCGTACTGCTCTCGATCGTTCTCGGCGGCGCGCACGGGCTGGCGCCCGGACACGGCAAGACCGTGATGGCGGCCTATCTCGTCGGACAACGCGGCCGGTTGCGCGACGCGGTGACGATGGCGCTGTCGGTCACGGTCACGCACACCGCCGGCGTCGTCGCGCTCGGGATAGCGCTCACCGCGAGCACGGCGTACGCGCCGGAGCGCCTCTATCCCTGGCTGTCGCTCGCGAGCGGCCTGTTGATCCTCGCGGTCGCGTACAACCTTGCCCGCACCCAGCGCCGGATCCGTCACCACCATCACGAGCACGCGCACGACCATGCGCACGAGCACCGGCCGAGCAAGCGCTCGCTGGTCGCACTCGGTTTCGTCGGCGGCATGGTGCCGTCGCCGTCGGCGCTCGTCGTGCTCCTCGGCGCGCTCGCCGTGCACCGCGCGTGGTTCGGCGTACTCCTCGTCCTGGGATACGGCGTCGGCATGGCGCTCGTCCTCGTCGGCGCCGGCCTGCTGCTCGTCCGCGGCGGGCGGCTGCTGTCGCGTCTCGGCGCGATGCGCAAGCCGGCGCTCGCCCGGCTGGCGGCGGCGATGCCGATGGCGTCGGCCATCGTCGTGGCCGGGGCCGGGTTGCTCGTCGTCGCCCGCAGCGCGGCCGCGGTCTAGGGTCCTCGCGATGGTGGGAATCCGACCGAGCAAACGCGACGACGCCGACCTCGTCGCAAGGCTTTCGCTCGGCGACGAGGCGGCGCTCGAGATCCTCTACGAGAGGTACGGCGGCGCTTGCTTCGCGTTGGCCAAACGGATCGTCGTCGACCGCCACCTCGCCGAGGACGTCGTCCAGCAGAGCTTCCTCGCGCTGTGGGGCGGCGGCGGTTACGACGCGAGCCGCGGCAGTATCGGCACCTGGCTGCTCGCCGTCACCCACCACAAGGCCGTCGACACCGTCCGGCGGGAGAGCAGCCGCCGCGACCGAATGACGACCGAGCAGGCACTGGTCGAGATCGCCGCGACCGGGCCGGGCCCGGACGACGAAGCTTGGCGCCGGGTGCGCGCCGAGCACACTCGAACCGCGCTGCGCAACCTGCCGGCCGAACAACGCGAGGTCGTGCTCCTTGCCTATTACGGTGGCTACACGCAACGTGAGATCGCCGAGATGACCGGCCTGCCGCTCGGCACCGTCAAGACCCGAACGCTCGCCGCGATGCGGACGCTACGGACCCGGCTCGCCCGGGACGCGGGAGGTGACGGCGATGTCTGACCGCGAGGCGCTAGACCACGAGCGATGGGACGAGCTCGCCGCCGGGCACGCGCTGCACGCGCTCGAGCCGGCCGAGGCAGTCGAGTTCGAACAGCATCGGGCGACCTGCGCGCACTGCCAGGCCAGCCTCGATGAGATGTCGTTCGTCGCCGCGCAGCTCGGCTCGCTGGCCGGCGCCGGCGGCTCCGAGGCGCCACCCTGGCGGCGGATTCGTGCCGGCGTCGTCGGCGACGCTCCGGCGGTGTCGAAGCGGTCGGCCGCGCGCCGGCGCTGGCTGCTGCCGGTCGCGACGGCCGCCGCCGTCGTCGCCGCGGTCGCCGTACTCACGGTCCGGCTCACCAGTGGGGGAGCGACTCCCGCGCTGACCGCCGCCGGTTGCGCCCGCGACGCGGCTTGCCATCAGGTCGTGCTCCGGTCCGCCGACGGCGTCGGTGTCGCGACGATCCTCGTCCGCGGCCGCACGGCGACGGTCGCGTCGGTCGCCCTCGGGCCGGCGCCGGCCGGCAAGGAGTGGGCGCTGTGGCAGGTGCCCTACCGCGGCCGGCCGATGCTCATCCGGACCTTCCGAGCCGTGCCTGCGTCGACGGACTCGCTGCCGACGAGCTTCGACCCGAGCGCGTCGTTCGCGCTCAGCGCCGAGCCGGCGGGCAGCCGCCCCGGCCAGCCCACCGACATCGTCGCGACCAGCTAGCCGCCGCCAACGTCGACTGTGACGTTGTGTGTCGATGTGGGGGGTCCGACAGACACACAACGTCACAGTCGACGCAGATGGGGGACCGGCTAGGGGCGGGCATAGATCAGGATCGCCACGCCGTCGCCGACGACCGTCGACGACGCCAGCTGTAGTCGCTTCTTGTCGCCGAGGCTGCCGAACAGCCGCTTGCCGTCGCCGAGCAGCACCGGGAACACCATCAGCCGCAGCTCGTCCACCAGGTCGTTGTCGAGCAGCGCCTGCACCAGCTGGGCGCTGCCATGCACGACGATGTTGCCGTCCTGCTCCTTCACCAGCCGCGCGACCTCGTCGGCCACGTCGCCCGACAGCACTGTGGTGTTGGCCCACGACGGGTCGCGCAGCGTTGAAGAGACGACGTACTTCGGCATCGTGTTGAACTTGTCCGCGAACTCGCCGTCGCGCTCGGGCCAGGCCGCGGCGAAGCCCTCGTAGGTCCGCCGGCCGAGCAGCAGCGCGGCCGAGTCCATCGTCTCGTCGAGCTTGAACGCGTTGCCCTCGTCGCCCCGGTCGATCTCGAACGACCAGCCGTCGTGCCGATATCCCTCGCCGCCCCCGGGGGCCTCGATCACGCCGTCGAGCGAGATGAACTCCGTCACCACTATCCGGCCCATGTCCGCATCCTCCCTGACTCACCGTCGATGCCAGTACGACGTCCCGGACCGCTCGAAATCATCGAAAAAAATTCTTGATACTGCCGCGTAAGTTATGACCCCCTTCCGCAGTAGGAGATAGAGATACCGTCCTCAACTTGGAAGAGAGCAACCGATGCCCGCACCACGGCCAATCGTGCTCGCCTGCGCTCTGGCGGCCGCGATCGTGCCCGCCACCCTGGCCGGCGCGACCACGAAGACCGCAGCCCCGACGCACGACCTGACCGCCAAGGTGGCTCCCGCGAGTGCGGGCACGCTCACCCAGGGACCGATCCACTACATGTGGGCTCGCGGCCACGCGCCGAAGCAGGTCTCCACCAACCGCACGGCCACCGAGTCGGTGAACACCAGCAACGACCTGGTCTACGGCGGCGGCCCGTCGACCGGCACCATCTCGTCCCAGCCCGCGGTCTACATCGTGTTCTGGGGCTCGCAGTGGATCCAGTCCGACAACTACGCGAAGTACCTGCAGAACTTCTTCAAGGGCCTCTACACCACCGGTGACAACTGGACCGCCGTCGCGAACCAGTACTGCGAAGGCGCCACCACCGGCGCGACGACCTGCCCGACCGGCGCGACGCACGTCGGCGGGCCGAGCGGCTCGCTCGTCAAGGGCGTGTGGTTCGACAACGCGCTCCCGGCGGTTCCCTACACCAGCGGCGTGCTGAACTTCCCGACCGCCGACGCGATGGCCGCCGAGGCCGTCACCGCTGCGCAGCACTTCGGCAACACCACCGCGGCGTCCAACGTCAACACGCAGTACATCATCGCGTTGCCGTCGAAGACGCCGCCGCCGGGCTTCGGCTACTACTGCGCCTACCACTCGTCGGTCAGCTCCAACTACGGTGACGTCGCCTACACCAACCTGCCTTACGTCGTCGACGTCGGCAGCCTCTGCGGCGAGAACGCGGTCAACGGCGGCAGCGCCGGCACCTACGACGGCGTGAGCATCGTCG
>Ga0070659_100002573_pt1 | contig 12905 bp, 14 predicted proteins | sample KBSC23metaG_FD_64666 | JGI IMG/M metagenome (GOLD analysis project Ga0070659, IMG submission 64666) | Corn rhizosphere microbial communities from Kellogg Biological Station, Michigan, USA - KBS C2-3 metaG | ecosystem: Host-associated > Plants > Roots > Rhizosphere > Soil ...
GTTTCCTGCCCCTGCCCGTTGAACGAGCCGTTGGTGGCGGTTGGCTTCGTGCCGTTGGATGCCGGCATAATTAAGGGCAGAGGTTCATCGTTGTGCTCCAACAGCGTGATCGTCTGCGAGGTCGGTCTGGCATGTCCCATGGCCACATAGGCCTCTTCCCAGCGACGCTTGAACTCCGCAAAGCCCAGCTTTTCGATCACGAACTTCATGCGGGCTTTGTTACGGTTCTTCCGGTTCCCCAGCTGATCGAAGACTTTGATGACGGCTTCGATGCTGGGAATCAATTCATCGATCGGCGTGAAATCCCGCAAGACCTGAGCGATGCGCGGAGCCGAACCCAGGCCTCCCCCTGCGACCATGCGGAAACCGAGCGTCCCGTCCACCGATTTCGCCGCGAGCAACCCGATATCATGGATCGGCGTGAGAGCGCAGTCATGCCGACAACCGGAAAAAGCGATCTTGAATTTGCGGGGCAGGCTTTGATTGAGGGGATTCCGCAACAGATGATAGGCCACCGTCTTGGCATAAGGTGTAATGTCGAACACCTCTCCTTGGCACACGCCAGCCAAATGGCACCCCGTCACATTCCGGACGGTGTTGGCGCAGGCTTCACGTGTCGTCAGACCCACTTCGGCCAGTCCACGCATGATGGTTGAGACATCCTTCAATTCGGCGAAATGCAGCTGGATGTCTTGTCTGGTCGTTACGTGACCAACGCCGGTGGTATACCGCTCTGACAGCTCGGCAATGCGGCGCAATTGGTTGGCTGTAATCCCGCCGAATGGAATTTTGATCCGCACCATCTGTACGCCCGCCTGACGCTGGCCGTAAATGCCGTACTGAAGACGAAAGGGTTTGAAGAGATCGCCGACGATCTCTCCGGACAACATGCGCTTGGCCTCTTGCTCAAAGGTCTCGATCTCCTCGAGAATGGCAGGAGGAATTGGCTGTGTTTGAATGCGAGTACGGCTGGTCGTGAGCTGGCTCATTGCAGACCTCAAATGTGATACATCGGGTTTCGTTGTTGTTCGATGTGACGCTGTTCCCCGGCTAATTCTTCGACGGTGATGCCCTCGAGCACATGACGCTCGGCCTCATGCACACGGTCCCAGACTTTGGCTAGTAAGGTCCCAGATGGAGTCGCGCGATAGGCTCCCCCGTTCATGTCGGTGATGCGAAGAACAGGGCCCTCAAGCGCTTCGAGAATTTCCGCCACCGAGACCTCAGATGGTTTCTTTGAAAGCACGTATCCGCCTTGGGCGCCGCGTTGGCTGGACACCAAACCGGCTTTCTTCATGGCATGGAGGACTTGCTCGAGAAATCTCGCCGGTATCCCTTGTCGTCTAGCGATGGACTTGGCCTGTATAGGTGCTGACCCCGCCTGCAATGCCAGATCCACAGCAGCCATGATTCCATAAGTAGATCGTAGAGATACCTTCATACCACACTATTCCGGTCGGAATTAGGAGAGGATATTTATACATATTCGGCCACCGCACTGTCAAGGGGCCTGAACCTCTCGTTGTCTCGATCCGTCAATCCTTTCCCCTTCAATCCTTTTCGGTCCAAGGGGCCAGAAAGTTTCGTGCACCCCCTTGCGAGCGATGTGAGCATGCAGCGATCCATCAGGTGCACGGTCGGTGGTAACAGATCTTTTGATTACGGCGCGCCGGTCTCTCACAAGAAGTCTAATGGATTGGATTGCATGCAGTGAACAGAGCGGCATCATCGAATGGCGGATTCGTGTCACGAACTGATGACATCGAACATAACCAGACTCATCGCGTGCAAAAAATCTTCAGCAGCGGAAATTTCTTCGTTGACATCAAATTGGCTCTGGGCAATAATCCGGCCCTCTTCTGCTGGGTGATGGCTTCATGACGCTCTCTTCTTCGGTCTTCAGTATTCTGCTGCTCAGCGGCGATCCAGAGATACAGACACAGTTCAGGCAAGCGTTCAAAGACGCGAGCATGACGACGGCCAAGGATGCAACAACGTTGCCACGAGAAGTCGCGAGACGTTCATTTGACGCGGTCATTGTGGAATCGAAGGCAGGCGCGCAGAGCGGGTCGATCGGCATATCGCATCACGTCGATCCCTCGAGAACGCTCCTCATTACCGGATCTAAACCCGTCCTGAGACGCGCGTCCAAATTTATGCAGTCCATTGCGCGCGCGAAGACCGCCGCTGGTGCAGCGGCGCCTTTGAGTCTCGAAGACTACGTGGAATGGAAAATGGGGGATTTCGTCAAAGGCATGCGGAATGGATCGGGACGCAATCTTCATCCTATGTTGATATCTGCCATTGAACGACCACTCATTACGAAGGCTCTGCAGGAAACCAAGGGTAATCAGATTCAGGCGGCTGAATTGCTCGGCTTGAACCGGAATACGCTGAGAAAGAAAATCCACGACCTGCACATTCCAGTGAAGCGTGGCGGACGGGTCCGGGAGATCTAGCAGTTCACCAGCTGAATCGCGCAGGCGTGGGCGCCTGCATGGCAGCAAGGGGGCAAGGCGGGTTCTTAACCTATTAGCGAGGAGGGAACGATGACCAAAGAAGAATTGATTGCGAAGATGGCCGCATCCGCCGGCATCACAAAGGTAGCTGCGGGGAATGCTCTGCATGCCTTTACCGGTGCGGTCACCTCATCTTTAAAGAAGGGGCAGCGTGTGTCCCTCGTGAACTTCGGCACCTTCACCATCTCGAAGCGCAAGGCACGGATGGGGAGAAACCCCCGGACCGGCGAGAGCCTTAAGATTCCGGCGGCCAAGGTACCGAAATTCTCGGCAGGAAAGGTCCTGAAGTCGGCGGTCCGCTAGGCATCCGGCATCGAGCCGGACGAGCCGCGGTTTTCCGAAAAAAGAGAAGGCAGCGTGCTCACTTACGGGTACGCTCCCTTCTCTTTGCATTTCTTGACACCTTGGGCGGGGCTATATTAGCATGCGCGCTCGGACGATAGGCGCGTAGCTCAGGGGGAGAGCGCTACCTTGACACGGTAGAGGTCGACGGTTCAAGACCGTCCGCGCCTACCATCTCGCCGAGGGCATCCGAACCGTGACTGCGGTCGGGGTGCCTTTTCCATTTTTGCATCCTGTTGAGATGCAGGAATTTTTTGCCTTCCGGGGTCTCCGGTCCGATCCGGACTTCTCGCAAGGCGCTGTCGGTGTGTACGCCGAAAAGGTAGAGAGACGTTTGTGCCGAAAGTTATCCTCAAGAACGGGAAAAGCTTTGAAGTTCCCCCGGGTCATACCGTGGCCCAGGCGCTCACCGCCGGTGGTGTGACCATCGGGCCTGATGTCTTGGCCGCCTCGGTCAACGGACGATCGACTGATCTCTCCGCTCCGTTGGCAGACGACGCGACGCTGGAGCCTCTTCGCTTCGACAGCGCCGAGGGCCGGGAAGTCTACCGGCACAGCAGCACACACATCATGGCTCAGGCCGTGAAAGAACTCTTCCCCACCGCTCAGTTGACCATTGGGCCCGCGCTGGAAGACAGCTTCTACTATGACTTCGCCTATGAACGGCCGTTCACGCCAGAAGACCTCGACAAAATTGAGCAGCGCGCACGGGAGATTGCCGCCAGAAACCTCTCGGTCCAACGTCGTGAAATGACCAAGCAGGAGGCAGTGGAGTTCTTCAAGTCCCGAGGCGAGCACTACAAGGTGGAACTGATCCAAAGCTTTACGGATGGGGAGCCGATTTCCGTGTATAGCCAAGGGGATTTCGTCGATCTTTGCCGAGGACCACACCTGCCTTCGACCGGCCACGTGGGAGCTTTTAAGCTGCTGACGACAGCAGGGGCCTATTGGCGCGGAGATGAACGCAATCCGATGCTCCAAAGGATTTACGGGACGTCGTTTCCGACCGAGGCGGAGCTCACTGCGCACCTGGCCCGACTGGAGGAAATCAAACGTCGTGATCATCGCAAGGTCGGGAAGGAGCTGGACCTCATTTCCGTCCAGGACGAAATCGGACCCGGCTTGGTTCTTTGGCATCCGAAAGGCGCTGCTATCCGGCTGCTGATCGAAAATTTTTGGCGGGAGCAGCACCTGAAGGATGGATACGAGCTGGTCTATTCTCCGCATGTTGCCCGGCTGGACTTGTGGAAGACCAGCGGGCATGTCGATTATTACCGCGAGAACATGTTCGCGCCGATGAAAGTGGAGGGCAGCGAGTACCAGCTCAAGCCAATGAACTGCCCCTATCACATCATGATTTACAAGTCGCATCTGCGGAGCTACCGCGACCTGCCGATCCGCTACGGTGAGCTGGGGACGGTCTATCGCTACGAGCGGACAGGAGTGCTCCACGGACTATTGCGCGTGCGCGGGTTCACGCAGGACGATGCCCATTTATTTTGTCGGCCCGATCAAATCGAAACCGAAGTCAGCCGCGTGCTGGATTTCACATTTTTCATTCTGCGCACGTTCGGATTCAATGAATTCGAGGTGTTTCTCTCCACCAGACCGAAGGAGTCGGTGGGAGCCGAAGAGCACTGGACGCTCGCGACAAGCGCATTGGAGGCGGCCCTCAAGAGCCGCAACATTGCCTTCCACCTTGACCCTGGTGGAGGTGCGTTTTACGGTCCGAAAATTGACATCAAGATCAAGGATGCCTTGGGCCGTTCCTGGCAATGCTCGACCGTCCAGATCGACTTCAACAATCCCGAACGCTTCGACATGCACTACATCGGAGAGGACGGAAAGAGTCACCGGCCCATCATGATCCACCGGGCCTTAATGGGATCGATCGAGCGGTTCTTCGGCATTCTGATCGAGCATTATGGCGGGGCGTTTCCCACCTGGTTGGCCCCCGTGCAGGCTGTGGTCATTGCGATCACGGACCACCAGCACGAATTCGTGACCCAGGTTGTGGCGCAGATGAAGGCGGCAGGCTTCCGAGTCGACGCCGATCTCCGCAATGAGAAGATCGGGCTCAAGATCCGTGAAGCGGAAAAGGCGAAGGTCCCGTTTATGTTCGTCGTCGGCGATCGGGAAGTGCAGGCCGGCACGCTGTCCGTCAGAGGACGCAGCGGCGCCAACCTCGGCACCATGACCGTCGCCGGTGCATTAGATCTGCTCAAGACTGAAGTGCAGCGGCAGCATCTTTCACCTACATCATGAGAGGTGGCCTATCGTTCCCAAACTGCGGGTGAACCGCGAGATTCGAGTACGTGAAGTCAGGGTGATCGGGCCGGAGGGCGAGCAGCTCGGCATCCTGCCGACGCCGGAAGCGTTCAAGCAGGCGCAAGAAGGCGGATACGATCTAGTGGAAGTCGCGCCGACGTCGGTGCCGCCCGTCTGCCGCATCATGGATTACGGCAAGTATAAGTACGAGCTGAGCAAAAAAGACCATCAGAGCCGGCGACACCAAAAATCGACCCAGGTCAAAGAAATCAAATTGCGCCCCCGGACGGACAAGCACGATCTCGAGATCAAGATCCGGCAGATCAAGGGATTTTTGGAAGAAGGCAACAAAACGAAGGTCGTGCTGACCTATCGCGGACGCGAAATGGCCAATCAGGAAATGGGCCGGGCGGTGATGAATTCAGTGATCGCCGAATTGACGGAGACCGGCACGATCGAATATGCCCCGCGCATGGAAGGACGCAGCCTGATTATGATCGTCGCTCCCAAGTAGCCTACCGTCTGATACTTAACCGAAAAGGATGCGAGCTATGAAGATGAAATCACACAGCGGAGCCAGTAAGCGGTTTCATAGAACCGGGACGGGAAAGTTTGTGCGCAAGAAAGCCGGCAAGCGGCATATCTTGACGAGCAAAAATCGCGAGCGGAAGCGGCGGCTGAGCGGCTCAGTGGTGGTGGACAAGACGAAAACCGCGGCGCTCGAGCGTTTGCTGCCGTATCAATAGAGTGACGGTCATCGGATTCAACAAGGGAGTGTGAAGTCATGCCACGCGCAAAAGGTGGACCCAAAACACGAGCGAGACGAAGAAAACGACTGAAGCTGGCGAAAGGGCAGTATGGCGCGAAAAGCCGGCTGTTTCGTTCGGCGACGGAATCGGTGGACAAGGGACAGCAGTACGCCTATACGGGCCGCAAGAACCGAAAGCGGGACTTCAGGCAGCTGTGGATCGCGCGAATCAGCGCGGCAACCAGAGCCCATGGCCTCACGTATGGCCGCTTCATCAATGCGTTGAAGAAGGCCAATATCTTGTTGGACCGGAAGGTACTGTCCGACATGGCCATCAAGGATACCGCGGGATTCGAGCAGCTGGTTGGGCTCGCGAAGCAACACCTCACCCCCGCAACTGCGTAGACCACGAGACCTGCCAAGGGTTCTGCTTCCTGGCACCCACATGAGCGGAGGACGACGGACGGGTCGTTCTCCCGCTTATTGATGGTCGATCAGTTGCGACAGGTTGACGTCGAAGGCGACGACGGGGACGCCGATCTGCCAGCGCTCGAGAACTTCGGGATGCACTTCCCCGATCACGCCCATCGCTTTACCAGACAGCACAATCTTCCCCGCCCGGCCTTCCAGAAACGACGGATGTGGCAACGGCTCGAGTGTATAGGTCTTCCCCAAATGATAGAACAAGACATCGAGGCAGGAATGGATCTCTGAAAAGTGCGCGGTCGCATGTGCGATCATGGCGCCGAGGACAGTTTCGGTCCGCGAACCGAGTTCGTGACTAGGATCAGGAATCGCCACCTCCCCCGCCTCGAATAACCGATGCGGGTAAAACGCTCGGCTCGAGGCAGTTTCTACCCGCAACAATGACGGCAGCATCCATTGGCGTAGGCAGGAAAAACTCAAGGACATGACATTGTCGACTTCCACCATCTTGCCCCACGGAGTGTCAGTCACCCGCATCCAATCGCGATACTGCTCTGGCGCCCCCAAGATGTTGGAAATGATCTCCTGAAATCCCATGCCCACCATGAAGTTTCTGGCTCGATCGGCAGTCTGCTCGATCTTCGAAAGGCCTCCCACGGTGAATTGCGCCGGCATGACGGGAGAAAATTCTGCGTAGCCTCGGCTCATGGCCACATCTTCCACCACGTCCATGGCGTGCATTACATCCTGTCGATAAGGAGGCAACTTCGCCTTGACCGAACCGGTGTGTGACGTGACCTCATAGCCGTACACTTGCAGCGCTTGTTTGACCGCCTGCCCACCAAGTTTTTGGCCAAGCGCCTGCTCGATCGTCTCAAGAGGAATTGTCCAGGATCGGCCAAGGTTCTGTGGCGTGACGACGCGTTTTCCGAGCGGGGTCTTTTGGGGATACACGACTTCAATGGGCTCGATGGTGGCGCCGCGGTCGGCCAGATTCGCGGCAAAAATATTGAGAGTCAGCACGACCATTGGAAGATCAGTTCCCGTGACCTCTATGAACAGTTCGTCGTCTCCTGACCGTACTTCCCCGATTTCGCGGCTGTTGATGATCGGCGGAAATGACAATACCTGTTCGCTGGCATCCCGGAGAATCGGCACACGCTCATGGCCTGCGAGTATGTGGCCGTGCTCCAACCCCTTGGGATGGACCATCAGAATTTCGGACAGCGTCATGACGGTCTCCATCCCTAAAGGGGTAAACCGTGCCGCGTCGCGCTCCACTAATTGATACGTCACTGGAAAGTGAATGTTCTTGAGTTGATATACACCGATCGAGACGGTCCTACGCTTATGCCCATAAATATCCGCCAGTTTCTCCTGGGTTTGAATGAGCTGAGCCAAACCTTCATCGGTCACCCGGTAGCCTGAAGCGGTGCACGCTGCGACATAGGGGCGCACGTGCGCCAGTCCTGGTGCGACGACCACACGTCGGGTAATTTTCGGCTTCTTCGACAAAAACGGATAGGGTGCCAACTTCCCTTCTTGTTTGATGCGGATTTGTCGTGCGATACCTTCGCAACTCCACAGATCGGGCCGGTTGCTATCTTGCAACTCGATGCGCAATTCGCCCGTTTCCGCAACGTGCTCCTTCAGTTCGCCCTTCACGAGCAGGAGCCAATCCTCGAGTCGCTCAATTGACACTGGCCGCTTGATTCGCGGAGCCGAGCCCAGGAGCGATTCGAAATCCTTTTTAAAAATGGAAATCGTCGGCATTGGTTAAAACAGGCCTCGTGTCGTACGGATCATGTCCAGATTATCGGTGAAGAGTTCCCGGATGTCATGGATCCCCAAGGCCACCATCGCCATACGGTCCAGGCCCAGGCCCCAGGCAATCACCGGCACGCTTACCCCCAAGGGCAATGTGACTTCTGGTCGGAAAAGCCCGGCGCCACCCAATTCCATCCAGCCTAGTCGCGAATGGCGCACGTGCAGTTCCACCGATGGTTCTGTAAACGGAAAATAGGCCGGTAAAAACTTCACTACTTTGGCCTGCGCGACTTCACGAGCGAAAAGGTTCAGGAGCCCCAGCAGAGTCCGGAAGTTGATGTCTTCGCCGAGAACGATGCCTTCCACCTGAAAAAAATCTGTCGCGTGCGTGGCGTCGACCTGGTCATAGCGAAAACACCTGGCGATCGAGAAATATTTCCCGGGCATGGCCGGCCTTGATGCCAGAGTCCTGGCGGACACCGCCGTGCCCTGGCTGCGCAACACGAGCCGTTTGGCACGCTCGACATCGAAGACGTACTGCCAGCCTGTCGACCCCGTCGCGCCTCCGTTGCGATGGGCGCTGGCCACCTTCGTGAGAAACGGCTCGGCAATGTGCGTGGCGTGGCTCGGTTGCTTGACGAAATAGACGTCATGGATGTCGCGCGCTGGGTGGAACTGCGGCATAAAAAGAGCATCCATGTTCCAGAATTCCGTCTCGACCAGAGACCCGCGCATCTCCTGGAAGCCCATACTCACCAGCTTCGTCTTCACCGTATCCAGAAATTCGCGGTACGGATGCTTCTTCCCGATAGCGATCCGCGGCGCACGAAGGTTGATGGTGTATTTCCTGAACCGTTTGGTTCGCCAGCTCCCGTCCTTCAGCAACTCGGGACTGAGCTGAGAGACTTCTTCCGTCGCAGTCTCTTTGGCCAAATGCTCCAGGGCCGTGATGCCGCCCGATGCGACCTTGAAGGATCTGGCCACGCGTTCGTCGACTCGAAACGGTTCATTGGCATTGCCTCGCTTGACGGAATACTCCATGATGATTTGGCGGTCGCTCTCGGAAAAGGCTTCCAGCTCACGGGAGGCTCCGTGCAGCTGTTCAAGCAAGATTCTGAGACGATCGGCGGTGGGGCTGGGACGACCAGTCGACTCAATGCAGCCGCCCTGAACAATCAACAGCGCTCCTTCTTTTTTCAGCCGTCCCACGGCCTTGCTGACATCGGAGGGGTCGAGTCCGCCCTGGGACTGCAGATTTTGGATGGTTAACCGCTGTCCGGTTCCTGCGGCACTTCTGGCAGCAGCAAGAACCTCCTCAATCGGCGACTGCTTGGCATGATATCGCTCTCCCACCGCCGTCATCGAGGCGACGGGAGTGACGGTTTCTTTGTCAATTGCGAGCAATGACTTGGCGAGCAGCCACTCGATGGCCATGCTGAGCTGTGACGGCTCCAGACTCGTCGCGGCGGCCAGTTGCTCGGTCGTGAGCGCTGCCCCCGAATGGCTCGACCCGAAGGCCGTGAGGACCTTGATTTCGAGAGGATGCAGGCTGTCGATGAGGGAGGAGATGTCCACCCGAAGACCTATCGGTGGGCGGAAGCCGGCTGTCCTGCCGCCCGCAGCGCAGCTATTGTGGCTGCGTAGTCCGTGCCACAGAAAATTGCGGACCCGGCGACGAGCACATCTGCGCCGGCGGCCAGGATGCGCGCCGCATTGTCTACCTTGACGCCGCCGTCCACTTCCAAAAGCGCTCGGCTGCCGCTTCGGTCGATCATCTGACGAGCGGTGGCGACCTTCCGAAGGCAGGACTCTATAAATGTCTGTCCGCCAAATCCCGGGTTCACCGACATGATGAGCAGAAGATCCACGTCCGGGAGAATTTCCTCAATCGTGTGCAGAGAGGTTGCAGGGTTCAGCGTCACCCCCGCCTTGACCCCACGTTCCTTGATGGCCTGCACCGTCCGGTGCAGGTGGGGACAGGCTTCGACGTGCACGGTTAAATAGTCGGCGCCGGCGGTGGCGAACTCGTCAACGAAGACATCGGCGTTTGTGATCATCAGATGAACGTCGAGCGGAAGCTTGGTTACCTTCTTCAATGCTTCGACGATCGGCGGGCCGACCGTCAGATTCGGCACAAAATGTCCGTCCATGACGTCGACGTGCAACAAATCGGCGCCGCCTCGCTGGACCGCGGCTACTTCCTCGGCCAAACGTGCAAAGTCGGCGGAGAGGATCGAGGGAGCAATAAGGGTCGTTCGCGTCATGAGCAGACGTTCGTTAGACGGGCAGCGTAGAACGAGTCCATCGAATCCCTGTTTCCCATCGTGGAGAGGTCTCCGCGCTCGGTCAGGAAGTTCTGTCCTCCCTCGGGGAGCCAAGGCGCCACAGATTCGCGCCGGAACTCCGCATGGGACCGCAAGAATTGATCGATAACGCCTTCGTTTTCTTCCGCTTCGGTCGAACACGTACTATAGACCAGCACCCCTCCGGGCCGCAAGCACAGAGCCGCGGCATCAAGGATCTGCAGCTGCAGTTCGTGATGACGTTCGAACTGTTCGCTGCTCTTCCGCCACTTCGCTTCTGGGTGCCGACGCAAGACGCCGAGACCGCTACACGGCACATCGACGAGAATGCGGTCGAACCGCACGAGGCCGTCTCGGCGTTCCCCGTCCCTCGAGATCGCGTTCCGCCAGGAAGGATCGCGAATGTCGCCCACAATGGGGAAAAGACTGGTGTGTCGTAATCGCCGGCGGTTGGCGTCAAGCAGTTTCAGTCGTGCCTCGCTTCGGTCCACCGCGTAGATCCGGCCCATGTCTTTCGTTAATTCAGCCAGGTGCGTGGTTTTTCCGCCTGGTGCCGCACAGGCGTCCAGTATGAGATCACCCGGACGAACATCGAGCAGACCCGGGATCAACTGGGCTGCCTCATCTTCTACATAGAACTGACCTGCTTCGAAACCGGGGAGGGACGGAATAGATACGCCTTCTTGGAGAGCCACTCCCACCGTGCTTATGCGCGTCGGTTTTGCCTGGATGCCTGCCTCATGTAACCGGCCGAGAAATTCATTGCGGTTCACTTGCAGTTGGTTGACTCGCAGCGTGAGCGGCGGGATCACGCTGACCTGCTCACAGGCCGTCTGTGCTCGTTCGATCCCCCAACGTTCGATCCAGCGCCGGCTCAGCCATTCAGGAACCGAATACCGGACGGCGAGCGCTTCCGATGCCTGCTCATGGAGGGAAGGCCAGGGTGGGCTCGGCTCGCGTATCAGCGCGCGCAACACGGCATTCACGAGTCCACTCCAGTCTCGCTTCAGTTTTCGAGTTTGCGTCTTGGCCAGGTTCACCGATTCTGATACCGCCGCGCTGGGTGGAATGCGGTTCAGGAAGAGAATCTGGTACGCTCCGATCCTCAACAGCATCTGCACCACCACGGGCAGACGAGCCAGCGGCTTGTTGAGCACGGGTCCAAGCCGCCAATCAATCGTGCCCAACCGCCGCAACACGCCGAAGGCAATTTCCACTGCCAAGGCCCGATCACGCTGGTCCAAGGCCGCTGGCCTCAGAGCGCGATCCATCAGAGCCTCTAGACTGTCATCGGAGTGCTGACATTCGATGAGCACCGAGAGCGCCATCGCCCGAGCGGGAGACGACGAGTTCGGCTCAATAGGAGATCGGCTGCTTGATATGGTGAATTTGCGAGCAGGCATTACCGGACGACCGCATGAGATACACTACCATGCTTCCGACTGGCTTAATTGCATGCCGGTCTGAAGGGGATGCCCGGCCAGGTACTGGGCAGCCGGCATTCGGCGCCCATTGGCCGGTTGGAGTTCGCGAATCGCCAAAACCCCTTTCCCGGTCGCCACGTGAATGGCATCTTGGGTTAGCGCAATGATTTGACCGGGAGCGAGAGTCGTTGCCTCGTCGAGAGCGACGCTTCGAGAAATCGTCCAACGATCCGTCTTTAAAAAGGTGTAGGCTCCCGGCCAAGGCGTGAGACCTCGGATGCGATTGGCGATCGATGTGGCAGACATCATCCAATTGACCGCGCCGTCTTCTTTTTTCAAGAGGGGCGCCAACGTAGCCTGGCCATGGTCCTGGGGACGCGGTGTCAGCGTACCCGCCTTTAACTGAGCAAGCGTTTCCACTAGCAAGCGCCCTCCGAGATCCGCGAGCCGGGAAGACAGACTCCCGGCCGTATCGTCCGGCCCAATGGCCATGGTTGCCTGCAGCAGCATCGCGCCGGTATCCATTCCTTCATCCATCAGCATCGTGGTAATGCCCGTTTCGGTTTCGCCATTGATGAGAGCCCATTGGATAGGGCCGGCTCCGCGATACTTCGGCAAGAGCGAGCCATGCACATTGATGCACCCGCGAGAAGGAAGCGAGAGAATAGCGGGCGGCAAAATGCGGCCGAACGCCGCGACCGCAATCACGTCCGGCTTCCATCCGGAAAGCTCGGCCATAAATGACGGATCTTTCATTTTTGTGGGCTGTAATAGCGGAATGTTTTCGCGTTGTGCGATGACTTTGACTGGCGACGGAGAAAGGCGCTGCCCTCGACCTCTGGGACGATCGGGTTGTGTCACAATCCCGACGACAGCATCATTAGATTTAAGCAAAGCCTCCAGCGAAGGAACGGCAAATTCGGGCGTCCCCATGAAAACGATGCGCATTCCATCGCTTTAGCATCCATGCGAGGCGAAAGCAACGGGCGTGGTTTGACTTGCCGAGAAGCGCTTTGTTAGTATCCGCGCGCGGGGTGGAGCAGCCTGGTAGCTCGTTGGGCTCATAACCCAAAGGTCAGAGGTTCAAATCCTCTCCCCGCAACCAACC
>Ga0070659_100002575_pt1 | contig 12893 bp, 13 predicted proteins | sample KBSC23metaG_FD_64666 | JGI IMG/M metagenome (GOLD analysis project Ga0070659, IMG submission 64666) | Corn rhizosphere microbial communities from Kellogg Biological Station, Michigan, USA - KBS C2-3 metaG | ecosystem: Host-associated > Plants > Roots > Rhizosphere > Soil ...
GGAGAACCCGGCGGTCGGCGCTGACTCGGGGGGCTGCTGCGTCATGGGTCCATTGTGGCCGATCGCCGCTCGCCGTCCGGGGGCGGGGCGACGAGATCGGTTGCCGCAATTTGTGGTCAACTGTCCGACCTGCCCTGATACTGGACATGTGACCGAGCGGCGTGCACGGGCTCGGGACCGGAGGGATCCTGCGGCCGGCGCCGAGCGCGCCGGGCCAGACCCGCGCCCGGCTGCGGGCGGTGCCACGCACCCGTGGCACCGGATCGTCGCGTGGGCGCTGCTCTACGTCGCCGCGGCCTGGCTCGGACACCGGTCACTCGTGGCCGACACCGGCTTCACCTTGCTGTGGCCCTCGTCGGGCATCGCGCTGATCTGGATCGCCGGCGCCCGCTGGCGGGTGGCTGAGCTGGCGATCGTCGCCCTGCTCGCGGCGGGCACCCTGGCCGTGCTGGGCGCCTCCACGTGGCAGGTCGTCAACGCCCTGGTCGGCGTACCGGCCGGTCTCGTCGTCTTCGTGGGCCTGTCGCGACGCTGGACGCCCGACCTCTGGGCCACGGGCGGGACCGGGCCGGTGCTGGCGCTGCGGGAGTACGGCCAGCTGGTCGCGGCAGCCGGCGTGGCCGGGCTCACCGAGGGCGCCGTCGCCGCGATCCTGCTCCTGGGGGAGGCCGGCCGACCCCTCGAAGCCACCGCGGTGCTCGTCGTCCCCCACACCGTCTCGCTGGTCGCGCTCGGGGTGACCGGGCTCGTGGTGCGCGGCTGGCTCGGCTCACTGCCGCCCGGCGGCCGCTGGCCGGTCCGCGTGGTCGCGGGCATCCGCCGCGACGGCACCGCCGCCGATGCCCTGGTCGCCGTGCCGGTCGCCGCCGTCACCGTGGTCGTCTTCCTCGCCGGCTTCGTCTGGCTCAGCGACGCACCGGTCAGCTTCCTGCTGGTGATGGTGGTGGTCGGCATCGGCATCTGGTTCTACCCACCTGCCACCGGCCTGTGCGCACTGGCGATCATCTCCGCGTCGTGGTGGCTCACCGCGGTGGGCCGTGGCCCGATCGCCGAGATTCCCGAGCCGCACCGCCGTGCGCTCGCCTTCTCCGTGTTCGTGCTCGCCCTGGTCGTGACCGGTCTGACGATCTCGCTGAGCCGACGCGAGCGCGACGCGATCATCGACCGTCTCCGGGAGTCGGAGCGTGCCGCGGAGGTGCTGGCCGACGACCTGACCCTCGTGCTGGCCAACCTCGAGGAGGGTGTCGCGGTCGTGGAGGAGGGCGGCCGGTTCATCCACGCCAACCCGGCGATCGGGCGTCTGCTCGAGCTGCCGGGCTTCAACCGCAGCCGGGTCGAGCCGGTCGACACCTACCGTCTGGTCCACCCGGACGGTCGGCCGCTCCTGGAGTCGGAGGTACCTCACGTCCGGGCCTTCGCCGGCGAGGACGACGTCCACGACGTCCTGCACCTGGCGCGTCCCGACGCCACGGCCGGTCGCATCTTCGAGGTCTCCGCGAGGGTCCTGCCCCGGATCCGCGCGAACGACCTGCCGCGGGCGGTCACGACCATCCGCGACGTCACTGCCGAGCACGAGCAGCGCGACGCCCTCTCGTCGTTCGCCCAGGTGGTTGCCCACGATCTGCGCAGCCCACTCACGTCGGTCGGCCTCTGGGCCCGCGAGCTGCTGGACATGTACGACGAAGGACCGGTCGATCCTGCGACCGGGGCGATGATGCTGCGGCACATCGAGTCCGGGGCCGGCAGGATGCAGAGCTTCATCTCCGACCTGCTCTCCTACGCGCTGGCGCGCGACCAGACCCCGAGCCCGGCGCAGGTGGAGCTGACCGAGGTGGTGGAGTCCGTGGTGGAGACGATGACCATCGAGGGAGCGGGCCCCGCGGTGATCCACGACGACCTTCCCCAGGTGTGGTGCGATCCGGTCCTGCTCCCCCAGGTGTTCGACAACCTGATCGGGAACGCCCGCAAGTACGTCCGACAGGGCGTCGTACCCGAGGTGCGGGTCGAGGCGACGACGCTGCCCGAGGGCTGGGTCACGGTGCGAGTGAGCGACAACGGGGTCGGCATCGCGCCCGAGGACCGGCGACGGGTCTTCGAGACCTTCGAACGGGCGCGGGCCACGGAGTACGAGGGAACCGGCCTCGGACTCGCCATCTGCCGGCACATCGTCGAGCGGCACGGCGGCAGGATCGGTGCGGTCGCGCCGCCCGACGGACGTGGCGCCTGCATCGAGCTGACCCTCCCGGCGACCGCTGCCACCTTCGAGACCGCCACGACACGCTGAATTACGGAACCGCGCATACCACCACAGATCCGACCTGACCACGCCACACTGTGCCCCATGGATCGCGCCCTTGCGACCGTGCCCGCACTCCCGGCTGCGCGTCGGGCCCTGCGGGTCGTCGCGGGCACCGCAGTGTTCGTCGTCTTCGGGCTGCTGGGCCGGGCGACCGTCATCGACGCGCACGCGCTGAGCCTGGCGTGGCCGGCGGCCGGGATCGCGGTCCTGTGGTTCGCGTCCGGTGACCGGCGCACCTGGTCCGGGGATGCGGCCGCACTCGCCCTGGCGACCTGCGCGCTCAACCTCGCCACAGGCTCCGGGTTGACCACGGCGCTGGTCCTCACCGCGTCGAACGTCCTGCAGGTCTTCGCCTTCGTCTTCCTGGCCGTCCGCTGGTTCGACGACGTGTGGGGTCTGGGTGGGGTGTTTCCCTTGCACCGGCTCGCCGACCTCGGCCGCCTCGTCGTGTCCTCGGTGGTCGCCAGCCTCGTCGGCGCGGCCGTGGGAGCCCTCGGCCTCACCGTCTTCGCGGGTGGGGTCCACGCCACCGACGTGATGGTCTGGTGGGGACGAAACAGCGTGAGCATGCTCGTGATCACGGCTGTCGGGCTCCTGGCGGGGCCTCCGCTCTTCGCCGCGACCGGCGGGCGCGACCTGCTCCGGATCCTGTACGACGCCGTGCACGCCTCCAGCGTTGCCCGCCTGGTCGAGGCCGAGCTCCTCGTCGCCACGTCGGTGGGGCTCTACGTCCTGGTCTTCGACCAGCGCACCGCAGGGCCGTTGTCCTTCCTGGTGCTCGCCGTCTCGATCTGGGCCGGACTCCGGTTCCCCCCGGTCGCGGTGATGGTCCACGGCCTGGCCATGGGAGCAGCCGGGATCGTGTTCACGCTCCGCGGAGAGGGGCCGTTCGCCAGCATCAGCTCGCCGCACGAACAGGCTCTCGTGGCGCAGATCTTCGTGGCCACCACCGTCCTGACCGGGCTGTCGCTCGCCTTCAGCCGCGTCGAGCGTGACCGCGCGATCCACCGGTTGGCGCAGGCTCGCGTCGAGTCCGAGGCGCGGGCGCGGTTGCTCGGCGCCGTCCTGGAGTCGATGCAGGACGGCCTGGTCGTCGTCGAGGAGGGCGGCCAGATCCTGGTCGCCAACTCGGCGAGCCGCGGGCTGCTCGGCATGGACGAGCTGCCCGACACGATGAGCTCCGCGGCGCAGTACGGGCTGTTCCACGCCGACGGCACACCGCTGGCCGACGAGGAGATGGCTGCGTTCCGTGCCCTGCAGGGCGAGGAGGTGCCCGCCACGGACCTCCACCTCCGCGTCGACTCGTTGCCCGAGGGCCGGGTGCTCGCGATCGGCGCGCGATCGGTGGGAGGACGCGATCCCGCGGACCCGCCGCTCGCCATGGTCAACATCCGGGACGTGACCGTCGACCGGCAGCACCGGGACGCGCTCTCCTCCTTCGCCGGGATCGTCGCCCACGACCTGTTCAACCCCCTGGGCGTCGTCATGGGCTGGACGGAGGCGCTGGAGGAGGCCTTCGGCCAGGGGCCTGTCGTACCGACGGTCGGACTGCCGATGGTGGCTCGGCTCGACGAGGCGGCGAGCCACATGCGGCGCTTCATCGGCGACCTCCTCAACTACACGATCGCTCGTGACCAGTCCCTGCGCCCGGCGATCGTCGACCTGAGCAGCGAGATCGAGCGACTGGCGTCCCTGCGCCTCCAGGCGCCGGGGCAGCCGGTGATCACCGTCGCTCCGGATCTCGCCGTGTGGGCCGATGTCGGGCTCGTGCGCCAGCTGTTCGACAACCTCCTCGGCAACGCGTTGAAGTACGTCCCGCCGGGAGTGCGGCCTGAGGTGAGCGTCTCGGGCGAGGGGTCCGGGGACTGGCTCGAGATCCGGGTCTCCGACAACGGGATCGGGATCCCCCCCGAGCAGCGCGAGCTCGTGTTCGAGTCCTTCCACCGCGCGCACGGCGACCGGTACCAGGGCACCGGTCTCGGGCTGGCCATCTGCCGGAGGATCGCCGACCGGCACGGCGGGTCGATCCACGTCGAGGACGGCCCCGGGGGACGCGGCACCACCTTCGTGGTGCGGCTGCCCTCCACAGCGGCGGGGTACGCCGCGACCCCCGCGCCGGGGGTCCAGTCGCTGCCTGCCGGTGACCCGCAGGACTCGCCGCTCGACGACGCCGTGCTGGACCCGGCTTCCTAGAAGCGGGCCGGCTCCCGGTACTCGCCCCACTCGGCGCGCAGCGCGTCGCAGATCTCCCCGAGAGTCGCCTCCGCGCGTACGGCGTCCAGCATCGGCTCGATCATGTTCCCGTCGCCGCGCGCGACCTCCACCAGCCGGGCGAGCGTCGCGTCGACCAGCGCGTTGTCGCGGGCGGCCCTGCGCTCGGCCAGCACGCGCACCTGCTCGACCTCGACCTCGTGGGAGACCCGGAGGATCTCCAGGTCGGTGGTCACCGACTCGGTGTGGACATTGACGCCGACCACCTTCTTCTCGCCCTTCTCCAGAGCCGTCTGGTACTGGAACGCGGCCTCCGCGATCTCCGCCATGAACCAGCCGTCCTCGATGCCCCGCAGCAGGCCCCGGGTGACCGGCCCCGTCTCGTTCGCCGCAGCACCACGACGCGTCGCTGCGGCCAGACCGTCGACGTCGGCCGACCTCAGCGTCGAGCCGCCCATCGCCAGGATCTTGTCGAAGATCACGGTCGCCTCGGCCTCCATCCGGTCGGTCAGCGCCTCGACGTACCACGAGCCGCCGAGCGGGTCGGCGACGTTGACGACACCGGTCTCGTCCATGATCACCTGCTGGGTGCGCAGCGCGATCTCGGCCGCCTGCTCGCTCGGCAGGGCGAGGGTCTCGTCGAGCGCGTTGGTGTGCAGCGAGTTGGTGCCGGCGAGGACCGCGGCCAGGGCCTCGACGGCGGTGCGCACCACGTTGTTGTACGGCTGCTGCGCGGTGAGCGAGACGCCCGCGGTCTGGGTGTGGAAGCGCAGCCACTGGGCCTTCTCGGTCTTCGCGCCGTAGACGTCGCGCATCCACCTCGCCCAGATGCGGCGCGCGGCCCGGAACTTCGCGATCTCCTCGAAGAAGTCCAGGTGGCTGTCGAAGAAGAAGCTCAGGCCCGGCGCGAACACGTCGACGTCGAGTCCGCGCGAGAGCCCGAGCTCGACGTACCCGAAACCGTCGGCGAGCGTGAACGCAAGCTCCTGCGCGGCCGTCGAGCCGGCCTCGCGGATGTGGTAGCCCGACACCGAGAGCGGCTTGTACGCCGGGATGCCGGCGGCGCAGTACTCCATCAGGTCGCCGATCAACCGCAGGTGCGGCTCCGGGCCGAAGATCCACTCCTTCTGGGCGATGTACTCCTTGAAGATGTCGGTCTGCAGGGTGCCGTTCAGCGTGCCCGTGTCGACGCCCTGGCGCTCCGCGGCGACCAGGTACATGCAGAAGACCGGTACGGCGGGGCCGCTGATCGTCATCGACGTGGTCACCTCGCCGAGCGGGATGGAGTCGAAGAGGATCTCCATGTCGGCGGCCGAGTCGATCGCCACGCCGCAGTGGCCGACCTCGCCGAGCGCCTTCGGGTCGTCGGAGTCGCGGCCCATCAGGGTGGGCATGTCGAAGGCGACACTGAGGCCGCCCCCGCCGCGACCGAGGATCATCTGGTAGCGCTCGTTGGTCTGTCGGGCGTTGCCGAAGCCCGCGAACTGCCGGATCGTCCAGGTCCGGCCGCGGTTCCCGCTCGGGTAGAGGCCGCGCGTGAAGGGGAACTCACCGGGCCACTCGCCGTCGTCGGTGCCGTAGGCGGGCTCCACCTCCAGTCCGGAGAGCGTCGTGAAGTCCGCATCGCGCACGCGAGCTGCGGCGTAACGGCGCTGCCAGCGCTCGCGGGCGGTCAGGTCGTCGCCGGAGGTTGAGCCTGTCGGAGCCATGCCAGCAATACTAGGACGTCCAAGTAAATCCGTCACCTCGCCAGCCGGGCGCGCAGCCTGTCGATCTCACCCTCGAGCTCGAGGACGCGCTCGACACCGGCGAGATTCAGCCCGGCGTCGAGCAGCGCCCGGATGTGGAGCAGGACGTCGACGTCGTCGTCGCTGTACCTCCGCGTGCCGCCGTCCGTGCGGCCCGGCTCCAGCAGGCCGCGTCGTTCGTAGGCACGAAGGTTCTGGACGGTGGTGTTGGCGAGCTCGGCCGCGACGGAGATCCCGAACAGCGGCCGAGACGGGTCGTCTCGCAGGTTCACCCTTGCCTCTTTCCTTGGTTCGCGCTATATAAAACCTATACCAGCCAGTTGACATCTGGCGATCACCGGATGAACGAAGGAGGACGTTGTCATGTTGCTGCGCACCGCAGACCCGTTCCGCGAGCTGGACCGACTCACCCAGCAGGTCCTCGGCACCACCAACCGTCCTGCGGTCATGCCGATGGACGCCTGGCGGGAGGGCGACGCGTTCGTGCTCGAGTTCGACCTGCCCGGAGTGGCCAAGGAGAGCATCGACCTGGACGTCGAGCGCAACGTCCTGACGGTCCGCGCCGAGCGCATCTCGCGCAACGGCGACTGGGAGATGCTCGCGACCGAGCGCCCGACGGGCCTGTTCAGCCGCCAGCTCGTGCTCGGCGACAATCTCGACCTCGAGCGGATCGAGGCGTCGTACGCCGACGGTGTCCTGCGGCTCACGATCCCGGTCGCGGAGAAGGCGAAGCCGCGCAAGATCGAGATCCAGCACCTGGATGCGAAGCCCGCACCCAGCGCGATCGACGCTTGACCCGGGCGCCCGACCCGCGTCGACCGCCACCGGTCGCCCCGACGAGCCGTCGGGGCGACCGGCTCGACGACGTCACGTCCCGGCACCGTGACCGCTGCCGGGCCGTCGGTCTGCGAACGTCGATCCGTCAGTAGTCGCCGGCCGCCTTGCGGACCGGCCGCAGCAGGTCGGACAGCGCCCGCAGGCCGGATTCGTCGAGGGCACCGAGCCCGAACTCGGCGCCCACGAGGTCGGCGGTCGCGACCTCGACGGCCTCACGTCCGGCCGGCGTGATCTCCGCCAGCACGGCCCGACCGTCGTCGGGATGGCGCCGGCGTACGACGAGCGCGGCGGCCTCGAGCCGGTCGACGATCGAGGTCACCGACGTCGGGTGCACCTGGAGCCGCTCCCCCATCTTGCCCAGCGGCAGCGACCCTCGCGACGAGAACACCAGCAGGACCAGCGCTTCGTACCGGGCGAAGGTCAGCCCGTGCGGCTTGAGGAGGGCGTCGAGGCGGCCGAGCACGAGCTGCTGGACGCGCATCAACGAGGTGACCGCGTGCATCTGGGGCACACCTTCCCAGCGCCGCGCCCACTGGTCGGCGGCTTCGTCGATCGGGTCGAAGGGCAGCACGGGTCGACCCTAGTGGTCGGGGAGCAGCGCACCCTCGAGCGTCCGGTGGACCCACCCGCGGTACTGCTCGTGGTCCCACCCGAGGTCGTCGACGAGCAGCCGGTGCACGTCGGGGCCGGTGACCGCCCACACGGTGGCCGCCGCCGCGTCCGGATCGAGGCCGGGGCGCAACGGCCCCGTAGCCGCGAGCCAGTCGACGAAGGTGCGCAGGTTGGCCAGCCGCTCGGCGTGCATCTCGGTCCGCTTGGCGGCCAGCACCGGGTCGACCTCGCCGGCAGAGCGGATCACGTCGTCCACCGGCCGCGCACGGCTGGTGCGTCCGCTGATGTCCTCGGCGAACATGGCCAGCTGGCGGCGCTGGTCGGTCTCCTCCCGCACCTGCCGGGGACCTTCCTGGTCGAGGACCCGGGGACTGTGGTCGACGCCGGTGACGGCGAAGCTCAGCACCTCGACGACCAGGCCGCGCTTGGAGCCGAACAGCTTGTAGACCAGGTCCTCGCTGACTCCGGCCGCGTCGGCGATCGCCGCCACCGGGGTGGGCGCATAGCCGTCGGCCAGGAACATCCGGTGCGCTGCACGCAGGATCGACTCGCGGTTCGCGCGGGCGCGCTCGGCGCGCAGCGGCGACCGGTAGGTCCGGGGCTTGACAGGTCCTGGCATCGCGATCACTCTAGATCATATTCGTTCTAGCATGACCCGATCCAATTTCAGGAGACTCCGATGTCCGTCGGCTACCAGCTCGCCTACCGCCTCGGCGTCACCCCTTGGGAGCGCGCCGGGCGCGAGGCCTCCGCCCAGTTCACGGCTCTTCTCGCGCGGGAGGAGGCCGACCGCTCCCGACCGTGGGGTCGCGCGCTCGACCTCGGCTGCGGGACGGGGAGCCACACGGCCGAGCTGGCCGAGAGGGGGTGGGAGGTCGTCGGTGTCGATGCCGTGCCTCGCGCGATCGCGGCAGCCAGGAAGCGTCCCGGCGCCGGGCGGGCTCGCTTCGTCGTCGGCGACGTCACCCGCCTGTCCCCCGCGGTCGTCGACGGCCCGTTCGACTTCTTCCTCGACGTCGGCTGCTTCCACGGGCTGGACGACGACCAGCGCGCCGCGATGGGGCGAGGGGTCACGGCTCTGACCGCAGCCGGCGCGACGTTGCTGCTGCTGGCCTTCCGCCCCGGACGCCGCCCGCTGCTGCCCCGGGGAGCCGACGAGTCCGATCTCGCGCGGGCACTGCCCGACTGGAAGCTCCTCGACACGGCCCCCGCGGACACGACCGGCATGCCGGCGCCGTTGCGAGCCACCGCGCCGCACTGGTTCCGACTGCAGCACCTCAGTTGACCCGGGGCGCACCCCGCAGGCCGGAACGCTGCACGACGCGCTGGATGGCGAGGTCCCGGGTGTCGGGATCTCCGACGAACCGGATCTCGCGCAGACCCTGGTCCTGGGCCGCGGACTCGAAGGTGAAGTGGCCGTAGCCCAGGATGCGCCCGGTCATCGGCTTGACCACCGTGATGTCGAGGATCCGGCCCAGTGGCATCGTCGCCAGCGAGCGCGCCAGCACGCCCTTGACCCGGAACACCCTCATGTTCGTGATGACGAAGCGGTCCAGGTTCGCCCCGAGGGCCCGCCAACCCGCCCAGACCAGCAGGCCGAGCCCGACGAGCAGGGGCACCCAGGCGACGGCCACGGGAGCGACCAGGAAGACCCAGAGGAAGAACACCCCGGCGCCCGCGAGCAGTGCCGGGACGACGTACACGACCCAGTGCTTGCGCACCTCGTCGACGATGACCTCGCCCTCGTCGCGGAGCAGGTGGCGGCCGATGTCGGGCTCGGCGAGGAAACGCGGCAGTAGGGGCACGGCCCGCGGCTCAGGACTTGATCGCGTTGAGGAAGTCGATCAGCGCGCCGAAGAGTGAGGTGAGCGCCTGCCACAACGCGCCCGCACCCTCCTTGCTCGTCTGGGCCAGGCCGTTCGGGTCGGTGAACATGTAGAAGCCGATGAAGACCACCACCAGGGCGAGCACACCCTTCTTCAGCACGCCTGTCATCGCCAGCTCCGTCCTGGTCGGTCCCGCACGCCCGGGATCACGGCGGAACACACGTCGGTCACGTTTCTACCAACCCCGGGCACCGTGATCGGGGAGGCGCGCACGCACGAGCACGCGCGTCTTGGCCTCGCTCAGTCGGTGTAGGTCGCCAGCAGCTCGTCGGCGGCGGCGTACGGGTCGGTCCGGCCGTCGACCACCCGCTCGGCCAGGTCGTCGAGCTCGGTGCGGGCGTGCACGTCGCCCCAGCGCTCCCGCAAGGAGGTCACCGCGATGGCCTCGATCTCCTCCCGCGCGCGTCGCAGGCGCCGGGCCTCGAGCTGTCCCGACTCTCGCAGGTGCGCGAGGTGGCGGTCGAGCGCGGCCACCACCTCGTCGACACCCTGGCCGGTGACGGCGACGGTCTTGACGATCTCCGGTCTCCACGCACCCTCGGGTCGCTCCGCCAGCGCCAGCATCGAGCGCAGCTCCCGGCGGACCTGGTCGGCACCGTCGCGGTCGGCCTTGTTGATCACGTACACGTCACCGATCTCGAGGATCCCCGCCTTCGCCGCCTGGACACCGTCACCCATGCCGGGCGCGAGCAGGACCACCGTCGTGTCGGCCATCGAGGCGATCTCCACCTCGCTCTGCCCGACGCCGACGGTCTCCACGAGGATCACGTCGCAGCCGGCCGCGTCGAGCACGCGCAGCGCTTGCGGCGCCGCCCAGGACAGGCCGCCCAGGTGCCCGCGCGAGGCCATCGACCGGATGTAGACCTCGCGGTCCAGCGCGTGGTCCTGCATCCGGATCCGGTCGCCGAGCAGGGCACCGCCGGAGAACGGCGACGACGGGTCCACGGCCAGTACGCCGACCCGCTTGCCCTGCCCGCGCAGCGCCCCGACCAGCGCGTTGGTCGAGGTGGACTTGCCGACACCGGGAGATCCGGTGATCCCGACCACGTGCGCGCCGCCGTCGGTGCGCTCGGCAGCCGCCCTCGCCAGGCCGGCCATCACGTCGCGCAGCAGCGGAGAGGCGTCCTCGACCAACGAGATCAGCCGGGCGACGGAACGGGCGTCCCCTGCGCGCGCCTTCGCGACGAGTCCGGGGACGTCCGCCGTGCTCCTCCGACCGCGGCCGCCGGTCGAGCCGGCGTGGGTCGCTGAGCCTGTCGAAACCACTTACGCCTTGGGCACGCGCAGGATGAGGGCGTCGCCCTGGCCGCCGCCACCGCACAGCGCAGCGGCGCCGATGCCGCCACCACGGCGCTTGAGCTCGAGCGCGAGGTGCAGCGCGATCCGGGTGCCGGACATCCCGACCGGGTGGCCGATCGCGATCGCACCCCCGTTGACGTTGACCAGCTCCTGCGAGACACCCAGCTCCCGGGCGGAAGCGATGCCGACAGCGGCGAACGCCTCGTTGAGCTCGAAGAGGTCGATGTCGGAGACCGCGATGCCCTCCTTCTCGACGGCCTTGGCGATCGCCGCGGCCGGCTGCAGCTGCAGCGTCGAGTCGGGCCCGGCGACCTGGCCCGAAGCACCGATCTCGGCGAGCCAGGTCAGCCCGAGCTCCTCGGCCTTGGCCTTGCTCATCACCACGACCGCGGCTGCACCGTCGGAGATCTGCGAGGAGGAGCCGGCCGTGATGGTGCCGTCCTTGGCGAACGCCGGGCGCAGGCCGGCCAGCGACTCCGCCGTCGTCTCGCCGCGGATCCCCTCGTCCTGGGCCACCACGACCGGGTCGCCCTTGCGCTGGGGGATCTCGACCGGCACGACCTCCTCGTCGAAGACGCCGTTCTTCCAAGCCTGGGCCGCGCGCTGGTGGCTGCGAGCCGAGAACTCGTCCTGCTCCTCGCGGGTGAGGTTCGCCGCGGCGGCGTTGCACTGCTCGGTGAGGTTGCCCATCGCCTGGTCGGTGAACTGGTCGTAGAGGGCGTCGTAGGCCATCGCGTCGACCAGCGCGACGTCGCCGTACTTGTAGCCCTCGCGCGACTTCGGCAGCAGGTGCGGCGCGTTGGTCATCGACTCCATGCCGCCCGCCACGACGATCTCGTGCTCGCCGGCGCGGATCAGCTGGTCGGCGAGCGCGATCGCGTTGAGCCCGGACAGGCAGACCTTGTTGATCGTCAGGGACGGCACGGTCATCGGGATGCCGCCCTTGACGGCCGCCTGGCGCGCGGTGATCTGCCCGGCCCCGGCCTGGATCACGTGGCCCATGATCACGTAGTCAACCTGGTCGCCGGACACGCCGGCCTTCTCCAGGGCACCCCTGATCGCGACGCCGCCGAGGTCCGCCGCGGACTGCGACTTGAGGCCGCCGAGCAGGCGGCCGACAGGCGTGCGCGCGCCGGCGACGATGACAGATCCGGACATGGGTCCTCCTGGAGTCAACGATGAGTCACCTCGACACTACCCAGCATCAGCCGCAGCGGGGAGGGGTCTCAGCCCCGGTCCGGTGTCGCAGTGGTCACACCCCGTTGAGCGACGCTGGGGGCGTGGTCGAGGATGGCGCCATGACTACTCCTGGGTCGACCTCAGCCCCCCTGGACATCCCGGCCCACCTCTTCGTCTGCATCGACCACGCCGGGGTGGCCGTCCCGGACCTCGACGCGGCGATCGAGCACTACACCACGGCCTTCGGGATGACCCTGGTGCACGAGGAGACCAACGAGGAGCAGGGTGTCCGCGAGGCGATGCTGAGCGTCGGTGGCGACGCGGACCCGACCGGCGCGTGCATCCAGCTGCTGGCCCCCCTGAGCGACGAGTCCACGATCGCGAAGTTCCTGGACCGGTCGGGTCCGGGCCTGCAGCAGCTGGCGTTCCGGGTGCGCGACGTCGAGGAGGTCTCCGCCGTCCTGCGCGAGCGCGGCCTGCGGCTGCTGTACGACGCACCGAAGCACGGGACCGCCGACAGCCGGGTCAACTTCGTGCACCCCAAGGACGCCGGCGGCGTGCTCGTCGAGCTGGTGGAGCCGGCCGCCCACTGAGACCACGATGAGACGTCGCGCACAGGAGCGCCCACCCCGCCGAACCCGCGGGTAGCATCCCGGGAGCCCGCCGTGCCCCACCAGACCAGGAGCCCTTGACGTGCAGCAGATCCTCGACGCGATCCTCGCCGGCGACACCTCGACGGAGGACTTCGCCGCCCTCGAGCTCCCCGAGTCCTACCGTGGCGCGACCGTGCACAAGGACGAGGTCGACATGTTCGAGGGCCTG
>Ga0070659_100002576_pt1 | contig 12887 bp, 11 predicted proteins | sample KBSC23metaG_FD_64666 | JGI IMG/M metagenome (GOLD analysis project Ga0070659, IMG submission 64666) | Corn rhizosphere microbial communities from Kellogg Biological Station, Michigan, USA - KBS C2-3 metaG | ecosystem: Host-associated > Plants > Roots > Rhizosphere > Soil ...
CGTTCTGAATCGAGCACGCCCTGCAACTGGCCTCGAGGCACCTGCTGGGTAGTGATGAGGCTCGACAGCGCCTGGGCGAAATCGTCCCAGCTGCGATAGCGATCTTCGGGGCGCTTGGCGACGGCGCTCAGAATGACGCCATCCACGCCGGGGCCGACGCCCGAGCGCAACTGGCTCAGCAGCACCGGTTCGGCGGTATAGATCTGGTTCATCATCGCCGACTGCGAATCGGCATCGAACAGCGGGCGCCCGGCGATCAGGTGGTACAGCACCGCACCCAGGGAGTACATGTCGGCGCGGCAATCGAGCGTGTTGCCATCCAGCTGCTCGGGCGACATGTAGGCCAGCGAGCCCACGCGGTACACCTGCGTGGTCTCCGACGCCATGTTCAGCACGCTGCCGAAGTCGCTCACCTTGACATCGGTGACGCTGCCGTGGGTGATGACGGCCAGCAGGTTGGCGGGCTTGACGTCGCGGTGAATCAGTCCCTGGCGGTACACATAGCCGAGCGCCATGGCGCACTTGAAGCCGATTTCGACGATCAGCTCGAGCGGCAGCAGCTGGTCGGCCCGGCAGAAGCGCCGCAGCGTGCTGCCCGCCACATACTCCATCACGAGGTAGGGTTCCAGCGGGTCTGCCACGGCGTCGTAGATCTGCACGACGTTCGGGTGGTTCAAACGGCCCACGAGCGCCGCCTCGGCGGCGAAGAAGCGCTCGAAGTAGCGTCCGTCGCTGGGGTCGTTGACGGCGCCTGCGCGCACGCGCTTGATGGCCACGTCGCGCTGGTGGAACTCATCACGCGCGAGGAACACCTCGCTCGTGGCCCCATCGCCGAGCCGGCTCAGAACGCGGTACTTGCCGATGTTTGCCGGCAGCGGCAAGGAGCTCGGGGGCGGGTTGAAATCAGCGGCGTTGGGAGAGGACATCGGTAATTCAGCCGGGGCCGGATGTGCATCTTGTCACCGTCTGAATGTACCCGCATGGCAAATTACACACGTTTCAACTGCCAGTTCCTGCCCGGGCCGATCCTGGTAGCGCCACTTAGAATCGCGGCCATGATCCAAGCCAAACAGGAATTGCTGCACGCGCTGGCCGCCGCCACCGCGGAGGTCAGCCCCGGCAGCGCGGTGCGCGCCGCGTTCGAGTTGCCCAAGCAGGCGGCCCACGGCGATTTCGCCATCACGTCGGCCATGCAGCTGGCCAAGCCGCTGAAGAAAAATCCCCGCGAAGTCGCCCAGGCGCTCGTGGAGGCGCTGGGCCGCCAGCCGGCCGTGATCCGGTGGGTGGATTCGCTGGAGATCGCTGGACCCGGGTTCATCAACCTGCGCCTCAAGGCCGTGGCCAAGCAGGCGGTGGTGGGTGAAGTGTTGTCGGCTGCCGACAACTTCGGCCGCCAGCCCGCCCAGGATCAGCGGGTGGTCGTCGAATTCGTGTCGGCCAACCCCACCGGCCCCCTGCACGTGGGCCACGCCCGCCAAGGTGCGCTCGGCGATGCCATCTGCAACCTGTTCGAAAGCCAGGGCTGGACCGTCCACCGCGAGTTCTACTACAACGACGCGGGCGTGCAGATCGCCACGCTCGCCACGTCCACCCAGGCTCGGATCAAGGGCCTGAAACCCGGGGACGCGGGCTGGCCGGAGGCGGCCTACAACGGCGACTACATCGCCGACATCGCCGCCGATTTCATGGCGAAAAAGACAGTGAAGGCCGATGACCGGGAATTCACGGCCTCCGGCGATCCGGACGACCTCGAGGCCATTCGCCAGTTCGCGGTCGCCTACCTGCGCCACGAGCAAGACCTCGACCTGCAGGCCTTCGCCGTGCGCTTCGACCAGTACTTCCTCGAATCGAGCCTGTACACCACGGGCGCGGTCGAGAAGACCGTGGCCGGCCTCGTGGCCGCCGGCAAGACGTTCGAGCAGGACGGCGCGCTGTGGCTGCGCACCACCGAATACGGCGACGACAAGGACCGCGTGATGCGCAAGTCCGACGGCACGTACACCTACTTCGTGCCCGATGTCGCCTACCACCTGAACAAGTTCGCCCGCGGCTACACGAAGGCGATCAACCTGCAGGGCACCGACCACCACGGCACCATCGCCCGGGTGCGGGCCGGGCTGCAGGCGTCGAACGCCGGCGTGCCCCAGGGCTACCCCGACTACGTGCTCAACACCATGGTGCGTGTGGTGCGCGACGGCGCGGAAGTGAAGATCTCCAAGCGCCACGGCAGCTACGTCACGCTGCGCGACCTGATCGAGTGGACCAGCAAGGACGCCGTCCGCTTCTTCCTCATCAGCCGCAAGGCCGACACGGAATTCACATTCGACATCGACCTCGCGCTCAAGACCAACGACGAGAACCCGGTGTTCTACGTGCAGTATGCCCACGCCCGCCTGAGCAAGGTCTTGCGCGACTGGGTGTCGGACCACGGCGGCGATCTCTCCTCGCTGAAGACTGCGGACACCTCGCTGCTGACCGCACCGAGCGAAGCGGCGCTGCTGCTCAAGCTTGCCGAATACCCCGACATGCTCGCGGGCGCGGCTGCATCGCTTGCGCCGCACGATGTCGCGTTCTACCTGCGCGAGGTGGCCAGCACGTTCCACAGCTACTATGCCGCCGAACGCTTTTTTGCCGACGACCCCGAGCTCACGCGCGCTCGCCTGGCCCTGCTGGCCGCCACCCGGCAGGTGCTGCGCAACGCGCTCTCAATGATCGGCGTGAGCGCCCCTGATTCGATGTGATGGAGAACGAATGAAGAAGAACCAACGTGGTGGCTTTTTTCTGGGCCTGATCGTCGGCCTGCTTGCAGGCCTGTCGCTCGCGCTGGGCGTGGCCTTGTACATTGCCAAGGTCCCGGTGCCGTTCGTGAACAAGGTGCCGCAACGCAGCGCCGAGCAGGACGCCGCGGAAGCCGAGAAGAACAAGAACTGGGATCCGAACAGCAGCCTGAGCGGCAAGAACCCGTCCCGCCCGGCCGCATCCTCGAGCGGGGTGGTGCCGCCGTTGCCCACCGCCTCGGCCCCGCCGGTCGCACCGCCCACGGTGGCCAGCGCCCCCGTCTCCACGCGCGACCCGGCCGCCATCCTGGCCGACCGGCCCGCAGCGTCGGCCTCGTCCACCAAAAGCTCGGCCGATCCGTTGATCAGCTACTTCGTCCAGGCCGGCGCCTTCGGCCGGGCCGAGGATGCCGAAGCACAACGCGGCAAGCTCGCCATGCTCGGCATGACAGCCCGTGTCACGGAACGCGAACAAGCCGGCCGCACTGTGTACCGTGTGCGTCTTGGCCCTTACGACAAGAAGGATGAGGCGTTGTCAACGAAGGAGCGGCTCGACACTGCAGGCATGGAGACATCGCTGATCCAGGTGCAAAAGTGACGTTCCCCGCCTGAACTTTTGCGGCCCGCCACACTCCACACACCCGTCATTCGCATGGACCCCAACATGAAACGTCGCGATTTTTCCGCCTGCCTGGCCGGCCTCGGTGCTTCGGCCCTGGTCACCCCGCTTGCCGCCCAAGCCCAGACCAAGCCGCTCTCCGAATCGGAGTACGTGCGCCTGAGCCAGCCGCTCTCGGTGGAAAAGGGCAAGATCGAGGTGGTGGAATTCTTCTGGTATGGCTGCCCGCATTGCTTCGCGTTCGAGCCGGCGCTCGACGCTTGGCAGAAGAACCTGCCCGCCGATGTGGCCTTCCGCCGCGTGCCGGTGGCCTTCCGCGAAAGCTACACGATCCACCAGCGCGTGTTCTACGCCATCGAGGCCATGGGCAAGGTCGACGAGCTGCACCGCAAGGTGTTCCAGGCCATCCACATCGAGCGCAAGCGTTTCGACAAGGAAGACGAAATCCTGGAGTTCATGGGCAAGAACGGCGTTGACACGGCGAAGTTCAAGGAACTGCTGAGCTCGTTCACCGTGACCACGAAAGCCAAGCAGGCCAGCCGCCTGGCCGAAGCCTACAAGATCGACGGGGTGCCGGCCCTTGGCATCCACGGCCGCTTCTACACATCGGGTCAGCTGGCCGGCGGGCCCGACCGCTCACTCACTGTGGCCAGCGCCCTGATCGACAAGGTGCGCAAGGGCGGTTGAGCGCCTGCCGCTCGCCCCTCCCCTCGGGTGCAGGGGCCGGCACACGATAGTTCCAGCCGGCATGCAACTTGTGGCTAAAATGGTCTGCAAGTTTCATGCCGCTATGAATTCATCCTTTCACAAATTCCTGCTGGGCGTCCTTGTCGCGCCCCTCCTCGCGACCGCATTGCCCGCCTTCGCAGAACGGGCCGACCGCTTCGCGAAGATGCAGATCGAGGCCGATCAGCCGAGCAAGGTAGACATCCAGAAGCGCATCGTCACCTTCAACGGCAACGTGGTGGTGAACAAGGGCACCATGTCCATCCGGGCGTCTCGCATCGAAGTGCGCGAGAACGCGGAGGGTTACCAGACGGCCGTCGCGACCGGCTCGCCTGCCCGGTTCCGCCAGAAGCGCGACGGCGTCAATGAATGGATCGAGGGCGAAGCCCTGACGCTGACCTACGACAGCAAGGCGGACACGCTCAAGCTCATCGACCAGGCCAAGGTGCGCCGGCTTCGAGGCACCGAGCTGGCCGACCAGGCCATGGGTGCCGTGATCGTCTACGACAACACGTCCGAGGTCTTCACCGTCTCGGGTGGGGCCAAGTCGGCAACGCCCGAGAACCCGACAGGGCGAGTCGTCGTCGAGCTGGCCCCGCGGGCGGGCACCCCCGCCGCGGCGGAGGCCGCCTCGCATGCCGCCTCTCAAGCCGGGGGCTCGCGATGACCGCCACGGCCCACAGCCTGGTGGCCCATGGCCTCCAGAAGACCTACGGTGCCCGCAAGGTCGTCAAGGACGTGCGGCTGTCGGTCCAGGGCGGTGAAGTGGTGGGCCTGCTGGGGCCCAACGGCGCCGGCAAGACCACCAGTTTCTACATGATCGTGGGCCTCGTCCGGGCGGACGCCGGTGAGATCACGCTCGCCGGGCAGCGGGTCGAACGGCTGCCGATCCATCGGCGGTCCCGCCTCGGCCTGAGCTATCTGCCTCAGGAAGCCTCGATCTTTCGCAAGCTCACCGTCGAAGAAAACATTCGCGCCGTGCTCGAGCTGCAGCACGATGCCAAGGGCAAGCCGCTGTCGAAGGCTGTGATCGAACAGTTGCTCGATGGCCTGCTGAACGATCTGAGCATCGAGAAGCTGCGCGACAGTCCCGCACCGGCGTTGTCGGGCGGCGAACGCCGCCGGGTCGAAATCGCGCGCGCCCTGGCCACCCAGCCTCGCTTCATCCTGCTGGACGAACCGTTCGCCGGCGTCGACCCCATCGCGGTGATCGAGATCCAGCGGATCATCAGCTTCTTGAAGAGCCGCGGCATCGGTGTGCTGATCACCGACCACAACGTGCGCGAGACGCTGGGCATCTGCGACCGTGCCTACATCATCAGCGAAGGCCGCGTGCTGGCCGAAGGCACCCCAAGTGAGATCGTCGAGAACGCGGACGTTCGGAAGGTCTACCTCGGCGAGCACTTCCGGATGTGAGCGAGGCATGAGCAGAGCAGCATTCCTCGGCCCGGCCGATGTGTCGGCCGTCGTGTCGATTCTGCGAGGGGCGTCATGAAACCCTCGTTGCAGGTTCGCCTTTCGCAGCATCTGGCACTCACGCCACAGCTGCAGCAGTCGATCCGGCTGCTGCAGTTGTCCACGCTCGAACTCCATCAGGAAGTCGAGCAGATGCTCGAGCAGAACCCGTTCCTCGATGTGGAGGAAGAGGCGGGCACGCCATACGAACCGCTGGCCGAACGGTTGACGTCGAGCGAACGCTCGGCCGAGCGCGAGATGGAGCGGGCGACGGAATCGCCCACCGCCGACGCGGCCGAAGACACCACGGGGGTCGACAGTGCCGACTTCGGCACCACTGAGCGCGACGACTGGGAAAACGGCACCGAACGCGACGACTTCGACGGCATCCGGGAGATGCCCGGCTCGGGCAGCGGTTCCTCGCAGAGCGACAACGACGACTTCGAGCCGCAGGACCGCAATGCCGCGGGGCCCACGCTGCAGGATCACCTGCGCGAGCAGTTGCTCGGCATGCGCCTGAGCCCGGAGGATGCCGCAGCGGTGCATGTGCTGATCGAATCGCTCAACGACGATGGCTACCTCGATGACCCGCTCGAGGAGATCGCCACGCAGCTCTGCGAGGACGAGGAGGAGCGCGAGCAATTGCTCGAACGGCTGCGCATCGCATTGAAATGGCTGCAGAACATGGACCCGCTCGGCGTGGGCGCGAGCAACCTCGGCGAATGCCTCGCCCTGCAGCTGCGCGCCCAGCCGCGTTGCGAAGCCCAGACCATCGCCATCATCATCTGCAAGCAACACCTTGACCTGCTGGCGCGCCGCGATCTCAAGAAACTGATGGCCGCCACAGGCGCCGACGAGGACCTGGTCAAGGAAGCCCAGGCGCTGATCGTCGCGCTCGAACCGAAGCCCGGCCGACGCTTCTCGCGGGCCGAATCGAACGTGATCGTGCCCGACGTGATCGTGCAGAAGTCGGGCCGCAACTGGAAGGTGGTGCTCAATCCCGATGTGATGCCCAAGCTGCGCATCAACGACCTGTACGCTCAGGCGATCCGCCAGGGCCGAGGGTCGGGCAACAGCGGCGGGGCCGGTGCAGCGCTGAGTTCGCGGCTGCAGGAGGCCCGCTGGTTCATGAAGAACATCCAGCAGCGGTTCGACACCATTCAGCGCGTCTCTCAGGCCATCGTCGAGCGGCAGAAGAGCTTCTTCACGCACGGCGAGATCGCGATGAAACCGCTCGTGCTGCGTGAAATCGCCGATGAACTCGGGCTTCACGAATCCACCATTTCGCGCGTGACCACCGCGAAGTACATGGCCACCATGTTCGGCACCTTCGAGCTGAAGTATTTCTTCGGTTCATCGCTGAACACGGAGGCCGGGGGCAACGCCTCGAGCACGGCGGTGCGCGCGCTGATCAAGCAGCTGGTTGCGGCGGAGGACCCCAACAAGCCGCTGTCGGACAGCCAGCTCAGCCGCATGCTCGAGGAGCAGGGCATCCAGGTGGCTCGCCGGACGGTCGCGAAATACCGCGAGGCGCTGCGCATCGCCCCCGCCAACCTGCGCCGCCAGATGTAGGGCCGGGGATGTCATCCAGCGGTCAGGCCGCGCATGTGGCCGCCACCACCCGGCATCGCCTGAAGACCGTCGTCGTGCACGACGACATGATCGGCTGGGTGCAGTCCGGCACCAAGACCGTCCATTTCCCCGGAGGCGCTCGCACCTGGCGGCGCGGCGAATTGTTCCTGCTGCAACGCGGCACGCAATGGGACGTGGAGAACGATCCTGCGCCGGACGGCCACTACCGCGCCCTGCTCCTGGTGCCGGGCCACGACCTGCTTCGAACCTTTTCGGCCGATGGGGCCCGGCCCGTGGCCAGCACGGCCGGCCTGCCGGCCGACAGCGAGCTGACCGACGCGATCCAGCGCGCAGCCCGCTCCCTGGACCCGAGCGCGCCGCTTTCCCCTGCGTTGCAAAACCACCGCATCCTCGAGGTGCTGATGTTGCTCGGGGAGCGCGGCTGGCGTTTCGACCCCGGGCTCGAACATTCGTGGGCCGAACGCGTCCGCCAGCGCATTGCAAGGCATCCGCAGGCCGACTGGCATGTGGATGCCCTGGCTGCCGCCTTCCTGACCAGCGCCAGCACCCTGCGCCGCCGGCTGGCCGCCGATGGCACCACCGCGAGCGATCTCGTGCGAGAAGTTCGCCTGGAAACAGCGCTTGGCTTGCTGCACGGAACCGACCTGCCGGTGGGAGAAATCGCCTCACGATGCGGGTACGAATCGCACAGCCGTTTTTCCGCTGCGTTCCGTGCCCGGTTCGGGCTGCCGCCCTCCGACCTTCGACCCGTGACTCGGACGGCACAACGGATGACGCCGTCGGGCTGACGGGGCTTGCTCGAACGGGGAACCATGGGGGCCTTTCCACTACCGAGTCGACCCATGCGCTCCACCGCCCTCTTCCTTTCTGCCCTGGCCATCGCCACGTCGGCCCGAGCGGCCGATTTCACCGTCACGAGCCCGCAGGTGTCTCAAGGCGGCACACTCGGAACGGCCCAGGTGTTCAACGGTTTCGGCTGCCAGGGCAGCAACCAGTCACCGGCGCTCACATGGTCCGGTGCGCCGGCCGGGACACGCAGTTTCGCCATCACGGTGTACGACCCGGATGCGCCCACGGGCTCCGGCTGGTGGCACTGGGTGGTCTACAACCTGCCGGCCACCACGTCGGGCCTGCCGGCCAACGCCGGCACGGTCGACAGCCGTTCGTTGCCCGGCTCCGCGGTCCAGGTTCGCACCGACTATGGCACCCCAGGCTTCGGCGGCGCCTGCCCGCCTCCGGGTGACCGGCCTCACCGCTATGTGTTCACCGTGCACGCCCTGAAGGTAGACCGGCTGGACGTGCCGGCCGGTGCATCACCGGCCATGGTGGGGTACTTCCTCGGCATGAACCGCCTCGGACAGGCCACGCTCGAAGCGCGCTACGGCCGCTAGCCCGTCCGGGAGCGGCGACAATGGAGGCTCACTGCGTCCACCGATTGCCGCCCCATGGCCCTGCCCTTGTTCCTGCCCTGCGCCGCTGGCGTCGAACCGTTCCTCGAAGAAGAGGTGCAGCGCATCCTCCCCAGCAAGGTGCTCTACCCCACCCGGGGTGGCGTGGGCCTGGACGGCGGCCCGCAGGAGGTGATGAAGCTCAACCTGCACAGCCGCCTTGCCATGCGCGTGCTGGCCGAAGTGGCCGAAGGGCCCTACCGGGATGAAGCCGATCTCTACGCCCTCGCCCGCTCTGTCGACTGGCAGCAGTGGATCACGCCGCGCCACACCCTGCGGGTGGACACGACCGCCACGCGCAGCCCGCTGCGCAGCCTGAACTTCGCGGCGCTGCGCATCAAGGACGGCGTGTGCGACATGCTGCGCGAGGCCACCGGCGAGCGCCCGAGCGTGGACACCCGCCATCCCGACCTGGCCCTGCAGCTGCACCTCGGCCCGGAGCGCGCTTCGCTCTATGTCGATACGTCCGGCGAATCGCTGTTCAAGCGCGGCTGGCGCGAAGACAAGGGCGACGCCCCGCTGAAGGAAACGCTGGCCGCCGCCATGCTCGCGGCTGCCGGCTGGCGGGGCACACCCGAGGCGGGCGGCGGCCTGCACGATCCCTGCTGCGGCTCGGGCACCATCGCCATCGAGGCGGCGCAGATCGCCTGCGGCATCGCGCCCGGCCTGCAACGCCGTTTCGCGTTCGAACGCCTGTTGCCGTTCGCAGATGCCGAGCAGCGCGCCGAATGGCAACGCCAGAAGAGCCAGGCCAAGGCTCGCATCAAGGCGAGCGCGGTGCCGATCTACGCCAGTGACGTGTCGTTCCGGATGGTCGACTTCGCCCGCCGCAACGCAGAACGTGCCGGTGTGCTGGACGCCATCCAGTTCAACGGCGGCGATGCCCTGGAGCGCCCGGCACCCACCCTGCCCGACGGCCTGCCCGGCACGCTGATGATCAATCCACCCTACGGTGAGCGCATCGAGGTGGCCGGCAAGGCCGCGCGCCCGTCGGCCCAGGACCGCGACACGCCGGACGACTTCTTCCCGCGCCTGTCGGCCCACTGGAAGCGGGCTTACACCAAACACCCGGCTGGCTGGACCGCCTGGGTGCTCAGCCCCGACATGAAATTGCCCACCGCGATGCGGTTGAAGGAAGCGCGTCGCGTGCCGATGTGGAACGGCCCGATCGAATGCCGCCTGTACCGGTTCGACCTGGTCGCCGGCTCCATGCGCCACGGGGATGCTTCCGGCTCGGTGTAGACCGACTCCGTCCGGTCGCTGGGACCGGCAGCCAGCGGCAGGAACACTTTGTCAGGCAGGCCTGAGGACCATCAACGGCCCGAGGCTGCTTGTTCGAGACGTTTGTCACGGGCACCGGCGGGAGCCGTCGAGGAACCTGGGGCGTCCCCTTCAACGGCCCGAGCGCCGTGCCGAGATTGCACAAGCCAGCGTGACCCGCGCGGCGCTCGATTCACCCGTTCAAAGGTTCCATCATGCTGTCTCGCCGACTCTTCAACTCCTTGCTCGTGGCCGCTGCTGTAACCGCAGGTTCCCCTGCTCACGCGGCTTTGGATGCCGACGCGGTCGGCCTGGTGGAAAAGGCGATCGCAACGGCCAAGAAGGACGGCGAGAGCAAGCTGGTGGAGCGGGTCAATGCGAAAGACTCGGCATTCGTCACCGGGGATTTGTACGTCGTGGTGCGCGACCTCAACGGCACCATCCTCGCGCATCCGATGAAATCGTCCCTGGTGGGCAAGAACCTCAACGATGTTCCCGATGCGGACGGGAAACTGTTCCGCAAGGACATCACGGATGGCGCAGCCAAGGTCGGCAAGGGTTGGGTCAACTACAAATCCAAGAACCCGGTGACGAACCACGTGGAAGCCAAGAAGACCTACTACCAGAAATCGGGATCGATCATCGTCGAGGCCGGCATCTACGCCAAGTGAGCGGCTTCACGCTCGCGAACGGACGCATGCCATGCTGTCACGACTGAAACTGGGCGCCAAGCTGACGCTCGCCCCCGGGTTGATCACCCTGCTGATGCTGGCCGTCGCCGGGGCCGCCCTGGTGGGATTGCGGGCGCAATCGAGCGTGGTGGATGAAGTCATCGAACTGCGCATGCGCTTGCAGGCGCTGTCACTCATCACCAAGGAAACCGGCGCCGCAGCAAACGGTTCCGCGTATCGAAAGTTCAGCGCGATCAATTCCGGCTTCTCGAAGGAGAGACTGGACGCGATCGACGTCAAATTGAACAGCGCATTGGCAGGCCTGACCGCAGCGCTTGCGGAGATGGCGGGCAATTCCGCGCTCCAGCCGGACGAGAAAGAACTGGTGCAGCAGGCAGAGAAAAGCCTGGCGGCGTATCGCAAGGGCATGCAGGATGCGCTCGACATGGCGGCCACGGACACTTCAGTTGCCGCCAACGCGATGGAACGCGCCGAATCGCGGTACGCCGAACTCACAGCGGCCCTGGCCAAGCTGGCCGCCGGCCAGGAACAAGCCACGCAAGCTGCCCGTGCGGACCTGCATGCACTCCAGGCGAAAGTCAGCCGCACCGTGCTGGCCGGCGCTTGCCTGGCCTTCATCGTCGCCTGCCTTGTGACGTACATGGTGCGCAGAGGCCTCTTGGCCGAGATCAAGGTCATCTCGCAAACAGCCGCCCAGCTCAAGGACGGTGTACTCCGCCCGGTGGGTCGCATTGGCGGACGCGACGAAATCGCACAGGCATCCGATGCGCTGGGCCAGACCGTCTCCAACCTCAGCGCGATGATCGGCGTGCTGCAAAGCTCCGCCACGGAGATCTCAGGCTCGGCCAACGAGATTGCTTCAGGCAACGCGGACCTGTCCTCTCGAACCGAATCACTGAGCTCGGCGGTCACGGCCACGCGGCAGTCTGTTGCGGCCCTGAGCGAAGGCACGCAGCTGATCGCTGACAGCGCCGCCGAAGCGAAGGGGCAGGCCCGGGAAACGTCTGACTACGTTGCAAAGACACGTGAAACGGTGGAAGTCATGGTCGGCAGCGTCGACGCCATCGTCAAAAGCTCAGAACGAATTTCAGACATCATCGGCCTGATCGACGGCATCGCTGCCCAGACCAACATCCTTGCCTTGAACGCCGCCGTGGAGGCTGCTCGTGCGGGTGACTCCGGCAAAGGGTTCGGCGTGGTCGCGGCCGAGGTACGCACCTTGGCCATGAAGGCGGGCAACGCCTCGCGCGAAATCCGCACGTTGATCGCACAAGCTGTGGAGAATGCCCGCGCCGGCCAGGTCAACGCGAGGCAGATCGGCGTGGTGACCGTCGAAGTGGACCAACGTGTGGCCTTGGTGTCCTCGGCCTTCACCGAAATTGCGCGAGAGCTCGAAATGCAGCGTGGTCGCCTGAGCGCCCTCGAAGCAGAGTTCGGCCGCATCGATGACATCGGGCAGCAGAACGCAGCGCTCGTGGAGCAAGCCGCAGCGGCCGCGGAAAACCTCAACGCTTCGGCGTCTCGCCTGGCCTCCTCCGCCCTTCAGTTCCGAGTGGCGTGATGTTCAATCGCTCTTGAGGGCCGCGCGCCGGATCACGCGTTCGCCCGCGCACCGACGCTCCAGACAGCCAGCGCGGCCAGCGGCGCCGTGTCGGCACGAAGCACCCGTGGACCGAGGCTGGCCGCACGGAACCCGGCTGCACGGGCAGCCTGCTCCTCGGACGGAGACAAGCCGCCCTCAGGCCCGCTCAACGCGATCACCGAACCATCGGCTGCAGGCAGCGGCGGGGAATCGGCGGTGCTCAACAGCACCCGTTGCGGCCCACCGGCGGGCAGATCACGCAGCCAGGAAGCCAAGGTGCGCACCGGCTCAATGACGGGCACGCGCGTGCGGCCGCTTTGCTCGCACGCCGAAACGGCCACCGCCTGCCAGTGATCCCGCTTGCGTTCAGCACGCTCCCCGGAGAGCCGCAGCACCGACCGCTCGCACATGAGCGGCTGGATGCACGCCACGCCGAGCTCAGTGGCTTTCTCCACGAGATCGTCCATGCGTTCGTTGGCCGGCATGCCCACCGCCAGCGTGACCGACAGCGCGAGCTCCGGGTCGGTCTCGCGATGCATGCCGACGGTGGCGACCACTTCCTTGCGGCCCATCTGCGCGATCTCGGCCTGCCATTCACCACCCCGGCCATCGAACAAGGTCACTGCGTCACCAGGCTGCAGGCGCAACACCTGCGCATGGCGGGAGGCGCCGGCGGGCAACGCGAGCGCGGCACCGCACGCGAGCGGCAGGTCAACGAAAAAACGAGGCGGCATG
>Ga0070659_100002579_pt1 | contig 12876 bp, 12 predicted proteins | sample KBSC23metaG_FD_64666 | JGI IMG/M metagenome (GOLD analysis project Ga0070659, IMG submission 64666) | Corn rhizosphere microbial communities from Kellogg Biological Station, Michigan, USA - KBS C2-3 metaG | ecosystem: Host-associated > Plants > Roots > Rhizosphere > Soil ...
GTTGTTGTTGTTCCTTCGCCTCCTCCAAAGGTTGTTGCCAAACCGGTTGTAAAAATAGAAGGAGAAGAGCCCGCTCTTGCACCGGAAGAACCGAAACTACCTGAAACATTTACAGTTGGAGTAACGGATTATACTTTCAACCCGATCAATGCCATTTTTGGAAGACTTTTAAAAACACCGGACGGACGTGTAGTTACACTTGCCTACTGGCACCAGGAAGAGAATGTGAGCCATGATGAAATTCCTTATTTTGAACATCCGCACTGATACTTCCGTTAGTCATTTCAAGCAACTGGACAATGCGATACCCGCTTCCAAAATTGCGTCCCCTAGGCGGTGTTAGAAAAACTTGAAAATCAAGGCGTAATAATAAAGCGGTGTAAAATAAATAAGGATTACAAAATTGTAATCCTTATTCAAGCGGACCGGACGGGACTCGAACCCGCGACCTCCGCCGTGACAGGGCGGCATTCTAACCAACTGAACTACCGATCCTAAATAGTTAATTTGGGAGCGCGAAGATAATAAAATTTATACTCTGCCAAACCCCGCTTGCCGATTTTTTTCAAAAATTTTCTTTGGATGTTATTGCAAAAATAAAAATTCAATATTTGTTCGTTTACTATTACAATATTTGTCATTCTTCCCATAATAAACGCTTCGGCACTTTTATTGCCTTTTGAATTCCGAAAAAATGCAGCAATGAACAGAATATTTGCAGTTGGCGATATCCACGGTTGCAAAAAAACATTTGAGAAATTGCTTATAGAAAAAATTCAACTTCGAAAAGACGATTTGATTTATTGCGTAGGCGATTATATCGATCGGGGCCAGGATAGTAAAGGTGTAATTGATTTTATTATTCAACTCAGAAATCAAGGCTTTTCTGTTTTTACTTTGAGGGGCAATCATGAACAAATGATGATTGATGCAATGAACGACAAAAGAGCGCTTAAGCTTTGGTTTGACAATGGCGGCAAAAGCACTTTAAATAGTTTTGGTATTAAATCGCCGGATAATCTGCAGGAAGAATATGTTTCTTTTTTGAAGGAAACAAAATTTTATCTGGAAAAAGACAATTTTATTTTTGCCCATGCCGGATTAAATTTTGAAAATGACAATCTTTTTGAAGATAAAGAATCGATGCTTTGGGAAAGAAATTTTAACCCACGCCAACCTGCTCTCGGCAACCGTTATTTAATTCATGGGCACACGCCGATTCCACTGGCTTTTATCCTGCAACAAAAAGGAAATTGTATCAATATCGATGGTGGTTGTGTTTATGTAAATCGGCCTAATTTTGGTAACCTGGTTGCCATTAAGTTGCCTGAAATGGAGTATATTGTAGAAGAGAATTGTGAATGAAAACCTGATAACTATTACGCCTACACGAAAATTGAAATGCTATGATACCTTTTTTTAAAATTTTACTAATAATTTCTCTTATGGCTACATCAGACGCTAAAATCGATACGCTCAGTGGTAATCAAAAAACAAGCCCCGTGGTAGCAGATGGCGCCACTTTGCAACTGGTATCTGACAAGTTCAAGTTTGCCGAAGGACCGGCTACTGACAAGAAAGGCAATGTATTTTTTACCGATCAGCCTAATAATAAAATATGGGAATATGATACCGACGGCAAACTTTCCGTTTTCATGGACAATGCGGGAAGATCAAACGGAATGGATTTTGACAATGATGGCAACCTGATTTCTTGTGCGGATGAAAATATGCAGTTATGGTCTATTGATCCAAAAAAGAAAATAACTGTGTTAGTCAAAGATTATAATGGCAAACTTTTAAACGGCCCGAACGATGTTTTTGTGACCAGCGAGGGCAAAATTTATTTTACGGATCCCTATTACCAACGCGATTATTGGAAAAGAAAATCCTCTGACCTTGATGGACAAAAGGTGTATTATCTCAAAGGAAAAAATAACCCCGTGGTGGTATGCGATAATATGAAAAAGCCCAACGGGATTGTAGGTACGCCGGATGGAAAATATTTGTACGTTGCCGATATAGAAGGAAATAAAACTTATAGATTCAGGATTGAGGACGATGGAAGCCTGACAGACCAGGTTTTATTCGTAAACCAGGGCTCTGATGGAATGACGATGGACAACAGAGGCAATATATATCTCACCGGTAAGGGTGTTACGGTTTATGATAAAGAAGGAAATAAAATTGAACATATCGATGTGCCTGCAAACTGGACGGGAAATGTCACTTTTGGCGGAAAGGATAAAAACATTTTATTCATCACCGCGTCGGAAAAAGTATATACGCTGAAGATGAAAGTAAAAGGAAACAAATGATAAATGATGTGTTTCTTACCATACAAATCGGGCAAAAAATCGAATTCAATCTTTTGCATTAATGCGCATTTGTATGGATAGTATTGTTGATTAAATAAAGCTCAAACCATGAGCTGGCAAGGTTAGCAACTTCATTTAATGCAGCCGGTTCTTCAAGCGAACCAGAGTCGCTATTTACAATTTCTATTTTTTTATCGCACGACAAAACCATGTAGGCGTTTTTATCACTTCGAATCACATCATTATCTGATGAGCCTGCGATAAGCAACGTAGGCGCGATGACTTTATCCAAATTTAAGGCAAGATTTGTTTGGCCGCTCTGGCTTACGATGGCCTTGATGGTATCGCCAAGAAATGCCGACGCTTCCAGGGCAGCGGCAGCGCCTGAACCTATTCCAAAATAACCGATAGGCATGTCATCAAATGCGAATTGCTCTAATACTTTTTGTGTTACCCTGATAAGTCTTGTCTTCAGCAATTCAATATTGGTTGTATGAAGCGCTTCGTTCCCTTCTTCTTCAGTAAGCAGATCTACAATTAACGTACTAATGTGATTTTGATTAAGAACATCCGTTACGAAGTTATTTTTTGCACTTGAATGATTGCTGCCAATGCTATGCACGAATATTACAAAAGCCTTTGCATCTTCGGCATGCGCTAAATTACCTGCGACTGATACATCAGTAAGATCCAGTTTTATTTCACTTTTAATCATTATTTACGAATTTATATAAGTAATATTTTTATAAAAAGGTCACTAAATTTTTCAGTCACAATTTCTATGCCTCAAACCAAACCAGCTTCAGAAATATGCAGTGAAATAGCGCATATTTTATATAAGTCGCTATCCTTTAAAAATTGTAATCTTAAATTACATTTGCCATTAAATTTTTTTGAAGCCGTGAAAAAGATTATCTCTGAATCAACTGCCGTAAACTCTTTATTAGTGGTGCTTTCGGTGATTGTGATATTTCATTTGCTGGTAATTGTTCATATAATTCCTTATCAGATAGTTTGGGGTGGCAGAATAGAAAACCGACAACAAATTATTACCCTTGAGTTAATTTCTATTATCATTAACCTGGTTATGATGGGTGTTGTTTTAATAAAAAAAGGAGTGATTAATTTTTCCATAGGTAGGCGTTGGTTGCGGTTATTATTCTGGCTGATGTTTGTTTTCTTTTTAGTGAATACATTGGGCAATCTTGTTTCACTGAATCAGATTGAAAAGTTCATTTTTACACCAATTACTTTGTTTCTTACCTTCTGCTCGCTTCGGCTCGGTTTGTCGAAATGAGTTTATTAAAACCCTGAGGAGAAATAAAAATCAAGCTTAATTGTTTGTTTACTGTGTTGGCGTAAATTGCGCGCTTCAAACAGTAAAATTTTAATTGAATCCCTTGACATATACAGAATCTATTCATTATTTATATAATAAGCTTCCGGTATTCAGCAGAAACGGAGCAAAAGCTTATAAGGCTGATTTAAAAAATACAATTGCCCTGTGTAATTTTTTGGGCAATCCTCAAAATAAAATTAAGACCGTTCATATTGCAGGCACCAATGGCAAAGGATCGGTAAGTCATATGCTTGCTGCGATTTTTCAGGCAAACGGGTATAAAACCGGATTGTATACATCGCCTCATCTAAAGGATTTCAGGGAAAGAATAAAAATAAACGGGGAGCTTATAGACCAGGAATTCGTGGTAAATTTTGTTATGAAAACAAGGCGCATTGCCGATGAAATAAAGCCTTCGTTTTTTGAACTGACTTTTGCAATGGCGCTCGATTATTTTGCAGCAAAAAAAGTAGATGTGGCCGTAATTGAAACCGGCCTTGGTGGCAGACTGGATAGTACTAATGTCATCACACCACTTTTATCAATAATCACCAATATAAGCTTTGACCACATGGATATCCTTGGTGATTCGCTTCAAAAAATTGCTTTTGAAAAGGCAGGTATCATTAAAGAAAATGTTCCTGTCGTCATAGGAGAAACGAATGCAGAAACCAGGCCTGTGTTTGAGAAAAAAGCCTCAGAAATGAGTGCGCCTGTTTTATTTGCAGATGAAAAATATAAAATTCTATCATCCGAATATACTACTGAATCTCTGAAATTATGTATCCATAATATCGAAAAGAATCATGATCAAAATTTGCATCTTGATCTTAATGGATTATACCAGGAAAAAAATATTTTGCCGGTATTGGCCGCTATCGATATTTTAAAAAATAACTTTCAGTTAAAAACCGAAAAAATTATTAGCGCACTCGCAGAAGTAAAAAAGCTTACCGGCCTTTTTGGCCGCTGGCAAATTATTCATGAAAATCCAACGGTAGTGTTGGATGTAGCACACAATGAAGATGGGATAAAGCAACTGCTGCTTCATCTTCAAAAAATGAATTATCAATCGTTGCATATTGTATTTGGAATGGTAAAAGACAAAGACATTACAAAAGTGCTTTGCCAGTTTCCGCGAGAGGCTTCTTTTTATTTTACCAAAGCCCATAATCCACGGGCCTTGCCTGAGGACCAATTGCAACAGATGGCCAAAGAGTTTCAATTAAAAGGAGCAGCTTTTGACAATGTAAATGAAGCATTGAAAGCAGCGTTAGAGCATTCTCTCCCAAATGATATTATCGTTGTTTGCGGAAGTGTATTTGTGATTGCTGAGGTAGAAAGCCTTTAAAAGTAGCAGAGCAACAATAATTTTAAAGTTCTCCCAGCACTCTTAATGCATAGAAAATGCAATTATTGTGAGTAGCCTGTACTATCTTATTTTCAAGAAATAATCTTTTTAATTCTGCAACAGAAATTTTTTCTATTTGCAAATCTTCATGATCGTCCAGTTGTTGTATCCCTGTTTTTTTGCCGCCTTGTGCAAGGAAAAGATCTGTGTAGTTATTGAGTACTCCGGGGTTAGCCGCAATTTTACCTACATAGGTGAAAGAAGTAAATTCATATCCGGTTTCTTCCTTCAATTCACGCCGCATCGCTTCTTCAGCGGTTTCTCCTTTGTCAATAAATCCACCGGGAATTTCAAGAAGCACTTCTTCCAGGGGATGCCTGTATTGCTTTATCATTAATACCTCGCCTTCTTTCGTAAGCGCTACGCCACAAACGGTTCGGGGCAATTCCACCACAAAATACTCTGGAACAATTTTTCCATCCGGCATCACGCATTTATCTTTTCGCGCGGTAAAATATTTATGCCTGCTGATATATTCTGAGGATACTATTTTCCATTTCATAAGTAAAACCGATTTTTAATTCCAATGCATTCTTTTTCTTAGTTCTGTAATTTGGGCTACATGGTGGCGGCTGTGCCATGCATAAGATTTCAGAAGTTCCCAAAGGGTGAATGCTGTTTTTCGTTCCGGATGATAAATAGTTCGCTGCCATTCATTTTCACTCATACGATCCATCAGCTCGTACCAACGCGTATGCAGTGCAAACAAAAGTGTCACTGAAAGATTTACCGGCAATTTCGAATCGGGAAGAAGCGCCCATGCATCCTGGTCATAAGGTTTAATGGTTGGATTGTCTTCAGTTAAAGCCAGCTTAAAACGAATGTAAGCGTTGATGTGGCTGTCTGCTACATGGTGAACCAATTGCTGAATCGTCCAACCGCCGGGCCTGTAAGTCGTTTCAAATTGTGACGCATCCAAATCCTGAATAGCAAATTCCAAAGAGGTGGGAAGCATTTTGATGTCTATCATCAGTGAAGATTTCAATTCTTCATTGAATTTTTCTGAAAACTCATTTTGGTCTGTTTCTTTGCCAATCGGATACCGGAATATTTCATCCTGCTGCATAAAGAATTATTTATTTACAATGTCTAACAATTCTATAGTGAAGATCAAAGTAGAACCGCCAGGTATCGCGCCGCCAGCGCCCCTGTCGCCATAAGCAAGATCAGAAGGAATATATAATTTCCATGTGCTTCCTACCGGCATCATCTCCAATGCTTCTGTCCATCCACGGATAACGCCCGACACAGGAATTGTTAATGGCTCTCCTCTTTTATAAGAATTGTCAAATTCATATCCGTCAATGAGGGTACCAATATAATTTGCTTTCACAGTATCTGTTGCTTTCGGGATTGGGCCCGCGCCCTTGGTTACAATTTCATATTGCATTCCATCGGGCAACGTAACAACGCCGGCGCGCTTTTTATTTTCTTCCAAAAATTTCTGTCCTTTTTCCTTAACGGCCCTTATTTTTTTGGTCATAAACTCCTGTAGCTTTTGTTGTATGTTCATATTGCATTCATCTTCAGAAATGACTAATGGCTTATTGTTTAAAACGTCGTTAAATGCTTTTTTAACGTAATCAGTGTTTAATTTTTCAACGCCCTGCGTTTTATAATATTCTGCTACCTGCACGCCGATTGCATAGCTCAGGCTGTCAACTCCGGTCATCGGTGCAGGCTTATGCGCAGATGAAGCGCTTTGCTTTTGGGCACTTTTATTTTGTGCAAAAAGGGCAGAGCAAGGCAATAATAAAAGAAAAAAAACAGCTTTCATATAATGTGGTTTTTTGGCCGGGTTATTTCTGTAAAACAGTGCGCAAATATAGCTTAATCCTCCCTGAAATCTTTACCTGTAAGGTTAATAAAAACATCCTCCAGGTTGGCTGCTTTAGTTTCTTTCGGCCGTTCAAATCCTGAAGCCACCAGTTCGTCAATTAACTTATCCGGGCTCTCTATCGCTATTATTTTTCCTTCATCCATAATGGCAACCCGGTCGCATAAAACTTCCGCTTCATCCATGTAATGGGTGGTGATGATAATGGTAGTTCCGCCCTTTCTTATTTTTTCTATCAGCTCCCACAGGTTTCTGCGGGCTTGCGGATCAAGGCCTGTCGTGGGTTCGTCCAGGAAAATTATTTTTGGCTGATTAATTAAGGTAGTGGCTATGGAAAAACGTTGCTTTTGCCCGCCACTCATTTCTTTATATTTGTTTTTAGCCTTATCTTTTAAATTGACCATTTCGAGCAGCTTTCCCGGATCGGTTTTGGTATTATACAAACCGCAAAACAAATCAATTAGTTCAAGAAGATTAAGGCCCGGATAAAAGCCTGAAGTTTGTAACTGCACTCCGATTATTTTTTTTATCCGGGCAGCATCTACATCAAGGTCTAAACCGTCAACAATAATTTTTCCTGAAGATTTATCCCTGAGCGTTTCAATAATCTCAAGCGTAGTAGATTTACCGGCCCCGTTTGGCCCAAGCAAGCCAAAAATTTCGCCTTCAAACACATCAAATGATATTCCCTTTACTGCTTCAAATTTTCCATAATTTTTTTTGAGATCTTTTACCGAGATGATTGGTTTCATTTAAAATATTTAACGCAGTTTGATGAATGCAACAAAAGTAGTGCAATTAATTTTTGCGGCGGAGCCATGCGAAGCTTCCGTGGTTTTTGCTTAATATAAAAATGTTGTACTTGCTTCAGTAAAAGCATAATAAATTTTATTTTTTATTTTAGGTGGCTGCAAAAATCTGCATTCGGCTGTAGTAATAATGCTGCTGCAAAAGCGCGAAGAAATACGATAAGCACAGTAATTTCTATGGATCCAAAAAAGGGCGTTTCTGCTCTTGCACAGCCGTATCTATGAAGGTATCTTTGTTCCAGAAGTTGATTGATGTTTATGAACATTAATCAGATCCAAATCCAATGAAAATTGATTTCCTTAATCCCGGAAAAACCAACGAATCCGATATCAGTCAACTTCTAATTTTATTAAGAGCTATATATCTGTGAAAAATAATTATCCCAATGAAAACTAAGCCGGAAGGCTTGCCAAAATTTCTTCCTGCAAAATAACCCCCAGGAATAAATTACTAAAAGGCTTCTTCACTCGTTTTGAAGAAGCCTTTTATTATTTCATTTCCATCGAAAAAAATGCAATAGGCAAAAATTATGTCACCAGATTTTCACCCTGAGGCTGTCAGGAATATACATTGAATCTTTGGCTGTTACATTGTAGGTTTTATAAAATTCGCCTATATCGCTGAAAGGCCCGTTGACTCTGTATTTAGCCGGAGCATGAACGTCGGTCATAATTCGGTTTCTTAATAATTCGGGCCGGATTTCGTAAAGCCAGCTTAAGGCATAACCCATAAAAAATCGTTGCATGGGCGTAAAACCATTAATGATTTCATTTTTCTTGTAGGCTTCAGAATTTTTAAAAGCATCAATTCCGATTTCTAATCCGCCCAGGTCAGCAATATTTTCGCCTTGCGTAGCCCTGCCGTTGACGTGGTAACCTGGCAAGGGTTCATATTTATTGAACTGGTTGATAATTACCTGGGCCCTTTTTGCAAATTCAGCAGAATCTTTTTTTGTCCACCAGTTGTGTAAGTTTCCCTGCGCATCAAAAAGCCTTCCCTGGTCATCAAAGCCATGGGTTATTTCATGGCCAATATAGCTTGCACCTACGTAGCCATACATTGTGGCCTCATCAAGATCTTTATCGGCATACCCCGGAACAATAAAAGCGGCGGCGGGAAAAACTATCTCATTATTTGCGGGATTATAATACGCATTATAAGTCTGTGGATACATGACCCATTCTTCTCTGTCGACGGGTTTGCCCAATTTATTTATTTCAAAATTGTGCCACCAGATATTCGCGTTAATAATATTTTGGAGATAGCTTTCATTACTAATCTGCATTTGCGAAAAATCTTTCCACTTATCAGGATAGCCAATTTTTTTGTGAATGGCTTCCAGTTTTACAATGGCTTTTTGTTTGGTGCTGTCACTCATCCAGTCTAATTTTTCAATCCTTCTTTTATAAGCCTCCCTGATTTCCTCCAGCATTTTTTCATATCGCTTTTTAGCGGTAGAATCGAAATATTTTTTTACATACAACTGGCCAACTAATTCTCCCATGGCGTCTTCTTCAGATTGAACCACGCGTTTCCAGCGAGGCTTTCTTTCCTTCGCTCCGCTGAATAGCTGGTTGAATTTAAATGACTCAACACCATATTTTTCCGGCAAGGCATTGGAAAAAGAGTTAATTAACCGATATGTCAAATAATTTTTAAGATCGCTGAGGGAAGTGGCCTTTAAATTTGCATCCAGTGCTTTAAAAAATTCAGGCTGACCAACAATTACCGAGTCAATATTAGCTACCCCAAGATCTTTTAAAAATTTTTGCCAGTCTATTTCAGACGATAATTTTTTTAAATCCGTGATAGCCATTTTATGATAATTTGCATAGCGGTCGCGCAAATCGGCTAACTTTCTTGAATACTTTGCAAGCTGAGTTTCAAAGCGAAAAATATTACCTGCGGCTTTCGCGGCGCTTGCAGAATCCTGCCCCTGGAAAGCAAGAATAGTAGCTATGTGATGCACATATCCCTTCCTGATGTTTGCCGTGGACGAATCAGTATTAAAATAATAATCGCGCTCGGGCAAGCCGAGGCCGCCCTGGGATAATTTAAGCGCCATCACATTACTTTGCTTATCATCCTGTTCTATGAAGGTATTGAACAAAGCATCTACACCAATCCTATTTAATGCTGCGACGGTATTGATAAAAGAAGAAATATTACTGATTGAATCTACCTTTTTTAAATAAGGATTTAAGTATTCGGTCCGCTGTTTCTCAACTGTTGCAGAATCCATCGCGGTACTCCAGAAGTCGCCAATCTTTTGTGCAGGAGAGCCTTTATCAGCCTTCTGCTTTGCGGCTTCTTCAGAAATGTTGCGGATTCTTTGCTGGTTTTCATTGTTAACTACATAGCCAATTCCCCACGAACTTTCTTCCTTCGGTATCGGATTATCTTTTATCCATTTGCCGTTTGCGTATTGAAAGAAATCATTTCCGGGATTTATTGTCGTATCGATATTCGCTGCAAATGGGAGTTTGGTTTCGGTGCCTTTTGATTTGCATGAAAAAATAACGAGGCTGGCTACGCAGCAATGAAGCAGGTATTTCATTTATGGCTTGATAGTTTAAAATGTGACAAAAGATAATGAGATAGAAAAAGCAATAGAGTTAAAAAAATAAAAATACGATTAAACGGTATCTTTTTGCCGTGCTTCCCTTTGCGATAAAAACAAACCTGTCATCACCAACATTACGCCAACTACCGTGTACATACTAATAACGTCATGGAGAATTATGGCCGCTATGGCGAACCCGAAGCCAGGACAAAGGAACAGCCACAAGCCTGCTTTTACGGCATTCTTTTTTAAAAGCCAAAGCCATAGCTGTATCGCGAAAATGGAAACAAAAATAGCTAGCCATAATGTACCGCCCCAAAATTGAACATCAAAGTGATTTATGGAACCGTGATATTCAAAAATAGTGAATGGCAAAAGCAACAAGCCGCCCAGCATAGTTTGCCAGCCATTAATTGTAACGATGCTAAGGTTATTCCATTTTTTTGCAGAAAAATAAATCGCTCCGGCTGAATAAGAAATCATGCTGAATAATAATAAAAGTAAGCCGCTGGCAGTCATGGAAGCATCTTTCAGCAATGGCCAGGAGGCAAAGAAAACGCCTGCCGTTCCTAACAATAAAGCAACAAATATTTCAGATTTTAATTTTTTCTTTAAAAAAAACAGCGACGAAAAGCTGATGAATAAAGGATTGGTCGCTATGGCCAGGGCGCCTACTCCGGCGGTTACATTTTGCATTGCAATTACATAGCAGCCGAGATAGATCGTGATATTCAACAGGCCATAAATGAGAATCTGTCTCCATTCCTTTTTGGCCGGTAAATTTTGTCTTAAAAATACATGAGCGAAAATCAGCATGATGATTCCCGCTACGGCAAATCTAACCTGTGCTATTACCAGCGGCTGTGAAGCATTCAATGCAATTTTAGTAGCTGTGGATGCTGACGCCCATAAAAACGCAAAAGCAATTCCCGCAATAATCCACTTATATTCCTGCTTGATGGTAAAGTTTTGTTTTTTAAAATAAAATGGTATTGGCTATGAATGCTCCGTTGATTTCTCTTTTTTGGTAAAATAAATTATACCAACGATTCCTGCAATCACAAGCGCTGAAGAAATTAGCTCTGCCTGGGTGGGATGAAATCCAAAAATAGAGTACCGCGTATCGACTCTTATTTTTTCAATAAAGAATCTTTCAATTCCATTCATGATGAGATAAATACAAAATAAAACTCCGGGTACTTTTATGTTTTTTCTTATGCCCCATAAAATGAAAAATAAAATGAAGCACGTGATGATTTCATACAAAGGCGTAGGAAAAACGGGCAATGGCAAAGCCCTGCAATATTTGCCTTCGCAGTCGGGAATAACAATGCCGTCTTCATTTACATTGTGAGGAAAAGTAAAAGCGAAAAACCAGTCTGGCAGCCAATTTGGTCCTTTAAAACTTTCGTGAGGCACCTTATCCAGGGACGGTGCAATCCGGTCTGTTACCATCGTGGTTTTTCCATCCGGATCTGTAACTGTACCCGACAAAAAATAAGTGGAATATTTCTGCAGATTTTGCCTGAATTCACCGGAATCAGCGGGAACTACCTGGCCCGGCGTATCGGAAATGTAAGCGCTGTTAAAAACACCCCAATCACCATCGCCTGCCGTCATACACCCCATGCGGCCAATAGCGTAAGCAATCATTAAAGCGGGCGCTGCGGCATCTATTAAATGGAGCAAACCAATGCCTTTCTTTTTTGCATAAATAAGAATAGCAATGGCGGCGACAATGAGCCCGCCATAAAAGGTAAGGCCGCTCGGCGCAATTAAATTAGCAATCGGGTCAGCGATAAATCTGTCCCAGTTTTCGAGGTTGTCAAATATTTTGGCGCCGATAATTCCGAATACCAAAGCAAATATCACAATATCGCCAACCCTGTCATGGGGCCAGATTCTAATCGTTCTTCTTTCCGGTTTGTCAAGCTTCTGTTTGCTTTTTTCTTTATATTTTAAATAGATAAGAACAGCCGCAACGATCAATCCGCCCACCCAACTTCCTTCAGATGAAAAGATATATTCCTGAAGGTCTATTCCATGCTGACGGCTGGCCATAAAGGCGCCGATTAGTTTATAGCCGAATATAAAACCGACGAGGCCATTAATAAATAATTCAAGAAAGGAGGCAGGCTTGCCGGTGGTGATGGTTTCTTCGCGGGGCAAAAGAAGCCCTTGTTTTTCTTTTCTTTTTAATTCTTTGGTTAAAAACCAGGCTGCTGCTATAAAGGAGAGCGCTACGAAAATGCCGAATGTGTAAAAGATCTTTAAAGCATTAATTTCCCAACCAAACCAGTCCTTTAAAACAAAATATAAATTTGGATACATGTTTGTCTTTTAGCTTTGGAAAAAATCATTCGCGATCTTTCACAAAAGAAATAAAAATAAAACCTTCACAAAACAGAAGGTTTTATTTTTAAAAAGTATTAGCAGTAAGCTTCAAAAGCGGCTGAAAGATTATTTGCAATCATAGAAGCCGTAGCGCCTTCGATATTGTGCCTTTCCAAGAAATGCACCAGTTCTCCATTTTTAAACAAGGCTACAGACGGAGAGGAGGGCGGATAAGGCAAAAGATGTTCCCGGACTTTTTGCACT
>Ga0070659_100002580_pt1 | contig 12876 bp, 14 predicted proteins | sample KBSC23metaG_FD_64666 | JGI IMG/M metagenome (GOLD analysis project Ga0070659, IMG submission 64666) | Corn rhizosphere microbial communities from Kellogg Biological Station, Michigan, USA - KBS C2-3 metaG | ecosystem: Host-associated > Plants > Roots > Rhizosphere > Soil ...
GAGATGGCGTTCGGCGACCACCAGGTGACGAACGTGATGACCGAGGTGGAGGCGCGCACGATCGGCGCCTCGGTGCGCACGCCGATCCTCGACCCGGGCCGCGCGAGCGCGAAGCGGGTGTTCTTCGGCATCCCGCGGATCAAGCACTTCCCGTTCACGGGCAACGCGATCGAGGTCTGGGACATCGGTCCGCTGCGCTCGGTGGGCGGGCAGACGCTCGGCACACCCACGCCGCCGTCGATCAACAAGCCCAACCGGCCGGGAGTGGACCCGCACGGCCCGGACGCCTCCGAGCAGGCGACCGGTCGCCAGCAGGCCTCCGACTTCCTCATGCCGGACGCTCTCAGCAAGATCACGGACGTGTGCGGCGCCAAGCCGTGCTACCTGGCGGGCTGGACCGGCCCGTAACGAGTAACCCGTACATACGTCCAGAGGCGTGTAGCGGCTGAGGACGAGGGGGACAACGGAGTCAGGTGTTGCTTGTGCCTGAACTACCTCTCTCAGAAGACGCCGCGCTCGTTCTCGCCCTCGCCGGCACTGCCATCCGCTTCGCCGATTCCCCTGAGTCGGAGGCGGAGCACTGGCTGCGCATCATGCGCATGCACGGCGAGGTGGGGTCGGCGATGCAGGGGCTCGGCGTTGGCGAGAAGCCGCTCCAGCCCGCCGGGGGCGAGCGGCCGAACGGCAACAGCGGCCGCTTCCGGCGCGGCGGCGGCAACATGGTCGAGCTGGCTCGCACCCGCGCGGCCGAGAACGCCTTCAACCGCGGCGCCGACCTGGTCGGCACGGTGGACGTCCTCCACGCCGTGTCAGGCATCTACGGCAGCTACTTCGATCACGTGCTGTACGAGCGCGGCGCCACGCTCGAGGAGCTGAGCGAGCGGCTCGCCGGCGCGCCCGAGGAACGCTCGGCCGCCAAGCACAGCTAGCACCTAGCTACGATCCGCCGCCGTGTTCTGGTGGCACGTAGTGCGCTGGCTGCATCTTCTGTCGATGGCCTTCTTCGTCGGCGGCCAGCTCATGCTCGCCGCGGTCGTGGTGCCGGTGCTGCGCGGCGGCGAGAACAGCGAGCAGATCCGCCGCGTCGCGCGCCGCTTCGGCGCGGGCAGTCTGGTGGCGATCGTCGTGCTGATCATCACCGGCTCGATGATGGCCTCGCACTTCCATCGCTGGGGGAACGACGACCTACAGATAAAGCTCGGGCTCGTCGCGGTGGTGGGCCTTCTGATCGGCCTCCACACACGCAAGCCCGAGCTTCATGTGCTCGAGGGACTGGTCTTCCTCGTGTCGCTGGCGATCGTCTGGCTCGGGATCGCCATCGCTCACTAGCGGCTCGTTACGAGCGTGAGCCGGAACGAGCGCGCGAGCGCGTAGAGCCGCTGCTGCGACCGCGGCTGCTCGACTTGCTGCGCGAGCTACCGGAGCTGCGCGAGCTGGATGCGCTCGAGCCGTTGCGCGACGACGTGCTGCGGCGCGTACGCGAGCCGGAGCTGCGCGAGCTCGAACCGCTCGTGCGCCTGCGCGACGAGGAGGACGAGCTGCGGCGACGCGTGGTCGACCGCTGCGACGACGGAATCTCCGCCGTGGCCACGGCCTTCGTGAGCGTCGGGATCTGCTTCTCGAGGAAGGACGCCATGCGTTCCTCCTCGCGGCGGATCCGCCTCGCGAGCTGAGCCGTCTCCTTGTCGCCGACCGCGGTGGCGAGCGTCTCGATCGTCGTGTACGTGGCGATCTCCTCGGCCTCGTCCTGGTACTCGGTCTTGGCGTTCTTGAGCATCTTCTCCTGCTCGCTCGTGCCACGGGCCATGTGCAGCGGGCCCTGCGCCAGCGCGGCCGCCTTGTTCGCAGCCGTCTGCACGGCATTGGCGGCACCCGCGATTCCGTCGCCGCCGGCCTCGCCGCCCAGCTTCTTGATGCGGCGCTCGACCTCGCGCGCGTGCGCCTTCGTCTCCTTGAGATGAGCCTGGAGTCGCTTCTTGTACGGCGCCTTCGTCGTCATGGCGATATGCGCCTCGAGCGCCGTCTCGAGCTGCTTCTCCTTGCCGTAAGCCTCGTTTAGGTACTGCACGAGCTTGGTGTCTCGCTCGTTGAGTTCACCCATGTGCGTTGCCTGCCTCCTGGAAAGTCTGGAAAACGGTTGAAACATCCGCGTACCCGACTATTCGGCGACTATGCCTGACCCGGCGCCCAGCTCACGCGCGGCATCGTTTGGGCGCTGGCGTCTGGGGTAGGTCTTGTTAGTACTGATCAAGGTAAGGAGCTGATTGGAATGGGCTTTCTCGACAAGCTGACCGGCCGCGCCAAGAAGGCAGCGGGCGATCTCGCCGACGACGCCTCGCTCCGCCGCGAGGGCCGTCAGGAAGAACGCAAGGGCGAGGCGAAGGACGAGCTGGCGGGCGCGCAGGAGCGCGTGGAGGACAAGGCCGCTGAGGTGAACGACCTCGAGCGCAAGACCTGAACAAGCTCATAGCCCATAGCCCATAGGGCTGTGGATCAAGGCTGGCTATGGGCTCAGAGCTTGATAATCACGATCACAGCCGAGATCACGACACAGATCACGATCACGACCTGCATCGCGATCCAGAACCGCGGCTGCTGATTCAATCGATCAGCGACTGACGCAGGGCGATCGCCACTGCGTGAGTGCGCGTGTCGGCTTGCAGCTTTGCGATCACGCGCTTGGTGTCGGACTTCACGGTCTCGACACTTAGTCCGATTCGGCGCGCGATCTCCTCCGTGTGGTAGCCCTCGGCGAGCAGCTGGAGGATTTCCCTCTCGCGCTCGCTGAGCGGCTGCTCGCGGCTGCCCGCGCCCGTCATCAGCAGAGCGGGCGAGAGCGACGGGTCCACGAACGGCTTGCCCTGCGCCACGGTCCTGATCGCCCGCAGCAGGTCCTCGGGCGGCGAGCCCTTCATCACGTAGCCGCGGGCGCCGGCGGCGATCGCGTCCGAGAGCAGGCGCTTGTCGCCGTAGGCGGAGAACATCACGAAGCTCACGTTGGGAGCCGCTTCGTGGATGCGCTTGACCGCGGAGATGCCGTCGATGCCCGGCAACCGGACGTCGATCAGGACGATCTGGGGGTTGTGCCGCGCAACCGCGTCTAGCGCCTCTTCACCGGTCTCCACCGTCCCGACCAGCTCGAGGTCATCGAGCTGCCCGAACAGAAGATCCAGTCCTTGACGCACGACCGGGTGATCGTCAACTCCCAGGCAGCGAGTCCGTGCGGCCATTGGCCGATGGTACAGCGACTAGGCCATTACGGGCAACAAACCCGGCTGACGGTGCGCCGGAAATGCATATGATGGCCGCGCTGCGGCTCGGCAAAGGGGAAGGAGAGGGATGTTCGGCTCAATCGTGGTAGGTACGGACGGCTCCGATACGGCGAAGGAGGCAGTGCGTCAAGCCACGGAACTGGCCAAGAGCATCGGCGCTCAGCTGAACGTGGTGAGCGCTTATGAACCGGTCCCCGAGGGCCGGCTGCGGAGCGAGCGCAAGGACGCGCCCGATGACCTTCAGTGGTCGATCAACCCGCGCGAGGACGTGGAGGCGACGCTGAGCGACGCGTCCGAGGCGATCAACGAGGCGGGCGTGAAGGTCGAGACGTTCGCCCGCGAGGGCGACCCGGCCGACGCGATTCTCGACGTGGCCGAGGAACAGGGCGCCGACCTGATCGTGGTGGGCAACAAGGGCATGACCGGAGCAAAGCGCTTCCTGCTGGGCAGCGTGCCGAACAAGGTCAGCCACCACGCTCCGTGCAGTGTGCTGATCATCCGGACGACCTAGTCGCCTGGGTATCGAGTATCGGGTATCGAGGAACAGGCCCGAGACCCGATACTCGAGACTCGATACTTCCTACGGAATAGCGAGATTCAGCGCATTGGCAGGCTGCACCTCGCCATACCCGTACCGCGTGTCATAGCCCGGCACGCCCAGGTCGAGGGCGGTGTGCTCCAGGCGCTGCTCGACGGCGTTTGCTGACGGGCGGGAGCCCAGGCGCTTGCTCGCGATGAGCAGCGCTGCCGAGGCGGCCACGTGTGGGCTGGCCATCGAGGTGCCCTCGTACTCCGAGCCGCGCAGGCCGAACTTGCGGATGCTGCCGTCGTGGGAGAACGTCTGCTGGAAGATCGGCGGGAGGTCGACGCCGGGGTGGCAGTTGGCGGCGTCGCCCGGGTTGTCGCTGTTGGGAGCGTCATTGCCGCCGCCCGGCGCCACGAGCTTGAGGCCGCTGCCGCCGTTGGAGTAGTCGGCCTGGCAGCCGTCCTTGGTGATGGCGCCGACCGAGATCACGTGCGAGGTGCGCGCGGGGTAGGCCACCGCGTTGTCGGCCTCGTTGCCGGAGGCGGCGACCATCACCACGTTCTTGTGGTGGGCGTAACGGACGGCGGACACGATCTCGGGGATCTGCGAGGCGGTCACGCTCGTGTCGAACTCGAGGCTCATGTTGATGACCTTCGCGCCGCGCCTTGCCGCGTAGCGGATCGCGCGAGAGATCGCCACGGCGTCGCCCGCGCCCTCGGCGTCGAGCACCCGGACCGGCATGATCTTCACGCCGTAGGCCAAGCCGGTGAGGCCGATGCCGTTGTTGGTGGCCTCGGCGATCGTCATCGCCACGTGGGTGCCGTGGCCGTTCTCGTCGTTGGCGTGGCGGTCGTTGTCCACGAAGTCGTAGGCGCGCACGAAGCGGCCGCCGTGCAGGTCGGGCGCCTTGCGGAAGCGCTTGTAGTTCTCGTAGGCGACACCGGTGTCGAGCACAGCCACGATCACGCCGCTGCCGCCGGGGGCGCCGGCCGCGATCGCCTCATCCCAGGCCGCGGGCGCGTTCATGCTGAACGGGCCGGTCATGTCCCACTGGGTGCCGGCCCAGCCGCCGGGCGTCCTCGCGAAGCCGGGGTCGTTTGGGCTGTAGGAGGCGTGGGCGATGTAGTCCGGCACCGCGTACTGCACGTTCGGGTGCTTCTCGAGGGCGGCGATGGTGTCGGGCACCGAGCGGTCGCCGCGGATCCGCAGCGCCCGGGCGCCGGAGGCAAGCCTGGCGTCGAACGAGGTGTGGGTTCGGCGCTGCACGACCGCGCGCACGACCTTCGGCGCATGGTCGCGGTATTTCACGATCACGCGCCCAGGGACGTAGTCCGCCGCGGACGCATGCGCGGCGAAGATGAGAAGGGCCGCGACGATGGCGGCCAGGGCGAAGGACGGGGGGCGCATCAGGCTAGGGTGGGGCTCCAAGAGAGTATTCGGCAAGAACAACCCGCGACTTCAGAAGTTGTTGTCGTACCGCTGCGGTAGACAGGCATGAGCTCGATTTTCTTCCCGCGTGACGAGTACTTCATGCGTCTCGCTCTGCGCGAGGCAGAACGTGCGCTCGAGCACGACGACGTGCCCGTTGGCTGCGTGGTCGCCCGCGACCAGGAGCTGATCGGGGCGGCGCCGAACGAACGCGAGCTGCGCGGCGATCCCACTGCCCATGCGGAGATCCTCGCTCTCCGGGAGGCGTCCGCGGCGATCGGCAGCTGGCGGCTCACGGACGCCGTGGTCTACGTCACGCTCGAGCCCTGCGCGATGTGCGCGGGCGCCCTGGTGCTCGCCCGGGTGGCCCGCGTGGTGTACGGCGCCGTGGATCCGAAGGCGGGCGCGGCGGGCAGCGTGCTCGACGTCCTGGCGGAGCCGCGGCTCAACCACCGGCCGGAGGTGGCGGGGGGATTGCTGGCCGAGGAGTCGGCTGATCTGTTGCGCGAGTTCTTCGCCAGCCGGCGCTGACCCGCGCCGCGGCGCAGACGCTAGCCTTTCGGAGGCTCTGGAGGGGTGCCGGAGTGGTTGAACGGGGCGGTCTCGAAAACCGTTAGCGGCGGTTTCGTCGCTCGAGGGTTCGAATCCCTCCCCCTCCGCTGTCTTGCCTACGATGGAAGCGTGACCGGTCAGAGAGTTCCAGGCGGGGTGGTGCACAAACTGCCCGCGGATCTGCGCGAGGCGCTGGTGGCCAACGCCACGGCCCTCGAGGCGTGGAAGGACATCACGCCGTTGGCCCGCAACGAGTTCATCTGCTGGGTTGAGGACGCCAAGAAGGAGGCCACGCGAGAGCGCCGCATCCGGCGGACGCAGGAGGAGCTGGAGGACGGCATGCGCCGGCCCTGCTGCTGGCCGGGCTGCAGCCACCGCGAGCGGAACGGCAGGTAGCGCCCGGAGGTTTACGCTTGCGGTGCGATGGACCGCATCACGCGCCGGGACTTCGCTTCTCGAGTCGCGCTTGGCGGGGCGGCCTTGCTGCTGCCCGGGTGCGGCAGCCGGCTCGGCGCGCTAGAGCGAACGGCGGCGGGTCTCGCGGCCGCCAATCCGCTGCGGGCGCTCGCGCATGAGCTGAAGGGGCCGGTGCTCCTCCCGGGCAGCGCCGGCTACCGCCACGCGCGGCTCGTCTACAACGAGCGCTACGACGGGCGCCATCCGAACGCCGTGGTGCAGCCGGTGGGAACTGCCGACGTGCAGAAGCTCGTGCGCTGGGCGGTTCGCAACGACGTGCGGCTGGCAGTTCGCTCGGGCGGCCATTCGTATGCGGGCTACTCGACGATCGAGAACGGCGTGATGGTGGATCTGCGGCGGCTGCGCGGTGTGCACCTGAGCGGCGGGCGGGCCACGATCGGCCCGGGCGCGCAGCTGATCGACGTCTACTCGTCGCTGTCAAAGCACGGGGCGACCATTCCCGGCGGCTCGTGTCCCTCGGTGTGCATCGGCGGACACGCGTTAGGCGGCGGGATGGGGCTCGCCGGGCGCAAGCTCGGACTTGCCTGCGACCGGGTGCGTGCCGCGCGGATCGTGACCGCCGACGGCCGCGCGCTGCGCTGCGACGCGAAGCACCATCCGGACCTCTTCTGGGCGCTGCGCGGGGCGGGTGCGTCGTTCGGAATCGTCACGCAGCTCGAGCTCGCGGTCCAGCACGCCACTCAGGCGAGCTGGTTCTTCTGCACGTTTCCGTGGCCTGCGGCGGCCGAGGTGCTGAGGGTCTGGCAGCACGTGGCCCCGCACGCGCCCGCGGATCTGACGTCGATCCTCTCCTTCGCGACCGGCACAGGGCATCCGGTAGTCACGGCGATGGGCCAGTTCTTCGGCACCGAGTCGCGGCTGCGGCAGGTGATCGCGCCGCTTACGGCCATTCCGGGCGCGTCGCTCGTCACGGGCACGAGCGGCTACCTGGAGCTGCAGCGCCGCTGGGCGGGCTGCCTGCACGGCAGCCTGGCGGCTTGCCACACGGTGGGCACGCGTCCGGGCGGCACGATGCCGCGGGCGCGCTTCGCCGCCAAGTCCGACTACGTGGCCAGGCCGCTGAACGCGGCGGGTCGCGAAGCGCTGGTGCACGCGATCGAGCGGCGGCAGGGAGCGTCGGGCGCGCTGCTGTTCGACGCCTACGGTGGGGCGATCAACAAGGTGGGCACGCACGCCACGGCGTTCGCGCATCGCGACCAGCTCTTCTGCGTGCAGCAGCTCGCGTACTACGGCGCGGGCGAGCAGCGCGCGGCGCTGCGCTGGCTGCGCTCGGTGCATGCGGCGCTCCGCCACCACGCCTCAGGTGAGGCGTACCAGAACTACACGGACCCGGACCTATCGAGCTGGCGCCACGCGTACTACGCCTCCAACTACGCCCGGCTCAGCCACGTGAAGAAGCGCTACGACCCGGACAACCACTTCCGCTTCGCGCAGTCGATCCGGCCGGCCTAGCTGCCCAAACTCACACACGGGCACCACCCCGGATGTGGGAGGGTCGTCGGATGGCCCTCGGCGTGACCGGTCTGCTCGAGCGCTCCGCGGAACTGAATGCGCTGCGCGACGGCGTGGAGATCGCGCGAACCGGTCCCGGCGGCAGGCTGATCCTGCTGGCGGGCGAGGCGGGCATCGGCAAGACGGCGCTGCTGCGCGAGTTCCGCGAGGGAGCCGAGCGCGAGCGCGTGATCTGGGGCGCGTGCGATGCCCTGCACACCCCGCGCCCGCTGGGGCCGCTGCTGGACATCGCCGCCGCCGAGGGCGGTCGCCTGGCGGCCGCCGCTGACGACGGCGCTTCGGCGAGCGTGGTGGTCGCCGCGCTGGCCGACGATCTGCGGGCGCACGCGCCCACGATCCTCGTGCTGGAGGACCTGCACTGGGCCGATGAGGCCACCCTCGATGCCGTGCGCCTTCTGGCGCGCCGGCTCGAGGACCTGCCCGCGCTCGTGGTCGTGACCTACCGCGATGACGCGATCGACCGAACGCACCCCGCGCGGGTGCTCGTGGGCGAGCTGTCGGGGCGGGCGGCGGTCGAGCGCATCGCCGTGCAGCCGCTGTCGCTCGATGCCGTGGCGGAGCTGGCCGAGGGGCAGGACGTGGACGTCGAGCTGCTTCACCAGCGCACCGGTGGCAACCCCTTCTTCGTGACCGAGGCGCTCGCGTCCGGTGGAACCGGCGTGCCGGAGACCGTGCGCGACGCCGTGCTGGCCCGCGCCGCGCGACTGGAGGAGCCGGCCCGCAAGCTGCTCGACGCTGTGGCGGTGGTGCCGCCGGCGGCCGAGCTGTGGCTGCTCGAGGCACTTGCGCCCAACGAGCTCGGCGCGCTCGAGAGCTGCCTGGCGTCGGGCATGCTTCGCGTGGACCAGCAGGCGGTGGCATTCCGCCACGAGATCGCGCGCGCGGCGATCGAGGGCGCGCTGCCGCTCGACCACGCGGTGGCGCTCCATCGCATCGCGCTCGTCACGCTCGCCGCCGCGCCGGGACGGCGCCCCGACCACGCGCGCCTCGCGCACCACGCCGAGATGGCGGGCGACGCCGACGCGGTGCTCGAGCACGCGCCGGCCGCCGCCGAGTGGGCAGCCCGCGTGGGGGCGCACCGCGAGGCCGCCGCGCAGTTCAGGCGAGCGCTGCGCTTCGCCGGCGGGCTGGCGCCCGCGCGCCGTGCCGGGCTGCTCGACCGCCACTCGTACGAGTGCTACCTGACCGACCGCCTGCCCGAGGCGCTGGATTCGCGCCGCTGCGCGCTCGATGAGTACCGGGTTGCGGGCGACAAGCTGCGCGAGGGCGACTCGCGGCGCTGGCTCTCGCGCCTGTCGTGGTTCACCGGGGACGGCGCGGCCGCCGAGTCCGAGGCGGCGGCGGCCATCGAGCTGCTCGAGGAGCTGCCGCCGGGCCGGGAGCTGGCGATGGCCTACAGCAACATGGCGCAGCTGCGGATGCTGGCCGCCGATGGCGCGGGCACCTCCGAGTGGGGCAGGCGGGCCATCGAGCTGGCCGAGGCGCTGGACGAGACCGAGACGCTGGTGCACGCGCTCAACAACGTCGGCACCTCAGAGCTCGTTGAGGGCTTGGACGGTGGAGCCGCCAAGCTCGAGCGCAGCCTGGAGCTGGCGCTCGCCGGAGGTCTCGAGGAGCATGTGGCGCGCGCGTACACCAACCTCGCCAGCACGGGGATCCAGCTGCGCGACTACTCGCTGGCGGATCCGAGCCTGAGGGCGGGCATCTCCTACTGCCGCGAGCGCGATCTCGACGCGTGGGTGCACTACATGGTCGGCTGGCAGGCGCGCTCGGCGCTCGAGCAGGGCCGCTGGGACGAGGCGCTCGAGGCGGCCGTGGCCGTACTCAAGACCTCGGCCGCCGCGCCGCCCACCCGGATCACCGCGCTGGTGGTGGCCGGGCAGCTGCGCGCCCGCCGTGGCGACCCCGAGGTCTGGGAGCTCCTCGACGAGGCGCTCGAGCTGGCGCGACACACCGGCGAGGTGCAGCGGCTCTCACCCGTCGCGGCCGCGCGCGCCGAGGCGTGCTGGCTGGCCGGCGAGGACGATCAGATCGTCCGGGAGACCGAAGAGGCTCTGGCTCTCGCGGCGGACGTAGCCCACGGCTGGATGTCCGGCGAGCTGTACGTGTGGCGCCACCGGGCAGGCGCGCGCGACGAGCTGGACCACGAGCTGGAGGAGCCGTTCAGGCTCGAGCTGCGTGGCAACTGCGAGGGCGCCGCCGCGGCCTGGCGCGAGATCGGCTGCCCCTACGAGTCCGCACTGGCCCTGACCGGCGCACAGAACGAGAAGGCGCTCCGCCGCAGCCTGGCCGAGCTTCAGCAGCTTGGAGCCCGCACGGCCGCCCAGCGAGTAACGCGCGTGCTGCGCGAGCGCGGGGTGCGTGACGTCCGCCAGGGCCCGCGCCGTTCCACCCGCGAGAACCCGGCAGGCCTGACCGCGCGGCAGCTCGACGTGCTCGAGCTCGTGGCCGAGGGTCTGCGCAACTCCGAGATCGCCGCCCAGCTCTTCCTCTCCGAGAAGACCGTGGACCACCACGTGTCGGCGATCTTGCAGAAGCTTGACGCGCGTACGCGCGGCGAGGCGGTGTCCAAGGCCGTGGGCCTTGGGATCACCGCAAGATAGGTGGTACTACCGATGTCCCGGTGCTGCCGCCGTCTTAGGTTGGTCCCGCATCCCCCAATCCATTCAGGAGGACCGAATGAACACCTACGTGATCCTGCGTCGCAGCGGCTGGCGCTCCGGAGCTGAGCTCGAGGAGGCCGCCGGCCGCTCGAAGCAGGTCGCTGACGAGCAGATGCCGGACGACATCCGCTGGATCCGCAGCTACGTGCTCGAAGAGGGCGCCGGCTCTGTGGGCACCGTCTGCATCTACCAGGCCTCCAGCCCCGAGGCGATCCGCCAGCACGCCTCCCTCGCCGACCTCCCCGTCGACGAGATCATCGCCGTCGCGGACACCGTGATCATCCGCCCCGATCCGGAGCCCGCCGCCGCGCAGTAGCCCCCGGAGCTAGAGAGCCGACCGCGTCCCGCCCGCGGCCGGCCTCTGTCCGTTCTCTAGGCGCCGACCTTGTTGCCCGGATCAGGCACGATCCGGATGTAGGGACGCGGCGACTCCCACCCGTCCGGGTAGGTCTCGCGCGCCTGATCGTCGGAGACTGAGCCCGAGATGATCACGTCCTCGCCCGGCTGCCAGTTCACCGGCGTCGAGACCGAGTGGCTCACTCCGAGCTGCAGCGAGTCGATCACCCGCAGCACCTCGTCGAAGTTGCGGCCGGTCGACATCGGATAGACGAGGATCAGCTTGATCTTCTTGTCCGGGCCGATCACGAACACGTTGCGCACCGTCGCGTTCTGTGCTGGGGTCCGCTCTGTCGGCTCGCCTTCGACGTCCGCCGGCAGCATGCCGTAGAGCTTCGCCACGTTGAAGTCCGCGTCGCCGATGATCGGGTAGTTGACCGCGGTGCCCTGGGTCTCCTCGATGTCGGTGGACCACTTGGCGGTGTTCTCGACCGGGTCGACGGAGATCCCGATGATCTTCACTCCCCGCCGGTCGAACTCCGGCTTGATCTGCGCCATGTAGCCGAGCTCGGTCGTGCACACGGGCGTGAAAGCGCGCGGATGCGAGAAGAGGACCGCCCAAGAGTCGCCGATCCAGTCGTGGAACTGGATCGTCCCTTCGGTGGTCTCAGCCTCGAAGTCTGGTGCGGTATCGCCGAGTTGAAGTGCCAACGGGGTCTCCTTTCCTTCGTGGGGGCGCGAGCCTACGCGATTCCGAGGGGGGCGAACTTCGCCACGTTCCCGACTTATGGGCGTTATGCACCCAAAAGTCCGAAACGTGGACCCCCTGATCGCCCGGTTGGCGACCAAGGCCAAGGGCGTTGTTACAGCCGCGGAGCTCCTAAATGCTCGAGTCACGCGTGACCAGATCAAGACCAGGATCAAGCGGGGGACGCTGATCCGCGAGTACCCAGGCGTCTACCGGGTGGGCCACAGGGCCCCCAACGTCGAATCCTCCTACCTGGCTGCCGTAAAGGCGTGCGGTGTGGGAGCGCTGCTCAGCGGGCTCAGCGCGGCTTTCTTGCTCGGCCTAATAAAGGGAAAGGCACCGAAGCCGGAGGTGACGGCTCCGAAGGAGCGCCGGTTCGCGTCGCGTACGTCGCCCCAGGTGTGCGGAGATCGCATCGTGTGGCGCGGCATTCCGGTCACCAGCGTGGCGCGCACGTTGATCGACATCGCGCCGAGGCTCAGCATGGAGGACCTCGCGCGCGCCTGTCACGAGGCCGGCGTGAAGCATGGCACCACGCCGCGCCAGGTCGAACGCCTGCTGCGGCCCAACACCCCCGGCCGCGCGAAGCTCCGGGCGGTGCTGCGCGGAGACGTGAAGGTCCTCCTCAGCAAGCTCGAGAAGAAGTTCATCGAGCGCCTCAAAGAAGCCTCCCTGCCGCTGCCGGAGACGAACCGTCCTGCGGGCGGCCGCAGGGTGGACTGCCGCTGGCCTGAGCACAACCTCACGGTCGAGCTCGACAGCTACGCGTACCACCACTCCCGACACGCCTGGGAGCAGGACCGCGAGCGAGAACGTGAAGCCCATGCGCGAGGCGACCAGCTCCGCCGCTACACCTGGGGCGACGTGTTCGACCGTCCCGTGAGAATGATCACGGAGCTGAGCCAGCTGCTCACGCTTCGCTAGCTTGCGGGGGCATGGCCCCCGCGATCGAGACAGTTGGGCTCTGCAAACGCTACGGCGACCTTCAGGCACTGGACGGCGCCGATCTGAAAGCCGAGAAGGGCACCGTGCTCGGTCTCCTCGGACCGAACGGCGCCGGCAAGACGACCGCGGTTCGCATCCTCACGACGCTGCTCAAGCCGGACGGCGGCAGCGCCCGGGTGGACGGCCTCGACGTGGTCAAGGACGCGGCGCTGCTGCGCGAGCGGATCGGACTCGCCGGCCAGTACGCGGCCGTCGACGAGAGCCTGACCGGCCGCGAGAACCTCGAGCTGTTCGGCCGCCTGTACGGCATGAAGAAGAGCGAGGCGCGCAAGCGCTCCGACGATCTGCTCGAGCGCTTCGACCTGGGCGACGCGGGGCAGCGCCTGGTGGGTACCTACTCCGGCGGAATGCGCCGCC
>Ga0070659_100002584_pt1 | contig 12872 bp, 12 predicted proteins | sample KBSC23metaG_FD_64666 | JGI IMG/M metagenome (GOLD analysis project Ga0070659, IMG submission 64666) | Corn rhizosphere microbial communities from Kellogg Biological Station, Michigan, USA - KBS C2-3 metaG | ecosystem: Host-associated > Plants > Roots > Rhizosphere > Soil ...
GCAGGAAGCTGAAATGGGTCGTCACCTGAAGCTCGTGATAGGTCGCCATCGCTCCTGTTTCCCGCACCGAGTCGCGCGTGAACAGAAGTGGAACAACAAGAGGCGAAATGTAAACCCCTCTCCCTGGATGCCGGCGGCAGAGCGAGGGAACGGCACTGTCACAGACCCGAACCGTCATGCTGAACTTGTTTCAGCATCCAGTCCTCCACCGGCAAAGCGGGCGACCAACTGGACCCTGAACCAAGTTCAGGGTGACGGCCGAGGCGGCGAATGGCGTCGTGCGAGAGCGGCTAACCGCCCGAACCTACGCCTTCTCGAGCGTGCACTGCAGCGGGTGCTGGTTCTCGCGGGCATAGTCGATGACCTGCGACACCTTGGTCTCGGCGACTTCGTAGGTGAACACGCCGCAGACGCCGACGCCGCGCTGGTGGACGGCGAGCATCACCCGGGTCGCGTCCTCGATGCTCATCTTGAAGAAGCGCTGGAGGACTTCGACGACGAATTCCATCGGCGTGTAATCGTCGTTCAGCATCAAGACCTTGTAGGGGGAGGGGGTCTTGGTGCGGGTGCGCGTGCGGGTGGCGACGCCGAGGCCCGTGCCCTCGTCGTCCCCGCGCCGGTCGCCGGCGGCAAAGATCAAAAACTCGTCCCGTCCCATAGGTGTGCGCACAATATGGCAAGCCGCCGATTTCGGGCAAGGGGAAGCAGGCGCTTTCCCGCGGATAAAGCGGTGCATTTCGGCGCGCCGCCGCCGACTCGGTTCCGCCGCAGCGCCATTCACCGTTTCGCGAAAGCGGCAAGACGGGCAAGACACGGACCTTGGCACCTTGATAAACAACGAAACAATAAGTTTGTCCGGCAAAGATAAAGGGCGCATGTTACCAAGCTCGAAAACAGGAGTGGGGCGTCATGACAAGCACCCTTGCAATGCGCATAGCCGTTAGCGCAGCTCTCGTCATGACCGCCTCCGCCGTACGGGCGACCGAGACGATCACCTACACCTATGACGCCAAAGGCCGGCTGATAAAGGTCGAGCGGACCGGCACGGTCAATAACGGCGTCACCACCCAATATACGCACGATCATGCCGACAACCGCTCGAACGTGACGGTCACCGGCTCTCCCAACAATTCGCCGCCGCCGTAATCCGGAGCCGTCCCCGGTTCGGCTCAGGACGGCACCGCGACACTGAGCCCGCTGGGCCGCGGGATCCTCCGTTTCGGAGCACCGTGGATGACCAGAACCAGCCTCCGCACAGGCGCCTTCGCCTGCGCCCTCCTCGCCGGCACCGCCCTTTGCACCCCCGCCTCTGCGCAGAGCGGCCAGAGCGCCGAGCCGGCCCATCGCGCCATCGACGGCAACGGCGTCAATCTCATCGACGGCTCCTTTCCCTTCGTGTTCAACGAGGGCACGATCGGCTCAGGAGAGGGCGCGCTGTCGATCGAACGGCACGGTTCGGGCGCCTACAATGCCAGCAATTGGCAGAACGTCTACGCCTACCAGACCATCTCAGGATCGGTGACCACCGTTCTGGTCGTGCTCGGCGATGCCAGCGAGAGCTTCACAAGCACCAGCGGCGGCACCTTCGTCTCGGCGCTGGGCGACGGCGCGAAGCTGACCGGCGGCAACCACAGCGATTTCACCTACACCGGACGCGACGGCACGGTGGTGATCTTCGGCGCCCCGGCAGACGATCAGTACGGAGCCTCGAACCTGTGCAGCCACGCCGGCGCCAACCAGAATGGCTGCACCGCCCTCGCCGGGTCGGTGACCAAGCCGAACGGCGCGACGACCGGCTTCACCTGGGACGTGCCCTCGCTCTGCTCGACGACATTCAACCCGGACGGCAGCCTCGACTGTACCTACGCATGGCGACTCTCCGGCGTCAGCAACAGCGCCGGCTATGCGGCGGCGTTCAGCTTCGTCTCGAACACCATCGCGCTCCATTCGCTTCCGTCGGGCAGCTGGTTCAAGCGCAGCGGCGTCACGCTCACCAATTCCAACGTCAGCGGCGCGTCGAGCTCTATCGCCTACAGCTACGTCTCGTCGACCGTGACCGACGTCACCGACGCCGGCGGCCGCACCTGGCGGCTGACCAACGACACGTCGAACCGCATCACCGGCGTGCGCGCGCCGGGATCCTCGTCGGACGACGTGACGGTGGCCTACGGCACCGGCGGCATCGTCACCTCCGTGACCCGGGGCGGCGTGACGACGACCTATTCGCGCAGCGTTTCCGGCAGCACCGCCACCACGACGGTGACCGACGCCTTGAGCCACGTCACCACGGTGGTCGCCAACACCGGCATCGCCGCGATCACGTCGGTAACCGATCCGCTCAGCCACACGACCAGCTACACCTACGATGCGAGCGGCCGCCTCACCCGTACCACCTATCCGGAGGGCAATTACGTCAACCTCACCTACGATTCCCGGGGGAACGTCACCGAGACCCGCGGCGTTGCCAAGTCCGGCTCGAGCCTCTCCGACGTCGTCGCAACGGCGAGCTACGATTCCAGCTGCACCAATGTCGTCAAGTGCAACAGCCCCAACAGCGTCACCGACGCGCGCGGCAACACTACCGATTTCACCTACGACAGCACCCATGGCGGCGTGCTCAGCGTCACCGCGCCGGCGCCGACCAGCGGCGCGGTGCGCCCGCAGACGCGCTATACCTACACGCTGACCGGCGGCGCCTACCGCGTCACCGCCACTTCCGCCTGTCAGACTGCCAGCTCCTGCGCCGGCGGCGCCGACGAGGCGAAGACGACGATCGCCTACGACAGCAATGGCAATGTCACCTCAACGAGGAGCGGCGACGGCACCGGCACTCTCGCTGCGACCGCGGCGATGACCTATGACGGCTACGGCAATCTGCTGACCATTGACGGCCCTCTCTCCGGCAGCAGCGACACCGTCCGCTATCGTTACAACGCGGCGCGGCAGACCGTCGGCGCTACCGGTCCAGATCCGGACGGCGCGGGCGCACTCAAGAACCGGGCAGTCCGAACCACCTACGATGGCGCGGGCCGCGTGACGAAGGTCGAGCAGGGGACGGTGAACAGCCAGTCCGACAGCGATTGGGCGGCTTTCGCGAGCCTGCAGGAGGTCGACACCGGATATGACACCTATCACCGGCCGGTGACGCGGAGCCTCGCCTCGGGAAGCACCACCTACGCCCTCACTCAAACCAGCTACGACGCGGTCGGCCGTGTCCAATGCGTGGCGCAACGGATGAACCCGACCTACTTCGGGGCGCCTCCTTCGGACGCCTGCACGCTCGGCACCGCCTCCACGAGCTACGGTAACGACCGCATCACGAAGTCCAACTGGGATAATGCTGGCCGGCCGACGCTGGTCCAGACCGCCTATGGCGTCACCGGCACGCAGGCGGATGAGGTGACGACCAACTATACTAACAACGGCAAGGTCGCTTCGGTGACCGACGCGGAAGGAAACAAGACGAGCTACGTCTACGACGGGTTCGACCGGCTGACCCAGACGCAATATCCGATCGGCACGAAGGGCGCGGGCACCAGCAACAGCTCGGACTACGAGCAACTCGGGTACGACGCTGGGGGCAAAGTCACCTCGCGCCGGCTGCGCGACGGGAACAGCATCGCGTTCACGTTCGACGCGCTTGGGCGAATGACGTACAAGGACATGCCGGGAACGGAGCCCGACGTCGCCTATGCCTACGACTTGCTCGGACGCATGACCTCGGCGGCGACAGCCTCGCAGACCCTGTCGTTCACCTACGACGCGCTCGGGCGGAACCTGACGCAGGTGGGGCCGCAGGGCACGCTGACGTCCACGTATGACGTCGCCGGCCACCGCACCCGCATCACGCATCCGGACGGCTTTTACGTCGATCAGGATTATCTGGTCACGGGCGAACTGAAGACAATCCGCGAGAATGGCGCGACCTCAGGCGCCGGCGTGCTCGCCACCTATGCCTATGACGATCTCGGCCGCCGCAGCTCGATCACCCGCGGCGACGGCAGCACCACGGGCTATGCAGACGTTTAATGTCATCGACAAGAACGGCAAGGACTACCCGATTCGTACGCTATTCGGTCATGCGATGACAATTTCTCGCGGCGTTTTTCATTCTACCACAGTTGACATGGATCCGATTCTGGCGATCCCATTTTTGTGGTAAACCCTTAATGAAGTCCCCCCGTCGCCCATTTTGGAGTGGAAAGAATATGACGAGATATCGACATCACCTGTCTGTTCTCGGTGTCGCGCTCTTGGCTACGCTGACAACTCTTCCTACTCTGGCCGCCCCACCGGAACCGGATAAGGTATCATATTTGATGAACAGGCTTGCCTCTGAAAGCCTGTCGGCGGTAATCTATCATCGAGCCGCGCGATGCGACATGATACTGCAATCCTGGATGATTAAAGGCTCGCCGACACATGTGCCAGCGGCGACGTGGATTCGCCGACTATTTCCCAAAGACCTCCAAGTCGAGATGTTGCATTCTTATCCAAAGGTGGTCTCGATAAGGCTGGAGCATGTTGGCGTAAGGGTTTTTTCGCGGAAGATTGCCACGCTCAAGCTAAATCGCCTACAACAATATGAGCCGTCGGTGGCTTTGGGAGCGCTCGAAAGCACGGCCGAGTTCAGGTCGGCGGAAAAGGAGAATGGATTATCGCCCGTATTCCCAGACCCATTTTCCTACCTCGGCGAGCCGAACGAGAGCGATCCGCACCTCCCGCCCGAATTACGTAATGTTACCTTGAATCAAGTGGCCGATCTAATCGCAAAGACTTTTGGGGGAGTAGTCGTGTACCAGGAATGCCCCTCCACGGGCGAGTTTCGCCTCTACTATACCGGGCCCGGGGGGCGCCTACGGCCTTCATAGAGAATACGCCGGATTTCGCGCCGGTGACAGCTCCACAGCTCACCAAAGGGAAGGGCGGCCCTCCTTTCGGAGAGCCGCCCTTCTTGCGTCTTCACTCGGGCTCGAAGCAGCGCTTCAAGCCGAACCCCTTACAGGGCGACGGCGGTCTTCACCTTCTCGGCGGCGACCGTGTAGCGGCTGGTCAGCGGCTGGGCGACGTCGCCGGCCAGCTTGATCATCGCTTCCGACATCTTCGCGCTCTCGGCGACGAAGCTGTCGAACTGGCCGCGGGCGAACTCGCCCTGGAGGCGGAAGAAGTCGGCGGGCGACTTGACTTCGACGAAGCTGCGCAGGGCCGCCGAGGCGTCCTCGAAGCTCTTGCGCGACAGCTCCGCGACTTCCTGGCCGATCGACTCGACGCCGCGGGCGGCGACCTTGGTGGAGGCGACGAACGCCTCGACATTGCCCTTCTGCAGCTCGGTCAGCTCCTCGGCGAAGCGGGCGTTGCGCTCGAAGGCGGTCTTGGCGCGGGCGTTGGCATCGCCGAACACGGCCTGGACGCGGTCGGCGATCTTGTTGGCTTCATTCTTCATGGTCTGGGTTCCCTTGGTCTGAAACGTGGTGGTGGTGTTGATGGTGCGCGCCGCGGTGCGGGCGGCCTTGCGCGCCGGCTTAGCGGTCTTGACCGGGGCCGGAGCGGCCTTGGCGGCGGCGCGGCGGGCCGGCTTGGCAGCGCGAGCCGGCTTCGCAGCGCGCGGCGCCTTAGCGGTGCGGGCCTTGCGAGCCGGAGCAGCCTTGACCGTCTCGGTCTTGGCGGCCGGAGCAGCCTTCGCGGCGTCCGTCTTGGCGGCGGCCGGAGCAGCCTCGGCAGCCTTCGGCGCGGCGTGAGCCGTAGCCGGCTTCGGGGCGTCGGCCTTGACGGCTTCGGTCTGGTTGTTCTGGTCGGCCATGATGTTCCTCATTCCTTGTGCTGCAGTGCAACATAAGCGAGTGCGCGCGCGGTTTCAAGGAAAAATGTTGCGGTGCAGCAGAAGGGTCCTCCGCGTCACGAAGGGCCCGCGGTCGCCGAGGCTTGCAACGCCCCGCGTTCCGCCTAAAAGCCCAACCCATGTCCCGGAACCCCGAGCGCCCGCTCTCGCCGCACCTCACCATCTGGAAATGGGGGCCGCACATGGCCGTGTCGATCCTTCACCGCGTCACCGGCGGCGGCCTCGCCACCGTTGGGGCGCTCGCCTTGGTCTGGTGGCTGCTCGCCGCGTCCGGCTCGGCCGAGGCCTATGCGAGCTTCACCAAGTGGGCGACGAGCTGGCTCGGCATCGTCGTCGGCGTCGGGCTCAGCTGGGCCTTCTTCCAGCACACGCTTTCGGGCCTTCGCCACCTCGTCCTCGATATGGGCGCCGGCTTCGAGCTTCGCGCCAACAAGATGTGGTCGAACGCCGTCCTCGCCGGCGCGATCGTGCTGACGGCCCTGTTCTGGGCTTTGCTGTGGTGGATGGTGAAATGACCGAGATGGAAACCCCGATCGCCCGCGTCCGCGGCCTTGGCTCGGCCCGCGAGGGCGGCGCCCATTGGTGGCAGGAGCGGCAGAGCGCGGTCGCCGCCTTCCTCTTGTACCTCTGGCTGATCGTCAGCCTCGTCCGCCTCGCGCCGCTGGACCAGCGCACGATGGTCGAGTGGCTGCGCGATCCCGCCGCGGCCGTCCCCATGCTGCTCCTCCTCTGGGTGACGTTCCGTCACCTGCGCGACGGCCTCCAGGTGGTGATCGAGGATTATGTCCATGAAGAGGGCAACAAGTTCTTCACCCTCCTCCTTCTGAACTTCTTCGCCGTCGGCGCCGGCGCGCTCGCCGCCTTCGCGGTGTTGAAGATCGCGCTGGGGAATCCGGGGGCTTAGCCGCCGGGAACCGCCGCCGGCCGCGCCGGAGCGGGAACGCCGGCTGCGCCGCGCGGTTCATGGGCAATAGCAACAGCATGGCCGTCCGGGAGGCCCGATGTCCGACGGCTTGAAGATCCTCGTCCAGCACCTGCTGCCGAAGCGGAGCCTGACCGGCCTCGCCGGGCGCGTCGCCCGCGCCCGCGGCGGCGCGATGACGACGCGGCTGATCCGCTGGTTCGTGCGCAAATACGGCGTCGACATGCGCGAGGCCCAAGACCCGGACGTGGCCGGCTATGCGAGCTTCAACGATTTCTTCTCACGGCCGCTGCGGGCCGGGGCGCGCCCGCTGGCCGACGCCGATTTCGTCTCGCCGGTGGACGGCGCGATCAGCCAGTTCGGCGCCATCGACGACCATCACATGCTGCAGGCGAAGGGCCATCTTTTCACCACCACCGCCCTTCTCGGCGGCGACGCGGAACTGGCCGGCCGGTTCCGCCACGGCAGCTTCGCCAACCTCTATCTGTCGCCGCGCGACTATCACCGCCTGCACATGCCGTGCGACGGCCGGCTGGTCCGCATGGTCTACGTGCCCGGCACCCTGTTCTCGGTGAACCCGGTCACCGCGCGCGGCGTTGCGAACCTGTTCGCCCGCAACGAGCGCGTCGTGTGCGTGTTCGACTCCCCCGCGCACGGCACCTTCGTCATGGTGCTGGTCGGCGCCACCATCGTCGGCAGCATGGCCACCGTCTGGCACGGCATCGTCAATGGCAAGCGGCCGGGCCGGATGGCGGAATGGCGCTATGACGACCAGGCCATCCACCTCAGGAAGGGCGAGGAAATGGGCCGCTTCCTCCTCGGCTCGACGATCGTCATGCTGTTCGAAAAGGGCGCGATAACGTTCAACCCCGCCTGGGCCCCCGAACGCCCGGTCCGCCTCGGCGAAGCGATGGGCACCCGCCCGGGCTGAGCAGGCGCATCCAGCGTGAAACGCTACCCTTGCTTCGAACGCTCACCGATGCCGGATTACACGTCGTCGGCGGTTCGTTCCTGCGACCGGCGGCTTTTCACCAGCCGCGTAACCCTGAGGACCGCCTCCGCCAGCACCGCCGCGACCGACAGCGGCAGGCCCAGAAACGGGATGATGAGCAGCGGGTTGTCCGGCCCGCTTTCCGGGAACAGGAACAGCGCGGCGACGAAGAAGATCAAGCCGCCCCCAAAAGCGAGGATGCGGGCGAGCGGCTTGGCGGCCAGCAGCAGCAGCGCCGGGACGAGCGTCAGCGGCCAGAAGTGCAGCACCACGACGCCTGCGAGTGCGATCAGGCCCATCGGCCCAGCCTAGGGCGCCTGCAGCCGCTGCGCCACCCTTGCATCCCCCGAGCCTGCCCCTAAGCTGCCCGACCGGGGGGGAGGCGGCATGGACGCAAAGCGCTGGATCATCGCCGCCGCCGCTGTCGCCGCCCTCGCGGCGGCAGCGCTCGCCGCCTGGCTCCTCCTCGCCCACCGCGGCACCGACGGCGTCGAGAACGGCGTCTTCGCCAACGATTGCTGCGGCACGGTCCGTCTCGAGAGCGGCACGCTCGCGCTCAACGACAGCCAGAAAGTCCATTACACGATCCAGCGCGACGCCGCCGGCGCCTACCTCCTCCCGGCTTATTATGTCGGCGCCGTCGAGGACCAGGGCTTCGAAATCGACGGCACCCGCCCGGCGCTGAAGCTCCGCCTCGACCGGATGCCGCATCCGAACCGGCTGGTGCTCTATGCGGGGCGGATCTCGTATATCTTTTCGCGGAAGGCGGGGCCGGCGGGGCGGCGTTGAAGGCCCCCGGCCACCCCCGCACCACCCCCACCCTTGCATCCCCCCGCACGAGGGCTAGAAGCGCGGCCAACCCGTCCACCCGCGCGGGAGGCTCCCGGCCGGGGCCCCCGCTAAGTACCAGTTCGTGGGGAATGTCATGAGCAGTTCCGCCTACAAGATCATCGACCATAGCTACGACGTCGTCGTCGTCGGGGCGGGCGGGTCCGGGCTTCGCGCCACGATGGGGGCGGCGGAGACGGGGCTCAAGACGGCGTGCATCACCAAGGTGTTCCCGACGCGCTCGCACACCGTCGCGGCGCAGGGGGGGATTGCGGCGTCGCTCGGCAATATGGGGCCGGACCATTGGACCTGGCACATGTACGACACCGTCAAGGGTTCGGACTGGCTCGGCGACCAGGACGCGATCGAATATCTGGTGCGCGAGGCGCCGGCGGCGGTCTATGAATTGGAGCATGCCGGGGTGCCGTTTTCGCGCACCTCCGAGGGCAAGATCTACCAGCGCGCGTTCGGCGGGATGATGCAGAATATGGGGGCGGGGCCGCCGGCGCAGCGGACCTGCGCGGCCGCGGACCGGACGGGGCACGCGATGCTCCATGCGCTCTACCAGCAGTCTTTGAAGTATGACGCGGACTTCTTCATCGAATATTTCGCGCTCGATCTCATCATGGACGCGGACGGGGCGTGCCGCGGGGTGGTCGCGCTCTGCATGGAAGACGGCTCGATCCACCGCTTCTCGGCCCAGGCGGTGGTGCTGGCGACCGGCGGGTACGGCCGCGCTTACTTTTCGGCGACCTCCGCGCATACCTGCACGGGCGACGGCAATGCGATGGTGCTGCGGGCGGGCCTGCCCTTGCAGGATATGGAGTTCGTCCAGTTCCACCCGACCGGCATTTACGGCGCCGGCGTGCTCATCACCGAGGGCGCGCGGGGCGAGGGGGGGTATCTCACCAATTCGGAAGGGGAGCGGTTCATGGAGCGCTATGCCCCTTCGGCGAAGGATTTGGCGTCGCGGGACGTGGTGAGCCGCTCCATGGCGATGGAAATCCGGGAGGGCAGGGGCGTCGGCAAGGAAAAAGATCACATTTTCCTGCACTTGGACCACATCGACCCAAAAATCCTTGCCGAACGCCTCCCCGGCATTACCGAGACGGGGAAGATTTTCGCCGGCGTCGATCTGACGCGGCAGCCGCTGCCGGTGGTGCCGACGGTGCATTACAATATGGGCGGCATCCCGACCAATTATCATGGCGAGGTCGTGACGCTGAGGGACGGCAATCCGGACGCGGTGGTGCCTGGGTTGTTCGCGGTCGGCGAGGCGGCCTGCGTGTCGGTGCACGGGGCGAACCGGCTCGGCTCCAACAGCCTCATCGACCTCGTCGTGTTCGGCCGCGCGGTCGGCCACCGGGTGGGGGAGATCCTGAAGCCCAACGCGGCGCAGAAGCCGCTGCCGGCGGGGTCGGAGGAGATGTCGCTCTCGCGCCTCGACCATTTCCGCTTCTCGAAGGGCGGCAGCCCGACGGCGCAGATCCGCAACCGGATGCAGCGCACCATGCAGGCCGATTGCGCGGTCTTCCGGACCGAAAAGACGCTCGACGAAGGCAAGACCCGCATCGACGAAGTCTACCGCCAGATGGAGGACGTCGCCGTCACCGACCGGTCGCTGATCTGGAACACCGACCTGATCGAGACCCTGGAGCTCGACAACCTCATCGGCCAGGCGGTGGTGACGATGCACTCGGCCGCCAACCGCAAGGAAAGCCGCGGCGCGCACATGCACGAGGATTTCCCCCACCGCGACGACGCGAACTGGATGAAGCACACCGTTTCCTGGTTCGACGGGTGGGGCGGCAAGGGGGGTGGTGTCCGCATCGATTACCGTCCGGTCCACGATTACACGCTGTCGGACGACATCCAGTACATCCAGCCCAAGGCGCGGGTGTACTGAGCCCGGGGCCGCGGCCGCGGCCGTGCAGCTACTGTGCAGAGGCGAAGGTCATTCGCCTGCGTCTCCCTGAGGCGGGGCGGTGAGGCCCACCGCCGCCCCTTGACCGCACCCCTCCCGATGGCCGCACATGGCGGAAACGGGAGGAATGAGATGACCATATTGCCTGCCAACCGGTCGCCGTCGGTGAAGTTCGCGCTCACCATCCTGATCGGTCTCCTCCTCTCGATCCCGCTCTTCTCGGTCTGGCTGATGGTCTACGACCGCGAGCATCAGTCGATGGAGGCCAAGGCGAGCATCGCGGAAGGGTGGGGCGGCCCGCAGGTCATCGCGGGGCCGCTGCTTGTCATCCCCTACCGCGCCACCGTCACCGAAAACGTGACGGAGGGCGGCAAGCCGGTCGTGCGCAGCCATCAGGTCTGGCAGGACCTCACTTTGTCGCCCGAGGCGGTGGAGCTCTCGACCGACATGCGGCCGGACCGCCGCAAGCGCTCGATCTACGAGGTGGTGGTCTACGAGGCGGCGGTGCGCGGCAAGGCGCGTTTCGTCATGCCGGCGGACCTCGCCCGCTTCGGCGTCGCGCCCGCAGACCTCGCGCTCGACCGGGCCGAGCTTCACTTCGGCGTCAGCGATGCGCGCGGCCTCGCGGGCAATCCCCACATCGCGGCGGCGGGGCAAGCGCTGCGGCTGCAGCCGGGGGGCGGCAGCGCGGCCACCAACGGCGGCGGCTTCTTCGCCTGGCTCAATGCGGGCAGCCTGCCGCGCGCGCCGCTCGACGTAGCCTTCGACTATAATGTCCGCGGCAATGCCAGCCTGTCCCTAGCGCCAAGCGCTGGCGAGACGCTCTGGCGGCTGCGCTCCAGCTGGCCGAGCCCTTCGTTCCAGGGCGGCTTCCTTCCCGCGGAGCGCACTGTCGGCGACCAGGGTTTCGATGCGCGCTACCGGATCGGCAACCTTGCGCTCGGCCAGTCGCTGGTCGCGACCGGCCCTTCCGGTGAGCGCAAGGGGCCTGCCGAGGATCAGGATGCGCTTGCCGGGGGAACTCACCGCGCCGGCGTCAGCCTGCTCCAGCCGGTCGACCTTTATTCGCAGGTCAACCGCTCGGCGAAATACGGCTTCCTGTTCATCGGCTTCACCTTCCTCGCCTTCCTGCTGTTCGACCTGATCGGCGGCGTGGCGGTGTCGGGGGTCGAATATCTGCTGGTCGGCGCGGCGCTCATCCTGTTCTTCGTGCTGCTCTTGGCCTTTGCCGAAGTGATCGGCTTCACCCCCGCTTATGTCGTGGCGAGCGCGGCGATCGTCGGGCTGGAGACGGCCTATTCCGCGGCAGTGCTGCGCAGCTGGCGGCGGGCGGGGCTGATCTTCGGCCTCCTCACCGCGCTCTACGTCGTGCTCTACATCCTGCTCAGCCTCGAAGCCTATTCGCTGCTCATCGGCGCGCTGATGCTGTTCGCGGCGCTCGCGGCGGTGATGTACCTGACACGCAACTTGAACTGGGGCGGCCGCGGCCAGGCCGAAGGGGAGGCGGTGGCGGAGGCGGCCTAGGCTTCTTACCGGCTTGGCCAATGGGCGCGGCGGCATTATGTCCGCCGCGCCCGCTCCTCCGGCAAGGCTGCTTCATGACTGCCGTCCCCGCCATTCCCACCCTCACCATCCCCGCCGAGGCGAAGAAGCGCCTTCGGATCCTGTTCATCGCCAAGCATGCTTTGTGGGAAGGGGGGCTGCATCCCGAGGACGGCAACCACGCCCTCTATCATGTCGAGGTGCGCGAGATTTTGCGCGGGCTGGGGCTCAATCTGCAGGTCGCGAACAGCTACGATGTGCTGTTCGACAAGCCGGACGTGGATTTCGTCTTCCCGCTCCTCAACCGCGGCGGCTTCCTCAATTCGGAGATGATGCTGCCTTTGCTGTGCACGCGGGCCGGCATCCCGTTCCTCGGCGCCAGCCCGATCCTGCGCGGCCTTGCCGACGACAAGCACCTGTCGAAGCTGGCGGCGGCGGCGCGGGGGCTGCCGACGGCGCCGTGGGCGATCTATCGCCGCGGCGCTCCCGTCACCCAGGAGAAATGCCCCGACGGCGAGCGGCTGGTGATCAAGCCCAATGCCTCGTCGGCCAGCTGGGGCGTGCGCGACGCGCGCGACTGGGCGGGGGTCGAGGCGGCGGTCGGGGCAATCCACGCCGAGGGGCATGACGCGATCGTCGAACCGTTCCTGACCGGCAGCGACGTCGAGGTGCCGGTGATCACCGTCGACGGCGCGCCGGTCGTGCTGCCGATGCTGATGTTCGAGCAGGCGGACCCGACCCACCTTCGCACCTATTATGAGAAGCGCGATCTGGTGGAGCGGCGGCAGAAATACCGGCTGGTGCCGTTCGACGATGCGCGCTGGAT
>Ga0070659_100002585_pt1 | contig 12870 bp, 13 predicted proteins | sample KBSC23metaG_FD_64666 | JGI IMG/M metagenome (GOLD analysis project Ga0070659, IMG submission 64666) | Corn rhizosphere microbial communities from Kellogg Biological Station, Michigan, USA - KBS C2-3 metaG | ecosystem: Host-associated > Plants > Roots > Rhizosphere > Soil ...
GGGGCAGGCGGCTCAGCCACGGCCGTACCCGGCCCCGAGAAGGTCTGCTGAGACATGTTTCTCCCCTACTTGCCTGTCGTAGTGGCCGCGGCGGCGTTCGGCGACATGAACACCGAGGCCGTGAGGGTGACGTTGAGGGTGCCTGGCGCGACGGTCTGACCGCCGGGGCTCCCACCCGCTTGGACCGGCGCGGCGCTGAACTGCGTCACGAGCATCGCCCGCGGCAGCGTCTCGATCGCCTGGAAGAACGACTCGAGGTTGAAGTAGCTGCCCTGAATCTGCACCTGCAGCGGGATGGACGCGAGCATCGCACCCGGCGCGGTCGCCGGCGCGGCCGGCGAGGTGCCGGTCGCCGCGGGCGAGGTCCCGGTCGTCGCAGGCGCCGCGACCGGCGACTGCACGAGCGCGGGCTGGCCCGGGTTCAGCGACACGAGGTTGACACCCGCCGAGTCGGCCGCCGCGGAGAGCTGACGGATCAGCGTCGGCAGCGCCGGGCTGTCCGGCACCTGCGTGGCGATCTTGGCCAGCGTCCGCTGCTGCGCGGGCAGATCCTTCGCCTGCGCCCGCAGGTGCGCGATCTGCGCCTGCAGCGCCTGGTTGCTCTGATCCACCTGCGAAGCCTGGTCACGCAGGCTGGAGGCATGGGATCGCTGCGGCTTGACGAGGATGAACCACCCCGCCGCCATGACGGCGAGGCAAGCCACCGCCGTCAGCACCGACCACTGTCGAGCCCTGGTCATGTCAGCCCTCCACCGCGTTCACGTAACGCCCCGACAGGGCTGACTGGCTCAGGGTGACCTGAGACACGAAGTTGACGACTCCACGAGGGCCGATAGCGCCCTTGGTCGAGCTGGTGAAGTACACGTTGGTGAAGCCCTTTTCCTTGGCGAGCGCGTCGAGCCACGTGGCGACGTCGTCGTGGCTGAAGGCCACACCGCTGAACTGCACGGTGCCGATGCCACCCGCGACCAGCGGCGAGGCGTTGCCGCCGGGCGGCGCGGCAGCCCCGGTCGCCGGCGTCGCGGACGCGCCGGTCTCGGTCGCCGTCAGGTTGGTGAGCCACACGTTGCTCGGCACCCGCAGCGAGATGTCCGTGAGGTACGTCGACCAGCGGATCTCGCTGCCCATCGCGTGGGTCAGCATCGTCTGCTTCGCCGCGACCTGGGAGTAGACGTCGCGCACCGACTGCAACCCGGTGAGCTGCGTCTGCAACGTCGTCTGCTGGGCCTGTGCCTGGGTCAGCTGGTCGTTGGCCGCCGAGACGCTGTGGTGCGCCTGGTAGGTCAGCGCACCGACCACCGCGACCGCGGCGAGGCCGACACCGGCGAGGCCGAACTGCAGCTTGCGGAACCGCGCCGCTTCGAAGATCTCCGGCGGCAACAGGTTGACGGTCGCGAGCGTTCCGGTCTTCGCCGTACCGACCGGCTGCGCCGGTACGGCGGCGACGTTCGCTTCGGTGTTTGGCTGGGTCACGAGGCCACCCCCATGGCGAGCCCGACCGGAACGGTGACCAGGGGCTCGACGTAGCTGAGCTGTTCGGACGACAGGCCGGTCTTGCCGACCCGCAGGCTGGACAGCGGCGACGCGGGGACGACGGGCAGCCGGGTCGCGAGCGCGAGCCGCGGCAGCAGACCGCCGAGGCGGGCACCGCCACCGGAGATGACGACCCGGCGCAGCGGCACGGCCGCCGGCTGGGCGAGGTAGTAGTCGAGCGAGCCGCGGATTTCCTCGACCAGGCTGGCGCCAGTGGTCTCGACGACCCGCGCCGCCGGGTGGTCGACCTCGACCGCGCCGGGCGAGGTGCCGAGGCTCATCTGCTGCTTGAGGCCTTCCGCCTGCTCGAGCGGCACGCCCATGCGCTCGGCGACGGCCTCGGTGACGTGGTCGCCACCCATGAGCAGGACGCGGACGAACCGCGGGACGCCGTTCTGGTGCACGACGATGTTGGTCACGCGGCCGCCGATGTCGACGACGGCTTCGGCGTCACCGTGCGCCTGCAGGCCGATCGGGTCGATCTGGCCGGCGGCGCGCAGTACGGCGAACGGCGTGAGGTCGACCTGCGTGGTCGACAACCCGGCCTTGCGCACCGCCTCGATGGCGCCCATGACCATGTCGCGAACCGCGGCGACGAGCAGCACCCGGACCATCCGCACACCGGCGTCGGTCACGAACTCCTCGACCCGGTAGAAGTCGAGGATGGCCTGCTCGACCGGGATCGGGATGTAGTCCTGCACCTGGAAGGCCAGCGACTGGCGCAGCTCGGAGTCGGGCAGCCACGGCAGGTCGACCTGGCGCACGATCACCTTCTGGTTCGCGACGCCGAGCACGACCTTCTTGCTGCCGAACTTCGCCGACGCCCAGAGGTGCCGGATGGCTTGCGCGACGGACTCGACGTCCACCACTTCGCCATCGCGGACGACGCCGGGCGCGAGGGCCACCTGTCCGAATCTTTCCAATGTCACGCCGCTCTTGCCGAACGAGAGTTCGGCGGCGCGCACACCGGAGGTCCCGATGTCGAGACCCACGGAGGTCCGTCCTGCCACTGGTCCTTCGCCTGCCTTCCAATGCCGCAAGCGGCGCCCGTGGCCGGGTCGGCCGGTGGGCGGTGTCAAGGACGGATGTCGGCGATTTGGGACCTCTGCTTGAGCAAAAGCAGCACTTTGGTTGAGCCGCGTGGCCTAGGTGGAGGAGGCCAGACCGGCCGCCGTCCACTCGGGTGAGGTACTAATAGTCCGATTCGACTACGGTCGCCGGTCGGATCGGGCGAACGGGAAAAATCCGATCCAACCGACCACGCTCCGCTGGGCTCTTGCTGGATGTGAGCGTGCTCGAGGAGGCCGTCATTACGTTGGGCGACGCGCACGCACGCGACGCGGCCTTCGCGGAGTTCTTCGGCGTGGAGTACCCGCGGGTCGCGGGCTACTGCTTCCGCCTTCTTCGAGACGAGGAAGCGGCGCACGAGGCAGCCCAGGAGGCGTTCACCCGGCTCTACTGCCGCTGGGTCCGGACCGACGATCCACGGCCGTACGTCTTTCGCATCGCCACCAACCTCGTCTACCGGGAGTGGCGCCGGCGCAGCCGCCCGCAGCCGGAAGTGGATGCCGCGGACGCTCCCGATCTCGTCAACGAGCTCGCCGTCAGAGCCGCAGTCGCAGCGCTGCCACGCCGGCTCCGAGAGGTCGTCGTCCTGTTCTACTTCGCCGAGCTTCGGGTCGGCGAGATCGCGGTCGCCCTCGACCGCCCGGAAGGCACCGTGAAGGCACAGCTGTCCGAGGCCCGAGGGCTCCTCGCCCAGCGACTCGGAGGCACCGCGTGAACGCGCTCGAGGAACTCGCTCCGTTGCGGCCGCTGCCGGTGCCGCCGGACGCGCTGTCGGCGGTCCGTCATCGCGCCAACCGCCGCAACACGCGGCGCCGCGTCGCGCTCGCCTCCACCGCGGTCGTCGCGTCAGGGTGCGTCGCCGGCGTGACCGCCTCGGTGGTCACCCGGCTCACCTCGACCGCCGGTGACCGCATCGCGGTCGTGCAGCCCAGTCCGATGCAGCCCAGCCCGCTCCCGTCGAAGGGGCTAACTGTTGTCCGCAACGCCGGCTCGGAAGAGACAAAGCTGCTGACGAGGTTCCCGCCGTACGCGTCGAGCTTCGTGAGTCTTCCGCTCCCGGGGACAGCGGGGGTCACCCGCAGCCTCGACGCCTGGTATTCGGTCCGACCCCGAGTGTTCTGCGGCTTCGAACGCCCGGCGCCGCCCCCCACGTCGGAACCAGGCGAGTGCCGCGACGCCTTCAACCCGAATGCCACCTCCGACCCACACCTGGTGTCGGAGGTGGCCGCGGGCCCGAACGGCAACGGATGGCTGCTCGGCGTGGTGTCACCGCAGACCGTCCGGGTGACCGCCACGACGCCCACCGGCGTACAGCTGCCCGTCGTGGTCCGCCGTCACGCGGGCTGGCCGCAACCGTTCTTCGTCGTCGATGTGGGACCTCAGGAAGGGAACATCAAGGTGCAGCTATATGCCTACGACGCGAGCGGTCGGCTCATCGGGCGCTCGGTCCACCTCACGCTTGCCACAGTCGGAGCGGACCGGTGAGCGGGCTGCGCCGCCGTCCGGGGACCCGGGCAGTCATCGCTCTGGCCGCAGTCGTGCTGATGTCGTCGCAGGGCTGGGTCGCGCGGCACGCGGCACCTGGAGCCGCCGCCTCGGCCGGCGTCACCCGGTACTTCGCAGCGCACCAGGAGTTCAGCGGCGCGGACGGCAACCGATGGCATTTTTGGGCGCTGGCGAGCGCAAGCGACATTGCGACCACTGACGTGCACACCCTCTATCTCGCCCTCGCCAAGTGCACCGACTGGTTCGCGCTGTCCTGCGTCACTGCCGGAATGTGGCAGGTCCCGGTTCCGGCAAACCACATGTCGGTCGCGGCCGACTTGTCCCGAGCGAACGTGACCGCGACGGTCGGCGGGACGCCGATCGCGATCAGCCTGCGCGCCACCGCGGCGACGCCCGTCACGCCGGTTCCCGGACCGCGTTACGCCGTTGAGCCGTCGACGAGCCCGGACATCACGGCCGGAGCCGGCCAGGTGACGGCCGCCGACGGCACGTGGAGCGTGGGCGGTCGGACCTGCGCGAACCACAGCGGCAGGATTGGAACGTTCACCGGCGCCACATCGGGGTCGGACCCCACGCCGCGGTTGGAGTGGGACACCAGCGCCGACAGCTTCGCCACGCGCGTCCCGACCGGGTTCGCGCGGGGATTCATCCACGGCGGCTCCGCCCGGATCGCGTGCCTCGCGCCGTACGAGGTCCCGTACGGAGGCCAGCGCATCGTGCTCGGCAGCGGGGCCTACTCGGGACGCGTCTACGTCCCGGCCGGCGGCTCCGTCGACCTCGAGCGGTCGCTCCTGGGCATCGCCAACGGCGACCGCGGGTCGTCGTACGCCATGTTCATGCTCAAGCGCGTCGGCGAATCTCGGCTGCGGATATCGGCCGACAACCAATGGGTGCCACCGGTGCCGGAGCCCCTGCCGGGGACGTGGATCATGAGAAGGCCTGTCGCCAACGCGCAGCCGCGCCTCGAGCCTGGCACCTATGCGTTCGTCGTCGGCTCCGATCACGGCGCGCAGGTGCGGTTCGCCGGGACCAAGAACGTCCGCGTGACCGTGCACCGCGACAGCCACGTGCGCCTGCTTCGCCAGCAAGTCGGCTCCACCGGGCCGACGACACTTGGCACGGCGCAGAAGATCGAGCTGCCGCTGACGGTGACTCCTTCGACGTACGCGGCTGCGCTCGGCACCGAGATCGTGCCCGACCATCTGCTCCTGCCGGCGGACACGGTGGACATCGGGCTCTGCTTCCGCCCCGCGTCTGGCAGCTGCAACCCGGACGAGGAGTGGCAGAGCCGGGGTCTGAACTACGGAAGCGACGGCTACCCGGCGGAGGTCTCCCCCGTGAGCTCCGGCATCCATTGGTGGCCAACCTCCGCCGCGCCCTTCCCCAACGGGCCGGCGTTCGCGTCGCTCACGTACAAGGGAACGGACACGGGCGATCCGCTCGACCTGATCTGCCTGAGCGCGACGATGCCCTAGGACGGATCGGCGGAACGCGCCGCAGGGCAGGTTTCGCCGAAATCTCCTAGCCGAGCGTCAGCGAGTTGTACGCCGAGCCGATCGGGCCGCCGACGAGGATGCCGAGCAGCGCGCCGACCAGCAGGACCAAGCCTGATGGCCATGTATACAGTGCGGTCACTCGATCGCCTACCCACGAGATGGTCTATTAGCCAACGCGCGCTCCAGCGGCGACAGGTTGCGCTCGCACTCTGCGCATCCGTCGCCGTCACGGCATGCACGCATTCAGTCGGCCGCGACCAACCTTCGCCGTCGCAGCCGTCGACCGCGGCGGGCACCCCACGGTGCGGACCGGCCCAGCCAACGCTCACCACGACCAGCTTCCGCACTCTCGAACATGTCCTGACACACCTGGTGTTGGCCGGGAACCTCGTCGCCTACGCGGCGAGCGACCGGCCAGGCACATCGGCGCTGCCCAACCACATCACCGTGCGGCGCATGCGCGACGGCCACCACTGGCGCATCAACTCCACATTCGGTGCTGCCGGGGTTGTCGACTGGCTCGATCTGACTGGTGACCGCATCGTATGGACCGACGAGCAGCACGAAACGTCGGACTCAGATCCCGGTACACCGTGGCGCATGTTCACCAAGGCGCATCCGGACAGTCGACCGGTACTCATCGACAGCAGCGAGTCGAGTGGCCAGAACTTCGTGCCGCTTCCGCGCGCCGGCGACGGCAAGGTCGTCTGGACGATCCCGGCCGGCCGGGCCATGGCGCTCAAGATGTGGGACGCAGGCCGCGTCACCACGATCGTCCGCAGTGTGTCTGCGTCCGATTTCGGTGTCGTACAGGACGAGGTCTTCTACGACGGCCCGTCATCGCGGACGAGCCGCGACATCTTCGCGTACTCGACCCGCACCGGTCGGATTTCCAAGTTCACGTCGTCCGGCCGGGCATACAGCCCGGCCGGCAGCGGGTATGTCGTCTGGCAGGAGCCCCCCAACGCCGACCCCGAGAGCCTGTGGGAAGAGCGCGCCGACGGATTAGGGGGCGCTAGCAAGATCGCCGACTCCGGAACGTCGGGCAACATCGTTGCCGGCGACTGCTTCGCGGCGTACCTCACTGAAGAGGGGGCCCAGATCGTGGACGCACAGGGCCGTTGGCAGCGGGAACTCGCGCCGGAGGTGAGCATCCTCGGCCGCGTTGCCGCCGACGGCAAGCATGTGACGTGGGCCTATGCCCCGGGGTTCGCGACGAACACCGGCCTGACGACTGTGTACGTCGCGACGATCCACTAGCACTCGTGCTCGTCGGGTCAGCCGAGTGTCAGCGAGTTGTAGGCCGAGCCGATCGGGTCGCCGAGGAAGATGCCGACCAGCGCGCCGACCAGCATGAACGGCCCGAACGGCACCTTCGTCTTGCGCCCTCCCCCGCTGAACAGGACCAGGCCGATGCCGACGACCGCGCCGACCACGAACGCCGCGAAGGCGCCGACGACGAGCTCGCTCCAGCCCAGCCAGGCCAGGTGCAGCCCGACGACGCCGGAGAGCTTGACGTCGCCGAAACCCATGCCCTTGGGCGAGATGAACGCCACGGTGAAGTAGAACGCGAACAGCGCCGCCATGCCGATCAGCGCCCGCTCGAACGGCCACGCGTTGTGGTGGGCCGCCGAGGCGACGCCCAGCAGGGCGATCCCGACCGGGTACGACGGCAGGGTGAGCACGTCGGGCAGCCGGCGTACGTCGAGGTCGATCAGCGCCAGCGCCACGCCTACGCCCGCGAACACGAGGTAGGCCGGAAGTTGCGCGACCGGGCCGAACCAGGCCGCCAGACCGGCGTACAGAGCGCCGGTGAAGGCCTCCACGAGCGGGTAGCGCGCCGAGATCGGGTTCTGGCAGTGCCGGCACCGCCCGCGCAGCAGCAACCACGACAGCACCGGGATGTTGTCCCGGGACGCGATCGGGGTGTCGCACTTCGGGCAGTGCGACGGCGGCGACACGATCGACTCGCCGCGCGGCACCCGCCAGACGACGACGTTGAGGAACGAGCCGATCAGCAGGCCGAGCACACCACAGAAGACGACGAGCCAGCCGTACACGTGCAGAGTTCTATCGCACCCGCCCTCGCGCGAGCACGATCAGCGGTCGACCTCGCGGAACTTCGTCGGGTTGACGTTGAGGATGCCGCCTGGCGTCGACGCCGCGTAGCACGGCGTCAGGCCGACGTTGGCGTTACCGGTGATGGTCATGTTGGCGGCCCAGATCGTGCCGACGAGGTTCGCGCCACCGGCGTAGCTGATCGTCCCTTCCGGAACGAAGATCGGGCCGGTGAGCGCCGCGTTCGACGTGATCTTCAGGTCGCCGCCGCGGACGATCAGCACGACCGCGGGGTGCTGCAGGCAGGTGCCGGCCGGGTCGGTCTGGTACGCGTACGCCGCGAGCTCGTTCTGCAGCGTGACCTGGTCCCCCGGGTTGATGTCGAAGTAGAGGATCGGGTCGTACTGCGTGCTCGGAGACAGGTTCGTCGGCATCGTGGTGCTCGTGTAGTAGGTGCCCTGCGCCTGCGCGCGCGCCTTCAGGGCGGCGTACTGCTCGTCGGACAGGCCCTTCGGCTGGTATCCGTAGTCGTTGACCAGGTTCTGGTAGGTGAACTGCGAGGTCGGCGTGTACTGGTTGGCCGCGCCCGAGCAGGTGCCGCCGTTGCCCGCATTGGAGAAGAGCCCGCCCATCGAGTCCTGGTCGTAGGGGTAGGTCGCGCTGCAGTACGACGAGCTGTGCACCGCCTGCGAGTCGGAGCTGCCGCTCGACGGGCAGGAGTTCCAGTTCTTGGTGGTGATGTATTTCGCCGAGTGCGCGGCCGCCGGGATGTTGTAGTACGGGTCGATGCCGGCGAAGTTGAGGTGGCCGCGGCTGTCGATGCAGTCCTGCGAGAACACGCTCTCGTTGGTGACCGACGCCGTACCACCGTTGTTGATCTTGTTGTCGACGTAGATGCCGATCGGGAAGTTGAACGGCGTCACGACGACGGTCTGCTCGATCGTCCGCACGCCGGTCGCCTGGGTTCCGACCGAGTGGATCTTGTAGGTGCCGGAGCGCTGCGAGAAGCTCGCCAGCACCTCGATCCACACCGACGCGGAACCGTTCGGGAACGTCAGCGCCTTCGGCGACGCCGAGCTGCCCCACGCGTTGGTGGTGCAGTTCGGCGAGCAGCTGAGCAGCTGCGGGTTGGCGTTGTTCAGGTAGCCCTCGGCGGCGGCGACGCCGGCCTCGGCGGCGCCCAGCGAGCTGGTCGCGACGCGGTCGGAGTTGGCGTTGTTGAGGTTGCGGGTGGACACCTCGACCATGAGCACGCCGAGCGCGGTCAGCATGGCGACGACCATGATGACGCTGACGAGCGCGACCCCCGACTCGTCGGTGCGAAGCCGTCGCAACATGGTCCCGTCCTTCGCCAGTAGGGCCTTCATCAGTAGGGCCTGTTCCGCAGGTCGACCTGGGTCTGGTAGGTCTGCTGGTGGCTGCCCTTGAGCACCGTGACGTCGATCGTCACGGAGTCGATGTAGTTGAGCTCGAGCGGATCGAGCACGTGGTTGCCGTTGCCGTACTTGCCGGACGGGTCGGCGTCGAGCTCTTCCCACGAGATGATGCCGTCGCTGTTGGTGTCCAGCCCGTACGCGCCCAGGCGGTACACGCGGCTGAAGAACGACAGCTTGAACGCGGTCACGTTCGACGCCAGCACCGGCGTCGACTGCCCGGCCGCGGTCAGCGTGAGACGTTGCGCGCTCGGGTTGTAGGTGTAGGTCAGTTCCTCGGGGTCGGCGTTGTCCGGCTGGATGACACCGTCGCCGTTGAAGTCGACGTCGAACGTCAGGCTGGTCGGCTGCGCCGCGTTGTACGACGTGGCCGACGATCCGTACGGGTTCGTCGCCGCGACGATGGCCTGCGCCTGCCGGAGCTCGCGGGTCATCCGGTTCAGCGCGGTGCGCGCCTCCGCGTTGATGTCGTTGTACTGCCGGTTGCTGCTCGACGCCTTGGACGCGCCGGCGACGGCGGTGCCGACGATCGCGATCAGGATCGAGAACAGCAGCATCGCGATCAGCATCTCGACGAGGGTGAAGCCGGCGTCGTCGCGCTCGTGCCGCTCACGCAGCCGGCGGACCTGGCGGGCGATCATCGGTTGTCCTCCGCCGTGCAGGTGAGGTTCCCGAGCGTGATGCCGACTCCGGAGGCCGCGTCGCCGGACCGCAAGGGCTGCGTGTTGAGCGTCAGCAGCGAGTAGGACCCGCGCGTCGACTTGCCGTCGGCCGAGACCTGCCGGCCGGCCGCCAGCGAGCCGCTGGTGAGGCTGGACCACGAGGCGATGTAGTCGCCGAGGACGCGGTTCTGGCCGTTGACCGGACCGACGCTGGTGTTCATGTCGACCCCGGCCAGCGGGTCGGTCGCGGCGCCGTTCAGGCCGATCCACGACGACCACGAGTACGAGCCGCCGTTGTAGGTGATGTAACGCAGGTAGGCCTGGTAGGTGATCGAGGCGGTGCCCGTCGACGGGCTGCCGAAGCTGCCGGTCGTGTTACAGCTCATCGACGCGGACGACAGCGCGATCTGGATGAGGCCGTTGCCGCCACCCAGCGTCGGGAACAGCGTGATCGGCGCGTTCTGGCTGCCGGCGCCACCGCCGCCGGTGCTCATCGTGCCCGCCGCGGTCGCGGTGTGCGTGGACGACGTCGACGTGCTGGTCGCGTAACCCTGCACGGCGGCCGCGGAGCAGTTGCCGCAGCTCGCGTTGGGGATCTGGACGATCGACGAGGTCGGCGTCAGCCCGAGGGTGCTGCTGTTGGGCTCGTTGGTGAACCAGCCCGCGAGCTGGCCGGCGCCCGGGCTGTTGAGCTGGGCGTAGGCCGGGCTCGTCGTCGAGGCGATGTACGGCTGGCCGGCGACGGTGCCGATCGCCGCGCCGCCGGCGAGGTTGGCGGCGAACGCCGCCACCGTCTGGCCGGAGTCCATCACCGAGTTGCCGGCGTCGCTCGTCGCGGAGCTGGCGACGTTGGGCGGCGCGTGCACGTTGATCGAGGCGCCGGAGGTCCGCGAGACACCGGCGATCTCGATGCTCGCGCCGGTGAGGCTGGCGGCGGCGCTCGAGGTGTTCGCGAGGCTGCCGTTGACGTCGAAGTCGCCGGCGATCAGCGTCAGCTGGTTGCCGTTGGCGAGCGCGCCGGTGATCGACAGCGCGGTCAGCCGCTCCTGCAGGTTGATCCGCGGCACCGCCGGCCGGCCCGCCGACACCTGCGTGTACGACGTGTACTTGTGGCTCACGCCCGAGGTCGACCAGAACGTCGTCACGGTCGCGGCCACCTGGTTCGACGCCGGCTTGTCGGCGCCCGCCGTACCGGCCGACCAACCGCTCACCGGCGGCACGACCGTTCCGTCGGTGTTGAGGAACTGCAGCGTGATGTATTGCCGGTACGTCGAGAACGACGGGACCGACGCGACGACGGTGCGGTAGAACGCGCCGGTGGCCGGGTCGCCGTCGACGGTGTAGCGGGTGCCGGTCGTCCCGACGTAACCGCTGACCCCGCGAGCCGCGCCGGCGCCGGACGCGTTCGGGTAGTAGAGGTCGAGCAGGTCCTGGCTCGTGCTCACGTCCGCCGCGATGTGGTACGGCAGGTTGTGCAGCTTCTCCAGCGTGGCCTGGGTGAGGTTGCGGCCGACCGTGTCCATCTTCGCGCGGGTCGCGGCGCGGTACCCGGTGACGATGAAGCCGAGCGAGGCGGTCGCTGCCACGGCCAGGATCGCCAGCGCGATCACGACCTCGAGCAGCGTGAACCCCGCGTCGCCATTGGCGACGCGGCGGCGCCGGGCCTCAAGACTGCGAAACACGACCGGTCAGCCCCTCGACGGTGATGGTGTAGGTCTTGGACGAATGCGTCCGTGCTACCTGGACGGTTCCCGGCGTGGCGGCGCCGCGCGCGTAGAAGTAAGCGACGGTCCCGATCGAGTTGTCCGACTGGGTGAACCGCGGGTTGACGAAGTACGGCGCGCGGCCCTGCACCTTCACCACCGACACGTTCTTGTAGGTGGCTCCGGTGAACTTCGCGAGCGTGGCCGACTTGCCGTCCGCGGCGAACGTCACCTTGTACGTCGTCTCCTCCGCGACCGCCCGCACCTGCGCGTTGCGCATCAGGGCGACGAGCGCGGCGGCGGACGCCGGCTGGGCCTGGCTGTCCTCGTAGGAGCGCCATGCGGGGATGGCGATCGCAGAGATGATGCCGACGATCAGCATCACGACGATCAGCTCGATCAGCGTGAAGCCTCGATCGCCGCCGGGCGCGAAACGGCGGCTCAGACGACTCTGCATGGGTGTCTGTTCGGCCAATTGGCGTGCATCCTTTATGCGCTGCTTGGAGGACATCGGGTTCATCCGGACAGCGAGTCCGCTGCCGGGCCGGTGTTCGTCACCGAGCAATCCGATTGACCCTTGGGCTGCAAGCCGCCGCCCTGGCTGTCGTAGAACCACACGTTGGGCGACTGCGCGTGCTGGCCCTTGAGGCAGTACGCCGTCCCGGTCAGGTGTGTGATGGTGATCGTGTCGCCCGGGCTGAGGTGGTTGAAGCTGATGCCGGCCGCCTGCATTTGGGCGAACGTGCCGTAGGTCTGACCGCCGGTGTAGTAGCCCTCCTCTTGCGCGGCGACGCTGCGCAGGTCGGACTTCACCCCGGTGTCGCGGGCGTTGACCCGTTGGCTGAGGAACAGCGGGATGGCGATCGCGGCCAGGATGCCGATGATGATCATCACGACGAGCAGCTCGACGAGGGTGAACCCCTCGTCGCCGTACCGCTGCTGACGGGTCGACATGGGTTAGTTGTCGTAATCGCGAACGCCGTTCTTGAACGGCGGCGCAAGGTTGGCATGACTGAGGGCCGGGACCAAACGGTCCCGGCCCTCAGTGGAGGAGCTGGTTGTTACTAGAAGGACCCCACTAGAACGACGAGGGGCAGGCAGTCGTCGCGGCGGGCTGGAGGCCGCCCTGGCTCGACACGTAGACCCAGCTGTGCGTGGCCTTGGTGTCCGCGCCGACGAGGCAGAACGCGTCCGAGGTGCTGTTCAGGGTGAGGGTGAAGCTGTTGCCGCTGGACACGCGAACCGAAGCGGTGCCGACGGTGACCGGGGCGCCGGCCGAAGCCTGCGTGATCGAGGCCGGGTACGCCTGGGTGTCGGTGTACTGGCTCTCCATCTCGTTCGCCAGCGTGCGCAGGTCGGACTTGACCGACGCGTCGACGGCGTTCTTGCGCTGGTTCAGGAACAGCGGGAT
>Ga0070659_100002586_pt1 | contig 12865 bp, 7 predicted proteins | sample KBSC23metaG_FD_64666 | JGI IMG/M metagenome (GOLD analysis project Ga0070659, IMG submission 64666) | Corn rhizosphere microbial communities from Kellogg Biological Station, Michigan, USA - KBS C2-3 metaG | ecosystem: Host-associated > Plants > Roots > Rhizosphere > Soil ...
GAGACGTTGAGCTGCTGGCCGTCGATGGTGAGGTTTGCGCCCTGGATGCCTTTGGTGGGGATGTCGCGGAGGGTGAAGTTGAGCGTCGGCGAGGTGGCTCCGGCGGGGAAGAAGGCGTTCGAGAGCAAGACGGCGCGATTGAAGAAGCGCGTGAAGGCAGGCGTGACCTGCATGGGCGGGTTGGGCGCGGGGACGTACTCGGCCCCGGCGGGAATGAGCAGCGTCTTGAGGTTGGCGTTGTAGAACTGCCAGAGGCTTCCGGTGCCGGGTTGGAGGAGCGCGGCGACCTCTGCCGGGGATGCCTGCACGGATGAGGCTGGATTGAAGGGAAACTTGGAGAATGTCTGGTTAAAGGCTGAGCAGAAAGATTTTCCGCTTGCATTAGCTTGCGCCGGACCGAGTCCGCGGACGAGGGCCTCGGTGGAGGTGATGGGGTCCTCCATGAGGGCGAGGACGCGGGCGTCGGTGTGGCCGGTGGGGTCGATGCGGAAGGCCTGCGCGGTCTGGCGCGCTGCCATGTGGGCGGCTGTGGCTGCGGTGATGATGGGTGTTGCGGCGGCGGGGTCGTTGGCCCCGGCGGGATTTTGCGCCACCTGCGCGACGCTGCCTTGCAGGCCCAGCAGACCGGTGACATAGGACTGGTTGCCGGGGGCGATGAAGCGATCGACGCTGGCGGGCGGCACGAGCGACTGGGCGGGCTGGAAGGTGTTGGCGATCTGAGGATCGGCTACGGCTGTGTTTTGCGAGACGGTGAAGATGAGGGCGAGCAGCGGCGAGTTGTTGCCGGCGAGCGTGGTGAGTTTGGCGGAGGCGTCCTGCAGGTTGCGGTAGCGGACGACGTTCGCTGCTTCGAGGAAGGCGTGCCACTGCGAGAGGAAGTCCGAGGTGTAGCGCGTGGCGAGTTGTTGCGTGAGCGTGGCTCGGTCGAGCGAGGGTGGCGCCTGGTCGCCGAGGACCCATGCTTCGCCGGTGAAGTAGCGGTCGGGGTGCTTGATCGCGTCCTGCATGAAGGCGTAGCCGGGTTTGGTGAAGGCTCCGGGGACGATGTGGGAGTCGATGACGGTCTCGGCGGAGTGCGGGTAGGTGCGATTGAAGTCGATGGCCGGGCTGGATTTTCCGGCGGCGGTCAACATGCTTTGGTAGATACGCTCGAAGCCGCCAAAGTTCGAGAGGTAGGCACGCGCGTGGATGACGGTGGGCATGACGGGCGCGATGCTGTAGGGCGCGGCTAGGCGAAGCTCGTTGGCGTAGAAGTCGAACTGGCGGCGGGCGAGCGTCCTTTGCTGGTCGGAGCTTGGGGTGAGCGAGCCTTGCCAGTACTGCATGAGGACGGGTGGGAGGAATTCAATCGTGCTCTTGTCGGGATTGCTGGTGGTGATGAGGTAGGCGCGCAAGGGGGAGTAGGCGGCGTCGTAGTCCGCGGCGGGCGTGGGCGTGGCGGGCAGGGCGCTGAGATAGGCGACGAGGTTCGACTGCGTGTTGGTCAGGAGTTGGCGGCGGAAGCGGTCGAAGTAAGTGGCGCGCGCTCCGGCGAGAAGCTGGTCGCCGTGGTAGATGCCCCAGCGGTACATGAGGGGCGCGCCGTTGGCCTGGTAATCCTCAAGCTGGATGATGGCGGCGCGAAGCTGGTCGAGCGAGGCTAGGCTTTGTTCCGACGCGAGCCGGCCTTGCGGAACGCTCGTGTAGGGCAGGGCGTTGGCGGCTTCTGTAATCTGCTTTTCGAGCGCGGAGTTGTTGCCATAGGAGACCGCGAGCAGGATGAGGTAGATGAAGATGAGCGCAGCGGCGCTGGCGTAGAGGATGCGGCGGAAGAGGTTGGCACGGCCGGTCTTGCCGGTGTTGGCGAGGGCGCTCTTGTCGCCGAGGATGACTTGCGGGAAGATGCGCGGCAGAAAGCTCCACTGGGCGATCTTTTGCGAGACAACCTGCGGGATGGCCTGCGGTGCGGCGGCTTGTTGTTGCTTCAGAGAGAAGATCTGGGTTGCGCCTGCGTTGCCTTGCGCGGCCTGCGGCGCGGCGGCGGGGGCAGAGACGATCTGATCGACCATGGCGGCGCGGACGCCGGTGAAGTAGAAGCCGCGCAGGTAGGGATTGGTGTTGAGGTGGCTGGGGCGCGTGAGCTCGACGAGGTAGGCGGTGATGTTGTTGCGGAGCTTGCGGAGTTCGCGGGGGAACTCGTAGATGCCGGGGAGCCTGGTTTGGTCGGACTCGCGGGGGAGCAGGTCGAGGCGGAACTCAGCCAAGGAGAAGGTGAGCTTGTCTGCGGCGGTGCCGATGTCTTTTGTTGCTTGATCGGCGTAGAGGCCAGAGCTGACTGCGGCGCGAGGGAGCGAGATGCCGAAGACCTGTGTGGCCTCTTCGTTGGAGAGGTTGCGGACGAACTCGTTGAAGTTGGGGACGCGGTCGAGTTTGGTGAGGATGACGTAGACGGGGACCTCGATGCCGAGCTGCTGCGAGAGGTCGCGGAGCTGCTGGTTGGCGGCACGGGCGGAGGCAAGAACGGTCTCGGAGGCGGTCGTGCCGAGAAAGGTTTCGGCGCTGACGCAGACGACGGCAGCGCGGATGGGCGCGGCCTTGCCAAAGAGTGAGCGATAGGCGCGCGGGCGTGTGCGGCGGATGATGCGTGCCCAGAGGCGCGGGTCGTTACGCACGGACGCGCCTGCTTCGACGAGCGCGCATTGCTGTGAATAGAAGAAGTTGGCGACGCGGGTGGGGCCGATCTGCTGGGCTGACGAATCCTGATAGATCTGTCCGGCGAGCAGTTCGGGGTCGAGCGAGGACTTGAGGATGGTGGTGGTTTTGCCGGAGTTGTCGTCGCCGAGGACGTAGAGCAGCGGGAGCGAGTCGAAGGCTTTGGGGCCGGTGCGCTGCGCGGCGGCGAGCCTGGCGCCGGCGTCGCGGAGGAGCGCGTCGAGGTCGCCGGTGTCGGCTGGGCCTGCGGGCGTGGGTGCGGCGGTGCGGCGGTTGCGGAAGTGCATCCAGAGGATGAGGGCCGCGCCGCTGATACCGATGAGGGCGAAGACGATTCGGGAGATGAGCAGGGCAACGCCCGTGAGGTGCAGGGCAGCGCCGACAAACCAGGCGAGGAAGATGCCGATCAGCAGAACAAGGGAGGACAGGACGTAAGCCACGGCAAGGCGCTCCTAGCGGGTGTTGACGGTGGTGTTTTGGATTTGCGATGCGCCGGAGCCAAGCGAAATCTCAAATCCAGCAAAGGCGATGATGGTGATGAGCGCAAGACCGGCGGCGGTGAGCATGAGCGCGCGGCCCAGGGTGTCGGTGCGCGGGACTTGCCGGACCTCGGGCGGGGGTGTGGCAGCGAGGAAGCGCGCGTTGCCGCGAACGCGGGCGATCTTTTCGCGGGCCTGGCGGAGAAGCTGGTGCAGCTCGCCGGTGTCGCCGAAGGCGAAGCGGCCGCGGTAGCCGAGTTCGAGGCAGAGGCAGTGGAGTTCGAGCGCGTCGGCGGCTTCGGTGTTGTTGTCGCGGGCGAGCAGGTCGCGGAAGTTGCGGAAGAACATCTCGCCGGCAGTGTGGCCGCCGAAGAGTTCCTCTTGTAATGGGCGGCGGGACCAGTCGCTGAAGACTGGGTTTTGCAGGTTGAGCACGCTCTCGTCGAGGAAGGCGACGGTGGCGTAGACGGCGGTCTGGACGATCTCGTTCGAGTAGCCGAGCGAGCGCGACTCCTGCATGGCGGATTGCAGCGAGCGGCGAATCTGCGCACGGAAGTTCTCGGCATCCGTGACCTGCTGGCGCTGAAAGCGGATGCGCAGGATGGCGGTGAGGACTTCCTGGAAGGCGTAGGCGAGGCTGTTGGTGCGGTCGATGGGGTGAGACATTAGCCGGCCTCCACGACGACGTTGAGGTCGAACTCGGGGTCGGCGATGTCGCCGGGAATGTAGACGCCGACGCGGCGGGTTTGCAGGATGTGTTCCCAGCAGGGGCCGGTGACTTCGACGACGAAGTATTGCATGTCGGCTTCGGCGCGGATGGCAGAAGGCGGCACGGGAAGGTGCGTGAGCGTGAGGCCGGGCAGAGCACGTTTGACGAGTTCAGGGACAAATTTGGCGGAGCAGACTTTGACCAGGCGCGGGACGCTGCGGATGAGTTCGGCTTCGCCAAGCGAGGAGCGGATGCCGAGGACCCAGCGTGAGCGGCGAAGGCAGCGATCGTCGGCGACATCGGCTTCGGAGATGTAGGCCTGCGGCGCGGCGAACTGGAGCGTGACGACATTTGAGGGCACGACGATTTCGAGATGGCGGCGAATGTGCTGGTCGAGCGCGCGGAAGACCGGGCCGGGGTCGCGGTGGTCGTAGCTGGGCAGCGAGGCGGGGTCGGAGTCTACGCTAAAGGTGCAGAGCGCGCCTGCGAGACGCGAGAGGGCTTCGTAGAGTTCTTCGGGGTGCGCGTGCTTGGTGGCATAGAGATGGCGCAGCGCGGGCGAAGCGTTGTGGAGCGAGTGGAGGAACCAGTAGTTGGCCACGTCGAGCGCAGAGGTGCCTGCCTCGAATTTGCCGGTGCGGCGCGCGCCGCGGGCGATGGTCGTGCTCTTTTCGTGGATGGTTTCGAGCAGGCGCTTGGCCATGAGCATCAGCGTCTCGCTGGCGTTGATACGCAGGCAGGCAGGGATGAAGTCGGCGTCGTAGACGAAGGAGCCGTGGCCGTCGCGCAGGATGCGGGCGATGGGGATGGAGACGGTGTCGCGGGTGAGTTCGATCTCGGTGAGTATCTGAAGGTTCTTCTGGCCGAGATCGACGTCGCGTTCGTCCATGCCGTTGGTTTCGTCGCGCAGCGGGCGCTGCATGACCTGATAGCGCGTGTTGCCGAAGCTGCCGGGGAGTGTGCAGTCGAGGCCGTTGTCTTTGCGGCTGGGCACGGCCAGGTAGAGCATGAGCGCGGCGTCGGTCGAGGGGAAGACATCGACGATGTTGCGCGTAGGCGGCGCGGGGTCGGAGGCGGGGCACTCAAAGGCGAGACCGTCGGGGAAGACGCCGGAGGCATGGAGGAGCACGACGCTGCCGTTGCGAATGGCTTCGGGATCGAACTCGGCATGGAGCAGGCCCCAGGGCTCGTGCCAGAGACTGGAGACGAGAAAGCCGACGGAGTCCTCGAAGTAACGGCTTTGGGTTTGAAAGTGATGCGGGCCGAGGTACATACCCTCGGACCAGACCACGCGCGACAGAAATTTCATAGATTCCGGACCCCAACGGCTGAGTGCAATTCTATGCGAGGCGCGGGCGAATCGCCGTCCGGCTTTGTTGCTGAATCAAACGGAGATAACCAGCGCAAAAAACGGCCCGGGAGTGGCCGCAAAGCGTTATCGAATGGTATGTTCCGTCTACTTTACTGTCAAGCAAATGCGGTGTACGCTGGGCTTCACGCGATGGTGTGGGTTGTATTGGTTGCGCTGAGTGCGTGTTCCGGGAAACATTCCCTCAGGGGCTAAAGCCCTTTCGGTGGATGTCTACTTGCGGCGTGGCTGGAGCCGCGCCGTTTCAAAAGCGGGATTGAATAGAGTTTGAACCAGGAAGAATTGGATAGAGATTTTTAGAGACTGATGGACGACTCCAGATTTCCATTCGATGAGAAGAAACCGGATGCCGGGGCTGGCCAGGGGGCGTCGGATGTCGGCGGCGCGACGGGCATGTTCTCGGCTGCGCCATCGAAAGCCCCGGCTACGGACGATGATCTGCTTGCAGAGTTGTTGAGGCCGAAGACGGCTGCTGCCCCCCCGGTAGCCCCTGCTCCGGCTGCGCCTCCGGCGGCTCCTTTATCCGCAGACTCGGCGCAGAAGCCGGGCGATGTGACCCGGATGCTCGAAGAGTTGAAGGCGTTGACCGGAGCGGGAGCCGCGCCTTCGCAGCCTGCTCCGCCGAGGCCCGCTACCCCGCCCGTCGCCGCGGAATTGAAGCCCGGCGAATTTACCCAGATCTTCAGGCAGATTCCGACACCGAAGCGGGTCGTGCCGCAGGTCCCAGTGCCGGAGCCGCCTGCTGCGCAGTCTCCAGTTCAGCCTCCCGCCCAGCCGGGTGCTGGCTCGGCGGGAGAGTTTACGCAGTTCATGCAAACGATGAGCGGAGGCGCGCAGGAGCCGGCAGCGGTGCAGCCACCTGTTCCGCAGGCCGCGCCGCCGGTCTTCAGCCCTGCGAGCCCCGTTGCTGCTTCGCCTGCGCCTGCTGCGGGATCCTGCACGCCGGGCAGCTTTACGCAGATGTTTCAGACGCTGTCTCCGGGCGGTACCCAACAGGCTGCCCCCGTTGCGCCTTCGCCGGTGGCTCCGTCGCCTGCTCCTTCTGCGCCTGCTTCCGGGCCTGGAGCGTTTACGCAGATGTTCCAGACGCTTTCGCCGAACGCGGCCCCTGTGCCGGAGCCGCCGCAGGCTTCGCCATTTCCGGCCCCTTCTTCGTTTCCGTCTTTCAGCGAGCCACTGAAGCCGCCACCGGTCGCGCCTTCGAGCCAGCCATCGAATCAGGGTGGTTTTACGCAGCTTTTCAATTCGCTTTCAGGTGATGGGCCACAGCAGCAGATGCCGGTTGCGCCTTCGCCGCCGCTGGCTGCACCGTCTTCGTTTGGATCGCCAGCTTCGTTCGGCACGCCTGCGCCGTTGCCGGGCGCGCCTGTTGCACAGCCCATGCAGGGAGGAGGCGAGTTCACGCGGTTGATGCGTTCGCTCTCGGACCCGCCACCTGCTCCGGTGAACGCGCCTCCCGCTGCGCAACCGATGCCTCAGGCCATGCCGCAAGCAATGCCTCAGTCTGGACCGGGCGAGTACACGCGGATTATCTCGGGCTCAGCCATGCGCGAGGCTGGCGGTGGAGCGCCGCTTCCGCCGATGGCTCCGCCGGCCGCACCGCCGCAGCAGGCTGGGGGCGGATTTGCGATGCCGCCACTGCCGATGAAGGCCCCGCATCTGGCGCCCCCGGCGATGCACGCTCCGCCTGCGGCTGGCGGCTTCGGGATGCCGCAGCCGTTTGCTCCGCCTGCTCCTCCGGCGGCCCCTGCTGTTCCGCAGGGCAAGTGGCAGAAGTATCTGCCGCTGATTCTTGTGGTGAACGGCGTGTTGCTGCTGATTGTGGTGATTGTGCTGGTGTTCGCGTTGCGTCACCACTAGGCGAGCCCTGCGCTCTCACCGCGTGGACAGGGCGCTCGTCATATGCGGAAAGATGCGGCAGGCGGCATCACGGCCCGCGTCATTTCGAGCGTTTGAGCGTAAGGTCGTGGGCGGGGAAGTCGGGGTTGTCGGACTTGCTGGTCAGCTTGATCTCGTCGCCGGTAACGGTGCCGTCGTGGGTGATGGTGGAGCCGTTGACGGGGACTTTGAAGGAGATTTTGTCGCCGTTGATGGTGCCATCGGTGATGGTGATGGGGTCGCCTTGCGGGCCGGAGACCGTGCCAGTGAGCTTAGTGTCGTCCTGTTTGAAGGTGAAGGTGAGCGTGAAGCTGTTGCCGTCGGGGGTCTTCATCTCGGACGACCAGGTGCCGGTGATGTTGGCGGCGAGAGCAGGAACGGCGCTGAGCGTCAGCAGGACGGCGGCGCACAGATAGAGAAGCCTCTTCATGGGGCACAACCTTGTTGGAAGATTTGACTGCGCGACGATGATACTTGAATCAAAGCCGGGCGGGCTGGAGAATCGCAGAATAGGGCAATGTGGAAGAGGCGAGGCAAAGGGTGAAGCGCATTGCGAGAATAGCGGCTCTTGGGGTCTGCGTTCCGGGTCTTGCTGGAGCGATTGGCAGTGCGAGCGCCCAGAGTGCGAATGCGCCGGACGAGTCTGCACAGCGTACTTCGGTCAATATCAGTCCGGGAGAAGATAGTCACACCCTGCATGTCTATGCAAACCTGATTCAGATTCCTGTGCTGGTGCTGGGGCCGGGGCGGGAGCCGGTTGCACCGATCGCCGCGGACAGGTTTCGGGTGAGCATCGACGGCGGACCGCGGTACAAGGTGAGGCATGTCCGCATCGAGGGCGACGATCCGATCTCACTCGCCATTTTTCTGGATCTGCGCGGGCCGGTGGATGATCTGATGCAGAACATCGACGTTGCGATGACGGGACTGGTCCCGCTTTCGCTGCATCCGAGGGACCATGTATCGATCTATGGATTGGGCTGTGACCTGGAGCGTTCTGCGGACGATGTTGCTGTGGCGAAGGCTGCGTTGCAATTTGGAGTCGATGCGCTGCTGAAGAAGCGGGTGCAATGGAAGCAGGAGCGGCCGAAGATCGCTTGCAAGGATGAATGGCGTCTCTGGGACGCACTCGGGATTGTCGTGCAAGAGCTGTCGCAGGTCCCGGGCCGGCGGGTGATTCTGGCCGTGACCAACGGAGAAGATCGGGGCAGCCGCCTGAAATGGAAGCAGATCATGCAATTTGCGCAGGCCAAGGGTGTGGCAGTCTTCGGGATTGAGAACCAGATGTACCCTCTCTTTGTGCATAGCTTTCAGCGCGAGGACCCCTTCGATGCGCTATGCCAGTTGAGCGGTGGGCTGGTGATGTGGGCGAACGGAGACACCCTGGCGGAGAAGCTGGTTCAGTTTGTGACGATGGTGCGCGGGCGCTACATTGTCCAGTTTCCGAGGCCATATAACTCGACGGCGGGAAGCCACAATCTTGCCATCACGATTGAGAAGAGTGATGACTTCATTCGCTCGGCGGGCATCTCGGTACCGATTCCGGACCCCGCGCTGATGACTGATCCGACGACGGTGCCTTCGGACCCGTCGCTGACGCCGCAGGAAGGGAAGCGGCGCATTCTGCCCCAAAAATAGCGGTGTGGGCTCCACGCGGACTCCCTATAAGTGAATCCATGCACCCTGGTTTGTTTGAGACAGATTAGAATCAGAGACATCACCGCGACATTGAAGAGAGATGCATGACTGAGATAGCTGGAAAGAAGGCGCTGACCTTTCAGGAGCTTTTGTTTACCTTGCAACGGTTCTGGGCCGACCGTGGGTGCGTGTTGCAGCAGCCGTATGACGTGGAGGTGGGCGCGGGCACGATGTCTCCCGATACGTTTCTGCGCGTGCTGGGACCGAAGCCGGTGCGAATTGCCTATGCGCAGCCCTCGCGCAGGCCAGCCGACGGGCGCTATGGCGAGAACCCGAACCGGCTCTTCCGGCACACGCAGTTGCAGGTGATCCTGAAGCCGCCGCCGATCAATATTCAGGAGATGTATCTGGAGTCGCTGACGGCGATTGGGATCGACCTGCGCGAGCACGACATCAAGTTCGAGGAAGACAACTGGGAGTGGCCGGTGGGCGGCGCGTGGGGCGTCGGCTGGCAGGTGATGCTCGACGGGCTGGAGATTACGCAGTTCACGTACTTTCAACAATGCGGCGGCATGGATCTGGACCCGATCTCGGGCGAGATTACGTATGGCATGGAGCGCATTGCTGCGTTTTTGCAGGATGTCGATTCGATTTACGACATTGTGTGGGCGGTCGAGCCGGACACGGGCCGCAAGGTGACATACGGCGAGATGCGGCTGGCAGAGGAGGAGCAGTTTTCCGCCTATAGCTTCGACTACGCGGATGTGCCGAAGCTGTGGGAGCACCTGAATCTGTATGAGGCGGAGTGCAAGGTGCTGCTGGAAAAGGCCGCGGGCTTCGAGAAGATGGACGCGCTCGCGCTGAAGCGGTTTCCGGTGCTGGGGGCGTATGAGCTGGCGCTGAAGTGCTCGCATGTGTTCAATCTGCTGGATGCGCGCGGGGCGATCTCGGTGACGGAGCGCGTGGGCGTGATGGCGCGGATTCGCACGCTGGTGGTGGGCGTGGCGAAGATGTATGCGGAACAGGGTGCGTTGCTTGCGGCAGGTAAGACGGAGCCTGTGGCAGTGTGAGGGGTTGCTCTCCCATCCTTCGCGAAAAACCGCGAAGGATGGGGCACACGGGGTTTTGTGTTTGGTTGAACGAGAGACGAGTTGAAGACGATGGCTGAGTTTTTGTTTGAAATCGGGTTAGAGGAAGTTCCGGCGCGGATGATTGCCGGGGCGCAGGCTGAGTTGGAGCGGCGCGTGGTCACGATGCTGGAGCGCGAGCGGCTGTTTTGGCCTGGAGCGACCAGTAAGAGCTTTGCGACTCCGCGACGGCTGGCGGTTCTTGTGAGCGGCATGGAGGAAGAGCAAAATCCGCTTATGGTAGAAGCGCTGGGCCCTTCGACTAAAGTGGCTTATCGTGATGGGCTTCCAACTCCTGCGGCGATTGCATTCGCAAAGAAAGTCGGAGTCGAAGTAGATTCTCTGCGTAAAGTTCAGACACCTAAAGGCGAGTATGTGCAAGCGATCTCTTTCACGGCTGGTCGCGCCGCTGCTGAGGTGATTGCGACAGAGCTGCCGAAGGAACTGGCCGGGATTTATTGGGCTAAAAACATGCGCTGGATTCCGGGCAAGCCTGACAAGTTTGTGAGGCCGGTACGGTGGATGGTCGCGCTGCTCGGGTCTTCTGTCGTCCCGGTCAGCTTTGGCGGATATGAGGCAGGCGCGGTGACGTATGGGCACCGTGTGCTATTTGGCGAGCAGGCGATTCCGCTGAAGGCCGCCGGGGAGTATGAGGCCGCGCTGCTGAAGGGGTTTGTCGTCGCCGATGTTGAGGTGCGGCGGCAGAAGATTCGCAAGGCGCTCGATGCAGTGACGCGCACGGTCGCGGGTGCGCGGTGGCGCGAGGACGAGGAACTGGTCGAGACCGTGACGCAGTTGACCGAGTGGCCCTCGGTGCTGCTCGGCGAGTTTGAGAAGGAGTACCTTGCGCTGCCGGAAGAGGTGCTGGTGACGGTGATGCGCGACCACCAGAAATACTTTGCGGTGGAGGACGGGGGTGGAAAACTCGCTCCACATTTTCTGACGGTGCTGAACACCGAGGCCGATGCCCCGGGGCAGGACGTGATTCGGCATGGCAATGAGCGCGTGCTGCGTGCGCGCTTCAATGATGCGCAGTTCTTCTGGGAGTTCGACCAGCGGACGCCGCTAACGGAGCGGGTGAAGCTGCTGGAGCATGTGACGTTTCAGAAGGACCTGGGCAGCTATGCGAAGAAGACGGAGCGGGTGCGCGAGCTGATTGACCGCTGGAGCAGGATGACGGCTCCCGGCACATTTGACGCTAATGCGGCGCGCGATGCGGCCGGTCTGGCAAAGACAGACCTGACGACCGAGATGGTCAAGGAGTTTACGGAGCTTCAGGGCGTGGTTGGCGGCCTGTATGCGCGGGCGCAGGGACAGTCGGCGCTCGTGGCGGATGCGATTTACGACCAATACAAGCCGGAGTCGATGGAGGACTCGGTGCCTCGGACAGCGGAAGGCGCGGTGCTCTCGGCAGCGGATAAGGCAGATACGATCGCCGGAATGTTTGGCCTAGGACTGGAGCCGACCGGATCGAAGGACCCATTTGCGCTGCGGCGCGCGGCGAATGGGATTGTAAAGATACTCGCCGAGAGCGCGGTGGCGCTGCCTCTGACTCTGCGCGAGGTTGCTTTGACTTCGACGGATGACGATCAGAAGCTCGCCGAGAAGGTGCGCGGATTTCTGGTGGAGCGGCTGGAGTTCTATCTGCGCGAGGCGCGTGGGCAGGCTTACGACGTGGTGAAGGCTGTGCTGGCGGCTGGTTCCGACGATGTACGCGATGCCGTGGCTCGTGCGGAGGCTGTCACCGCTGTTCGCGGGTCGGATGACTTTGCGGCGGTGTCGGCTGCGTTCAAGCGCATGAAGAACATTCTGGCGCAGGCGGAGGAGAAGGGAATTGCTCCCGGCGCAGGCGTGGACGCTGCACTTTTGACCGAGCCAACGGAGAAGGCTCTGGCGGAGCGGTCTGCTGAACTTGCCGCGAAGGTGAAGACTCTGGGTGCCGAGAAGAACTACAAGACTGCGCTCGAATCGATTGCTACGCTGCGGCCTCAGGTCGATGCATTTTTTGACGCCGTGATGGTGATGGCTCCCGATGCTACAGTACGGGCGAATCGGCTTGCGTTGTTGCAGCGCGTGTTGGGAGATTTCTCGGGGATTGCGGACTTCTCGGAGATCGTGGCGGGCTGATGCACTCGCAAGACCCCACCTTAGCGACGATAAAGCCGTCGCGAAGATGGGGCACCCGGATGAAGTGTGATGCTGGAACGCGAACAGCCCTCCGCGATGGAGGGCTGTTCGCGTTGATGAGGCGTGTTTAGATGTGCGGCGCCCAGCCTTTTTCGTAGGTGCGGCCCCAGTACTTCATGGCTTCGGCGTCGTTGAGGATGTGGCCGTTGGCGGTGTCGAGTTTGAGTTCGCGCTCGACAAACCACGCGACGTTCGAGAGTTGCAGGATGGTGACGCTGACATTGCCCGAGGCGATGGGCTGGTTGAGCTTCTCGCCATGCTGCACAGCGGCGATGAAGTTGGCAAAGTGCAGGTCGGTCATATTGTCCGCGCCGGTCAGGTCGGTGGAGTCGGAGACCTTGCCTCCGCGAACGTCGGCGGTCTGTTTGCCGTGCAGGTCAAACGTGACATAGCCGCCTTCATCGACGACGATGCTGCCCTTGGTGCCTTCGATGACGACGCCACGGTCGCGTCCATACTGGCGGATGCCGCTACAGCTATTGCAATCCCACGAGATGAGCTTGTCGCCGTAGTCGAAGCTGGTGTTGAGGGTGTCGTAGAACTGCCAGTCGTCTTTGTAGTTGTAGCGTCCGCCGGCAGCGGTGATGCGCTTGGGATACTCGACGCCGAGGATCCAGCGGCAGACATCGACCTCGTGGGTGCCGTTGTTGAGCGCCTCGCCTGTGCCGTAGCGGCGTAGCCAGTGCCAGTTGTAGGGATGGATGTTGTCCTTGTACTCGCTGCGCGGAACCGGACCCTGCCAGAGGTCCCAGTCGAGCGTCGCCGGAACGGGGATGACCTTGCCGAT
>Ga0070659_100002587_pt1 | contig 12863 bp, 7 predicted proteins | sample KBSC23metaG_FD_64666 | JGI IMG/M metagenome (GOLD analysis project Ga0070659, IMG submission 64666) | Corn rhizosphere microbial communities from Kellogg Biological Station, Michigan, USA - KBS C2-3 metaG | ecosystem: Host-associated > Plants > Roots > Rhizosphere > Soil ...
GAGTTTATTTGGAGCAATAAAACGCATTAAGGCCGTCCCGATAAACCTGCCTCCAAGCATCATCAGCATAAATATGCTCATATAGCCTGCAGCAACTTTATCTGTAAGGCCCATTTTATCGTGCCCGTAATTAATAAAGTATGCCCATGTGCCCGATTGTGCTGCAACGTTAAAAAACTGAGCAATAGCCGCCCAAACAAAATGCCTGTGCTGAAACAGTTTTTTTGAAGGCTTTGGTGTTTCTTCTATAGTAAATCCGTCGGTTATTGGCCCATGGGGGTCTACTGTGGCGGGTACTTTTACCATCGAAAAAAATATCGCTACCAAAGCAATTACAACTCCAATAACAATGTATAAGGTTTTAATGGAATCCAGACCTTCGGTTGTACTGCCCGAGCCTGTACCGAAAATAAAGAGAGAACCAATAATTGGCCCTACTATAGCACCAAGCGCGTTAAAAGATTGCGCGAAATTTACCCGTTGATCGCTGGTTTGCTGGTTACCAAGTGATGCCATAAATGGATGCGCGACGGTTTCGAGTGTTGACAGACCGCAGCCAACTATGAACAGTGCAATCCTGAAGAATGTAAAAGATTGGGCATTAGCGGCAGGCACAAATAAAAATGAACCTAAAGCAAATAAGGATAATCCTAACAATACGCCGTTTTTATATCCATACTTCTTCATGAATAATCCCGCGGGGATGCCCATAATAAAGTAAGCTCCAAAAATGGAAAACTGAACCAAACTGGATTGTGATTTGGATACGTTGAGCACCTGCTGAAAATGGCGGTTTAAGACGTCGGCCATTGATACGGCAATGCCCCAAAACATAAACAGCGACGTAACAAAAATTAAGGTTACTATAAATTTCTTCTCGGTAAAGGCTGGTTTACTGGTCATTGGGTTTATTGGTTAATTGTGATAGGTTGGTTTATGGCTGTATTTTCAAAGAGGCCGGCGGCGCCAATAAGCGCTGCATTTTCGCCAAGCTCTCCGGTTATAATGGTGGTTGAAGTTAACCGCTTTCTTACATAAGGCAAAAACAATTTTGATGCCTTGGCTATATTGCCGCAAACAATTAAAACTTCGGGCTTAAACTGGTCTATCGGAGCCTCCAGGAAATCGCTGAGGTTAACGGCAAACTGGCTAAAAATATCGCGCGATACTTTACTCTCTTCGGCAATAAGCGCTAACTCTTTTACACCTGCCGCCGAAATACCGGTCGCCTCGTAATACTGTTTTAAAAACCACCGTGTTGACAAAATATCATCGGCAATGGTATTTTTAAAAGGCTCGCTGCCCAGGTTAATATCTTTGGTGATATTGTTGATGCAATGCGCCGAGCCAAAGCCCGTGCCCAGTGTAATGCCCATTACATTTTGATACCCTTTACCTGCTCCGGCCAGTACTTCGCCGGCAATGGTGGCTTCGGCATCGTTTCTGAAACGGATATTATCCGGATGCAGGTTTAGCTCTGCTGCCAGGTGTGCTTTAATATCCATACCATATATAGCCTCGTATTTATTAAGGCCCTTGATGTAGGATATGCCCTTATCATAATCAAACGGCCCCGGCATAGCCAATGCAAGACCAGATATTGGGACAGAAACACTCTTTATGGTTTGCCTGAAGGCGTCTGACCATGAATCTAATATGATCTTAGCAGAAGCTTTGCTGCTTAGCCCGGTACGGGCAAGGCTGTCGGGCAATATAAAATAGGTTCCCAGTTCACAGATGCCCGTTGTGATATGCGATCCGCCTATATCGGCAGTTAAAATATATGGCCCTTGATTGTTATTAATTTGCATTGTGTGTTATTGTAGATGTACTGTTAACGTTTCAATTATTGGGCCGTAAATAAATAGCCTGCCCGCCCGATGCCTGCAGATTTACCGGCAATGTTGATGTTGAATTAACCACCATGGTTTCAATTTTTACATGGGTAGCGGTAGCAACAGCAGGGTCATCGCTGTAAATTGTAGCCGTGTATTTTTTACCTGCCGGTAAAAATGAAAGCGGCAATGTTAAACTGCGGGCAGTGGTATTTGTGATAGTTCCTATAAACCAATCCGCGCCTTTGCGGCGGGCGGTGGTAATGTATTCTCCCGGGGTTCCCTGTATAATCCGGGTCTCGTCCCAGGTGGTGGGTATCTTTTGCCAAAATTCCAGTTCGGGCTCGTTATGGTATTGCGCCGGCTTGTCATACCAAAACAAGGTTTGGATAGGGCTGTAATATATTGCCGCCAGCGCCAGCTGGTGCGCATGGGTTGTTTTAATGCGTTTATCAAAATAGCAGATGGTGTAATCGGCAGGCCCGGCAATGTACCGGGTAAAAGGCAACACCGTATTATGCGTGGCATCAGGCATCTCCTCGTTACCGCGTATGCCTTCGGCGGTCATCAGGTTGGGCCAGGTACGCTGCTCGCCGGTAGGGCGCCAGTCGTCGTGAATGTTAACCATAATATGGCTTGCTGCGGCCTGCTGTATGGTTTTTTCTACCCAGGTAGTCCACCGGTGCGAGCCTGACTGTACAAAGCCAAACTTTACGCCCTTAACACCCCATTTATTATACACACTGAACAGGGTATCGCTTTGCGCGTATAAGCCCTGCTGGTTAACATATAACCATACACCAATGCCTCTTTCTTTGCCGTATTGAATAATCCCCGGCAGGTCGAAATCGGGTATGGCCACCTTGGTAGCGTCGGAGTCAAAGCTGAACGCGGGGCCATACCATTTCCAGTCGAATAAAATATACTGCAGGCCGCGTTGTACCGCAAAGTCAATATTGGCTTTGGCATCGGCGGTGGTTAGTGTCATTACCCGCATTATTTTACCGGGTTTAACCCAGTTGGTAGCAGCAAACTTATCGGCATCGTTCAGGTTCAGCACCATGTAATTATGCTCTGCCAGGTCGCCCGGCCTTTCGGCTACCATAATTAAGCGCCATGGCGTTCCTATGGGCGATATCAATTGCGCCTGGCCAAACATGGAGGTAGTAATAGTATTGGGATGGTTGTCGCTTAGCTTAAACTTGGTTCGGGCATAGTCAACCAAACCGGCTTCGGTAAGGCACATATATAAATTTCCGGGTAGTTCCAGCGTGAGCGGCCTCTCGCTTTCGCCCGGCCAGTTAGCCAGCGGCAATTTGTAATAGGGTGCCTGCGCCCAATTGGCAAACCAGGCTTTGGTGCCTGCAGGCAGGGCAAACTCAGTGTTTTCGGCGGTGATGTTATAGTATGTCCCTTTAGGATTCTCAGGGAAATAATACCGTATGGCTATTCCCTCGTTATACGCACGTATCTGCACATGCATTTCATAAATGGGGTTATCATCTTTTTTTAATGCGATATCCACCATGTTGTAGTGGTCGCGTATCTTACTTTGCTCACCATTAACCGGGATCCAGGTGGTGTCTTTCGCGGATGTTTTCACCCCGGCAACCATCAGGTTCTCGCACCAGTTCTGATGCTTATCTACCTGCAGTGCCATCGCTTTTTCCGATAGCTGATTGTCCATCTGTATATCCAATAACGACTCGCCGATAACCGCTTTGCCCTTATAGCTTAACTGGTAATACATGGCTCTTTTATTATCGCCAACGGTTTTCTGGTAAAATTTAACCGCCAGGTTTTTATCGGGTGATTGCAGAGCGATTTGTGTGCCCGGCACTACCTGTGCGAAGGCGCTTAGCATTAAAAAATTCAGTAAACAGAAAAATGGTATGGTTATTTTCATTGAGATGTGATAATTATTTGGTTTTACTTGTTTGTAGTTTTTGTAAGCGCATTAAAGCCTCCAGGTAATAGTAGTCGGCATAAATAATAGATGCGTCTATCTCTGTTCCGCCCGGGTGGTGCCCTGTGGAGTGCAGCAGGAAGGCGCTGTTGGTGGTCCTGCTTTGGTATGCTGCCGATGACAGCGCTGTAAGCATGGCAATGGCCTGCCTGCGGTAATAAGCTGCTTTCGCTTTATTTTTAACAAAGCCTGATAGCTGCAACAGGCCCGAAGCGGTAACCGCCGCCGCCGAAGCATCGCGCGGAGCGTTGGGTATGGCCGGATCGTTAAAATCCCAGTAAGGGATCCGGTCTGCCGGGAGCTTAGCCAGGTAAACATCTGCCACCTTCTGCGCGAAGTTTAAAAACCCCGGCTTTTTGGTTTCATTGTAACACATGGTAAAACCATATATGGCCCATGACTGGCCCCTGGCCCACATCGAGTTATCCGCATAGCCCTGGTGCGTTACACCTTTTATCTTTTTCCCGGTAATAGTATCGTACACCACCACATGATACGAGGTATAATCGGGCCTGAAATGGTTGTGCATGGTGGTTTCGGCATGTTTCACCGCCATATCATAAAACCGGTGGCCACCGCCATTTTTTGCCGCCCAGAATAAAAGCTCCAGGTTGATCATGTTATCAATAATGGTGTTATGCGGCCAGCCCTTTTCTTTCACCATTTGGGGCCACGACAGGATGGTGCCCACTTTAGGGTTAAACAGTGTAGCCAGCGAATCGGCCGCCGTTAATACTACCTTTTTATAGGCGGGGTCTTTGGTGAGCCTATAGCCTTTGCCAAAGCTGTTAAACACCATAAAGCCAAGGTCGTGGTCAAAACCGGCGTAGTGTGTTAATGGCGTTAACTCTTTGGTAAACTTTTCGGCTTCCGCTTTCCATTTGGCATCGCCCGTGGAGGCATACAGGTTCCATAAAATTCCGGGCCAGAAACCACTGCACCAATCGCGATAGCTTACAAAGCGCCAGTCGGTTTTGCCGTTATTGATATTTCTCGGGATATCGTTCCCCGCTGCCGGTATCAGTTTCAATGTCTTATCTGCCTGGGCAGCACAGTAATTAATTTCTTTACCGGCATCAATTGCCTGGTGTTGCTTTTGCGCGGCTACCTGGTAAATTACTCCCAGCAGCAGGATGGTTAGTATCGGTTTTAAGGTCATAAGCGGCCGGTGAAATAAATTTCACGAGTTTATATTATACAACAACGCCTGCCATCAGTTAAGAAAGCGGCATTTTCATCAAAAATATCAAACTAAACCGATTTAGATGAGCCAATATGCACTTTTATAAATTTTTCACTCTAACTTTTTATTTATTGAAGAAAATATCATAAAACAAGCCATCTGGTAAACAGATAATAATAAAACTTTCAATAATTCATCATTTTGTAAATTAGCTTAGGCCTAAATTCCACCCATCAATGGCAACAATAATTGAATTTATCACTAAATCGATTTAATATTGTCAAAAACCCGATAAAACCTCACCCTGTAATCATGAAAAAAATCATCCTCGCCCTGATGTTATCTACGGTAGTGTACCCCTTATTAGCACAGCGTACATTTATACATCCGGGTGTGCTGCATACCCAAAAAGATTTCGATCATCTGTACAACATTGTTCAAAAAAAGGAATACCCGGCATACGCGTCCTACCTTATTATGAAAGACGAACCCCGGGCCCGGGCGGAGTATAAAATGAACGGTCCTTACAAAGTGATCTCGCGCGATGGTGAGTTTGCCTGGACCAAATCAAAAATGGAGGCCGACTTTAGCGCCGCCTATCTTAACTCCATTATGTGGATGGTAACCAAAGACCCTGCGCATGCAAAAAAGGCCATCCAAATACTGGTGGCTTATGCCGATACCCTAACGCTTATCCCGCCAACAAACGATGCCCCGCTGCTTGCCGGTTTAGAGGGCTTTAAAATTGTATATGCCGCCGAAGTGCTCAGGTATACCTACAAAGATATTACCAAACAGCAAATTGATAAAATGACTAAACTCATCACCGGGATGTTTTTGCCGGTATTGGATAACTTTTACCTTGCAAAACCCTATACTAATGGCAACTGGGGAGCCATTGCAACCAAAACCTATATGGCTGCCGCCATCTACTTAAATAACGAGGCGATGTATAAAAAGGCCATCGATTTTTACAATAATGCCAATGATAACGGTACCATTAAAAATTATATCAGCGGCACCACAGGGCAAATACAGGAAAGCGGCCGCGACCAGGGTCATTCGCAATTGGGCCTTGGCGCATTGGCCACCGTTTGCGAAGAAGCCTGGAAACAAGGCGACGACCTGTATTCGGCGCTGAATAACAGGTTATTGCTTGGATTTGAATATGTAGCACGCTATAATTTAGGAGATGACAACGTCCCTTTTACTACCTGGACAGACATTACCGGCAAATACTCCAGCTGGACCGTTATATCCACCATTGGGCGCGGTAAATTTATACCGTCGTACCAAATGGTATACCACCATTATGTTAAACGCAAAGGCTTGCCTATGCCTTATACCACTAAGGTAGTTGAAAAAATAAGGCCCGAAGGCTTCGATCGTGATCAGCCCGCTTTTGGTACCTTCCTGTTTCCGGATAGCGCCAAATAAAAACAGAACACGTATAAATTTATCAGTAAACGTTTCAACTCATGACGATCAACAACTTAAAAAAAGCATTCTTGTTGGTTCTGCCTTTAACGTTATCCTTCTATGGTTTCGGGCAAAAGGTGGTATCAAAGCTGCAATCGCCTGATAAAAGCACTACGGTTCAATTCGGTATCGATGATGCCGGCCGGTTGCATTATAAAATGGATATGAATGGGCGGGTTGTGATTGCCTGGTCGGCAATGGGGCTTGAAACCAACGGACCCGAATTGGCAAATGGCATAAAGCTAACCGGTGAAACAAAAACCAGCCACCGCGAAACGTTCGACTGGGCCCTGGGCGAAGATGCACGTATCGAAAACAACTACCAGCAAACGGTATTACACTGCCAAACTGCTAACGCTAAATTTGATATAATTGCCCGTGCCTTTAACGGCAGCTTCGCCTTCCGTTATGTTACCGGTTTACCCGGCTTGGTACGATTACAAAAGGAGCTCACTACATTCAATATTGCAGATGATGCCACTATATACCAGTACCATGAGGAATCCATTTTCAGCCCGCTAAAACTCAATGAGCTCACCAGGATATGCGACCTCCCGGCAACGGTAATAACCGACGGGCGCCTCTATCTATCCATCGGCGAAGCCGATAACCGCAACTATACCAAGTGCGTATTGGTGAAGGGCCCGAAAGCAAACAGCCTGGCGCTCAATTTTTATACAGATACAACCTATCGCAACAAAATACCAACCGTACACAGGGATACCATGGTTACTTTTAAAGATAGCCTGGCAAGCCCCTGGCGAACCATCAGCTGCACTACATCGGCTGTTGGGCTGCACCAGTTCAGTCAGCTTAACTTAAAACTGGTTACACCCCAAAACAATCAAAACCCTACCCATATTAAACCCGGCAAAGTGTTCAGGGTGCCCATCAGCACACAGGGAGGTTTAGATGGTGTAGATTTTGCCGCGCGGATGAATTTCCAATACATTATGTTTGATGCAGGCTGGTATGGTGCTGAGTTCCGCACCACTTCCGATCCTACCAAACCCATACCCGGGCTTGACCTGGCCGGGGTAATAGCCCATGCAAAAAGCAAAGGCATCGGCGTAATTTTATATGTTAATTATGTTGGGTTAAAAGCAAAGTTAGATACCATTCTGCCCTTATTTAAGCAATGGGGCGTTAGCGGTTTAAAATTCGGCTTTGTAGATGGCGGCAGCCAAAAGGGTCTCTCCTGGCTCGATACCGCGATGAAAAAAGTTAACGATTACGGCTTTATCCTCAACGTACACGATCATTATAAACCTACCGGCCTGAGCCGCAGGTACCCTTATAACCTGAGCCAGGAAGGCATCCGCGGTGATGAGAACAGCCCCGATGCGTTCCATACCATGGTGCTGCCCTACACCCGCTACCTTGCCGGCCCTGCCGATTTTACATTTTGTTATCCTAATCCATCCAATGCTTTCAGTAAAAATTTAAAAGTAACTAAAGGGCAGCAGCTGGCGCTTACCGTGGTTTATTTCGATCCGCTGCAGGCCATTTTCTGGTACGGCAAGTCGCAGGATTACAAGGATGATAAGGACATTGAATTTTTCAAATATGTACCCACCGTTTGGGATGAATCGCATTTTTTGCAGGGAGAGATCGGCGAAAAAATAAGTGTTGCCCGCCGAAACGGCGATACCTGGTATATGGGTAATGCCACGGGCTTTACCCCATGGAAAACGGAGATTCCGCTCAGTTTTTTAAACAAACATCAAAACTATATAGCTACAGTTTATGAGGACGACAATAAAAACGGCATCGTTATACGTACGATAAAAGTAACATCGGGCGACAAGCTCCCGGTAGATATTGCCGCCAAAAGCGGGCAGGCCATAATTATAAGGCCTGTAAAAAAGTAACACATAACCTTGATTATCAAATTACAGATTAGCAACATCCGTATCCAAAAAAGTGTATATTTGTTTACAATTGTATATCTGACAATTAAACCAATTAACCTATCACAATAAAAAAAATGAATTTCAGAACCACCTTGTCCGTATTGTTCTTTGCCGCCATCATGAGCGGTACGTTTGCTCAATCGTATAAACGCACCAGCCTGGGTGTAAAAACTAATATCCAATCTATGGATATTGAAGTGCAGTTTTATTCAGATCAGATCATCAGGGTATTAAAACAACCCGAAGGCAGTATCCTGAAAAAGACCAGCCTTTCGGTGATCATGGAACCAAAGCAGGCCCGTTTAGCTATCAGCGATCAAAATAATATCGTTACGCTTAAAAGCGAAAAGGTACAGGCGCAACTGAACCTGGCAACCGGCAGGGTTACCTTTACAACGCTTAACGGTACGCCATTACTCACCGAAAAAGATTATGGCACACAATTTACAGCTGTAAGAGATGCAGGCAAGGCTTCTTTCTCGGTGCGCCAGGCTTTTCTGCTCGATAAAAACGAAGTAATATACGGCCTTGGCCAGCAACAGAATGGCAGGCTTAACCAACGGGGGCAAAAGGTATACCTGCGCCAGGAAAACATGAAAGTTTGTATCCCCTTTTTCAACTCGGTAAAGGGGTATGGCATTTTTTGGGATAATTATTCGCCCACTACTTTTACCGATAACGTTCAGGAAACCTCGTTCGACTCGGAAGTAGGCAATTGCGCGGATTATTATTTTATGTACGGCCCCGGCGCTGATGGCGTAGTGGCCCAAATGCGTAATCTTACAGGCCAGGCCCCCATGATGCCGCTATGGGTATATGGTTTCAGCCAATCGCGCGAGCGCTATAAAACACAGTTTGAACTGGTTGATGTTGTAAAAAAATACCGCGCGCTTGGCGTACCGCTCGACGGTATTGTGCAAGACTGGCAATATTGGGGCAAGGATGATAACTGGAACGCGATGAGTTTTGATGCCACCACCTACCCTAAACCCAAGCTCATGATAGACAGCGTACACGGATTGAATGCCCACTTGTTTATTGTAGCATGGCCCGGTTTCGCGCCCAAAACCAGCCAGTACCAGGAGTTCAAACAAAAAAATATGCTCATTAACTTTGATACCTGGCCGCCAAAAGCAGATACCAGGCCATATGATGTGTACAACCCCGAAGCAAGGGATATCTACTGGAGCTACCTCAATAAGGGTATATTTTCGCTGGGATCTGATGCCTGGTGGCTCGACTCGACAGAGCCGGATCACATCAATGTTAAAGACAAAGATTTTGAACAGCCTACCTACCTCGGAAGTTACAGAAGCGTTCAAAACGCATTCCCCTTACAGCATACCAAAGGCGTTTATGAGCATCAGCGCCAAACATCGGATGCTAAACGCGTCATCCTGCTTACCCGGTCGGCCTTTGCGGGGCAGCAGCGTTACAGCGCCAATACCTGGAGCGGCGATGTGGGGTCAAACTGGCCGACATTAAAAAGGCAGGTACCTGCGGCGGTAAATTTTTCGCTCACCGGCCTTCCTTACTGGAATGGCGATATCGGCGGATTTTTTGCAGGCGCTTACAAGCAGGGCGGCGGCGCTAAAAACCCCGACTTCCAGGAATTATATATCCGCTGGATGCAGTTTGCCACCTTTACCCCAATGATGCGTTCGCATGGAACCGATATACCGCGCGAGATCTACCAGTTCGGCCAACGCGGCGACCAGGCATTTGATGTGCAGGAGAAATTCATCAACCTGCGCTACTCTTTATTGCCATACTTATATTCAACAGCATGGAATGTTACGCATAATTCCGGCTCCATCATCCGCTCATTGTATTCAGAATTTGGAGAGGATAAACAAGGTTATGAGAACAATGCTGAATTTATGTTCGGCAAATCATTCCTGGTTGCCCCGGTTATCGAAAAGGGAATTAAAAGCCAAAGCGTTTATCTGCCTGCAGGCACACAATGGTACGATTTCTGGACGGGCGAATTAACCCAGGGCGGCAAAACCGTTGATCGTGCCACACCAATAGACATACTGCCGCTTTATGTACAGGCAGGTACCATTTTGCCATGGGGACCTAAAGTACAGTACGCCGCCGAAAAGAAATGGGACAATTTAACCATCCGCGTTTACCCCGGCGCCAATGGTGAGTTTACTTTATATGAGGATGAAGGCGATAGTTACAACTACGAAAAAGGCGCCTACGCTACCATCACTTTTTCATGGAACGATCACGATAAAACATTAACTATAAATGATCAACACGGCACCTTCCCAGGCATGGTTAAAAAGAGAACGTTTAATATCATCATCGTTAAGCCAAATCATGATGCAGGTGTAGCTCCCGCGACTGCTGATAAAACAGTTGCTTATAACGGATCTCAAAAAGTAGTGAAATTTTAAAGGTAGAGAATCGCCTTTATAAAAATACCATAGCCGATCAGCCGGTAAACCGATTGGCTATGGTATAAAAGTTAAACCCTCTACATGCTCGCCAATAAAAATATTGGCCATATCGCCGGTTTTATAAAAGTTGGGTTTACCCGGCATATGATCTGAAATTACTTTCCCGTTAATGCTCAGGTGCTCAAAGGTGATGTTTTTGATCAGATGTGCTTCATCATACCCGGTAATAACACCCATGTTGGCACGCGTACCTGTATAGCTGATATTTTTAAAATAGATATTCCTGATACCCATACCCGCGGCGGTATTATATTTATGGTTAAACATTACCCGCATGTTAACCACCTGCCCTTTCGAAAAATCGTCAACACGGATATCTTCAAACCGTATATCGCTGATCAGGTTATTATCGCCAGCGTTCAGTGCCATACAGCCCTGGTAATCTATTTGCCTTTCACGGTGCTCCAGTATATCGATATTGCTGAATTTCATATTCCCTAAGGTATCCGGGTGCGGCGGATCGCCATGCGTACCGATAAGGATAGGATGCGCAATATCGGCCCAAAGGGTAGCGTTTTGTACGGTAATATTTTTTGTGTTACCATACCAGTTAAAACGGTGCCCGTAAATGGCGATACAATCATCCGAATTACGCATAAATACGCCATCGATCAATACATTCGAACTGCAAAATATATCTATACCATCTCCCCAACCCTCGCAACTGAATGATTTGAGGTTGCGGATGCTCACCTTGTCGGATTGACCGATGGTAGCGCTGTAATGCTTTGGATTTAAAATGATAACCCCATCCACCGAAACGTTTCTACTGTATCCTATCTCGATGGATCGCACAGGATGATCAATAATGCCGTGCCCCATTATCTTTACGTTTCGAACACGGTATGCCTTAAAACTACCCTGCACTACGGCCCCTCCGGCTATATAAACTGTTTGGTTTGACCTTAATGTAACGGTATCAACTTTATGGATACCCGGACCGAAATACAGCACATTTTTATCAGACGCGCTTGGATGAACCGTTTCCAGCGGATTAGCGAATAATTGCAGGTTATGAAATATATCGCCGTTCACCTCAACAGAAAGATTACGCGGCTCCGTTAACAAAAAGCTAATGGTATTACTGGTAACTTTTACCTGGCCGGCGGCAAAGGGCCTCACCCGGGCTTTGTTCACTTTACCCTTTAAAAAGGTTACGGCAACTTCAACATTGCCGGCAAAATCAAAATAAGCGAATGAGGTATTCTCTATATTCATTTGCCCTGTCGGCCTGGCCGTACCGGCAACTTTAGCAAGGTACACGGCTAATGGCTGCCATTCTTTACCCATTTGCCTTACCTTAACAGCAAAGTCGTTATTTAAAGCAACTCCTGCAGGAGCTTTATAGGTAATTAGCTGGGCACAAGCGTTCAGGTAAAACAAGACCGGCAAAATAAGAAGCAATATTTTTTTCATATCGTATAAGTGCAGGTTGTTAAGCCTGCTTAACTGTATTACAAATTACCAGTTTGGGTAATGATGAGTCGCGTATTATGAGCGTGCTTGGTAAAACAAAGGTTTTCACTTCGGTTGCTTTTACCGGGTTGGAGAGGCGCGCCAGTATCAGGCGGATCACCTGTTCTGCCATTTCTTTAATTGGCTGCGATATGGCGGTGATAGACGGCGTGAACAGCTTAAATAAGTTATAATCATCAAACACAATAACACCCAGGTCTCCGGGAATCCTGAGGTCAAGGTTCCTGATCGATTCCAGGCCTTGCTCCGCGATGTAATTGGTAGCAAAAAATACAGCATCCAGTTCTTTGTTTGCCAATAAAAAATCTTCTATCTCGCGTATGCTGTCTTCCTTTTTTATGTGATAAGCAATTTTCTTTATAAAAGAGGGCCGGCCGCTTTCGGCTATCGCATCCTGGTAACCCCTTAGCCGTTCGGTCATTTGAACCTGGTCCGAGTTCAGGGTGATCATCGCTATCTTCCGGTATCCGTTCTCTATAAAATGTCTTATCGCCGAGTACGTTCCCTGGTAATTATCAACTATAACATTATCAACTCTTAAAT
>Ga0070659_100002588_pt1 | contig 12859 bp, 8 predicted proteins | sample KBSC23metaG_FD_64666 | JGI IMG/M metagenome (GOLD analysis project Ga0070659, IMG submission 64666) | Corn rhizosphere microbial communities from Kellogg Biological Station, Michigan, USA - KBS C2-3 metaG | ecosystem: Host-associated > Plants > Roots > Rhizosphere > Soil ...
TAGAGATGCCCTATTACCTTATTTCGATGACTTTTCTATTAATAAGGTAATAAGGTCCGTTATCTGAGGAGGGTCGTTTACTAATAAGGTAAATAAGGTTACCAGCTTTATTTTATGCTAAGACTTACAAGTTATGCCAAGACTTACAAGCCAACGGAAACATTAGCGCCTTTGTATTTTATCTTTGCGTCCCGATAACTATCGGGATTGCGAGAAATCGATGAAAACAGGTTTCGTAAATATCTTCGGTCGGCCCAATGCGGGCAAGAGTACATTGCTCAATCTATTAATGGGTGAGAAACTTGCTATTGTTTCACCAAAAGTGCAGACCACAAGGCATCGTATCAAAGGAATTCTCACCGAAAAAGATTACCAGGTCATTTTTTCAGATACTCCCGGCATCATTGAACCGAAGTATAAGTTGCATGAAAAAATGATGCAGGCAGTAAAAAATTCTTTGGAGGATGCTGACGTCGCTTTGCTGATCCTTGATATAAATGACGATTGGGTCGCATGCGATGAGATCTTTTCATCGCTTAAATTAAAAGTGCCGGCCCTCGTTATCATCAATAAGATCGACACGACCAGCAACGAGAAATTGAAAGATGCTATCTTATTTTTTACAGGCAAGCCTTATAGCAAAAAAGTGATACCAATATCGGCAAAAGAAAACAGGAATAAAGAAGATATTATAACCAATATTCTTGAATTCCTGCCTGAAGGAGAAAAATTCTACGAAGAAGATGAAATAACCGACCTGTCAACAAGGTTCTTCGTCGCGGAGTTGATCAGGGAAAAAATATTTGAACTCTTTGAAGAAGAGATCCCTTATCAAACGACTGTCCTTGTACAGGAGTTTAAAGAAAAGACAACGCTGGTAAAGATCAGGGCGGAAATTATTGTTCATAGGGAAACACAGAAAGCGATTATATTGGGTGAAGGCGGTAAAATGATAAAGCAATTGGGAACGGAATCAAGAAGAGAAATTGAAAAGTTTCTTGGTCAAAAGATATTTTTGGAATTGTTTGTTAAGGTTAGAGAGAAGTGGAGAGAAAGAGAAGACTATTTACGGGAGTTTGGATATTAGCGTGAGTGGTCGCAACGGGAAACCAAAAATCAAAAACCGAAAATCGAAAATCTAAATTAGCAATGGGTTTTACAGTAGCAATCGTGGGAAGACCGAATGTGGGAAAGAGCACTTTCTTTAATCGAATGATGGAGGAGCGGAAGGCGATCGTGCATGATATAAGTGGCGTAACAAGAGATCGGCAGTATGGAGTTGCCGACTGGAACGGTAAAACATTTAATGTAATCGACACGGGAGGATTTGTACCCGACAGCGAAGATGTTTTCGAAAGGGAGATCAGGAAACAAGTTTCGATTGCTGTTGAAGAGGCAAATGCAATTATTTTCATGACCGATGCAGCAACAGGCATCACTGACCTCGATGACTCCATGGCCGACATGCTGCGTCGCAGCACGAAGCCGGTTTTTTTAGTAGTTAATAAAGTCGACAACAATGAACGATTACTTGAGGCCGCAGAATTTTACAGGATGGGGTTTGACAACATCTACTTTGTTTCATCGGCCACGGGGAGCGGCACCGGCGAATTACTCGACGCGATCTCCGAATTAATAAAGGATGAAACAGGCCTGGAAGAAACCGAAGGATTACCGCGCTTTGCAATTATTGGTCAACCGAATGTTGGAAAATCGTCGTTACTCAATGCGCTAATTGGTAAAGAACGGACCATTGTGAGTGACATTGCAGGTACCACAAGGGATACGATCCATACCCACTACAAGCTTTTCAAAAAAGAATTTATCCTGATCGATACGGCTGGTATTCGCCGCAAAGCAAAGGTGCATGAAGACCTCGAGTTCTATTCTGTGATCCGCGCTATCAAGGCTATTGATGAAGCCGATGTTTGTCTTTTGCTGCTTGATGCAGAAAAAGGTATCACTGCGCAGGATCTGAGTATTTATAGTTTGGCCGCACGAAAAGGAAAAGGAATTGTGCTGCTTGTAAATAAATGGGACAGGGTTGAAAAACAAACGAATACAGCGCGTGATTATGAAAAAGAATTAAGAACAAGATTGGCTCCTTTTAATGATGTTCCCATCCTCTTTATTTCCGCAAAAGAGAAGACTCGCATCTTTAAAGTGATTGAGACGGCGATCGAAGTATACGAGAACCGGCACAAAAAGATCAATACATCTGAGCTGAATAACACTTTATTAAAAGCCATTGAGGGCTATCGGCCGCCGGTTGTGAGAGGCCATCCGATCAAGATCAAATATATTACCCAGCTACCGACCGCCGTACCTTCGTTCGCCTTCTTCTGTAATTTTCCGGACGACATCAAACAACCGTATAAGAACTATCTTGAAAATCAATTACGACAGCAGTTCAATTTTAATGGTGTTCCCATTCGCCTCTTCTTTCGGAAAAAATAATAATATAAAAACCGGGTTTCGCGTTGAATTTAGCATTCCTGGGCTATTTTTGCCGCAATTTTTAAACATCAAACCAAAAGCACAATGAAAAAATTACTTGCCATTCTAGCTGTTGCTGGTGTTATGACAGCTTGTAACAACAGTGGTGACAAAGAAAAAAGCACCTCTGATTCCACCTCGACGATGACCACGGATACAACCAGCAAAATGTCAACAGATACTACAAACAAAATGATGGCTGATACAACAAAGAAGGATACAAGCGCTAAGAAATAATGGTCAACCTTATTGCTGTGTACTGAACTTCCCCATTACGGGGAATTTTTATTTATAGACTGAAAGATCGGACAATACCTTTCACCTGTTTTTTAAATTCGCGGAATTCGTCGGTTTGTTGTTTGATAAAACTGTTCTCATCAAGTTTGCCCAGTACTTTATCCATCTGTTTTTGGCTGCTATAAACCATTTTGCGAAAATCATTGTGGAAGTCCTTCGCTCTTGAGTCATAGGTAGCTTTTGTCATCCATTCACGCGTGGCAAGGGCCTGGTCAATGAAAGTTTTGAAGATCTTTTTGTTAAACCTTTTTGAGGTCAGTTTATTTACTTCAAGTAAAGAAGCAAACGCGTGTTGCAATTTCTGATCCTTATATAACTCACCATTCTTCTTATAAAAGGCGTGAACTTCATCCCAGTCATTTATTTTGTCCGAATGAATTTGTTTGATAAGCGTATCGACAGAGGCCTTTGGAAGTAGTTGGCCGCCGACATTCTCCCAGGCATTTCTTTTTGGATCGGTGGGAAGGCTTCTGGAAAAGATCTCCCATGAATCAATTTTTTCCGTTACGACGAAATTGACCAATTGTAAGACGCCATAGTACGTGATCAGCTCCTTGAAAATGCCATAGGCTGGCAACACTTTAGTCAACTCCGTTTGCCTGCGGCTGTTCTCAAAACCTTCGGCCAATATTTCCAGTCTGTCAACTTGTTCATCCTTTTCTTCCAGCAATTTTTCGCCACTCACTAAGATCTCCCTGTCTGAATATTTCTTTTTATTCTTTTTTGCATAGGCAATGCCGGTAAATTTTTTTAACAGGTGCAACGCATCGAAGACTTCATTTATGCTATCGGGGGCGAGGTAGTCATATTCAATCAACTGAACTTTGTCCCGGCGTTTATCCCGGTCTGCATGTTTTACGGCGTTGCGCGCAAGCGCATACATATTGTGCATAAACCAGTAACCGGGCATAACAACCAATTTGTCTTTGCTGATATCGTTGCTCACCAGCGAGAATGGAATGGGAATATTCAGCTCGAAAGAATAATCGCTTTTAGCGATCAGTGTAAAACTGGCAAATTTTGAGTTATGCTTCAGGCTTACACAAAGCCCCGGCCAAAAGCCACGTGCGGCAATAAGTTCACCGTCTGCGCCACGGCTATTGTGATTGGAGCCAATGGTTGCACCCGCGGCCATATTACTTTGTCCCATGATCAATGCCGCACATAAAAAGGAATTATTGTGATGCTGTTCGTGCGCCGGGAAGATCAATGAATTCAGAACTTCGCAACAGGATATCGTGGAATTATTTCCCAAATAAGAATTGATAAGCCTTGCTCCATATTTCAATTGTGAATTGGAGGCAAGTATGAAACGGACTGCCTTTACTCCATAGAATATTCTGCAACCAAAACCAACAATTCCATTCACCAATTCTACGCCTTCGCCGATCTGTGATTTTTCCTCCGGCGAGGAATTGATGGTAAGGTTCTTTAACTTATTTGCTCCCTTGATATAGGCGTCACTCCCGGTCCAGACATCTTTGATAATCTTACTGTTCTTGATAACGGTTCTGTCGCCTATCTTACCATAATAACCACGTTTGTTGTCAAACTTCTTTTGAGTAAATTCTTTAAACCGCATCATCAGGCCTTCGTCTTCCCTGTACCTTGACCAGAGATATGCATCGCCTGGCAGCATTCCATTGAACGGTATCACGCTGCGACCGGCATTTTCGTTGCATATTTCCAGCCAGATCCTGACAGATTCATCTTCTCCTTTTTTGATGATCCCGTTCCCAAACTTTGAGTGATCCGATACGGTCAACTCATTTACATTTACAATGATCACTTCATTGCCTGCAATGTAATGACTCATGTAGTTAACATTATCGATAACGACGTTGTGTCCAAAGTCACAGCTGATAATGGTGCTATTGTACAGGCCGACAGGCAGCCTGATGTCATGAAAAGAAAGATAGAGTGGTTGAAGTTTCCCGATTCGCACGAGACCAAAAAACTTGCAATTTTTTACAAGTTCCGGATTGAAAGCGTCGGAGACCAGGACACGATTCCAGTCGTCGGATGTATTCCGGTTACGAACGAGCACTTCTATTTCATACGCTGTTAAATTTCGATAGTGGATTCCGTTCCGGTTTTGAAGATTGCGGAGATAATATTCATCCTTTCCTTTTGGAATGTATTCAGACGAAACGAAATTATAACCAAGTGAGCCGATCGGAATTTTCTGAATGTCGTTCATACCCCCGGGGATTGCTTTTAATGGAAATTTTCCTCGCCCCTAAAGGGGAGTGCTTTGAAAACTCCTTAGGGGCAGAGTAATAACAATGGAACTCTGTAAGCAAATGTAAGGGATGCCCATGGGAAATTTTTTTAGCGGAATTTCTCCTTTACCCTTAAAAAGGGAGTTTTGTAAACTTCTCCACGAGCCAAGAATCGAAGTGCAGGCTACAACAAATGCAATAGATATAAACTTGATGAAATAGATTTTCAAATTATAAAATGTTCAATAATAAAAACCAATTCAAACCAAGTCCCCCTTTAGAGGGACAGGGGCGTCCTTTATTCAACCGTTACGCTCTTCGCCAGATTTCTCGGTTTGTCTACATCATAATTTTTTGCAATGCCAATGTAATAAGCCAGCAGTTGAAGCGGTATTACATTTAACATCGGCGCCACGATCTCATCAGCTTCAGGCACTACAAAAACATCATCGCACAGACCGATAGTGGTTTCATCGCCTTCTGTAACAACGGCAAGAACTTTACCTTTTCTTGCTTTTATTTCCTGGATATTACTAACCACTTTATGATGATGAGCATCTTTTGTCGCCACAAATACAACCGGTAAGTTCTCATCAACAAGGGCTATCGGCCCATGTTTCATTTCCGCGGCAGGATAACCTTCCGCATGTATGTAAGAGATCTCTTTCAATTTTAATGCACCCTCAAGAGCTACCGGGAAATTATATCCGCGTCCCAGGTAGAGAAAATCTCTTGCATTTTTATATTTCTCTGCTATTTCTTTTATGTGCTCAATGGACTCAAGCAGTTTAAAAACTTTTTCGGGAATGGCATGAAGCTCTTCCAGTAAGTGCCGGTAACGCTCCTCGCTGATCGTATCTTTCTTTCTTGCTATTTTCAAAGCAATCATGGTAAGTACTGCAAGTTGCGCCGTAAATGCTTTAGTAGATGCAACGCCGATCTCGGGACCGGCATGTGTATAGGCTCCGCCATGACTTACCCTCGCGATCGATGAACCTACAACATTCACCACGCCAAGAATAATGGCGTCCTTTGATTTTGCATTTTCAATGGCAACCAAAGTATCTGCGGTTTCACCACTTTGTGAAATGGCGATGATAACATCGCCTTTATTGATGACAGGATTGCGATAGCGAAATTCCGAAGCATATTCTACTTCGACATTGATGCGGCAAAGCTCTTCAAAAATATATTCCGCTACCAGGCCGGCATGCCAACTTGTACCACACGCCACCATGACGATCCTGCTCGCATTCATGATTTGTTCTGCATATTCTTCAATGCCCTTCATGGTTATTGTGCCAGCTTCCACATCGAGTCTGCCACGCAAACAATCATAAATGGTGTTAGGCTGTTCAAAGATCTCCTTGAGCATAAAATGATCGTAACCGCCTTTTTCGATGGCGGCCAATTCCATATCAAGCTTCGTGATGTAGGGAGTTAATTTGTCGTTACCAAGATTCTTAAGAATTAATTCATCTGCTTTGATGATCGCAAGTTCATAATCATTTACATACACCACCTCTTTTGTGTATTCAATGATGGGAGAGGCATCGCTGGCTAAAAAATGTTCGCCTTTGCCTACACCAATTACCAGTGGACTTCCTTTTCGCGCCGCGATCAACGTATCAGGATGCTCCTGGTCAACCAACACAATGACATAAGCTCCTACGACCCTTTTTAAACCAATACGTACAGCTTCTTCCAGTGAACATTCATTGTTTTTTTGTATGTCTTCAATAAAATTGAGCAACACTTCCGTATCCGTTTCACTGTTGAATTTGTATCCTTTTTTTGTTAGCTCCTGTTTTAGCTGGGAATAATTTTCGATGATGCCATTGTGTATGATGGCAAGCTTACCGCTGGCAGAAGTTTGTGGATGAGCATTTGTATCGCTTGGCTCACCATGTGTGGCCCAGCGGGTGTGGCCAATACCAATATTTGCATGAAGATCTTTTCCTAGTAATGAATCTTCAAGCTCAGAGACTCGTCCTTTCTTTTTATAAACTTTCAAACCACCGTTCAAAAGTGCAATACCTGCACTGTCATAGCCACGATATTCAAGACGTTTTAATCCTTTTAAGATAACGGGATAGGCTTCACGGGGACCGATGTAAGCAACAATACCACACATAATTCCAGGTTTAAGGTTACAGGTTATTCTTTGATATTAAGGCTAAACTCTTAATTCAATGCGAAAATCTATAAAATAAGGCAGACGTCAAAGAAGCTGAGTCAACGTGCAATCAAAATCAGGACAATAAAAAGATCCCGCCTTTTGAGCGGGATCCTGAGGTTGGTGGTTATAAATGGTCATTCCGACTGTTTGATAAGTTTTAGAATTGACGAAATCGTAGCAAGAATCAGTAAGGTGGTCGTCTTAAATTTCATATGCTCTTTTATGGGTTTACAATTTATTTCACTAAGCAAACTTTGCTTCCGTTTTCCGTTGAAGGAGAAAGAAAATACAACCTACAAGAACGAGAACCTGTATTATGACTGTCGTCCAGCCGGTTGAATTTGTGATGCCGCTTAGTACCGCAGTAGCTATAATTGGCGTACTGACCGCATTGTAAAAAATGTTTCCCAATAGAATGTACTGCCAAATTTTTTCGGAAGCTGGAACATTCCTGCATAGCCAGTACAACATGGCATTGGCGGCAAGCACAGTACCCAGGATTCTTGCTATCAACACGCCGGCGCTACCCAAAGTAACGGCGTAAGTGGACATAAACTTCACAGGAATCGTTAACAGCCCAAGGCCATAAAATGCGGTAAGTATGGCCAAAATAATTGCGAAGGTTGAGATTTTCATTTTGCAGAATTTTTGAGGTAAGAATTGTTTATGAAATCGAAAACGGTGAATTACTGTTGAGTTCTTTCATAGCCTTACAACTTCGGACATCGGAGTATATCTTTTTTATCAAAACTTAAACTTTACTATCCATGCGTCGAGCAAACCATGATTGGATGTCACATCTCCATTAGTGCTTGAGGTTCGACCAATTGAAGTGAAGGAGCCGTCGGGGTTAACGACAGCGTCTTCTGAATTGTCTTCCGATTTTCCTCCAAAGACAAGGCTGTTTAGTTTACTTCCGTTTGGATCCAGTTGGAGCACCCACAAATCGCTGCTTCCCTTTGCTCCCGTTATGTCTCCGTTTTTACTTTGTGTGTATCCAGTCAATAAAATGTTTCCTGAAGCATCGACGTTTCTTACGCCTGCCTGATCCACATCAGCGCCACCGAAAAATTTCTGCCACGCAATGCTTCCGCTCGTATTGATCTTTGTAACCCACGTATCAGCATAACGCTGATTGCCCGAAATATCACCGTCATTGCTTGCGCTTGCTCCGGATAAAACGTAACCACCGTCAGGTGCTTGCAAAACACCCCTCCAAATATCATTTTGGGATCCACCTAAGGTTTTTTGCCATAGCGGGTCACCCGCATCATTTATCTTAAAAAGCCATGCATCGGCTCCGCCATGATTGGGCTGTCCCGCCAGGTCTCCATTTATGCTGCCCGCATTTCCGCATATCATGTAATTTCCGTCCGCAGTTTTTACAACTGAATTACCATTTTCACTTAGAGTTCCGCCATAAGTTTTTTGCCACACCAAATTCCCATTGATGTCCAATCTTAATACCCATGCATCATTACCCCCATGATTGGTTCCCGCAACATCTCCGTCATTGCTGCCGGTATATCCCGCAAAAAGGAATCCACCGTCATCAGTTTGAACGATACAATTGCGATGAAGATCATTCAGGTCATCAGCGCTGCCACCGAATGTCTTTGACCAAACAAGCGTTCCTGAGGCATCAAGTTTCACGATCCATACATCCCAGCCACCGTGATTACCCGGCACATCTCCGTCGCCACTTTGTGTACTGGCGGCGAATACATACCCGCCGTCTGCTGTAGTAATGATATCGTCTGCATATTCAGACTTTGTTCCACCGAAGCTTTTCTGCCAGAGTATAGCCCCGGACTCATCTGTCCTTACCACCCACGCATCAGCTCCGGTGCCGCCATGGTAACCTGTGATATCGCCGCCATTTCCCAATGCGCTGGCAGTAAATACATAACCATTCCCGTCGGCGGCCCTGGTAATTGCAAAACCCAGTTCGTTTAATGGACTACCGTAAGTTTTTTGCCATTGTAAAATGGAAGCGGGAGGCGGGGGAGGAGCGGGTTTAGCGCTTGTTACATTATTGTTACCCGGCGAATCCGAGGGTTTGAGTTCTTTTACGCAACCTGATAAAATTGCAATGGATAAAATGGCGGTGAGGATGGATAGCTTTTTCATGTTCCTAATTTTGATGAGTATCAATTGATAATTTGGTTTAAGAGTCAAGTAAGCGTCGTTTTAAAACTATTATCATATTTTTTGTTTTGAAACAAGACATGAGTAAGTGACGGATTCTATTTCGTAAGTGAAAGCCGGTTGACATAAGCGGCTTGATGAAAGTCAATTTTTCTTTCTGGATCAAAAAACAGTTGCAGCTGATAATTAGCGATTGCTCATTACAAGTATTCAGTTAATAAAAAATCGGTGAAAAATTAGGCTAATAGGGGGTCAATGTATACCTTAATAAATCGCACCACCAAACAACTCCCGCCATGGTAAACCTTAGAAACAGATCGATCTGCCTGATATCCGGATGCCTTTTTGCCTTTTCATTGTTTTCCCAAAATAATCCAAGACAGCATTTCATTGATTCACTCACGACGGTTTTGTCCATTTTAAAAGAGGATACGAATAAAGTAAACACTTATGTTAACCTGGGGGCTTGTCTAAAATTTCAAGACTACCAAAAGGCGATGAATTATACCGATTCTGCCGTGCGGTTGGCTGCTAAATTGGGTTTCAAGAAAGGGGAGGCCACCGCCGAACTGGAACTTGGACTTATGCACGCGGATTTTGTGGGCCCAAGCAATTACCCTGAAGCCAAAAAACAAATACTTAAAGCAATCGACATAAATAAAGAAATCGGAAACGACCAGGCGCTTGCATTGTGTTATAATAAGATTGGTATTTTATTTTACAACGAGGCACGTTATCCCGAAGCATTGAAATATTTATTCGAATCTCTTCGAATTACCAAGAAGATCAATGAGAAGCTGGGGATGGCTTCGAATTATGGTGCTATTGCGAACACATATACTAACTTTCACAGCCAGCAGATGGAAGCAATCAAATATCGGTATGCGGCCATAAAAATTTATGAGGAATTGAATTATAAGGAAGCAGCTGCATTCGGATATCAGGACGTGGGAGCTCTGTTTAATGAACAAGGCAGCTATGCTGACGCACTGAAAAATTTATATAAAAGTCTAAAGATTTTTGAGGAAATAACAAACGCAGAGGGAATTTCATCTACGTTGTGGTCTATTGGATCTGTTTACAATAATTTGGGCAACTACGAAGAGGCTTTGGTGACGCTGCAATCCGCTTTACAAAAAGCTAAGCAATGCGGAAATGCTTTTAATGAAGCCCATATTTTAAGTGAACTCGGGGTTACATATCATTACCAAGGCAATTTTAATGAAGCTTTGAAAATGTACAATTTAGCGCTTGAAATTTATAAAAAGCACAGCGATGAATATTGGTCTGCAGTTGTCCACATGTATATGGCGAGGACTTATAAAGATTGGGCAAAGGATTTGATATTGCACAACGGAAATAGTGACTCGGTGAAATCCATGGTGGCAAAATCATTGAAATTGCTTTCAGAGGCAAAAACAGTGTTTGAGACCAAGGACGCAAAAGATGCGATGGCCGAAGCGTACAGGGATTACGGTACTGTTCTAATGATGCAAGCATCATTCGCAGAGCTCCACGACGCCGGTGAAATATATAAAGAAGCCATTGGCTATTTTGAAAAAGCAATTCCCATCGCAAAAGAAATAGGAACAAAAAAAGTGATCCGGGATTCTTATGGCGGACTGGCTGAGATTTATGCCCGCTTAAAGGATTATGAGAAGGCCATAGAGTATTCAAATATCTACATGGAGAAAAAGGACTCTTTATTCAATAACGAAACCGTAAATAAAATCGAAGAACTTAAGATGCAATATGAAAAAGAGCGGACGACGACTCAATTGCAGTATGCATTTTCAAAAAAAGAGGACTCTATTAAATATCAAAAACAGCTCGCAGAAGAAAAGCTAAACAAACAGCTCGTTCTGTCTCTGCAACAATCCCAGGAGCTACAACTGAAGCAAGCTTCTCTTGATTTAAGCAAGAAGCAAAATGAAGTTGCCAACCTGGAATTCTTAAAAACGCAGGCCGAACTCAAGTCAGAACAAAGTCAAAGACTTGAGAAGGAAAAAGAAATAAGCCTTAAAGAAACGAAAATACAAACTCAAAGAAGACAGTTTTGGTTTTATGCCGGGGGATCATTTTTGATCATGATGCTTTTGTTTTTTTACTATCGCAATATTAAGAACAGGCAGAAGGCAAATCAACTGATCGCCACGGAAAAATTAAAATCTGAAAAGGCTTATGCGGCCCATAAAATGGTAGAACTGGAATTGCAAAGCCTGAGAGCGCAGCTGAACCCTCACTTTATGTTCAATTCATTAAACGCAATCCAGGAACTAATTCTGCGAGAAGATAACGATAATTCACATTTATATTTATCCCGGTTTGCTGAGCTTCTGCGCATGCTGCTCGACAACGCTAATCAACCTTTTATTGCTTTAAGAAAGGAACTAAACTTTTTAGAACTTTACCTTTCATTGGAGAATCTCCGCATCCCTGATATTAAATTTCACATAGAAGTTGATCCAACAATTGACACAAATGGCGTCGTCATTCCAAATATGATCTTACAACCTTATATTGAAAATGCGATATGGCATGGTTTATCTCACAAAAAAGGTGAAAGAATGTTAAAGATCACTATTAAGAAAAACGAAGAGAAAATTATTTGCGAAGTGGAAGACAATGGGGTCGGGAGAAAAATGGCTACAGCATTAAAGGGCCTTTATCGAAAAGAGCATCGTTCACGGGGAATGGAATTGTTGTCGCGACGATTCAATCTTTTGTCGAAAGAATATGGATCGGATATTCAAGCAATAGTTGAGGATTTACATGATAATGGAACAGCACTGGGTACAAAAGTGACGATCTCTGTTTATGCACTAACGCAACAAGTCAAGTGGAATGATAAAAGCAATTATAATTGATGACGAGCCTTCCGCGGTCAGTGTTCTTAGCCTGTTGCTAAAGAAAAAATGCGCCGAAGACGTACAAGTTGTTGCTACTACAAATTCGCCAGCAGCAGCCAAGGGTTTAATAGAACTGCATAAGCCTGATCTTGTCTTTCTTGATATTGAGATGCCGGGAATGACCGGTATCGATTTGATACGGAGTATTTCAAATCCGAATTTTCATGTAGTGTTTGTTACCGCTTATGATGCATATGCGGTGGAAGCTTTCGAGCTAAGCGCGATTGATTATTTATTAAAACCGATCGGGGCTGATAAGGTCGAAAGAGTAATTAATAAGATCAAAGAAAATATCAAGAGGAATCAATTGTTCATGAATGAGCAATTGAAGAAATTGGAAAGAATATTAAAGATGAACCCTGACGGAAATGAAAATAAGATCGGGATTGGTATGGCAGACAAAATAGTCTTTGTAAATATTTCAGAAATCTTGTTTTGTGAGGCCCAGGGAAATTACACGACTGTGATGATGAGTGATGGCAGAAAAATCGTTGCTTCAAAAACGCTTGGCGATTTTGAAAGTCAACTTAGTACCCATCGATTTTTCAGGATCCACCATTCCTTTCTGATCAATTTAAACCGGGTAAAAGAATTCCAACGCTATGAGG
>Ga0070659_100002589_pt1 | contig 12859 bp, 10 predicted proteins | sample KBSC23metaG_FD_64666 | JGI IMG/M metagenome (GOLD analysis project Ga0070659, IMG submission 64666) | Corn rhizosphere microbial communities from Kellogg Biological Station, Michigan, USA - KBS C2-3 metaG | ecosystem: Host-associated > Plants > Roots > Rhizosphere > Soil ...
GGTTTCGGCCACCACACGGCGGCGTACGCGGTGCTCGGCCTCCTGATCGTGGCGGCCACGCTCGAGTCGGTGTTCGGCTACTGCCTCGGCTGCAAGACGTTCGGCCTCCTCATGCGCGCCGGCATCATCCCGGCCGAGGTGTGCGAGGCGTGCAACAACATCGCGTTGGACGCTTCCGGCGCGTAAGCGCTGGCTGGCTGAACATGCGGCCGGCCAGGCACGGGTAGGAAGGAGCCCATGGCCAAGCTCGTGCTCGGACCGCTGCTCCGCTACGTCAGCGAGGACGAGGCGACCGTGTGGGTGGAGACCGACGCGCCCTGCGACGCGAAGGTGCTCGACCACACCGCGCGGACATTCGAGGTCGAGGGCCACCACTACGCGCTTGTCCGCATCGAGGACCTCGAGCCGGGCACGGCGACCGAGTACCAGGTCGAGCTCGACGGCGAGCGCGTCTGGCCGCCGGCCGAGCACGACTTCCCGCCGAGCCTGATCCGCACGCTCAGCCCGGACGGCCCGGTGCGGATCTCGTTCGGCTCCTGCCGCGTGGCCTACCCGCATCGCCCGCCCTACTCGCTCCCCAAGGACGAGCACCCGGAAGGTCGCGAGATCGACGCGCTCTACTCGCTCGCGCGACGCATGCGAAAGCAACCGCAGGACACGTGGCCGCACGTCCTCCTGATGCTCGGCGATCAGGTCTACGCGGACGAGGCGTCGCCGAAGGTGCGCGAGTTCATCGAGTCGCGACGCGATCCGAACGAGCCGCCGGGCTACGAGGTCGCCGACTTCGAGGAGTACGTGCGCCTCTACTACGAGACCTGGGGCGACACCGATCCGTCGATGCGCTGGCTGCTCTCCACCGTGTCGAGCGCGATGATCTGGGACGACCACGACGTGCACGACGACTGGAACACGTCGGACGTCTGGCTGGCGGAGATGAGGCAGAAGCCGTGGTGGGAGGAGCGCATCTCGTCGGCGGTGATGTCGTACTGGATCTACCAGCACATCGGCAACCTCGAGCCGCGCCATCTCGACGAGGACGAGATGTACGACCGGGTGAAGAACTGCGACGGCGACGCCGGCCCGATGCTGCGCGAGTGGTCGCACAAGGTGGCCCACGAGGTGGGCGGCGCGCGCTGGAGCTACGTGCGCGACCTATGCGGCGCGCGCCTCGTGATGATGGACTCGCGCGGCGGGCGCGTGCTGGATCCGGCCAAGCGCGCGATGCTGGACAACGACGAGTGGCAGTTCATCGAGGACTGCGCGACCGGGGGCGAGTTCGACCATCTGCTGCTCGGCACCTCGCTGCCCTGGCTCGCCTCGCCCGCGATGCACTGGCTCGAGGCCTGGAACGAGGCGGTGTGCGGCGGCGCATACGGCAAGCAGGCGGCCAAGCTGGGCGAGAAGCTGCGGCAGGGGCTCGACCTCGAGCACTGGGCCGCCTTCGAGCGCTCGTTCGAACACCTCGAGCGGCTGGTGCGCAGGGTGGGCAGCGAGGGCAACCCGCCCGCCACGATCGTCGCGCTGTCCGGCGACGTTCACCACGCGTACCTGATGGAGGCGGGCTTCCGCCGCGCGGACAAGGTGCGAAGCGCCGTCTTCCAGGCCGTCTGCTCGCCGTTCCGCAACCCGCTCGACCGCCACGAGCGCGCGACCATCAGGTTCGTGGCGACGAGAACGGCCGAGCTCCTCACCCACGCGCTGGCGAGAACCGCGGGCGTGCGCGAGCCCGAAATGCGCTGGCGGCTGGCCGGCGGCAGGGAGCCGTGGTTCGACAACCAGGTTGGCACGCTCGAGCTCGACGGCCGCCACGCGAGGCTGATCATCGAGAAGACCGTTCCGAACGACGACGACGAACCGCTTCTAGATACCGCATTGGAGTGTTGTTTGGCTGACTAGCCAGTGTGTTACGTTTCCGCCTTCGTGGGAGGCGCTGGTGCGCCAACGGAGGGAGCCAAAGTGAAGAGACTCGTGCTGCTGGCGTGCGCCTGCGCGCTCGCACTGCCCGGCGTGGCGACGGCGAAGGACTTCGCGTCGACCGCGCTCAACATCGTTCCGTCGGGCGAGTGGGGCGACGTCCCTGTCCCGCCGGGCGCCGACTCGCAGGCCAAGATGTACGACGGCCTCACGCCGTTGTTCAACCACGTCACGACGCGCGACCTCTTCAAGTACTTCAAGTCCGAGCGGCTCACGGACAAGGGCCAGGGCCACCTGCGCACCGAGCGCCCGCGCAAGGGCGTGCGCATCGTGCGCGACCGCTTCAACGTGCCGCACATCTACGCGAAGTCGCGGGACCTGCTCACGTGGGCGACCGGCTGGGTCGTGGGCGAGGACAGGCACCTGCTGCTCGACCAGGCGCGCGGCGCCACGCGCATCGCGGCACTCGACGTGCCGGGCGTGAACGCGTTCGACCTGGTCACGCACCTCCGGACCTTCGTGCCGAGCGCGCAGGCCGAGTCGATCGTGTCCCGCCAGACGCGCGCGCTCAAGCGCGCGGGCAAGAACGGCCGCGAGGTGCTGCACAACGTCGACGTTTACGTGAAGGGCGTGAACGCCTGGTACAAGCACAACGGCACGCCGGCCAACCCGCCGTGGAACCGCAACGACATCTACGCGACGAACGCGCTGGCGGGCCAGCTGTTCGGCCGCGGCGGCGGCAACGAGGTGAACAGCGCCATGCTGCTGAGCGGTCTCCAGCAGCGCCTCGGCGCCGGCCAGGGCACGCTGCTCTGGAACGACCTGCGCGAGCGCCAGGACCCCGAGGCCAAGGTCACGGTCGACGGCCGCTTCCCGTATGACCCGGCGCCCAAGCGGCTCGGCGCAGGCAACCAGATCATCGACGCGGGCAGCTTCGTGCCCACGTCCGAGCCGCGCGTGTCGGCCGCGGCGGCCACGAATCACGTGCCCGCGCACGCGAGCAACTTCCTGCTCGTGGCCTCGAAGCGCTCGAAGAACCACCACCCGTTGATGGTGGCGGGCCCGCAGATCGGCTACTTCTACCCGGGGCTCACCTTCGAGGAGGACCTGCACGCGCCCGGCATCTCAGCGCGCGGCGTGGCCCAGCCGGGCGGTCCCGGCGAGCTGCTGATCGGGCGCGGCCCCGACTACGCGTGGTCGCTCACCTCGGCAGGCAGCGACGTGATCGACAACTACGTCGAGACCCTCTGCGGCGGCAGCGACACGAGCTACATGTACAAGGGCAAGTGCCGCCCGATGGGCTTCGTGAACGCGGGCATCCTGAAGGGCAATCCCGACCAGGCGATGACCTACCACACCACCGTGCACGGCCCGGTAATCGGGTACGCGACGGTGAAGGGCGTGCGCGTGGCCGTGTCGCAGAAGCGCTCGAGCTACGGCAAGGACATCCTCTGGCAGCTGCCGTTCGAGGACCTCACGCGCGGCCGCATCCATGGACCGAAGTCGTTCTTCAAGTCGATGATGCAGTCGCCGTTCACGTTCAACACCGGCTTCATCACCGACCGCCACATCGCGTCGTTCACCACCGGCTTCCTGCCGCGGCGGGCGAAGGGCGTCGATGGCGGCCTGCCCACCAACGGCAACGGCAGCTACGAGTGGCGCGGCTTCGCGCCCGCCCGCCTGCACCCGCAGGGGGTGGACGCCAAGGACGGCACACTCGTGAACTGGAACAACAAGCCGGCGCGCGGCTTCCCGGCCGCGGACGACCAGTTCGACTACGGCGCGCTCTACCGAGTGCAGATGCTCGACGCGGGGCTCGCGCACCACAAGAAGCTCAACCTCGCACAGGTGGTGAGCGCCATGAACGGCGCGGCCACCACGGATTTCCGCGACGCGTTCCTGATGCCGGTCGTGGCGAAGATGCTGGCCAAGGCGCCGGCGCCAAACGCACGAGACGCGCAGATGCTTCAGCTGCTCATGCAGTGGCGCAAGCGTGGTTCGAGCGTGCTGGACCGCAATAACGACGGGAAGGTCGACGATCCGGGCGCGCCGATCATGGACGCCTTCGGGCCGCTCCTTTCCGACGCCGTGATGGACCCGGTACTCGGACCGCAGGCGTCGGCGCTCTCGAAGATGGTCGGCAAGAACGCCAGCGAGGGCAGCGGCTTCACCGGCGGCTGGATCTCGTACATCGACAAGGACCTGCGCACGCAGCTGGGCCAGAAGGTGAAGGGCAAGTACCACTTCCGCTTCTGCGGCAGTGGCAACGTGACAGCGTGCGCCCAGTCGATCTGGGGCGCGCTCGACGCCGCCGGCAACCAGCTGGCCGCGACGCAGGGTCCCAACCCGGCCACCTGGCGGGCGGACGCGAATGCGCAGCGAATCACGTTCCTGCCCGGCATCCTGCCGATCAAGATCCGGTACACCAACCGGCCTTCCGGCATCCAGCAGGTGATCTCATTTAAGGGGCACAGGAAGTAGTCCACCGTCCACCGTCCACCGTCCACAGGTCAGCTCTGTGGACGGTGGTCTGTCGACGGCCCGCGCTCGGTACCCTCTGCCCGGTGGCAGGGGACCCACGTGTAGTCGACTACCTCCGCGAGGCGCGGGCCGATGAGCTTGCCCTCGCGCGAACTCTGCGAACGCACATCGCCGGGGCGCCGCGGGGCGACTATCGCGATGGCCTCCACGGCTACCTGACGGAGACGCGCGGACATGCGCGGCGCGTCGAGATCCGGCTCCATGAGCTGGGCGAAGGACCGGGCGCGCTGCGCTTAGGCGCGCGGGCGCTGAGGGAGGCGAGCAGCGGCGTCCTCGCCAGGAGCCGCGTGCCCTTGAAGGCGATCCCGCGTGCTCGCGAGGAGCCGCTGCGCGGCGCGCAGTTCGGCTGCGCCACGCAGGGTCTCGTGATCGCCACCTACACGGCTCTCGAGATGGTGGCGGGCCGCGCCGGCGACGGCGACACCGCCGCGCTGGCCGCCGACATCCGCGCCGAGGAGCAGCGGATGCTCGAATGGCTGCGTCACGAGATCGTGAAGCTCACCGATCCGTTCATTCGCGAGCAGCTCGACGGCGCCGACGACTGGGCTGAACACGGCGAGGTGGAGCTGGACGACATCCAGCGCGCCCTCGCCCGCTCAGAAAACCGGAACTAGGCTCGCGCGGGTTTGCGCCGGCGCGCGCCGGAAACCCACAGGACCATGAGCGAGAAGGACGCACGCGACCAAGCCAAGGAGAAGGTCCGCCAGCTCGAGGAGGACCCGCCCGAGAACCTCGACGACTGGCCTGACGACGAGGCCAAATACGAGACCTTCGGCGGCCCGGAGGGCGACCACTCATACGACGAGGGGCCCGAAGCCAAGTTAGGCCCACACGACGTCCGCCATCGCGACGATGGCTCGGTGACGGTCGAGGGGGAGGAAGTGGATCCGGACGAGGTGAAGGGCGACCCGATCCCCGGCGGCCCCACGGATAAGGACTAGTTCCTAGTTCCTAGTTTCTTGCCTTCGCGCGCGGCTTCGAGCCGTTCTCGTGTTGCTCCGTCAGCTCGCGCTTTAAGACCTTGCCCGTCGCGTTTCTGGGCAGCTCCTTGAGGAACTCGACCTCGCGCGGCACCTTGTAGCGCGCGAGGTTCGACTTCACGTAGTCCTGCAGCTCCTTCTCGCTCACGGAGCCCTTCTTCACCACATAGGCCTTCAGCCGCTGCCCGAACTTCTCGTCTGGCACGCCGATCACCGCGGCCTCGGCCACGTTCTGGTGCTTGGCCAGCAGGTCCTCCACCTCGGCGGGGAACACGTTCTCGCCACCGGACACGATCATCTCGTCGCTGCGGCCCTCCACGAACAGGCGCCCGTGATCGTCGAGGTGCCCGGTGTCTCCCGTGCTCATCAGGCCGTTCAGCATGTCCTTGTTGCCGCCGCCCGTGTAGCCCTCGAAGAGCATCTCGTTGCCCACGAAGATGCGGCCGGTCTCGCCGGTCGGCAGCTCGTTGCCCACGTCGTCGTAGATCTTCACGATCGTCCCGCGCGGCGCGCGGCCGGCGGTGCCCGGCGCGGCGCGCAGATCCTGGGGCGTCGCGATCGTGGCCCACGCCACCTCGGTCGAGCCGTAGAGGTTGTAGAGGATGTCTCCGAACTCGTCCATGAAGTTGATGGCCAGGTCGCCGGGCAGCGCCGAGCCGGACAGCGGGACGCACTTGACGGTGGATAGGTCGTAGCGCTCGCGCACCTCCTTGGGCAGCTCCATGATCCGCTGGACCATGACCGGCACCATCGGCACCGAGGTGACCTCGTGCTGCGCGGCGGCCGCCAGCGCCTGCTCCGGGTCGAACTTCCGCTGCAGCACGTAGGTGGACGACAGCACCAGCCCGAGCGACAGATGCGCGAAGCCCCAGCTGTGGAAGAGCGGGGCCGAGATGAGCCACTTCTCACGGGTCTTGAGCGGGATCTTGGAGAGCAGCGCCGCAGCGGGGTCCAGGGTCTCCGGCTGGCTGCGCGAAGCGCCCTTGGGCGAGCCAGTGGTGCCGGAGGTGAGGATGATCGTGCGGCCCGGGTTCTCGGGCGGCACCAGGTCCGAGTCGTCGCCCGCGGCGATCAGCTCGTCGAGCGTCGGGTCGTGGGCCTTCTCCTCATCGTGCCAGGCCACAAAGCGCTTGCGCCTGTGCCCGGCATCGTCGAGCAGCCCGTAGAACTCCTCGTCGAAGATCAGCGCCACCGGCTTCTCGCGCTTGACCACCTCGGTGAGCTGCGGGGCGGCGAACGCGGTGTTCAGGTAAAGGCCGTGCGCACCGAGCTTGGAGAGCGCCACGACCGTCTCCACGAAGCCGCGGTGGTTGCGGCACATCACACCCACGAGGTCGCCCTCGAGCACGCCGTTGTCGGACAGCGAGCTGGCGAGCGAGTTCGAGCGCCGGTGCACCTCCTCGAACGTGAGCGTGCCGAGCTCGTCGATGATCGCCGTCTCGTTCCCGTAGCGGATGGCGGACCCCGCGAAGCCCGCGGCGGGCGTCGGGCCCCAGCGGCGCAGCGCGCCGAGCGATCGCACGATCCGGTCCGGTCGCATCGGCCGGACGAAGCCGGCGCCCGCGAGCACGCGCGCGGTGTGAACCTTGTTGGCCGCCATCGTGAGCGGACTCACCTGCGTCTCGTTCTTGCTCACCGTCTCCCCCTCCAGTTCTGCCCGGAGCCTCCCCAATGACTCCTTGATGTTGCGCCGCACGATCCTCGACGACAGCTGGTCGGTCAGAGGAGCGAAGAAAGTACCGGGTGAGTGATAGCTGAGCCGCAGCGTCACACGCGTAGATCCGTCGGGCTGCTCGCGCACACGCCAGCGGCCGCGCTGGTCGATCCCGGTGATGCTGGTCCAGGCCAGGTCGAGGCAGTCGTGGTACTCCACGACCTCGATCAGGCCGCCCACCTGCGCGGAGCCCACCTCCATCAGCATGCGATAACGCGTGCCGAGCCCGCTCTTGCGGCGGCCCTCGACCTCCCAGCGGGTCACGCCCGCGAGCACGCGCGCCAGCCCGTCGGGCGACGAGATGATCTGCCACACCTCCTCAGGCGTGGCGTTGATGTCGATGCACTCCTCGATCCGCATCAGCCGATCACCGGAAGTCGCCGCTCGCGGGCCAGCGTGTCGAGCACGGTTTGCATGCGCGCGATCACCTCGTCGTAGATCTCATCAACGTCCGGGTCGCGGCCGAACTCGCGCCGCAGGTGGATCGGCGGCAGCACCTCGATCGAGATCTTGGACGGCAGCGGCACGTGCCCGAACATGTCGCCGATGTTGAGCCCCCAAGGCAGCGCCAGCGACACCGGCAGCACCTTGAGGCGGAAGAGGCGGTCCAGCCGGAACAGGCGCGCGAGCCACTCGCCGCGGGACAAGAACAGCGCGGTCTCCTGCCCGCCGATCGACACCACCGGCACGATCGGCACATCCTTGGCGAGCGCCAGCCGGATGAAGCCCTTGCGCCCGCCGAAGTCGACCTTGCCGGACTCCCAGCTCGGACGGTGCACCTCGTAGTCGCCGCCGGGGTAGACGAGCAGCGCGGCCCCAGACGACAGTGCCTTGTCCGCGTTCTCGGGCGACGCCGCCACCGTGCCGTACTTGCGCAGGTAGCCGAGCCCCGGCATCGCCAGCACGAGGTTGTGGGCGAGCTGGAAGAAGCGCCGCTCAACCCCGAAGTAGGTGTTGAAGGCCAGTGTGAACACGATCGTGTCCGGGGTGACGTTGCCGCCCGAGTGGTTGCCCACGAGCAGCACCGGCCCCTCCTCGGGGATGTTCTCGAGTCCGCGCACGCGCCCGCGAAACCAGATCGTGGCCATGAGCCAGAGCCGGGGCAGCGTCTCCCGGATGTAGTCGGGATCGCGCTCGTCCAGGTCCGCGCGCGGTATCCGGCGCTGGAATTCGCTCGCCAGGCTCGACGCGATGCGCGCCGCCAGGCTGGCCATCTGCGCCGGGGAGCCGGCCCCGTTTGTCGCTGCGCGCTCGGACACTGCCCCCTCCGCCATGCCCGAGGCATTCTCCATCAAACGGTGTAACTGTGCGCCTGGCGAAGCTTTAACGGAATCCTCACTACCTGTTTACGCGCGGTTTAGGGCATTCGCGGAGCCTGTCCGGACCGGCGGTAGCTCCCCCCGCGCCCGGGCCTCTGAGACGCCCTCCCCTGCCCAAGGCCCGGGCGCGGAGCCGGTACCCCCGTCCCGTCCCCGGTCTCTTTGGGAGGAGAACCCAGATGGCCCTGATGATCGAGGATCGCTCGTCGCACACGGACGAGCTCGCACACGCAAACTCGCGGCTCGCGGATGCGTTCGCCGAACGTGATCGCGCACGCGCCCGCTACGAGGCGGCCATCGGCACGAGCTGCGAGCTCAGTGCTTACATGCGCCTGCGCCAGGCAGGCCAGCACGTGTCGGCGTGCGACAAATGGCTCCGCTGGGTGGAGTCCGAGAACCCGCTCGCGGCGCCCCGACCCGAGCACACGCCGTTCGACGACCTCGTCGCTCTCTGACCATGTGTTAGAGAACGCTTAGCGCACCGGCGTAGCATCACCCCCGTGCGCATCTTGGTTGTCGAGGACGAGCCGGCGATCGCGGACTTCTTGCGCCGGGGCCTTCAGGCCGAGGGCTACGCGGTGGACTGCGCACACGACGGCGTGGAGGGCGAGCGCCGCGCGCTGTCCGGGGAGATCGATCTCGTGATCCTCGACACCATGCTGCCGGAGCGCGACGGCATGGACGTGCTCGACACGATCCGCGCTCGCAAGCCGGCGCTGCCGGTGATCATGCTCACCGCGCGCAACGACGTGGAGGACAAGGTGACCGCGCTCGACGGGGGCGCGAACGACTACGTGACCAAGCCCTTCTCCTTCGACGAGCTGGCCGCGCGCGTGCGCGCGCACCTGCGCAGCCCAGAGCAGGGCCGCGCCACGGAGCTGACCGTGGCCGGCATCAGACTCGACTTCCTCACCCGCAGAGTGGAGCGCGGCGGCATGCCGATCACCCTCTCCGCGCGCGAGTTCGAGTTGCTCGCCTACTTCATGCGTCACCCTGGTCAGGTGCTGTCCAAGCAGCAGATCCTGAGCGCCGTGTGGGGTTACGACTTCGACCCGGGAACAAACGTGGTCGAGGTCTACGTCGGCTACCTGCGCCGTAAGCTTGCGGCGTACGGCGGGCCGGCGCCGATCGAGACGCTGCGCTCGGTCGGGTATCGCCTTGTCGATCGTGAGTAAAAATCCGTTTCCGCGCGGACTGCGCGCCAGGCTCACCCTCGCAATCGCCGTCCTCGTCATCCTCGTGGTGGCCGCGAGCTTCGGCGCGATCTATCGCGGCACCGGGCAGCAGCTGCGCAAGCAGCTCGACCGCGATCTGGTGGCGCAGGCAGGCGCGTTCGCGGCCGCCCTGCCCGGCGACGCCGACAACCAGCACAACCTCACCGCGGTGATCAGCCGCTACGTCACGCACCAGCCGTTCCGCGCCAGCTCGCAGCTCCTGTACGCGCGGCTGCCGGATGGGCGCGTGATCACGAACGAGCCCGCGCTGCTCGGCGTGCAGGAGGAGGGCGAGAGCGAGCCCGAATCCCCGGCGTCCCGGCGCGAGGAGGCGCTGGCCGCCGCCAAGCTGCGGGCGGCGCCCGAGGGCTTCACCACCATCGATGCCGCCGACCTGGGCGGGCTCCGGATCTACGTCCGTCCCGTGAGCCGCCAGGGGGTTGCGGTGGCGCACGTGGCCGTGGGCGAGCCGCTTGCGCCGGTGGTGCGCGCGCAGCACGGCGTGGCGCGCACCTTCCTCGTGGCGGGACTGCTCGCGCTGCTGGCCGCGATCATCACGGGCTTCCTGCTGGCCGCGCGCGTGGCCCAACCGCTGCGCCGGATGGCGGGCACGGCCGCCGAGGTCAACGCGGGCGACCTCTCGCACCGCATCGGCCCGATCGGCGCGAGCGACGAGATCCAGGTGCTGGCGGATTCGTTCGACCACATGCTCGACCGGCTGGACGACGCGTTCGCCCGCCAGCGCGCGTTCGTGTCCGATGCGTCGCACGAGCTGCGCACGCCGCTGACCGTGGTGCGCGGGCAGCTCGAGGTGCTGGCGCGACAGCCCAACGTGACGCACGAAGAGGTGGTTCGGGTCACGCGCCTGGTCAGCGCCGAGACCGAGCGCATGGAGCGCCTGGTGGACGACCTCCTGATGCTCGCGAAGACCGAGGAGGGCAGCCCCCTCGAGCGCCGCCGCATCGATCTGAGCGAGTACGTGGGCGACATGTTCAACGCGCTCAGCCTGACTGCCGATCGCAACTTCGAGCTCGGGAAGGTGAGCGACGTCTCGATCGAGGCGGACCCGGACAGACTGGCCCAGATCATCCACAACCTCACGCAGAACGCCGTCGCACACACACAGGAGGGCGGCCTGGTCCGGCTCTCGGCCGCCGCGAACGGGCGCTACGTGCGCTTCGCCGTGGAGGACGACGGGCCGGGTATCCCGCCCGATCAGCGGGACCGCATCTTCGACCGCTTCCACCGCACGGACATCTCGCGCGCTCGCGCCACCGGAGGCAGCGGCCTCGGCCTGGCCATCGCACGCGCGCTGGTGCAGGCGCACGGCGGGCGCATCCGCGCGCGGGAGTCGCCCGAGGGCGGCGCGCGTCTGGAGTTCGACCTGCCTCGATAGCTCCGTTGGAGGAGCCGCCCCTACCGCGTTGAAGGTATGCGGCGTGACCCGGCTGCTCGCACTGTCGGAGGCGCTGGCGCGCGCCCACGAGGGGACGGCGACGCATGCCCAGTCGGTGGCGGAGCTGGCCGAGCGCGTGGGCGCCCGGCTCGGCATGCGCGGACCCGATCTGCGCGCGCTGCGCTGGGGCGCGCTGCTCCACGACGTGGGCAAGATCGAGATCCGCGGCGAGGTGCTGAACAAGCCCGGACCGCTGACCGACTCCGAGTTCGACGAGATCAAGCAGCACACGGTGGTGGGCGCGCTGATGGTCGAGCGGCTGGCGCGCTTCGGCAAGGTGCACCAACTCGTGCGCTGGTCGCATGAGCGCTGGGACGGCGACGGCTACCCCGACGGCCTGGCAGGCGTGGCGATTCCGCTTGGGGCGCGCGTGATCTGCGTGTGCGATGCGTACGACGCGATGGTGTCGAACCGCCCGTACCGCTCGGCGATGAGCGTGGAGGATGCGCTGGGCGAGCTGCGCGCGGGCGCGGGCAGCCAATTCGACCCCGCGGTGGTGGACGCCGTGGTGGCCGAGCTGGCCGGCGACCACAGCCTGGGCGACGCCCGCATCGCCTGACCGGTACAAAGCGCGGGTGAGCACCACCGGCGCAGAGCTGTTGGTCAGCGGCCTGGAGGCCGCCGGCGTGAGGGTCTGCTTCGGCCTGCCCGGAGTGCACAACCTGGCGGCGTGGAAGGCGCTGGACGGTTCGAGCATCCGGCTGATCGGCGTGCGCCACGAGCAGACCGCCGTGTACGCAGCCGACGGCTACGCCCGCGCGTCAGGCGAGGTGGGCGTGGCGATCACCACCACCGGCCCGGGCGCGGCCAACACCTTGGGTGCGCTCGGAGAGGCCTGGGCCTCTGGTTCTCCCGTCGTCGTGATCGCCACCGACATCCCCACCACGATCCGGCGCCCCGGCGTGCACCGCGGGTCGCTGCACGAGGCCTCGGACCAGGAGGCGATGTTCAAGCCGGTGACCAAGGAGACGCTGAAGGTCGGCAATGCGGTCGAGCTCGGCTTCATCCAGGCGGCGATAGCGCGGGCGGCCGAGGCGCCGAGCCGTCCCGTGTACGTGGAGATCCCGACCGACCTGCTGTCGGTGACGCTCGAAAGCGTGGAGGCGTCGAGCACGACCGTGAGGCTCGAGGTTTCCACCGAGGTGGCGACGGCCGGGGCGCTCGAGTTGCTGGAGGGCGCGGAGCGTCCGCTGATCTGGGCGGGCGGCGGCGCGCTGCGCGCCGGGGCCGGCAAGTCGATCGGCAAGCTCGCGGAGAAGCTGGCGGCGCCGGTGCTGACCACCTTCATGGCGCGCGGGCTGCTCGGCACCGAGCACCCGTGCGCGGTCGGGCTGCCGCCGCACCTGCCGGCCGCGGGGCGGCTGTGGGACGAGGCCGACGTGGTGATCGCCATCGGCACCGACTTCGACGGGATGATGACCCAGAACTGGGCGCTGCCCAAGCCACCCAAGCTGATCGCGATAAATGTCGACCCGGCGGACGCGTCGAAGAACTACACGCCGGATCTGCTGCTGGAGGGAGACGCCGCCGAGGTGACCGCCGTGCTGGCGGCCCAGGCTCCGGAACGGGGTGACGTCGGGGAGCTGCAGTCCCGCCTTGCGGCAATAAGGGCAGAAGCGCTTGAGGGTTTGCAGCGCGAGCACCCGTCCGAGATGCGGTTCCTGTCCGTGTTCGCCGATGCCGTGCCGGACGACGCCGTCGTGGTCGCGGACATGTGCATC
>Ga0070659_100002595_pt1 | contig 12839 bp, 9 predicted proteins | sample KBSC23metaG_FD_64666 | JGI IMG/M metagenome (GOLD analysis project Ga0070659, IMG submission 64666) | Corn rhizosphere microbial communities from Kellogg Biological Station, Michigan, USA - KBS C2-3 metaG | ecosystem: Host-associated > Plants > Roots > Rhizosphere > Soil ...
GAAGTCGCGGCCCATCGCCAGATCATCGAGCGGCTGCACTTGAACGACGACCATCGGCTCATCGTCCGGGTCGATCGCACCGATCCGTCGAAGAACATCGTGCGCGGGTTCCGCGCCTTCGGGCTGATGCTCGACCAGCACGCCGAGCTGCGTGGTCAGGTGACGTTCCTCGCCTCGTTGATGCCGAGCCGTCAGGACGTGCCGGAATACGCCGACTACCTTGCCCGGGTCGGTGCCGTCGTTACCGAGGTCAACGCCCGGCACCATGGTGAAGGCTGGCAGCCGATCGACATCCGTCTCCAGGAAGACCTGGCGTTCGCGGTCGCGTCGTACCAGCTCGCCGACGTCCTCGTCGTCAACGCGGTCAACGACGGGATGAACCTCGTGGCCAAGGAGGCGGTGCTGGCCAACCAGCGCGGCGGCGTCCTGCTGCTCTCCGAGAACACCGGCGCGCACGAGGAGCTCGGGCCGTACGCCCTGACGGTGCAGCCGTTCGACCTGCAGCAGCAGGCGGACGCGATGTACGAAGCGCTCACGATGCCGGCGCCGCAGCGCCGTAACCTGCTCCAGGCCGCGGCCGAGACGGTACGGCGCAACGACGTCCAGCGGTGGTTGTCGAGTCAGTTGGAAGATCTGGCGAAGCTGAGTTGATCTAGACCGCGCCGAGCACGCCTTCGTCGTCGCGGATCTCGACGGCCACCGCGCGGAGCTGCTCCATGTGCTGGCGGCCGTGATGGGCGCAAAACAGCAGGTCGGCACCGCCGGGCAGGATTGCCCGAACAGCGGCACGCGCCCCGCAGCGGTCGCAACGCTCCGCCGGGGAGACCGGCGGAGCCGCGGTTGTCGTTGTCATCACATCCCTATCCAACACCCATTGTTACGCACCGCTTCCCATTGGAGGCCCGGTGTGTTGGTTCCCATGTGGTCACGGAAGAATGTCGGTCATGTCAACGGAAAGCCTTACCCGTCCGCGGGCTGCAATTGCGGCGCGGACGCTGCGGCAGGACCGGTGGTGGCTGCAGCCGCTGGTGATCGCGATCGGTTTCAGCGCATTTGTCGTGTATTCGACGTGGGCCGCGTTCAACCATCCGATCGTGGCCGGCACCAACCACCCGATCTACTACGCCGACCCCTACCTGTCGCCGTTCTACTCGCCGTGCTTCACCACCGGCTGCCCGCCGGAGGTGCGCTGGGCGGACCTGCACATCTGGAACTGGGTGTCGCCGGCGGTCTACATCCTGGTGTTCCCGCTGGCGTTCCGGGCGACCTGCTACTACTACCGGAAGGCCTACTACCGGTCCTTCTGGCTGTCCCCGCCGGCCTGCGCCGTCGCCGAGCCGCACAAGACCTACACGGGCGAGACGCGGTTCCCGCTCATCGCGCAGAACGTCCACCGCTACGCGTGGTACTTCGCGGTGATTTTCGCCGGGATCCTTACCTGGGACGCCGTCCTCGGGTTCGACTTCGGCGGCTCGTTCGGCGTCGGCGTCGGCAGCGCCGTACTGCTCGTCAACGCGGTGCTGATCTGGGGCTACACGCTCGGCTGCCACTCCTGCCGGCACATCACCGCCGGCCGCATCAACAACTTCTCGAAGCACCCGGTGCGCTACCGGATGTGGGGCCTGGTCAGCAAGCTCAACGGCAAGCACATGCAGTGGGCGTGGGCGTCGCTCATCTGGGTCGCGGTCTCCGACGGCTACATCCGGCTGGTGGCCAACGGGACCTTCCACGACTACCACCACATCTTCTAGGCGGGGACGTGACAGAGACAGAGCGACACGACTACGACGTCGTCGTCATCGGCGCCGGCGGCTCCGGGCTGCGCGCGGCGATCGCGGCGCACGAGTCAGGCGCCCGTACGGCGATCGTCTGCAAGTCGCTGCTCGGCAAGGCGCACACGGTCATGGCCGAAGGCGGCATCGCCGCCGCGATGGCCAACGTGTGGTCGGAGGACAACTGGCGGGTGCACTTCCGCGACACCATGCGCGGCGGCAAGATGCTCAACAACTGGCGGATGGCGCAGCTGCACGCGCAGGAAGCGCCGGAGCGCGTGTGGGAGCTCGAAGAGTGGGGCGCCCTGTTCGACCGCACCGACGAGGGCAAGATCTCGCAGCGCGACTTCGGTGGCCACCGCTACGCGCGCCTCGCGCACGTCGGCGACCGCACCGGCCTGGAAATGATCCGCACGTTGCAGCAGCGCGCCGTCGAGCTCGGCATCGACGTGTTCATGGAGTGCACCGTCACCCGGCTGCTGCTCGACGGCGAGCGCATCGCGGGCGCGTTCGCCTACTGGCGCGAGACCGGCTCGTTCCTCACGTTCAACGCGCCGGCGGTCATCCTCGCGACCGGCGGCATCGGCAAGTCCTACACGGTGACGTCGAACTCGTGGGAGTACACCGGCGACGGGCACGCGATGGCGCTGTGGGCGGGTGCGTCGCTCATCAACATGGAGTTCGTCCAGTTCCACCCCACCGGCATGGTGTGGCCGCCGTCGGTCAAAGGCATCCTCATCACCGAGTCGGTGCGCGGCGAGGGCGGTGTGCTGCGCAACTCCGAGGGCAAGCGCTTCATGTTCGACTACATCCCGGAGTTCTTCAAAGGCGAGACGGCCGACAACGAAGCCGAAGCGGACGCCTGGTACGCCGACCACATCAACAACCGCCGGCCACCCGAGCTGCTGCCCCGCGACGAGGTCGCGCGCGCGATCAACTCCGAGATCAAGGCCGGCCGCGGATCCCCGCACGGCGGCGTCTTCCTCGACATCGCGTCGCGCCGTACGGCGGAGGACATCAAGCGCCGGCTGCCGTCGATGTACCACCAGTTCAAGGAGCTCGGCGACGTCGACATCACGAAGGAGCCGATGGAGGTCGCGCCGACCTGCCACTACGTGATGGGCGGCGTCGAGGTGGACGCCGACACGCAGTCGTCCGTCGTACCCGGCCTTTATGCGGTGGGCGAAGTGTCCGGCGGGATGCACGGGTCCAACCGGCTCGGCGGCAACTCGCTCGGCGACCTGCTGGTGTTCGGCAAGCGGGCGGGGGAGAGCGCGGCGTCGTACGTCGCGCACCTGCCGGCGCGGCCGGGGGTCCGCGAGACCGACGTGTCGGCCGCGGCCGACGAGGCGTTGGCGCCGTTCGCGAATCCCGGCGCGGAGAACCCCTACACGGTGATGCACGACCTGCAGGACCACATGCAGTCGCTGGTCGGCATCATCCGGCGCGGTGACGAGCTGGAGAAGGCGCTCAAGGAGATCGAGCAACTGAAGACGCGGGCGAAGGACGTGTCGGTGCGCGGCACCGGCCGGGCCTACAACCCGGGCTGGCACACCGCGCTCGACCTGCGCGCGATGCTCACGGTGTCCGAGTGCATCGCCCGCGCCGCGCTGGAGCGGACCGAGAGCCGCGGCGGGCACACGCGCGACGACTACCCGGCGACCGACCCGCAGTGGGGCACGGTCAACCTCGTGCTGACCGAGAAGCGCGGAAACGTGCAGCTGGATCGCAAGCCGTTGCCGGTCATGCCGGACGACCTCAAGACGCTGTTCGAGGAGAGCCACTGATGGGTTACGACCTTCGGATGCGGGTGTGGCGCGGTGACGCGTCCGGCGGCGACTTCTCGTCGTACGTCGTCCCGGTGGAGGAAGGCGAGGTCGTCCTCGACGCGATCCATCGGTTGCAGGCCGAGCAGACGCCGGACCTCGCCGTGCGATGGAACTGCAAGGCCGGCAAGTGCGGCTCGTGCAGTGCCGAAATCAACGGCAAGCCGCGGCTGATGTGCATGACCCGGCTGTCGTCGTTCGACCCGACCGAGACGATCACCGTGACGCCGATGCGGACGTTCCCGGTGATCCGCGACCTCGTGACCGACGTGACCTTCAACTACGAGAAGGCGCGCGAGGTGCCGGCGTTCACGCCGGCGTCGTCGAATGCCGGCGGTGCGTTCCGGATGGCGCAGGTCGACGTCGAGCGCGGCCAGGAGTTCCGCAAGTGCATCGAATGCTTCCTGTGCCAGAACACCTGTCACGTCATCCGTGACCACGAGGAGAACAAGCCTTCTTTTGCCGGGCCGCGGTTCTTCATCCGCTACGCCGAGCTCGACATGCATCCGCTGGACACGCTCGACCGGCGGCAGATGGCGCAGGACTCGGAGGGGCTGGGGTACTGCAACATCACGAAGTGCTGCACCGAGGTGTGCCCGGAGGGCATCCACATCACCGACAACGGCATCATCCCGTTGAAGGAGCGAGTGGTCGACACGAAGTACGACCCGGTGTTCCTGGGCCTGCGCATCGGCCGGCGGCGCGATCGGCGGGTCGTCGGTCCCGCCGGTGGCAGCGGGCCGTCGCCGATCAAGCGGCCGGGGGGCGTGCCGGTCGGCACTCGGGTCCCTGCGGCGCCTCCGGTTCCCGCGACGCCGGCGCCGTCGCTGCCCGCCGTGGCCCGCAGCGCGTCCGCGTCCGCCTCCGCGTCCGCCGTGCCGGTGGCGACGTCGACGGCGCACAAGGCCGACAAGGTGAAGGCCGCGCTCCCCGCGGTCGGGGCTGCCGCCGGCATAGGTTTCCTCGCCTGGGCATTACGCCGCCGCCACAAGTAACCCTTCAATTGCGCAATAGCGGACCTCTATGGGGGCTATTTGGCAATTGACATGGGGTCGATGACGCGGACGCCGTCGGGCATCCCTCGACCGATGCCGAGGGCATAGGCGCGCTCCAGGCGACCGATCACGGCGTCGCGCGCAGTCCGGAGTTGGGTCGGCGTGCAGCTTTGGACGATCAGGCCCGCAGCGACAAGGCGCGCTCGTCGCTCCTCGGTGCGCTCGAATCGTTCGCCCCACGCGTGCCACTTCCGGCCGTTCACTTCGTGTACGAGGCCGGCATCCCGCCACAGCGCATCGACGCATACCAGTCCGAGTCCGTCGCCGAGACTCAGCCAGGCGTTCCATTCGGGCTCGGGCAGCATGCGGCTCGTGCCGACCGCATCGTGGAGATCCTTTTCCCCTGGCGAGCGCAAGCCGACCCCTACGGCGACAAGTGCGCTGTCGACTTGCCGGCACCATTTGTCTCCGATGCGTTCGCGCGCTCGCAGCAGCGCTCCGTGGTCGAGCCGACCGGCCTGAAGGGGGCGCGAAAGGACGCCTATGGCATCCCGGAACGACGCGGCGTTGCGCGCGGTGACAATCGCCGCCGTCGGCAGGTCGACATAAGCGACCATCCCGCGGTCACCGATCTCGATGTCGGCGAGGCTCCTCCTCACGACCACGAAGCCGCGGGAACGAACCGGTGCGCCGAACGGTACGACGACATGCACGGCGGACCGATCGTGTCGCTCGAGATCGACGCCGTACCACGCGCAGGCATCAGGCCCGTCGATCGCGCATTCGTCTCCGCCCCAGAGCCAAGCGGCGACGACCTTCTGCCGTCGCGTCGGCTCGCCCGAGCGAGTCAGATAGATGCCTGGCAGCAGACGACGCCACGATCCCCGCACCACTCGCTTGTCCGCGGTATCTCTCGAGACGCCGGCGGCGATGAGCTGGTCGTGGCGGATCACATTGTCCTGCCGGTCCAGCACGTAGGCGAGCTGCGTTGACGCCCTGATCGACCGTGGCATGGCGACAGGGTCGCTCGCAGAACCGAGGCTGCCGAGACCCGAAAGCCAATCTGTGGATAGTCAATTGCGAAATAGCCCCCATAGAAGTCCGCTATTGCGCAATTGACGTTCGGTTAGGGGAGGCAGGCCTCGGGGAGCTCGAACCATCTCAAGGCTTCGAAGTCTTCTCGCAAGACATGCGTGTCCGTCCACTCCGGCTCCGACCGGCTCGCCGCCAACGCCTCCGCAGCGGCGAGGTGTTCCTGCAGTACGCCGACCGGCGCGGTCGTCTCGTGCTTCGGATAGCGCATCTCGCCGGTGACCGCGTCGTACGACACGTCGGTCAGCCGCAACGGCGGCTCGACCGGGCCGAGCCGGTGGTGCCACAACCCGGTCCGCTCGTCGAACGCATAGTCGCTCAAGAACCGCGATCCCGATCGCGCCACGAATCGCACCGCGTCGATGATGTAGTCGGCGACGGTCTCGTCGAGGAAATACGTGAAGTTGACCCGCACCCAACCCGGCTTGATGCCCTCGCAACCGCGCGTGATCTCGCGCTCGAACGCGTGCGACCGTTCGAGGTCGATGCCCAGCAGCCGGTGCCCGTACGGCCCCGCGCACGAGCACCCGCCGCGCGACTGGATCCCGAACAGGTCGTTGAGCAACGCGACGACGAAGTTGTGGTGCAGGTAGCGCCCACCCGGCCGTCGTACGACGAACGACACGATCGACAACCGCTCCGCGTCGACGTTGCCGAGGATCTCGATCGCCGGCTCCTCGGACCACGCCGCGACCGCGCGCCGCAACAACGCTTCCTCGGCGGCGCGAATTACCGGTACGCCGACCGCCTGCTTCAACTGGAAGACCAGCCCGGCACGGATCGAACCGACGATGTCCGGCGTGCCGCCCTCCTCGCGGGCGATCGGATCGTCGAGATACACGTGCTCGACCGGGTTGACGTAGGCGACCGTCCCGCCACCGGGCACCGTCGGCACCGGGTTGGTGACGAGCGAGCGCCGTACGACGAGAACCCCCGGCGTGCCCGGCCCGCCGATCAGCTTGTGCGGCGACAGGAACACCGCGTCCTTGCGTGTCAACGGATCGGAGCCGTCGCCGGACATCGAGACGTCGACATACGGCGCCGCCGCGGCGAAGTCCCAGAACGACAGTGCATCGTGCGCGTGCAGCACTCGGGCGACCCGCATCGTGTCGGTGACGATGCCGGTGACGTTCGACGCAGCGGAAAACGATCCGATCCGCAACGGCCGGTCGGCGAACTCCCGCAGCCGCGACTCGAGTACGGACAGATCGAGGTGCCCGTCGGTGTCCTCGGGGATCTGTACGACGTCGACGGCCGACTCGCGCCACGGCAACTCGTTCGAGTGGTGCTCGAACGGCCCGACGAACACGACCGGGCGCGACTCCGGCGGCGGCAGCGCACCCTCGCGCAGCCGCAGGATCCGGATCAGCTTGTCGACCGCTCCCGTCGTACCGGAGCCGGTGAAGATGACCAGCGTCTCGTCGTCGCCACCGACCGCGTCGCGAATGATCCGGCGCGCGTCCTCGCGCAGTCGCGTCGTCTGCAACCCGGTACCGCTCGCCTCGGTGTGCGTGTTCGCATAACGGGGGAGCACCTCGTGCCGGATGAAGTCCTCGAGAAACGACAACGACCGCCCACTCGCGGTGTAGTCGGCGTACGTGACCCGGCGCGGACCGTACGGGCCGTCCATCAACGTGTCGTCACCGATCACCCCCGCGCGGATGTAGTCGAGCAGCGCGGAATGCGGGAGGGTCACAGTTCGCATCGTAGGCGGGTCGGAAAGGATGGCCCGGTGCCTGCCGATCCTGTCGCGCTGCTCGGGCTCGCCGAGCGGCTGGCGACCGCGGCCGCGGCCGAGTTGCACAACCCGCCCGCCGACCTGCAAGCCGGGGCAAAGTCGACGCCCACCGACGCGGTGACGGTGATGGATCATCGCGCCGAGGCGCTGATCCTCGAAGGCCTCGCGGCCGAGCGCCCGAACGACCGCGTCGTCGCCGAGGAGAGCGGCGACAACGACCGCGACGCCGAGGTCACGTGGTACGTCGATCCGCTCGACGGCACCGTCAACTACCTCTACGGCATCCCGCAATACGCCGTGTCGATCGCTGCGTCGATCGGAGACGTCGTCGTCGCCGGTGTCGTCGCCGACGTCGCGAGGGAGGAGATGTACGCCGCGGTCCGCGGGCGCGGTGCGACCCGGGACGGCAAACCGTTGCGGTGCACGACGCAGGCCGACCCGGCGCTGGCGCTCGTCGGCACCGGCTTCGCCTACGCCGCTGCGATCCGCACCGAACAGGCCCGCGTGATCGCCCAGTTACTGCCGAAGGTGCGCGACATCCGCCGGCTCGGGTCGGCCGCCCTCGACCTGTGCGCGGTCGCCGCCGGGTCGCTCGACGCCTATTACGAAACCGGAATGCATCCGTGGGACTGGGCGGCCGGCACGCTCATCGCCCGCGAAGCCGGCGCGCGGGTCGACGGGTTGCGTGGCCGGCCGCCGGGCGCCGGGGTCATGCTGGCCGCCAACCCGCAGCTCTTCGGCCGCGTGCACGATCTGCTGGTCGCGGCCGGCGCGACCTGAGCGTGCCCGGAACCCGCCGGATTGCGTGAATTCGTACCCGATAGGTCTACGAGGGCATGTCGCGGCGGCAATGGTCCCTTGTGGAAGACTCGGCGGGTGGCCGACCAGCCGACGCAGGGGTCGCCGCCGACCGGGAAGACGAATGCCCGTCGCAACCGGGCGTGCCTCGCGGTGGGCGACGATGTCGAGGCCATCCGGCAGGGGCGCCACTTCGTCCGCGACCAAGTGGTCGCGCGTGGCGCCGACACCGTTGCCGACGACGCCGCTCTGATCGCCGCCGAGCTGCTCGCCAACGCGCACCAACACGGCGTTCCGCCGGTCACCGTGTGTGTCGCGGGTGGGGCCGAGGTCGTCCGGATCGAAGTGACCGACACCAACCCGCGCGGCCCGGTCCGCCCGGCGGAGAGCGCGACGAACATGACTGGCCGCGGTCTTGCGCTGGTCGAGGCGATCTCCGCGCGGTGGGGCATCGAGCGGGTTCCGGCCGGCGGCAAGACCGTCTGGGCGGAGCTCGCCGCGGGCGGCGGGACGGTCGCCGAGCCGGTCGACGTCAACGCGTTGCTGGAGAGCTGGGACGACGACGTGCCGTCGGCGCCGGAGCGGTTCACCGTCGTCCTCGGCGATGTGCCGACCGACCTGCTGATCGAGGCGAAGGCACACGTCGACAACCTCGTCCGGGAGTTCCAGCTGGCCGCGACCGCCGGAGCTGCCGGGGCCGCCGGCGTACCGAAGCATCTGGCCGACCTCATCGAGAACGTGGTCAACGGTTTCGCCGACGCGCGCGACGCGATCAAGCGCCAAGCGCTCGCGGCCGCCGGCCGCGGCGACCCGCGGACCCGGCTGACGCTGAGCCTGCCGCTGTCCGCCGCCGACGCCGGTGAGGCCTACCTGACCGCACTCGACGAAGCCGACGAGTACTCGCGCGCCGTGCGCCTGCTCACGCTGGAGACGCCACCCGAGCACCGGCTGTTCCGGCACTGGTACGTCGAGGCCGTCGTCACCCAGCTCCGGCAGCTCGCGGCGGGCGAGCCGGCGGCGCCGCTAGAGGGCTTCGAGGAACGGCTGGTCACCGAGGTGCGCCGGCTGTTCGAGGCGCAGCGGGTGAGCGATCGCGCCGCACGGTTGCAACGCGCGACGGCTGCGCTGGCCCGCGCGCGGACACCGGAAGACGTCGCTTCCGTCGTGGTGTCCGAGGGTGTCGCGGCGCTCGGCGCGTCCGGCGGCGGCCTGCTCGTCCCCGCGGGTGACGGCGTGCACCTCGCCCTGCCCGGCGTCGTCGGGTACGGCGTCGACCTCGTCGGCGCGCTGCGCGAGGAGCGCATGGACGCGCCGCTGCCGGCCGCGACCGCCTTGCGCACCGGAGAGGCGGTGTGGCTCGAGTCCCGCGAGGAACGCGACCGGAGGTTCCCGGCGTTGCGCGGGTTCGAGGCATCGACGATCTCGATGTGCGCCGTGCCGCTGCTCGCCGGCGACCGGTCGATCGGCGCGCTGCGGTTCAGCTTCGCCACCCGCAAGCTGTTCGACGACGACGAGCGCGCGTTCGTCATGGCCCTGGCCGTACTCACCGCCCAGACGCTGCAACGCACCGAGGTCTACCAAGCCGAACGGCGGGCGTCACTCGAGCTGCAACGAGCACTGCTGCCGCGCGAGCCCGAGACGATCCCCGGGTGGGAGATCGCGACGTACTACAGCCCGGCCGGCGACCAGGAGGCCGGCGGCGACTTCTACGACGTCCTGCCGGTGGGTGACCAGCGTCTCGTCACCGTCGTCGGTGACGTCATGGGCCGGGGAGTCGAGGCCGCGGCCGCGATGGCGCAGATCCGCACCACGATCCGCGCCTACGCGATCGCCGACCCGGAACCGCTGTCCGTCTTCCGGGCGGTCGACGCGTTCTTCGAGCGGCTCGCGCTGGAGCAGTTGGTCACCGTGCTCTACGTCATCGCGGACAGCGACAACGACCTCGTGCACATCGCCAACGCCGGGCACCTGTCGCCCCTCATCGTCGATGCCGACGGCTGCCGCGTCGTGCCGACCGCCACGGGGACGCCGTTCGGTGTCGGCTTGCCGGGTCGGCAGGTTTCGTCCGTGCTGCTGCCCCCTGGGGCCGCGCTGGTCGCGATCACCGACGGGCTGGTCGAACGGCGCGGCGAGGACATCGACGAAGGGATCGAGCGGCTGGTCGCGGCGTGCCACGGAACGGCCGGCTGGGACGCGGAACGGTTGCTACAGCACGTGATCCGGACCGCGGCCGCCGAGCGCGCGCACGACGACGACGTCACCGTGCTGGTGCTGCGCCGGATTTGAGAGCCCGCCGACTACCTCATTACTACGAGTCGAGGCTCCGTCACGGTGTGTTCGATCTCGATGAGATCCCTCAACGCCGGGCTCTCCGCGTCTAGTCATGTGCTGGCTCGACCGGCCCATCTTCGCGTGGATAGGTCGAAAGGCCCTACGCACCTCGCTCGCGGCGCGCAAGTTTGTGCCTGCGGTCCCGACACGACCGTCGCTCTCCTCGAAGCAATGCCGACCGGCGTGCCTGGCGGGTGAGGTGCGTCAAAGTCTGATCGGGAGGAACCATGAACCGTCGAATGCTGATCGGTGTCGCGGTGGCTGGGACGTTGCTCGTCGGCCCTGCTCCCTCTTTCGCGGGTGGCGGTCATGGCGGCAAGGGCGGCGGTAATACCAGCGGCCCTTACTCGCTGCGTTTCTACAACTGTGCCAACGACTACACCGACTACGGTTCCACCGGAACGGTGAACACGTTCACCAGTGGAACCTCGGTCGACGGCGGTAAGAAGGCCGTGACCGTCGACGGTGCCAACTGCTTCGGCGCCAATCCCATCGCGAGCCACGTTTACGCGATCGGGTTCCGCAACTTCTGGGACATCACGCTCGACAACGTCACGTCGTTGAAGATGTCGACGTCGAACCCACTCACCCAGGGTGGCTCGCCACGGATCTCCATCGAGCTCTACGACGGCACCAACTACACGGGCAGCAACACGCTGTTCCTCGATCCGTCCACGTGCGGCACGCCGAACGGAAACGGCTGGACGACGTCCGACTTCCGAAGTGCGGTCGGGTGTTCGTTCACGGACAGTGCGAACCACACGTACGCAGGGACGCCGGGTTACTACGACACGAACAGTGTGTGGGTGCCGCCGGTGAGCGCGTGGGACGCGATGCTGCAGTCGGGTGATCACACCGGCGACCAGATCTACTACGCCTACGTCATCGCCGACGAGCCGACGGTGAACCGGGTCGACCGCATCACGCTGAACGGGCAGACGTTCACCAACTAGCAGACCCAGTGTGACGGTGAGGGACCGCGCCGGCTAGGCGCGGTCCCTCAGCGGCGTCAGCGCTTGCGGCCGTAGCGAAGGTCGCCGAGCTTGGCCGCGACCTTCGGCAACCACTCCGGCCGGTCGAACGACATCATCTCCGCGGGCGTCGCGAACCGCTGCCGGGTGATCGCCTTCGGCCGGGTGAACTCCTTCAAGCCGTCCTCGCCGTGGATGCGACCGAACCCGGACTCACCCACGCCGCCGAACGGCAGCGACGGGAAGCCCGCGAACGCGAGCACCGAATTGACGCTGGCCATCCCGCTGCGCAGCCGCCGGGCGGCGTCGTACCCGTGCTTCTTTCCGAAGACCGCCGCGCCGAGCCCGTACGACGTGCGGTTGGCCTTCTCGACCGCCTCGTCGATGTCGCGTACCCGCATGACCGGCAGCACCGGTCCGAACGTCTCCTCGCGCATCACCCGGGTGTCCTCCGGCACGTCGACGAGGATCACCGGATCGACGTACGGCGGGTGCACCGACTCGCGCCCGCCGACGACGGCACGGGCGCCGCGGTCGAGCGCCTCCTCGATGTGTTCGCGGACGATGTCGAGCTGTCGCGGCATCGTCATCGGACCGATGACCGCATGGTCGCCGCCGGCCTTCAAATCCTTCGCGGCCGTGGTGAGCTCGCGGACGAAGTCGTCGTAGACGCTGTCGACGACGTAGACCCGCTCGACGCCGATGCAGGTCTGCCCGGCGTTGGCGCAGGCGCCCCACAACGCCGCGCCGGCGGCCGCCTTGATGTCGGCGTCGGCGTCGACGAGCATCGCGTCCTTGCCGCCGAGCTCGAGCAGCACCGGCGTCAACGTCTCGGCGCACGCGGCCATGATCTTGCGGCCGGTCGGCGCCGACCCGGTGAACGCGAGCTTGTCGACGCCGGCCCGGCACAGTGCCGCGCCGGTCTCGCCGAACCCGGTCACGACCTGGAACACCGGCTGCTCGGGCACCACTTCGCGGAACACGTCGGCGAGGAAGACGCCGACCGCCGGGGTGAACTCGCTCGGCTTGAACACGACGGCGTTGCCGGCGGCGAGGGCGTAGGCGATCGAGCCCATCGGTGTGAACAGCGGGTAGTTCCACGGGCCGATGACGCCGACGACGCCGAGTGGCTGGTATTCGAGGATCGGCTTGATGTTGGCGAGCAGCAGCGAGCCGGCGACCCGGCGCGGCTTCATGATCCGGTGCGCGTTCTTGGCCGCCCAGTCGATGTGCTCGAGGACCAGCAGGTGCTCGATGAACGCGTCGACGCGCGGCTTGCCGTTCTCCCGCGAGATGAGGTCGAGCAGCTCCTCGCG
>Ga0070659_100002603_pt1 | contig 12821 bp, 11 predicted proteins | sample KBSC23metaG_FD_64666 | JGI IMG/M metagenome (GOLD analysis project Ga0070659, IMG submission 64666) | Corn rhizosphere microbial communities from Kellogg Biological Station, Michigan, USA - KBS C2-3 metaG | ecosystem: Host-associated > Plants > Roots > Rhizosphere > Soil ...
TCGGTCGCCAGGCCGGCAGCGACACCGTGGGGGCACAACTCCGCTCAGCGCATGACAACGACCGGGCTCGGGCCGTCGTACTTCGTGTCGACTCACCGGGAGGCTCCGCCGTTGCGTCGGAGGTCATCTGGCGTGAGGTCAGCCGACTGCGCGAATCCGGCAAGCCTGTCGTTGTGTCGATGGGTGATGTGGCAGCGTCTGGCGGCTATTACATCGCATGCCCTGCTGCGGTCATCGTGGCCTTGCCGGCGACACTGACGGGTTCGATCGGCGTTCTGGGCGGCAAACTGGTGGTCGATGGGCTGCTGGAACGCATCGGCGTCAACACGGGCGCTGTGCAGCAGGGTGCGCGAGCCCTGATGTACTCATCACGACGGGGCTTCAGTGAGGATGAACGGGCGCGCTTTGCGGCCACGATCGACGCCATCTACGACGATTTCGTGGCCAAGGTGGCAGCTGGCCGTGAGCGACCTGTGGCAGAGATCGAAGCCGTCGCCCGGGGTCGTGTGTGGACCGGCCGGGATGCGCTGGAGGCGGGCCTGGTCGATGAGCTGGGCGGCCTGCGGCATGCCGTACGCATCGCCCGAGAGCGCGCCAGCCTGCCCGACGACGCACCTGTCCTTGGCGCAATTCACATTCCGCCGCTGGCCCGGCTGAGTCGGCCGAAGAACAGTGAAGATCCGCGGACCTGGATGGCTATGACCGTATGGCCATCGGTGGGATCAGGTCGGTTGAAGGATCTCGCCGGGGTCGCGGCTGCGCTTGGGCTGCCAGTTGATGCGACGCTGCGGATGCCCGACATCTACCTCCGCTAGGGTCCGTTGGCTGCCCGTTGGTAGCGCTCGGCGAGGCGGCTGAAAGCATCGGCGAGCTCTGGTGGGTCCAAGATCTCGAAATCGACGTCGAGGAGTCCTACATAGAGGGCAAGCTGATGAGGGGTGTCGGAGCCGGCCTCGATGATGCAATGGTCCGGCCCGTCGGTCGACACTGACACAGCCAGCGGCAACATCGCCCTCACCTGATCGGCTGGTGCGTAGATGCGAATTCGCGCCCGGTAACGCCAGGTCGCAGTGCCGGCGGAGCGCTGTACGTGCCTGCTTGCCTCGTCGTCTGTCAGCGGTCGTGGCTTGAAGCGAGGGCCGGCCGGGAGCTTCGGCGTGATGCGGTCCACTCGGAAGGTGCGCCAATCATTACGCGCCACGTCCCATGCAAGCAGGTACCAGCGTCGGCCCCAGACGACAAGCCGCGCTGGCTCGGCAGACCTTGCGGTCTGGTTGCCGTCGTAGTCCACGTAGTCGAAGCGCAAGCGCTCGCTGCCTCGAATCGCGCCGGCGATCACGCTCAACATCTCTGAATCCACGGTGGGGCCAGTTCCAGGGACGCTCATTGTCGCAGCCCGAATTGCGTCAAGGCGATGCCGTAGCCGGGATGGCATGAGTTGCTCGAGCTTGACCAGCGCTCGTAGCGAGGCCTCCTCAATTCCGGTGACGCCAGCGCCCGTGGTGGTGCGGAGTCCGACGCTGACCGCCACCACCTCCTCATCATCGAGCAGCAGAGGCGGCATAGTCGCTCCTCTACCAAGGCGGTATCCACCACCTACGCCGGGCGTGGCCTGGACTGGGTAGCCGAGGTCGCGCAGCCGCTCGACATCGGCCCTGATCGTTCGGGTGCTCACCTCGAGCCGCTCCGCCAACTCCTTTCCCGACCAGTCGCGGCGCGCTTGCAGCATGGCGAGCAGCTGGAGCAGACGCGTGGATGTCGGCCACATAATGCGCCAGTTTGGCAGTAATCGAGGAACGAATTCTTCCGCGATTGCTTCTAGCGTGTTTGATATGACGACAGACACCGCACCCCAACCCTTCCAGATCAAGATCACGGACGCCGAGTTGGATGATCTCCATCGGCGACTGGACGCAACTCGCTGGCCCGATCCCGCGCCGGACTCCCGTACGGACTTTGCTCGTGGTGTGCCGTTGCCCTACCTACGAGAGCTGACCGACTACTGGCGGCATGGCTTCGATTGGCGGGCTCAGGAGGCCCGACTTAATCAAATTCCCCAGTTCGCGACCGAGATCGACGGGCAACAGATTCACTACCTGCACGTCCGCTCCCCGGAGCCGAATGCGCTGCCGCTGTTGATCATTCACGGCTACCCGTCATCGGTGGTCGAGTTCGTAGACCTGGTCAGCCCGCTAAGCGATCCGCGCTCGCATGGTGGCGATCCGCACGACGCATTCGACCTGGTGATCCCGTCGCTGCCGGGCTTCGGATTCTCTACTCCTGTTAGTCAGACTGGGTGGGAGGTCGGACGCACTACCTCGGCATTTGTTGAGCTCATGGCGCGACTTGGTTACTCGCGTTACGGCGCGCACGGCGGCGACATCGGCGCCGGGGTCAGTGGTCGGCTCGGTGCCACGGATGCCGCGCATGTGGTTGGCACGATCGTGGTCACTGATCCGGGCGCGCTTGGGCTGGCCGGAGAGCAGTTTCCGATCCCGGACCACCTCACGGACCAGGAGCGAATGCGGGTGGAGCGGGAGCGCGTGGTCTGGCGGGCAGAGCGTGGCTATCTCGACCTTCAGGGCCACCGGCCGGAGACGATCGGCGCTGCCCTGACAGACTCACCAGTTGGCCAGCTCGCCTGGATAGTCGAGAAGTTCCAGACCTGGACAAATCCAGCATCGAAGACTCCGGACGAGGCAGTGGATCGGGATCAGCTGCTGACCAATGTCAGTCTCTACTGGTTCACTCGCAGCGGCGCCAGCGCGGCCCGCTTCTTATGTGAGGCAGAGCACTCCAACCTCGACTGGGTTGTGCCCTCTGGCGTGCCGAGCGGGTGGGTGGTGTTCAACACCGAGCCAATCATGCGACGTTTCATGGACCCGGCGCACCAGATGGCGTACTGGAACGAGCACGCCGAAGGCGGACATTTCGCCGCCATGGAGGAGCCGGCGTTGCTGATCGATGATCTTCGGGCGTTTTTCAGGGATCTGCGCTGATGCCCGATCAACGTGATCAACATTGTGGCGCCTCAGAAGAGGCTGGGTTCGCTGAGCGCGAGGTGTGGCGGGATCGGTGCCGCGCGGGTGTCCGGTATCCGGAGCATGCCATCTCTTCGATCAAGACCGTGTTTGCGGAGCAGCACCGATGATCGGCGAGCCAGATCGGAGGCGTACGAGCGGGTGACGTAGGAACCCTTGCCGTAGAGCTCGGCGTACGCGTCGACCAGTTGCGGGTGGTATCTGCGGAGGTACCGCATGAACCACTCTCGGGCACCTGGACGCAGATGTAACGCGAACACGGTCGCGCCGTTCGCTCCCGCTGCAGCGATTTCGCGCAGCGTGTTGTCGAGTTGCTCATCGCTGTCGGTGATCATGGGCAAGATCGGTGCAACCAGCACTTGACAAGGCAGGCCCGCCCGCACAATGGCCCGAACCAGCTCGAGCCTCGCTTTCGGCGTGGGCGTGCCGGGCTCCAGTGCTTCGTGGATGGTCTCGTCGGTGAGTGCGATGGAGACGCCCATGCTGATTGGAACGGCTTGACTCGCTACTTTCAGCAGCGGCAGATCGCGTCGCGCTGTGGTTCCTTTGGTCAGGATTGAGAACGGAGTGCCCGATCCGGTCAGTGCCGCGATGATCCCTGGCATGAGCCGGTACCGACCCTCCGCGCGCTGGTAGGGATCGGTGTTGGTTCCCAGCGCCACTGGTTCGCGCGTCCAGGTCGCCCGGCGGAGCTCTCGCGCCAAGACGTCGCCGACGTTGATCTTGACGATGATCTGGCGGTCGAAGTCGTCGCCGGCATCGAGATCGAGGTAGGTGTGCGTGTTCCTCGCGAAGCAATAAACGCAGCCGTGACTGCAACCTCTGTACGGGTTGACGGTCCAGTTGAACGGGAGGCCGGCCGCCTTCGGCACGCTATTGAGCGCCGACCTCGCCAGTACCTCGTGAAAGGTGATGCCCGCAAATTCCGGAGTGCGAACGGACCGCACGAGGTTCTGCAGCCGATCCAGGCCTGGCAGGGCCGCGGGATCACCTGCTTCCCTCGAGATCTCTTGCTCAGCCCATCGCATTGGGCTTATTCAAACATAGATTCGATTATCTGTCGAGCGCGACGGTCAAAGATCAGCAGCGCGGAATCGGCGGGCTGTACGTCGTCTTGCTAGGCGTCGTCAGATAGTGGTCAGACACGTATGTGCCGTCATCAAGCTTGCTCCAGACCGATGTGGCGCCCACTGTGCTTCCAGAGCGCTGGCAGGTCACCCAACCGAGGGCTCCGCTCGGAAGCGTGCCGGAGACGGCGTAGCTGGAGCCAGGACCGGTGCGTTGCTTCAGCATCGCGGTGGTCACCTGGAACGGATACGTACAGCGTGGCAGTGGCGCGCTATAGGTGGTATCTGACGGCGTGCTGATGTAGTAGTCGGTCACGTAATGACCGTCGGCCAGCTTGTTCCATATCGAGGTGGTACCAACCCGGGTTCCCATGGTCTGACATACGACTGTCACGGTAGAGCCAGGCGGGTAGGTCTTCATGATCGGCATTGAGGTCTTCGGCCCAGCGCGGCCGTTGAGATTGGTGGAACTGGTGATCTGGTACGTGTAGCCGACAGTCGCGACTGGCGCATCGAAGTGGTTGCTGTCGATGTTGATCTTCACTCCGCCGTATGTCTCATTATGATCACCTCGGTACTGCTTCGCACGCTGATGGTTGGCCCACTGCGTATCGGGGATGCCAGCCCAGCCGGTCAGCGTCGTATTCGAGTCCCAGCGTGCGATCCATAGGGCGTCTGGACGGGCGTAGGCGGTCGAGGTGTACGCCTCGGAGAGGTGCTTGGCTCCCGAGGACAGGTTGGCGTACATGCCGGCCAGGTAACCCCGCCGGTGTAGTTCTTTGGTCCACGCCGAGACGTAGCTGAGTACAGCGCTACGGCACGCCGCATCGGTCGAGGAGTAGTGCTCCATATCGCCATAAATGGCACTGCCTGGCAGGATCCCCAGCTCCTGAGCCCGCACCACTGCATCCGCGGCGTCGGCGGTCCCCAGGACAGATGCGTTGGCGCTGGTGAACTTGGCGGCGTTCGACCGGCCGGTGCAGGGTGCCTGGTAGCCCACGTAGATCGGAATGATCCGCCAGCCCTGTTGGGACATTGATGCCAGCCACGTCGGGGTGAGATTCGGCTGCACGCAGCTTCGGCTGAGTCCACCGATGTAGATGCCGTGGCCTTGGTAGGGCGAGGAGATCTTCCAAGCCTGCATGGCCGCAAGCGACGGAGCGGCGCAGCTGTCGAATGCGTAGCCCGTCAGCCGGGTGGCGGATGCACTGGGCGGATACGCGACGGTGGTGGCCGGGTCGGCGGCGGCGGGCTCGGTTGTCAAGCTTGCAAGGCCTATTGCGAGCACGCTCGCCGCAACGCCAATGGGACGGCGGCACATCATGCTCGCTCCTTCGACAGACGCTCAAGCAGCCGTTCCTACTCCATGTGGCTGAAATCAGTGTTGGGCAAGGGCAAACCGAATGCCCAGGGGCAAGGGCCGATCGACGTGCAGTTGGTATCAAACATGGGCTGGCCGACCTCTATCTCGGCGTGACCTGCCGTGGGGTGAGACGGCTACCCACTGCGAGAAAGCGCGCAATTCGTTGGAGCCAGGCTGTAGTCTCCTCGCTTGGCCGCCCGTCCACAGGTTCAAACCGACAGTTTCAAACTTGACAGGCAGGAACGAAACTCATGACCCGCGTTTTCAACTTCAGCGCCGGCCCAGGCACTCTTCCCGAGGAAGTGCTGCTCCGGGCGTCGGATGAGATGCTCGATTGGCACGGCTCAGGCCAGTCGGTGATGGAGATGAGCCACCGCGGCAAGGATTACATCTCAATCGCGGAGGCGGCCGAGGCTGATCTGCGGACGCTGCTCGAGGTGCCCGAGGGGTATCACGTTCTCTTCCTGCAAGGCGGGGCGTCGCTGCAGTTCGAGATGATTCCGATGAACCTTATCCAGGGCAGGGCCGTAGCAGATTACATCAATACCGGCGAGTGGGCTAAGAAGGCGATCAACGCGGCGAAAGGATTGGCTGATGTCAATGTCGCTGCGAGCGCTGAGGACCGATCGTTCACGTACGTGCCGTCGCAGTCAGAGTGGCGGCTCAGCGACAATGCGGCGTACCTGCACTACACCGCCAACGAGACAATTGGTGGCGTCGAATTCGGCGGGATACCCGATGTCAGCGACGTACCCGTGGTCAGCGACATGTCCTCGAATCTCTTATCCCGCCCATTGGATCTCAGCCGGCTAGGTCTGATCTATGCGGGAGCACAGAAGAACATCGGTCCGGCCGGACTGGCCTTGGTGATCATCCGCGAGGACCTCATCGGCATCGGTGAGCCGGCACCGCCGGCGATGCTCGATTACGCGACCCATGCAAAGGCGCGGTCGATGTACAACACGCCTCCCACGTTTGCGGTCTACATCGCCGGCCTGGTTTTCCAGTGGTTGCTCGAGAACGGCGGGCTCGCCGCTACCGAGGAACGCAATATCGCCAAGGCAAAGCTGCTGTACGACTTCATCGACAGCTCAGATTTCTATGTCAATCCGGTGGACAAGGCCGACCGGTCGCGGATGAACATTCCCTTCCGACTCGCCGATCCCGCGCTTGAGGCTGACTTCCTTGCGGGCGCGGCTACGAACAACATGGTGGAACTCAAGGGGCATCGCTCGGTCGGTGGCATGCGGGCCTCGCTGTACAACGCGATGCCCATCGAGGGCGTCCAGACATTGGTGGACTACATGGCCGAGTTCGCTGCGACGAAGGGTTGACTGCGGGAATGACTGAGAAGTATCGGGTACGAGTCTTTAACAACATCTGGCCCGGCGGGCTCAAGCGGTTGCCCTGGGACAGGTTTGCGGTGTCGGCAGATGCGGACAATCCCCACGCGATTTTGGTCAGGTCGGCGGACCTGTACGGCATGGAAATCTCAGAGTCGTTGCTGGCGGTCGGTCGTGCCGGGTCCGGCACGAACAACATTCCGGTCCCGGCTATGTCGGAGCGCGGGATCGCAGTGTTCAATGCGCCTGGGGCCAACGCCAACGCTGTCAAGGAGCTCGTCGTGGCCGGCATGCTGCTGGCCGCACGCAACATCGACGACGCTCTGAGGTATCTCGATGGCATCAACCCGGACGACTCAGAGCTGGAGCGGCGGATCGAGGCCGGCAAGAAAGCCTTCGCGGGGTATGAGCTGGCTGGCCGGACGTTGGGCGTCGTGGGGCTGGGCAAGGTCGGCTGCCTGGTTGCCGATGTAGCGATCAAGCTGGGCATGCACGTTATCGGATACGACCCCGAGATCACGGTGGATTCAGCATGGAGCCTGCCTTCGGCGGTGAAGAAGGCTCAAAGCCTGAGCGAGGTTCTCAAGCACAGCAACTTCCTCAGCGTGCACGTCCCGCTCGTCGACGCCACCCGCGGCATGATCGACGCCGGAGGCATCGCGCAGCTGAAGCCAGGCTCGGTAGTGCTCAACTTTTCCCGTGGCGGCGTCGTCAGGGAGACCGCGATCCTGGAGGCTCTGGAGACTGGGCAGCTGTCGAAGTACGTCTGCGACTTCCCCGATCCGCAACTCACCGGGCGGCATGGCGTGATCTTGTTGCCGCATCTCGGTGCCTCGACGCGTGAGGCCGAGGAGAACTGTGCGGTGATGGTCGCTGATCAAGTTCGCGACTACCTGATCGATGGCACCATCCAGAACTCGGTCAACTTCCCAGACGTGATCTTGCCCCGGGAATCGCGATTTCGCGTCGCGATTGCCAACGCAAATGTGCCGAACATGGTCGGCGGTATCTCTCATGAGATGGCGATGGCGGGGTTGAACATCGCGACGATGACCAACAAATCCCGCAAGGATCTGGCGTACACGCTGGTAGACGTCGACAGCGAGGTGCCGGACTCGGTGATCAAGGCAATCGGCGCGATCGACGGCGTACTGATGGTGCGCTACCTGCCGCTAGCGAACTGACCTACCGCGAGCGAACTGACCTGCCGCTAGCGAACTGACTCACAAGGTGGTCCGAGTTCCATTTCTCCGCACACGGCGGCGAACGCGGCTCAGAATTGGTCGATTCGGCTGCTATTTGCGGCTCTGTGCATAACAACGCAGACCGCGATGGCCGAGCTCACCGGCGCGGTCCTCCTCGGATGCCATGCCTAACATCGCGGGTCAGGGTGACATCGAGACCCGATGTGCGATAAAACCGCTGGGTCAGGCGAGGGAGGTTCAGCGATGGTGCTGGAGGTGACCGCAGCCCCGATCTTGGTGGTCATGGGGGTGGCGGGTACCGGCAAGTCCACGGTGGCCGGGATGCTTGCGGGGCGTCTCAACTGGGCGTTGGAGGAAGGAGATGATCTTCATCCGGCGGCGAATGTTGCCAAGATGTCGGCCGGTATTCCGCTCAACGATGAAGATCGCTGGCCGTGGCTGGATGCGATTGCTGCTTGGATAAACAACCAGACCGTACGCGGGGAGCCTGGCATTGTTACCTGTTCGGCTCTGAAACGCAGCTATCGCGATCGGCTTCGGGGACCGAATGTGATCTTCGTGTTCCTCAACGGTTCGCGTGAGGTGATCGAAGCTCGGTTGACGAGTCGGCTGCACCACTTCATGCCGCCCGGGCTGCTGGACTCGCAGTTGGCAACCCTGGAGCCGCCTGGGCCGGACGAGAATGTACTGGTGGTGAACCTCGCCGGCACACCGGAGGAGGAAGTAGCCGAAGTGCTACACAGCCTCGAGGGGCGGATCGGATCGCAGGAGGAGAGTCATGGCGGACACGGAGACTAACAAGCAGACGGTGGTTGCGTACTACACCCTGGCCTTCAATGACAAGCAGCCGGAAGAGGCTGTGGCCAGGTATATCGGTGACAGATACATCCAGCACAATCCGCAAGCCCCCGACGGTCCGGAGGCCTTCATCGCGTTCGTCCGAAGCTTCGCAGGACAATCTTCGGAGCTGAGTATCGAGATCAAGCGCGTGATCGCCGAGGGCGACCTCGTCATGACCCATGGCCTGATCAAGACCTCACCAGACGACCGCGGTCTGGCCGCGGCTGACATCTTCCGACTGGAAAACGGCAAGATCGTCGAGCACTGGGATGTAGTGCAGCCGGTGCCCGAGACGGCAGCCAACGACAACACAATGTTCTGAAGCTTGCGCCGTCGTGCCTAGGGTCGCCCGCGCTCGGCGGCCACCTGAACGCCTACGGCCGGCGCGACCTCTTCCGCGAAGCGCGGGAGTTGATCTTCGCCCTCGCCCCAGAACATGAACGTGTCGAAGCCGTACCCGACCGCCAAGTCTGTGAGTTCGTCGATCCACTGGTCGACCGGACCGCGCAGCAGTCCGTTGCGTGAGCCGTCAGTGATTTGGCCGCTGACATTCAGTACTCGGCGGATGTCCGTCGGATCGCGGCCAGCCGCTGCTGCGGCGTCGTCGATGCGCGCTGAGCCGTCACGAAGGAACCCGGTCTCGCCGCGCAGCGACGGTACCCACCCGTCCGCGAGCCGACCCAGGAGCCGCAATGCCCGCGGGCCGTACACGCCGAGCCAAATACCGATCGGATGAACCGGCACGGGCCCCGAGTGCGCGCCCGCCAGGCGATAGTGCGCGCCGTTGAAGCGGAGATTCCGCTCTCCGCTCCAGATCAGCCGAATGACCTGGATCGCCTCCTCGAGGGCAGCGAGCGCGTCACGCGGCTCGCGCCGCGGTCCGCCGTACGCCTCAATCGCATCCCAGAAGCCGCCGGCGCCCAGAGCGAGCTCGAATCGACCGCCGCTGAGCACATCGAGACTGGCGGCCGCCTTGCCCATCACTGCCGGCTGCCGCAGCGGGAGATTGGCCACATCGGGGAAGAAACCAACGCGCGTCGTGACGGCCGCGATCGCGCCGAGCAGCGTCCAGGTGTCCACGAAGCGGCGCTGGTACGGATGATCTTGAATGCCGATCCAATCCAGGCCCCGGGCCTCGATATCGCGGGCTGTGTCTAAGAGCGGGTCTTCCGCGTTCGGGATGAGGAAGTATCCGAACGTCACATCACGGCCGTAGTCGGGCATTGCCACACGCTAGCTCGGGCACCGGCCGTACGACACGCAGCACCACGCAGGAGACTGTTGGTGAGAGACTCGCGGTCCAGACAGGAGAAGACGGCCATGGGACTGCTGCAGAGCGTCCGCTTTGCCCTCCAGCGGGTACGCGGCAAGCCCGCGGTGCAGTGCACCCACCTTGATCAAATCCACGACGTCACGCCACTCTCGACGGGTTGTCAGCAATGTCTTGATCTTGGCGACACCTGGGTTCACTTGCGAATGTGTATGACCGATGGTCAGGTGGGTGCTGCGACTCGTCGAAGAACAAGCACGCCAGCCGGCATGCCCGCGAGCACGCCCCAGAGCATCAGATCGTTCGCTCGCTGGAGCCGGGCGAGGATTGGTTGTGGTGCTATACCGACGAGACACTCGTGCATGCGCCCGGCCGTAATGCGTAGTGCGGCATAGCTCCGCTTCCAGACGGTAGGCCGACCACGCTAACGGAAGGCGCCTGGTCGGCCAGTAACGCTCAGCGCGAAGATCCATGCGCAACCAGCAAGCGCCACCGCGGCGGCCGCACCAAACGCGAACGGGATCCCGCCAGCCTGGGCTGCCAAGCCCAGCAGTGCCGGCCCGCCTCCCATACCAAGATCAAGAAATACGCTGGCGGTGCCCGAGGCGGCACCCCGCTCGCTCGGCGTCGCGGTGGCGAAGATCGCGGAGAAGAATGCCGGTGTGCTGAGCGTGATGCCGAGGGCAAGGACTGCCGCGCCGACGGCCACCGCGATCGGCGCATTCCACAGCGCCATGATCATCAGTCCACCGGCGATGATCGCCAGCGCGACGGCACCAAGCAGGAGCGCCGGGAACCGATCGAGAAATCGAGCGAGCGATAACCTGCCGGCCACAACGGCCAGGCCGTACACGAATAGCGGTGTGCTGATCGGCATGAGCCCCACCGCGTCCGCCTGTAGGGAGCCGAAGGCGAACAACGCACCCATGGCAACGACCGACGCAAAGAAGCCGACTCCTGCCGGTACCGCCTTCCAATGGATCAGTCGAATCCGGTTGTCCTGAGACGCCGTGCCCGATCGAAGGTTCTTGATTCTGATTGCAACAGCGGCCGCGACCAGTGATAGCACCGCAGCGCCGTACCACGCTGCACTGAAGCCACCTGTTCTCACCAGCAGCTCGCCAAGAGGCGGGCCGAATGCCAGGCCAAGGTAGAGGCCGAGGGAGTTGTAGCTCGTCGCCTCACCCATCCGGCTCGGCGGCGCCAGGTCGGCGAGCGCTGCAACTGAGGCAACGAAGAACGCGGCTTCGGCCACTCCAAGCAGCAGACGTAGGAGCACAACAAGCACAAGAGTGTCGGCGTACGCGGTGCCCAACATCCCGATTGCGCTGATGAGCGCGCCACCGACGAGGAGCGGACGCCGACCTTTGGTGTCGGCCAGGCGACCGGCGAACGGCCTCAGGATCAGGGCAGAGACGGCGAACGCTCCGAAGGCAAGCCCGGCGCCAGACTTGTCCGAACCCACCGGCCCAGTCACCCAGAGCGGCAGGGTATAGATCGCGACGCCGGTGGCGGTGAAGTACGCGACGTCAGCGAGCGTGAGACGGATGAAAGCGGGAGTGACGAGCCGTTCGCGAGTGCCGGGTTCCGCGCCGGCCGTCGAGAGTGTGGTCATACTCGGGAGTCTGGCGGTGCGGCGGCGGGTGGACATGGGCAGAACTACCCAGATTGATCAAGAAGTCCGTGCTGCATCGAAAACATGGCAGCCCCAGCACGAGTGGACACGCCGATCTTGAGGTAGATGTCTTGAACGTGGTGCTCGACAGTACGCCGAGAGAGCACCAGCCGTTCCGCGATCTCTGCATTGGACAGGCCGCGGGAGACCAGTCGAAGCACCTCCACCTGACGTTCGGTGAGATCAGCTGGACGAGGACGCCGAGTCCTGCGACCCAAGCCGGCCGCTTCGATCACAGCCGCGGTCGCATCGGTGTCAAGCCGGCCGGCCTTGGCCTCAGCCTCAAGCCGGTCTGCGGCGCGCGCCGGAGTGAGCGCCCGTCGGTAAGGACGATCCTCGATCCACCGTCGGTATGTATCCGCACTCGCCAGGACGCGCGACGGCATGGACAGCTGGGCTGCGGTGGCGCCTCGGTGGTAGCCGCTGCCGTCGCAGCGTTCGTGATGTTGGCCGGCCAGCGCGGCCAATGCGGTCAGCGGTGGGACGCGATCGAGGATCCGCTCGCTGTGATAAGCGTGCAGCCGCGCCTGATCGCGTTCGGTCGTACTCAATGGGCCTGCCTTATCCCAGATGGCGCTCGACACCCCGACCCTTCCAAGATCGTGGAGGTATCCCGCGATACGTACGGTGTTCAGGTCCTCACGCAAGCCGAGCATCCCGGCAGCGGCCGCTGCAAGATCACCAACGCCCGAGGAATGACCATGCAGCCAAGGGCTCTTCAGATCAACCAGGTTGCCGAAGGTCCGTGCGACGTCAGCAAGCTCGGCCTTCTCGACCCGGCGTACCGGCGTGGGCTCGGCATCCAGCACGGCCTGGTATGCATCGACCTGGTCAACATCTACGAGTACCTCGTCGGCTCGCTGAATCAGCAGATCGCTGATGTCTGGATCCAGCTGCGCGCCAGCGCGTCGCCGGACCTCAGCGAGCGCCACGTCGGTGTTGGCATGCAGCGTGAACATGACTGCAGTGAAGGCGACTTGCATGATCCGGGCGGCGATCGGAATCGCGCCGCCGGCG
>Ga0070659_100002605_pt1 | contig 12819 bp, 9 predicted proteins | sample KBSC23metaG_FD_64666 | JGI IMG/M metagenome (GOLD analysis project Ga0070659, IMG submission 64666) | Corn rhizosphere microbial communities from Kellogg Biological Station, Michigan, USA - KBS C2-3 metaG | ecosystem: Host-associated > Plants > Roots > Rhizosphere > Soil ...
GGGGCCGGCGTGGGCGTCACGGTCGTCGGATCCGGTGGCGGCGTCGGGGTCGGCGCAGGCGTCGCAGGTTTCGGCTGAGGTTTCGGCTGAGGTGTCGGACGCGGCGTCGGCTTGGGTGTCGGTGCGGCCTTCGGGGTCACCGGTGCCGCGGCAGGTGCCGCGACCTTCGCCTTGGTCGATGCGGGCTTCGTCGACTTCGGTGTCTTGGTCGGGGCAGGCGTGGCTGTCGCTTGGGAAGCCGGAACGACGAGGGCGACCGCGTCCTGTAGCGCCAGGTTGACGGGCCCCGACTGTGGCCCGACGCGTTCCACCGCGGCGCTGAAACCGCTTTGAGGAAGCGATGGCGCAGGGACGGCAGGTGTCGAGACGAAGGCGATGACGCCGCCGAACACGAACCCGACGATGATGCCGACGATCGACTGGAGGGACTTCGATAGCACTTGATGGGCCTCGCGCGTAGCCCCGGGGCCTACCAGACTACCCCTATCCACCCGGGACCGCACCTGACAGATGTGCCCCGGGTCCTGTCGGGCGGCCATCACCGAAGGCGTGACGGGGTTGAGACACGCCCTTCAGCGCGGCCCGATCGTGTCGACTCCGTGTAGCATCCGATCCGATGACCGACAGTTCACCGCGGTCCGCCGGCGAGCGCGACGACCGCCCGCCCGGCACCCGCTCGATCGAGGCCCTGACCGAGGACTTCCGCGGTCGGGACTACATCGCCGACCGCTCGCTCGCGACGGCCGTCTTCCTTGCGCTCGAGCTCGACCGGCCGTTGCTGCTCGAGGGCGAGGCCGGCGTCGGCAAGACCGAGCTCGCGAAGGTGCTCGCGTCCTCACTCGATGCGAAGCTCATCCGCCTCCAGTGTTACGAGGGCCTGGACGTCAACACGGCGGTCTACGAGTGGAACTACCCGCGCCAGATGCTGGAGATCCGCCTGCTCGAGGCCCGTGGCGAGGCGGAGCACGCGAGCGCGCACGACATCTTCGGCTCCGATTTCCTGATCCGGCGTCCGCTCCTCCAGGCACTGGAAAGTGACGATGGCGTCGCGCCGGTCCTCCTGATCGACGAGATCGATCGCGCCGACGAGGAATTCGAGGCGTATCTCCTGGAGATCCTGTCCGACTTCCAGGTGACGGTGCCCGAGATCGGGACGATCCGAGCGCATCGACCCCCGCGGGTGATCCTCACGTCCAACCGGACGCGCGAGGTCCACGACGCGCTCAAGCGGCGCTGCCTCTACCACTGGATCGATTACCCCACGGCGCAGAAGGAATTCGAGATCGTCCTGGCGCGTGTGCCTCATGCGCCGGAGAAGCTCGCGCGCGAGGTGGTCGGCTTCGTCCATCGACTCCGCGAGGCGGATCTGACCAAGGTCCCGGGTATCGCCGAGACCCTCGATTGGGCGGCCGCCCTGCTCGCGCTCGGGGCGCGGGAGCTCAAGCCTGAGCTTGTCGACGAGACGCTCGGCGTCGTCCTCAAGTACGAGGAGGACATCCGCCAGATCCGTGGCGAACAGGCCAGCCGGATGCTGACCGAGGTCGCCGCGCGCGGCTGACAGGCCATGAGCGGACGAGCCACCTTCGCCGCCACGAGGGGGTCGATCGCGCGATGACCTTCCCGGTCCATGTCGGACCGTCGTCGATCACGACGAACCGCGACGATCGGATCCTGATCTGCCAGCCGGACGGGCGGATCACCGGGGAGGCGGACGGCTTCTTCACCCGGGACACCCGGTTCATCTCCGGCTACGACCTGTGGATCAATGGCACCCGGCCGATCCTTCTCGGCTCGGGTTCCATCCAGTCGTTCTCGTCGCGCTTCGAGTTCACTAACGACACGCTGATCGACCCCGACGGCGCCATCGAACGCCAGACGCTCGGCATGCGGCTCGATCGCACGATCGCAGACGGCGTCCACGAGGACTACGACGTCGAGAACTTCACGCCCCGGACCGTTCGACTCACGATCGAGATCGCGGTCGTGTCGGACTTCGCCGACATCTTCGACGTCAAGCGAGGCCAGATCGTCAGGCGAGGCCAGCTGAATACCCGCTGGTTCCGCTCCCGGGGCGAGCTGCGCTCGACGTACACGAACCACGACTTCCGACGCGAGCTCGTGCTGGCCGTCGAGCGGCCTGGCTCGAAGCCGCAGTTCGCCAACGGCCGTCTCGTATTCGACGTCGTGTTGCCACCCAAGGGGACTTGGCACACGTGCATCAAGTGGTACCCGGTCACCCAATCGAAGCGCCGCCTGTCGACCCTCGCCTGCAACGCGGTCGATGCACCGATGCGTGCCGTCGGCGCTGCCCAGCTGCCGAATGTCAGCATCCAGTCGCCGAACCAGACCGTCGATCGAGCGTGGGCCCAGGCGGTCCGCGATCTCGAAGCGCTGCGACTCGAGGACCCGACCATCGAGCGCGGGGTGTTCATCCCGGCCGCAGGCGTGCCGTGGTTCGTGACGCTCTTCGGGCGAGACTCGCTCATCGTCTCGATGCAGGGCATCTCCGGCTTCCCGGAGTTCGCGAGCGGGGCGTTGCGCCGGCTCTCGGAGCTCCAGGCGACCTCCGATGACCCGGAGCGTGACATGGAACCGGGCAAGATCCCGCATGAGATCCGCCACGGCGAACTGGCCCAGCTGGGGATCCTGCCGTTCGAGCCCTATTACGGCACCCACGACGCGACGAGCCTGTTCGTCATCGTCCTGTCGTACCTCTACCACTGGACCGGCGACGAGCGCCTGCTCCGGCGGTATCTCGGCAACGCCGAGATGGCGATGGCCTGGATCGACGGCTATGGCGACCGCGACGGCGACGGATTCCAGGAGTACCAGACCCGCTCGTCGCACGGCTTCTACAACCAGGCCTGGAAGGACGCAGGCGACGCCATCGTCGAGGCGGACGGGAGCCTGGCGCCGCTACCGATCGCGACCTGCGAGTTGCAGGGCTACGTCTTCGATGCAAAGACGCGGCTGGCCGAGGTCTACGACGTGCTCGGCCGACCCAAGGACGCCCGACGCCTGCGGCGCGAGGCGCAGCGCCTGTACGAGCGGGTGAACGAGGCGTTCTGGTGGGAGGAGGAGGGGACGTACGTTCTCGGGCTGAACGGGCGCAAGGAGCAGATCCGTAGCGTTGCGTCGAACGCGGGCTACCTCCTCCAGTCGGGCATCGTCCCGGTCGAGCGCGCCGGAAGCGTGGTCAAGCGCCTACTCGCCGACGACATGTGGTCCGGCTGGGGCATCCGGACGCTCTCCTCCGATCACCCGGCCTACAATCCGTTCTCGTACCAGCGCGGATCCGTCTGGCCGCACGACAACGCGACGCTCGCCGGCGGATTCCGGCGCTACGGGTACGCGGCCGAGGCCGCTCAGGTCGCCAAGGCGCTCTTCGACGCTGCGGAGCAGTTCGCCGGCACGCGGCTGCCAGAACTGTTCTCCGGCATGCCGCGCGTGCCGGCGAGCTTCCCGGCACCGTATCTCGGCGCGAACGTACCGCAGGCGTGGGCGGCCGGGGCGATCTTCCGGCTCGTGGCCATCCTGTGCGGGATCCACGCCACGTTCGAGGCGGGCGAGCCGAAGCTCTACGTGAACCCGGCGTTGCCCGACTGGCTGCCCGAGATCACGCTCCACAACCTGCGCGTCGGCAATGGCGCACTCGAGATCCATTGTCGGGACGGTGCCGTCGACGTCCTGTCGAACACGTCGGGCTTCACCGTGATGCACTCGCCCGCGCCGGGCCCGCTCGGTAGTCGCGGTGCGGTCTCCGTGGAGCCGCCCAAGCCGTCGGGGTCGCAGGAGCTGGCGTCGACAGGCTAGGTCGTGCCGGCGTCGGTGACGGCATCGGGCGTTCGTGGCAGAGTCATCCCATGCAGGCTGGTGACGATCCATCCATCGTGAAGGCCCCGTGGGGCCCGGAGATCGATGGCCGGCGTCTGCTCAACGAGGCCGTGGGGTTCGGGCGGGCCTTGCGCGCCGCCGGGCTGGCGATCGACCTCGGCGCGGCCGTCGACTACGCGCGGGCGCTCCCGCTCGTCGACATGGGTTCGCGCGAGCAGGTACGTGCCGCGGGCGAGGCGGTCTTCGTCCGTCGACGGGATGACCGCGAAACCTACGACATCGTGTTCGATCGCTGGTGGCGTGCCCGGGGTCGGCGCCAGGGCGACTTCCAGGCCCCGCCGCTGCGCCATCCCGACGGGAACGAGTCCGAGGGCGATACTCCAGGGGAGGCAGCGCCGAGTTCCGGTGACGACAAGGTCGCCGCACGCCCCGACGAATGGGGTGTCCCCATTCCCGCCGACGGGGATGAGGACGAGAGCGGCGAGGACATCGAGGGCATCGTCGTCGCGCCGGACGCCTACTCGCGTGGCGAGATGCTCAAACACCGCGAGTTCGACCGGATGACGCCGGCGGAATTGCGCGACGCGGAGCGGCTGGTGGACGAGCTCGTGCCGAGGCTGGAGCAGCGCCGGACCCGTCGCTACGAGCTCCACTCACATGGCACGCGGCTGGCCCCGCGGGCCATGTTCCGACGCAATCTAGGGACCGGCGGACAGCTCATGTCGTGGGTCTGGCGGCGGCCTGTTCGTGAACCCCGTTCGCTCGTGGTGATCTGCGACATCTCTGGTTCGATGGAGCGCCACTCCCGGCTCCTACTGCGGTTCATCCAGGCCCTCTCCGCGTCGAGTGCCGTGCGCGCCGAGTCGTTCGTCTTTGGCACCCGACTGACACGGGTGACACGTCTCCTGCGCGACAAGGACCGCGACCGCGCGCTCGCGCGGGTCAGCGAAGCGGTGAACGACTGGGCCGGTGGGACGCGGATCGGCGAGAGCTTCCGGACGTTCAACCAGACGTGGGCCCGGCGCTCGCTCCGGTCCAGCGGCGTCGTCATCGTCGTGTCCGATGGCTGGGATCGAGGCGATCCGGCGCTCGTCGCCTCCGAAACGGCACGCCTCCGCCGGAACTGCCACCGACTGGTCTGGCTCAACCCGCTTGCCGGCACGCCCGGTTACCAGCCGCTCGCCGGCGGGATGCGCGCTGCGTACCCGTACATCGACGACTTCCTGCCGGCCGGCACCGTCGCGTCGCTCGAACGGCTCGGTGAGATCCTCGGTGGCGTCCGGTCTGCCGACACGCGGCAGGGCGCCGAGGCCGCGGCCCACGCCGCCGTCCCACTCTTCAGCGACCTGGCTACCGTCACACCCCCGACCGTCGTGGGCGGCACGCCCACGGACCCGACCACCGCGAGGCCGATCCGATGAAGGAACTGCTCGACACGCTCTCCACCTGGCAGGACGAAGGCATCGACGCGGGACGCGCGGTCGTCGTCCGCACGTTTGGCTCGGCCCCGCGCCCCGAGGGTGCTGTCCTGCTTCACGCGAGCGACGGGCGGATCGCGGGATCCGTCAGCGGCGGGTGCGTCGAAGGCGCTGCTGCCGAACAGATCGAGCACGCCTGGACGACCGGCAACGCGCGTGTGATCCGGTACGGCATCAGCGATGAGCAAGCCTGGGACGTCGGTCTGGCCTGCGGGGGCACGATCGACGTGCTCGTCGAGCCGGGCGTGCCATCGGCGGCCGTCGAGGCCGCGACCGAATCACTGGGTGCAGGCGGCCTGGGTGCCGCGGTCGTGACACGGCTTCCTGCCGACTCGCCGCCCGCCGTCGCCGGACCCCATGAGCCCGGCGAGGGTGCCCCGCCCGAGCCGAAGGTCATCGTCCATGCCGATGGTCGGCTTGATGGTTCGCTCGGCGACGTCGCTCACGATTCCGCGCTCGTCGACGCCGCACTCGAAGCGCTGAAGCGCGGCCAGTCGCGGACGGTCGAGATCGGCGGTCGCTCGCTGTTCGTCGAGGTATTCCCGGTCCGGCCTCGTCTCGTGATCGTCGGCGCGGTCGAGGTCGCGCGGACGCTCGTCCGTCTGGCCAGGGAACTCGGTTTCGAGACCGTCGTGATCGACGGCCGTGCCTCGTTCGCGACCCGCGAGCGGTTCCCCGACGCGGACCAGCTCATCGTCGGGTGGCCGGACGAGGTCGCCGACGACATCGAACTCGGGCCGAATGACGCGGTGGCCGTCTTGACGCACGACGTCAAGTTCGACGAGCCCGCCATCGTCGAGGCGCTTCGCCGCGGTGCGCGATACGTCGGCGCGGTCGGTTCCCGCAAGACACAATCGGATCGACGCCAACGGTTGCGCGAGGCGGGGGTCAGCGATCAGGCCCTCGCCGAGCTGCGCGGGCCGGTGGGGCTCGACCTCGGCGGACGTCAACCGGCGGAGACCGCCCTGGCCATCCTCGCGGAGGTCGTCGCGGAACGGTATGGCGGCAGTGGGCGGCCGATGCGCGAGCAGGCGGTCTTGAACGAAGGCGCGACGCGGGTCGCGATCGAGGGAACGCCGGTCACGGCAGGCTGATGACACCGGCGACGGCACGGACGCTTCGAGGGAAAGGGAGGACATGAAGGGCGATCGGGTCGAGGTGGTGGTCGATACCGGCGGGGCTGTCCAGACGTTCGACATCGTCGCGAGTCGCGCGGGTCGCCGGATCGAGGTGACCACCGCGCGCGGCGTCGTCGAGGTCACCGAGGTCACTCGCGGTGGGACACCGGTGCGGACCGGGCGGTTCATGGCGAGCCGGCTGATCGCGCTCGTCGAGCATCCCGCTCGCGAGGGCGACACCACGGTCGACGTCGAGACCCGCCGCAGGATCGGCGCGAAGCCCGGCCGCAAGGGTCGCGGCGCCGACAGGGTCCCGGGGCTCTTCGATGTCGCCGCGACGGATGACGCCGTGGGCGACCCCGACACGGACGAGGCCGAGGGCTAGGTCGTTCCGCCTATCGCGTCGATTTGACGGATGCGCGAGCATCGACGGATGGGACGCGCCCGGCCGGACGGGGCTCGCTTCGCCGCCATCGTGCTCGCCGCAGGCGCCGGGTCGCGCTTCGGCGGCGGCAAGCTCCTTGCCTCGCTCGAAGGACGCCCGATCCTGCAGCACGTCCTCGAACGCCTCGAGGCGGCCGACCTCGACGAGGTCATCGTGGTCGTCGGGGCCGACGCCGATGCCGTCGAGGGCGCGATCGACGCCAGCGCTGCGAGGCTTGTCGTGAACCCAGCGCCCGACGAGGGTCTGTCGAGCTCGTTGAAAGTCGGCATCGGAGCGCTGTCCGACGACGCCGATGCCGCCCTGATCGCGCTCGGCGACCAGCCGTTGCTGCCGCCACGCGCCGTCCGAGCGCTCCTTGAGGCCGACGCGCAGCCCGGTCGACCCATCGTCGTCCCCGTCTACGGCGACGGCATCGGGCGAAACCCGGTCTTGCTGCGCCGGGAAGCGTTCGCGCTCATCGATCAGACGACCGGCGATCGTGGACTCGGACCGCTCATCGATGCCCACCCCGAGCTCGTTCACGAGATCCCGATCCGCGTCGAGGGCGGCAACCCGGATGTGGACACTCGCGACGACCACATCGCGCTGCTCGAGAAGGCGTGGGCTGCGCGCGTCGTCGCGAACGCGGAGCAGGTGGAACGGTTCCGCGAAGTCCCCGACGGGACCGATTTCTACGCACCCGTCACGGGCCTGTTCCGTGCGGACCCCCGACGGACGGACGAACCGGTCCTCGAAGCGTTGCTCGAGCTCGTCGAGCCTGGTGAGACGTGGCTCGACATCGGTGCGGGCGCCGGCCGCTACGCGCTCCCGGTCGCCCTGGCGCTGGCGCCATCCGGCGGCCGGGTCATCGCGGTCGACGCATCGCCGGGCATGCTCGACGCGCTCATGGAGCTGCAGACCGAGCACGGGATCACCGATGTCGAGGTCGTCGAGACACGCTGGCCGCCGCCACGCCGCGACTCGCTGGACCGGTTCGCGACCGATGTCGCCTTGATCGCGCATGTGGGCTACGACATCGAGGCGATCGGTCCGTTCGTCCGTACCATGGAGTCGGTCGCACGGCGACTGTGCGTCGCGGTCCTGATGGAGCGACAGCCAGCGTCGGTCGCCGATCCGTTCTGGCCACCCGTCCACGGCGAGGAGCGCGTGCCGTTGCCGGCGTTGCCCGAGTTCGTCGAGTGGTTGCGGGCGCGCGGCTTCGAGCCCGACGTCGAGCCGATGTCGCGTGAGCCGCGCCGGTTCGCCTCGCGTGACGAGCTCGCCGGCTTCCTGCGGCGGCAGCTCTGGATCGAGCCGGATGGGGAGGCCGAGCGCCGGTTCCAGGCCACGCTCGATGACCTGGTCGTCGCCGACGAGGATGGTGTCGGGCTGCGAACGCAGCTGCCGCTGCCGATCGGCGTCGTGACGTGGGATCCACGTCAGGCCGCCGGGTGACGGACACGCTCGCACCCGACGGCAAGCCGATGGTCGGCCCGTTCGACCGGGCTGGCTGGCGCGAGTGGCTCATCGCGAACCACGGGTCGTCGAAGGGCGTGTACCTCGTCTCGTGGCGACGCGCGACCGGCAGGTCGAGCGTCCCTTACGAGGAGGCCGTCGAGGAGGCCCTATGCGTCGGCTGGGTCGACGCGACCGGCCGCACGCTCGACGACGAACGCGGACTCCAGTGGTTTGCGCCACGGCGACCGAAGAGCGGCTGGGCACGATCGAACAAGGAGCGCGTCGCACGTCTGGAGGCCGCCGGCCTGATGCTCCCGGCCGGTCTCGCCGCGATCGAGGAGGCGAAACAGAACGGGATGTGGACCCTGCTCGATGACGTCGAGGATCTCGTCGTCCCGGATGACCTCGCGGCCGCACTTGCTGCCACTCCGCCGGCGCGCGAGAACTGGGAGGCATTCTCCAAGAGTGCGCGACGGGCCATGCTCGAATGGATCGTCCAGGCGCGCCGTCCCGAGACGCGCGAGAAGCGGATCGCCGCCATCGCCGATGGCGCGACACGCGGTGAGAAGGCGTACCCACCTCCATCCGACTAGGCGCGGTCGCCTTCACCGTCCATCGACTGCAGCTCCCGTTCGCCGCGCGTCATCGCCGCGACGCGCGCCGCCTCACGGACAAGCTCGACGCAGCGCTCGGCATCGATCTCGTCGCCCGCGACGAACGTGAGCCAGCGGACGCGCTTCGTGATCCCGGCGCCGTGGAGCATCCGATGCGGGTCGCGCATCGCCCATCCGTGCCCGAAGCCGAGATGGACGTGGACGTCCTCAGGTAGGACGAACGCGAAATAGACGAGCCTCTTGCCGATCGGCAGGTCGTAGCCGATCAGGCGCCAGCCCGGCCTGACGCGCTCGAGAGCCTCCGGGATCGCCTGCGTGACGACGTCGCGCAGGCGCTGGGCGATCGCCTGCATCGGGGCAGGGAAGTCCTCGAGGAGCGCTTCGGGCGGGATCACGTCCACGGGGCCATCATCCTGGATGCTGTCAGGTGCTGGTCAGTCGCGAGGTTCGAGCAGGATGACCGGGATCGACCGCGACGTCCGCTGGCGATACGTGCGGTACTGGCTCAACGCCTCTTCGAACCGGGCATACAGTCGACAGCCGGACGCAATCGCTAGGAACCGTTGACGCGGAAACGACCCGGGTCGATACTCGAAACCTCCATCGCAGCATCACGGACTCCGGCGCGTCGGAGGAGCACGCGCAGACGTCCGCCGTCACCGTCATCGGACACGCTAAGGCCTGTCCGCGCCGGACAAGGACAGGCCGCCATACCCGTGTGAGCGGGAGGAGGCAGGCAGCGCGATGATCCCCGGTCAGTTCGACTATGTGCGCCCCGGGAACCTGGATGAGGCGTTCGCGATCCTCAAGGCCCGCGAGGGCGACGCCAAGATCCTGTCCGGTGGTTACAGCCTCATCCCCCTGATCAAGCTCCGACTCGCGCAGCCGGCTCTTCTCGTCGACCTGCGCGACGTGACCGGGATAGATCAGATCGTGGAGACAGACGACTACCTCTCGATCGGCGCCAAGGCCACCCACCGGCAGATCCATGACGCGCCCGTGATCCGCGACACCTACCTGCTCCTCCATGACGTGACGGGCACGATCGGTGACCCACAAGTCCGCAATTGGGGCACGATCGGCGGCTCGGTCGCCCATGCCGATCCCGCATCCGATTGGCCCGCCGTGCTGCTGGCCGGAAACGCCTCCGTCGTCCTACGAGGCCTGTCCGGTGACCCACACCGCCTCCGCGTCGGCGATAACCCGGCGGCCGCGGGGGATGCGGTCCGCGAGCGCGTACTGCCGGCTCGCGGGTTCTTCCTCGACGCCTTCACGACGGCGATCGAGCCGCTCGAGGTCCTGACGGAGATCCGCTTCCCGCGCCGTCCGCGCGGCCAGGGCGGCGGTTGGCAGAAGCTGGAGCGGAAAGTCGGGGACTTCGCCACGGTCGGTGTCGCTGCGGTGATCCGTCTCGGTGCCGACGGCCGTATCGAAGGCTCCGGCATCGGTGTCACCGGCGTATCCGATGCGCCATACGCAGCAACGGACGCGGAGGCGGTCCTCAACGGCAACACGCCGTCCGAGGATCTATTCCGCCAGGCCGGCGCGGCTGCTGGTGCGCAGAGCCGGCCCGTCGCCGATGTCCGCGGACCCGTCGACTACAAGCGCGCGATGGTCGCCGAGATGACCGTCCGGGCGCTCAACACGGCGCTCGAGCGCGCCCGCGCGAACGCGTAGGAGACGACGATGACGACCCAGCACATCACGGTCGAGGTCAATGGCACCTCGGAGGATGCCGACGTCGAGCCGCGCCTCCTGCTCGTCCACTTCCTGCGGGACACGCTCGGCCTGACCGGCACGCACGTCGGGTGCGACACGAGCAATTGCGGCGCGTGCACGATCCACGTCGATGGCATCAGCGCCAAGTCCTGCACGATGCTCGCGGTCCAGGCTGACGGCCGATCCATCAAGACCATCGAGGGCATGGCGGATGGCGCCACGCTGCATCCGCTCCAGCAGGCGTTCTGGGATCAGCACGGCCTGCAGTGCGGCTTCTGCACGCCGGGGATGATCATGCAGGCGGCCTGGCTGCTCGACCAGAACCCCGACCCGAGCGAACAGGAGATCCGCTGGGGGATCAGCGGAAACCTCTGCCGCTGCACGGGCTACGTGAACATCGTCAAGGCGATCGAGCAGGCCGCGGCCGAGATGGCTGCGGCTGCCGAGGTGCAGACCGGTGCGCCGGTCGGCGCGGCAAGCTGAGGAGGTTCTCTGATGGCATCGACCTTCGAAGCTCAGGCGCCGACGACGACTCCCGAAGTCGGCGGGATGGGTCATTCCCGCAAGCGCGTCGAGGACGCCCGGTTCATCCGGGGCAAGGGCACCTACATCGAGGACATCAACCTGCCCGGCCAGCTGTGGCTCGACATCGTCCGCAGCCCATACGCGCATGCCCGGATCAAGGGCATCGACGCATCCGAGGCCCTCAAGGTCCCGGGTGTCGCTGCGGTCGTGACCGGCAAGGATCTCGAGGGCTACGGGCTCCACTGGATGCCGACGCTCGCGGGCGACAAGCAGGCCGTGCTGCCGGTCGACACCGTCCTCTTCCAGAGCCAGGAGGTCGCCGCGGTCGTCGCGACGTCGCGTTACGCGGCCGCCGACGGCGTGGCCGCGGTCCTCGTCGATTACGAGCCGCTGCCGGTGATCGTGGATCCGTACAAGGCGCTGGAACCGGGCGCCCCGGTCCTTCGCGAGGATCGTGAGCAGAAGGACAACCACATCTGGCACTGGGAGTCCGGCGACAGCTCCGCGACCGATGCGGCGCTCGAGGGCTCCGCGCTGCGCGTCAAGGAGCACATCTATCTGCCGCGCATCCACGTCGCCAGCATCGAGACGTGCGGCATGGTCGCCGACTGGGATGCCGTCAACGGCCACCTGACCCTGCACATGACCAGCCAGGCGCCGCACGTCATCCGGACCGTCGTCGCGATCATCGCGGGCGCTGCCGGCCTCCCGATCCCGGAGCACAAGATCCGGGTCAAGACTCACGACATCGGTGGCGGCTTCGGCGGGAAAGTCCCCGCATATCCGGGCTACATCCTCGCTGCCGCGGCCTCGTTCCTCACCGGCAAACCGGTCAAGTGGATCGAGGACCGGTCGGAGAACCTGCAGGCCGATTCGTTCGCACGCGACTACCACATCGACGCCGAGCTTGGCGTGTCGGCTGACGGCCGGATCACCGCGCTCAAGGCCAAGACGATCGCCGACCACGGCGCCTACGACGCCCAGGCGGCCCCGCTCAAGTTTCATGCCGGCCTGTTCAACGTCATCACCGGCTCGTACGACTATCCGAGCGCGTTCGTCGAGGTCGACGGGGCCTATACGAACAAGGCGCCCGGTGGCGTCGCCTACCGCTGTTCGTTCCGCGTGACGGAGGCGGTCCACGCGATCGAACGTCTGGTGGACATCGCCGCGCACGAGCGGGGCGAGGATCCCGCTGAGTTCCGGCTCCGCAATTTCATCCCGCCCGAGAAGTTCCCGTACACGTCACCGACGGGCTGGGAGTACGACTCAGGCGACTACGGCACCGCGCTGCGCAAAGCGATGGACCTGATCGGCTATGACGAACTCCGCCGCGAGCAGGCCGCGAAGCGCGAGCGCGGCGAGCTCATGGGCATCGGCATCTGCAGCTTCACCGAGATCGTCGGTGCCGGGCCATCGCCCGACTTCGACATCGTCGGGCTCAAGATGAACGACGGCGCCGAGCTCCGGGTCCATCCGACCGGGAAGGCGCTGCTCCGCATCGGGAGCCAGACGCAGGGCCAGGGCCATGAGACCACGTACGCCCAGATCGTGGCCGAAGAGCTCGGGATCCCGGCCTCCGACGTAGCGGTCGAGTACGGCGACACCGACACGGCGCCCTACGGCCTTGGCACCTACGGCTCGCGGTCCAC
>Ga0070659_100002607_pt1 | contig 12817 bp, 9 predicted proteins | sample KBSC23metaG_FD_64666 | JGI IMG/M metagenome (GOLD analysis project Ga0070659, IMG submission 64666) | Corn rhizosphere microbial communities from Kellogg Biological Station, Michigan, USA - KBS C2-3 metaG | ecosystem: Host-associated > Plants > Roots > Rhizosphere > Soil ...
CACCCGGCCATGATCGGGTTGGACATCAGCTCTTCGAGCGTCAAGTTGGTAGAGCTCGGCCTGACGGCATCTGGCGACTATGTGCTGGAGCGCTTTGCCGCCGAGAGCTTCGAAAAGGGCTGGATCACCGACGGGCAGATCGAGAAGTTCGACGAAGTCGCCGAAGCAGTGCGCCGTGTGGTCGCCAAGAGTGGTACCAAGGCCAAGCAAGTTGTCCTTGCCATGCCTCAATCGGCCGTGATCACGAAGAAGATCATGCTCCCGGCCGGACTGCGCGAAGAAGAACTGGAGCTTCAAGTCGAATCGGAAGCCAACCAGTACATCCCCTTCTCACTGGACGAAGTCAGCCTCGATTTTTCCGTGATCGGTCCCAGCCCCACTTCCGTCGGCGATGTGGAAGTCTTGATCGCTGCGTCCCGCAAAGATCGCGTTCAGGACCGTCAGGGTCTGGCCGAGGCTGCCGGCTTGAAACCGGTCGTGCTCGACATCGAGTCGCATGCGTCGCGTCTCGCCATGAGCCGGCTCATCGAGGCGCTTCCCAATGAGGGCAAGGACGCACTCGTCGCCCTGTTCGAAATCGGTGCCGATACGACGAGCCTGAAAGTCCTGCGCGATGACGAAATGCTTTACGACCGCGATCAGGCTTTCGGCGGAGCCCAATTGACTCAGCTCATCTCGAGGCAGTACGGGTTCTCCTTCGAAGAGGCCGAGCAGAAGAAGTTGTCGGCTGAACTTCCGGAGGACTATGAGTCGTCCATCCTGGCGCCCTTCGTAGACAGCCTTTCGCAGGAAATCGGTCGGGCCCTGCAGTACTTCTTCACCAGCACGCCGCATCACAAGGTGCACTACGTGATGCTTGCCGGGGGTACCGCCACGCTGCCGGGCCTGAAAGACCGGGTGACTGAACTCACCGGGTTCGCGTCCATGGTGGTCAACCCCTTCGAAAGCATGAAGCTCGGGTCCGCCGTGCGTGAAAGCAAACTGCGCCGGGAGGCTCCGTCCTACTTGACGGCGTGCGGCTTGGCGATGCGGAGGTTCCTGCAGTGATCCTGATCAACCTGCTCCCCCATCGGGAGGAAAAGCGCAAGCGGCGCAAGGCAGCCTTTTTCCTGGGCCTGGGGCTGGCCGCTGGCGCGGGTGTGGTGATCGCCGCGTTGTGGTATTTCGTGCTACAGCAACTGACGTCGAACCAGCAGGAGCGCAATCAGTTCCTGACGGACGAAATCCACAAACTGGAAGTGCAAATCAAGGACATCGCCACACTGCGCGCCGAAATCGATCGCCTGAAAGCCCGGCAAAAGGCGGTCGAAGACCTGCAGACGGATCGCAATATCCCGGTTCATGTGCTCAATGAACTGGTCAAGCACACGCCGGAGGGCGTGTACTACACCGCCATCAAACAAGACAGCCAGGTCCTCACTCTGACGGGCATTGCCCAGACCAACGAACGCGTTTCCGAGTTGCTGCGCAACACGGGCAACCACAGCGAATGGCTGACCCGCCCGGAGCTCGTTGAAATCAAGGCAGCCACTCCGCAGGCTTCGGCCCGCGATCCGCGACGCCTGTTCGACTTCTCCATGCGCGTGAGCATCAAGCGCCCACAGGTCGAAGGACCCGCCGGGGCGGCATCGCAGCCGGGCACCGCAGCCAGCGCGCCGGCGTCACCCGTCAAGCAGCCCTGAACCCCGAGATGCCATGGCAACGTCAGCGAAATCAGCCAACATCGATTTGAACTCGGTCTTCGGCGCTGCGGCCTCGCAGTTCCGAGGGCTCAATCCGAACGAGCCGGGCCAGTGGCCCTTGCTTCCCAAGCTCGCCGCATGGGTGGCCGTCGCCGTCCTGATCGTCGTGCTGAGCTGGGTCAGTGTCCTGTCTGGCGCGAACGACGCGCTCGAAGCCGAGCGAGCCCGCGAGCCCACTTTGAAGCAAGACTACCGCGGCAAGTTGGCGCAGGCCGTGAACCTGGAAGAGCTTCGCAAACAGAAGCTGCAAGTCGAGGAGTATGTGACGCAGCTGGAAAAGCAACTGCCAGGCAAGGCCGAGATGGATGCGCTTCTCTCCGACATCAACCAGGCTGGTCTCGGGCGCGGCCTTCAGTTCGAACTGTTCCGCCCCGGGCAGGTGCTGGTCAAGGACTACTACGCCGAACTCCCGATTTCGTTGAAGGTCTCGGGGCGATACCACGACATCGGCTCGTTCACGGCGGATGTGTCCAACCTGTCCCGCATCGTCACACTGCACAACTTGATGATCAGCGTGCCCAAGGAAACGAAGGACACCAGCGGTGGGATGCTGACCATGGAAGCGACTGCTCGCACCTACCGCTACCTTGACGCTGATGAGGTGCTCGAGCAGAAGAAGGCCGCCGAAAAGGCGAAGCAGGGAGCGAAGAAATGACGAGCGCATCGTCGCGTACCTCGCGGGCACTCTGGTTGGGCGCCCTTGTGTCGGTGCTGCTGATGGGTTGTGGAGGCGCGCAGGACGAGCTTCGGCAATGGATGGAGCAGCAGCGTCGCGAAGTCAAACCCAACGTCACGCCACTTTCCCCGCCTCGTAAATTCGACCCGCAGCCCTATCTGGCGGGCAACGCCGTCGAGCCGTTCAGTACGCAAAAGCTGACCGTTGCCGTCAAGCAGGAGGCCAGGCAGCAAAACTCAATGCTGGCCGCGGAAATCAACCGGCGGCGAGAACCGCTGGAGGCCTATCCCATCGACAGCATGGCCATGGTGGGCAGTCTCACCAAGCAGTCTCGTCCCCAGGCCCTGCTGCGTGTGGACAACCTGCTTTACCAGGTCAAGGTCGGTGACTACATCGGCCAGAACTACGGAAAGATTCGGTCGATCACCGAAACGGAACTCACTTACCGAGAGATCGTGCAAGACGCAGCAGGGGAATGGACCGAGCGCATCAGCTCACTCCAGCTTCAGGAGAAGGCGCCGTGAACGACAAGCAGGAGAATCAAATGATGAGTCAGTGGCGGGCGCGCGCAGTCGCCCTCGCGTTGTTCTTCGGCGCGTCGGTGACGGCGTGGGCGCAAAACACCATTCAATCGATCAACAGCGCGCCGAAGGCCGGCGCTGATGTGATTCGCATCGAATTGTCCGAGCCGTTGGCGGCCGTTCCGGCCGGTTTCACGGTCCAGACACCCCCACGCATTGCGCTTGACCTGCCGGGGGTGACGAACGCCATCGGCAAGTCCTCGGTTGAAGTCAACCAGGGCAACGTGCGAAGTGTGAACATCGCGCAAGGCGGTGAGCGCACCCGTCTGGTCGTCAATCTCAAGCAGCCCGCGAACTATCGCGCCCAGCTTCAGGGCAAAGTGTTGATCGTCACGGTTGAAAACGGTCCGACGCCGTCAGGAGCGGGTTCGGCCAATACCGGTGGGGAGTCGGTTCGTTTCGCAGAGAGCCTCAACCAATCGCAGGTCGCGCTGAAGAACATCGATTTCCGCAGGGGCCAGGACGGCGCCGGGCGCGTCGTGGTCGATCTCGCGAACAACCAGGTCGGTGTGGACATTCGCCAGCAGGGCCAGACCCTCGTCGTCGAGTTCCTTCGCTCCACCCTGCCCGAAAGCCTGCGCCGCCGGTTCGATGTGACGGACTTCGGTACGCCCGTGAACGCCATGTCGGCCTTCCAGAGTGGTGACCGGGTGCGCCTCGTGGTCGAACCCCGGGGCAACTGGGAGCACAGTGCCTACCAGACGGACAACCAGTTTGTTCTCGAAGTCCGTGCGCAGAAGATCGACCCGAACAAGCTGGTGCAGGGTCCGGGGTACACCGGTGAAAAGCTCTCGCTGAACTTCCAGAACATCGAAGTGCGAGCGCTGCTGCAAGTCATCGCCGACTTCACGAACTTCAACGTCGTGACCAGCGACACCGTCACGGGCAACGTGACGCTGCGCCTCAAGGACGTGCCCTGGGACCAGGCGCTCGACATCATTCTTCAGGCCAAGGGTCTCGGGCTGCGGAAGTCCGGCAACGTGATCCTGATCGCCCCGAAGGACGAACTCGCAGCCAAAGAAAAGGTTGATCTTGAGTCGAAAGCCCAGATCGCCAGCCTGGAGCCGTTGCGCACCCAGTCGTTCCAGCTGAATTACACGAAGGCCGAGGAAGTGGCCAAAGGGTTGACCGGTCAGACGGGCGGTAGCGGTGGCGGCACGAAGATCATCACGTCGCGCGGCAGCGTGATTTTCGAAACCCGCACGAACCAGCTGTTCGTGACCGACATTCCATCGAAGCTGGAAGAAATCCAAGGCCTGATTGCAAAGATTGACATTCCCGTTCGTCAGGTGCTGATCGAAGCCCGCATCGTGGAGGCCGTGGACACGTTCGGCCGCTCGCTGGGGGTGAAGCTGGGTGCGACCGACGCCCGGCTGGGTCGAGGAGGTGTGCCCGGTTACAACGTTGGCGGGGACAATCGCGTCACGTTCTCCGGCAACATCAACGCGGTCGGCGGCTACACCGGGCAGGTCAAGCTCGATGACGTCGACTATGTCGACACGCAGTTCATCAACCTGCCTGCGAACGGGTTCAACGACTACAACGCCACATCGTTTGCGCTGTCGCTGTTCAGCGCGGCTGCAGGCCGATACCTGAACCTCGAACTTTCGGCCTTGGAAGCCGACGGCAAGGGCCGCATCGTTTCCAGCCCACGGGTCATCACCGCCGACCAGGTCAAGGCCTTGATCGAGCAGGGTGAAGAACTGCCTTACCAGATCGCCACGTCGAGCGGTGCCACCGCGCTGCAGTTCCGCAAGGCCAACCTCAAGCTGGAGGTGACGCCGCAGATCACGCCGGAAGGCAATGTGATCCTCGATGTGGACGTCAACAAGGACAGCGTTGGCCGCATCACCGCCGCCGGGTTGGCGATCAACACGAAGCATGTCCGCACCCAGGTGCTCGTGGAAAACGGAGGCACCGTCGTCATTGGCGGCATCTTCACTCAGGAGGAACGCGATGACATCACCAAGGTGCCCTTCCTCGGAGATATTCCTTACCTTGGCGCGCTGTTCCGCACCAAGACGCGAAACACGGGCAAGACAGAGCTCTTGATATTCATTACGCCCAAAGTCGTGAACGATCGCGCAGCGGCACGCTAATACACCCGCGCTGCACAGGCGATAATCAAGCCGTATCTCGTCAATCATGCAGATGACACAGGGGAACTTATGAATTTGACCCGTTACGTCCAAATGCCGATAACGGTGGTTTGTCTTGCTGTCTTGGCTTCTTGTGGTGCCGGAGGGGACGACGAAGCCGGCTCTGAGACACCGTTCAGCATCTCGCCGACCGACTTCACCGCAGACTTCGGAACGAACCCCTGCACGGCCGTGGCGAATGTGGCCGAAATTCTCGTGCTCGGCGGCACGGCGCCATACAAGGTCAGAAGTACGACTTCTCGCGTGTCGGTGAACAAAAGCACAGTCGAAAAGGGCGGTAGCTTCACGATCAGCCTGACCGGCGGCTGCCTTGATCCCGGGATCGTTGTGGTTGAGGACGACCTCGGGCGCTCAACGTCATTGACGGTCAAGGTCACAGGAAGCTAGGCTCAACCCGGTTCATCTGTTTCGCCAATAGCGGGCCTTCGGGCCCGCTTTTCTACTTCAATTTTCGCTTTCACCACGCCCGATCCCGTGTCCGTCGAACGCAATATCGCATTGGTGGGCCTCCCCGGGGGAGGGAAGTCCACCGTCGGTCGGCAATTGTCGAAACGACTCAGGCGCCCGTTCGTCGACAGCGACACGGTCATCGAGCAGCGCATCGCCCGTTCCATTCGAAGCTTTTTCGAGCAGGAGGGTGAGGCGGCATTCAGAGACATCGAGTCTCAAGTCATTGCGGAACTGTGCATTCCGCAAGGCATTGTGCTCGCGACAGGCGGTGGTGCAACGCTCCGCGAGGCCAATCGCCATGCGCTCCGCTCCCATTGCAATGTGATTTACCTGCGGTCCACGCCGGAGGAACTCTATCGCCGCCTTCGACACGACACCCAGCGTCCCCTGCTGCAAGTGCGCGACCCGCTCGCTCGCCTGCGCGAGATGTTTCGTGAGCGAGACCCGCTTTACGAGTCCGTGGCGCACTTTGTCATCGATACCGGCCGTCCCTCTGTCCCTGTGCTGGTCAACACATTGCTCATGCAGCTGGAGCTTCGGGGAATTGTCGGCGGGGAGTCCGCACCTGAGGCTGTCGACCCCGCCAAACCGGTCGGGTGAGAGATGCAAGGCCCGCTAAACTCAGCGGCATGAACGGTACATCTCATGAGCGCGTCGGCATCGATCTCGGCGACCGGCGTTACGACATCCTGATCGGGCCAGGCTTGCTGGATGATCAGCGGGCCTTTGATGGTCTACCTGCCGCGACCGCCGCAGTGATCGTCACCAACACCACGGTGGCACCGCTTTACGCGGATCGCCTGCGGCAACGCCTTTCCACCATCTACCGCTCGGTGCTCACCATCGAACTCGAGGACGGCGAGGCGCACAAGGATTGGCATTCGCTCAATACGATCTTTGATCGGTTGCTCGGTGCCGGCCTGGATCGAAAGACCGTGTTGTTCGCGCTCGGAGGGGGCGTGGTGGGCGATGTCTCCGGGTTCGCCGCCGCGTGCTACATGCGCGGGGTGCCGTTCGTCCAGGTGCCCACGACGCTGCTGGCCCAGGTGGATTCTTCGGTGGGTGGAAAGACGGCCATCAACCACCCGCTCGGCAAGAACATGATCGGGGCCTTTTATCAGCCTCAACGGGTCATTGCAGACCTGAACTCGCTCGATACCTTGCCCGATCGGGAGTTGGCCGCAGGCCTCGCCGAAGTGATCAAGTACGGCCCCATCGCGGATGACGCGTTCCTGACCTGGATCGAGGCCAATCTCGATGCGTTGTGGGCGCGGGACAAGGCAGCTCTCGCGCATGCGGTCCGCCGCTCATGCGAAATCAAGGCATGGGTGGTCGGCCAGGATGAGCGCGAATCAGGCTTGCGTGCCATTTTGAATTTCGGGCACACGTTCGGCCATGCCATCGAAGCCGGGATGGGGTACGGCGCCTGGCTGCACGGTGAGGCGGTCGGGTGCGGCATGGTCATGGCAGCCGATCTGTCGTGCAGGCTGGGTCTCATTGATCGGTCTTACGCTGATCGCCTGACCCGCCTGATCGAACGGGCTCGGCTTCCTGTGCGGGGTCCGGCACTGGGTGCTGATCGGTACGTGGAGTTGATGCGCGTGGACAAGAAGGCCGAGGGCGGTGAAATCAGGTTTGTCGTGATCGATCAGCCGGGAAGGGCCTCCGTCCGTCCCGCACCGGACGCAGTCGTTCGCGAGGTGCTGGCCGCACACACCGGCTGATTCAGACGGGGCATGCGCACCGCGATGTTGCAACCCTACGCCTGTTCCTCCGCATCATCGCGCGGGCGGCGTCATGCCGAACCGCAGGCGCCCACGCGCAGCGATTTTCAACGGGACCGCGATCGAATCGTCCACAGCACCGCCTTCAGGCGCCTGGTCTACAAGACGCAGGTGTTTCTCAATCATGAAGGCGATCTGTTTCGGACCCGGCTCACCCATTCCTTGGAAGTGGCCCAGCTGGGCCGGTCGATCGCACGCACCCTCGGACTGAACGAGGATTTGGTGGAGGCCATCGCGCTTGCTCATGACCTCGGCCACACCCCGTTCGGCCACGCCGGCCAAGACGCCTTGAACGAATGCCTGTTGGCCGTAGCGCCCGATTCGGGCGGCTTCGAGCACAATCTGCAAAGTCTGAGGGTGGTCGACAAACTGGAGGAGCGCTACCCGGAGCACGATGGCCTGAACCTCTGTTTCGAGACGCGGGAGGGCATTCTGAAGCACTGTTCGGCTGCCAACGCCCGCCGCCTGGAGGCGCGAGAACCTGGTGGCGTGGGGCGCCGTTTCCTCGAACGCACTCAGCCCAGCCTCGAAGCCCAGCTGTGCAACCTGGCCGACGAGATCGCCTACAACGCACACGATGTGGACGACGGTGTACGGTCCGGGCTCCTGTCCTTGGAGCAGTTGGAAGAAGTGCCGTTGTTTCGGCGCTTTCTCCATGAAGCGCTGCACCGCCATCCCGCACTCAAAGGTCGGCGCTTGTTGTTCGAATCGATTCGGAGAATGTTGTCGGAGCAGGTCTATGACGTGCTGCGAGCCACCGGTGGAGCCCTCGACACAGCCGGCCCAGCCTCCGTTGAAGACGTTCGCCAAAGCCGCGCGCTGGTGGCCTTCTCAGCGGACATGGCAGCGGAAAGTGTCGGGCTGAAGCGCTTCCTTCGCGACAATCTGTACCGTCATCCTCAGGTCGAGGACACGACCGGCCGCGCCAAGGTCGTGATCCGGGAGCTGTTCGCGGCCTACCATGCGGAGCCGCCGGCGGCGCTTTCGACGGGAGGCGACGTTCCACGTTCGGTGGCCGACTACATCGCCGGCATGACCGACCGGTTTGCGCTGCGGGAACATGAGCGCTTGACCGGACGGCGCTTGTTCGACTGAGAGAACATGGCGCGTTTGGCAAGATTGAGCGTCGCGGGCATGCCGCACTTGCTGGTGCAACGCAGCCATCCGGCGCAGGCAGTGTTCGTCGATGACACCGACCGAACACTCTTTCGACAACTGCTCGGCGAAGCGGCCCGTTCCGAAGGTGTTGCGCTGCATGCGTATGCCTTGTTCGACCGGGAGTTGCGGCTCCTCGCCACACCTTCGACGGCCGAGGCCCTCGGGCGGATGATGCAAAGCCTGGGGCGGCGCTACGGCGGCGCATTCAACCGCCGTCACGGGCGGACCGGCGGGCTCTGGGAAGGGCGTTTCCGCGCCACGGTGATCGAGCCGGAGCGCTACCTGGTGGCCGCGATGTTCTACGTCGAGGAGGACTGCGGCTGGGAAGGCGGTTCGGAGACCGCTGGCCAGACGGTGCTTACTTCGAGTCGCGGTTACCACCTGGGTCGTTGGCAAGATGCGCTGGTCACGGATCACCCGGTGTTCTGGGCGCTCGGCAACACGCCCTTCGACCGCGAGGCCGCCTATCGCGGGCGACTCTCCGCCGGCTTGGCACCGGGTGACCGAGGTGATTTGGAGCAAGGGGTCCTCAAGGGATGGCCAGTCGGGTCGACGGCGTTCGTCGAGATGTTGTCCGGGCGCACGAGCCGCCGGCTTGCGCCGTTGAAGCGGGGCCGCCCCCGCAAAATGCCAGCGACGAAGTGATGTGTCCCTAATTATAGAATTCGGTATCCTGACGCGAATTAATTGGTGACAGACCCCAATTGTTTGCGTTGTGTTGCGGAAAGGGCTGCAGTATTCTCGGCGCCATCCCCTTTCTCACGACATGGAGTGCGCCATGACCCAGGCCATCCCAGGCACCGCCACCGATGCCGAACGCCAGGCCGCCGCTGAACACGGCTTGTACGACCCCAAGAACGAACACGATGCCTGCGGCGTGGGTTTCGTTGCACACATCAAGGGGCACAAGGCCCACAGCATCGTGGAGCAGGGGCTGAAAATCCTTGAAAACCTGGATCACCGCGGTGCGGTGGGCGCAGATGCGTTGATGGGTGACGGCGCGGGCATCCTGATCCAGATTCCCGATGAGTTCTATCGCGAGGAAATGGCGGCGCAGGGGATCATCTTGCCCCCCCCGGGCGAATATGGCGTCGGCATGATCTTTCTGCCGAAGGAGCATGCGTCGCGCCTGGCGTGCGAACAGGCGGTCGAACGCGCCGTCAAGGTCGAGGGCCAAGTGCTGCTGGGCTGGCGTGACGTGCCGGTGGATGCCGACATGCCGATGTCGCCCACGGTGCGCGAGAAAGAGCCGATCATCCGTCAGGTGTTCATCGGCCGAGGCCCCGATGTGATCGTGCCTGACGCGCTGGAACGCAAGCTGTATGTGATTCGCAAGACTGCCTCGAGCGCCATTCAGCGCCTGAAGCTGACGCACAGCCGCGAATATTACGTGCCGAGCATGAGCTGCCGCACGATCATCTACAAGGGACTGCTGCTGGCCGACCAGGTCGGCAAGTACTACAAGGACTTGCAGGACGCTCGTGTGACCTCGGCGCTGGCCCTGGTGCACCAGCGCTTCTCGACGAACACCTTCCCCGAGTGGCCGCTTGCCCACCCGTACCGGATGGTGGCCCACAACGGTGAAATCAACACCGTCAAGGGAAACTTCAATTGGATGCGCGCACGTGAGGGCGTGATGAAGTCGCCGGTGCTGGGCGATGACCTGCAGAAGTTGTACCCCATCACGTTCGAAGGACAGTCCGACACGGCCACGTTCGACAACGCGCTCGAGTTGCTGACGATGAGCGGGTATTCGTTGGCGCACGCCGCCATGATGATGATCCCGGAGGCCTGGGAGCAGCACGCGACGATGGATGACCGCCGGCGCGCGTTCTATGAGTATCACGCAGCGATGATGGAGCCGTGGGACGGCCCCGCGTCCATGGTGTTCACCGACGGCCGCCAGATCGGTGCCACGCTGGACCGCAATGGGTTGCGCCCGTCGCGCTACATCGTCACCGACGACGACCTCGTGGTGATGGCCTCGGAATCCGGTGTGCTGCCGATGATTCCCGAGAACAAGATCGTCAAGAAGTGGCGCTTGCAGCCCGGCAAGATGTTCCTGATCGATTTCGAGCAGGGCCGCATCATCGAAGACGAGGAGCTGAAGAATCAGTTCGCCCTGGCCAAGCCGTATCGCCAGTGGATCGAGAACGTGCGTGTCCGGCTGGATTCCATCGAGGCCACCGGCAGCGCCCGTCCGTTCAGTGAATCCCTGCTCGACCGGCAGCAGGCTTTCGGCTACACCCAGGAAGACATCAAGTTCCTGATGAGCCCGATGGCGCAGGCAGGCGAGGAAGGCATCGGCTCGATGGGCAATGATTCGCCGCTGGCCGTGCTGTCGGACAAGAACAAGCCGCTGTACAACTACTTCAAACAGTTGTTCGCGCAGGTCACCAACCCGCCCATCGACCCCATTCGCGAAGCGGTCGTGATGTCGCTCGTGTCGTTCATCGGGCCGAAGCCCAATCTGCTCGACATCAATGCGGTGAACCCGCCGATGCGGCTCGAGGTGTCGCAACCGGTGCTCGACTTTGCGGACATGGAACGTCTGCGCGAAATCGAGAAGTACACCTACGGCAAGTTCAAGAGCTACGAGCTCAACATCACCTATCCGCTGCCCTGGGGCGATGAGGGTGTGGAGGCCAAGCTCGCGTCCCTGTGTGCCGAATCGGTGGACGCCATCAAGGGCGGTCACAACATCCTCATCATCAGTGACCGTCACATGGATCGCCACAACGTGGCCATCCCGGCCCTGCTGGCGCTGTCGGCCATCCATCAGCACCTCGTGCGCGAGGGCCTGCGCACCACGGCCGGCCTGGTGGTGGAGACCGGTTCGGCCCGCGAAGTGCACCACTTCGCCGTGTTGGCTGGCTATGGCGCAGAAGCCGTGCATCCGTACCTGGCCATGGAAACGCTGGCCGGGATGCACAAGGAGCTGCCGGGCGATCTGTCGGCCGACAAGGCGATCTACAACTATGTAAAGGCCATCGGCAAGGGGCTGTCCAAGATCATGTCGAAGATGGGCGTGTCCACGTACATGTCGTACTGCGGGGCGCAGCTCTTCGAGGCGATCGGCCTGGACAAGGCATTGATCGACAAGTTCTTCCGTGGCACGGCGAGCCAGGTGGGCGGCATCGATGTGTTCGATGTGGCCGAGGAAGCGCTGCGCATGCACAAGGCCGCCTTCGGCGACGATCCGGTGCTCGAGGGCATGCTCGACGCAGGCGGCGAATACGCCTGGCGCGTGCGTGGCGAGGACCACATGTGGACGCCCGATGCGATCGCGAAGCTGCAGCACAGCACCCGGGCGAACAAGTTCGATACCTATAAGGAGTACGCGCAGATCATCAACGACCAGTCGCGTCGCCATCTGACGCTGCGCGGCCTGTTCGAGTTCAAGCTCGACCCCAGCAAGGCCATCCCGCTCGACCAGGTCGAACCGGCGGCCGAGATCGTCAAGCGTTTTGCCACGGGCGCGATGTCGCTGGGCTCGATCAGCACCGAGGCCCATGCCACGCTGGCCGTTGCGATGAACCGCATCGGCGGCAAGTCGAACACCGGGGAGGGTGGCGAGGACGCGTCCCGTTATCGCAACGAGCTGAAGGGCATTCCCATCGTCCAGGGCGCCAAGATCAGCGAGTTGATGCCTGGTGGCGACGTGCAGGTCGACTACGAGCTCAACGGGGGCGATTCGCTGCGTTCGAAGATCAAGCAGGTGGCCTCGGGTCGGTTCGGTGTCACGGCGGAGTACCTGTCTTCGGCCGACCAGATCCAGATCAAGATGGCCCAAGGGGCCAAGCCGGGCGAGGGCGGTCAGCTGCCGGGCGGCAAAGTGTCCGAGTACATCGGCAAGCTGCGCTATTCCGTGCCGGGTGTGGGCTTGATCTCCCCGCCGCCGCATCACGACATCTATTCGATCGAGGACCTCGCGCAACTCATCCACGACCTGAAGAACACCAACCCTCGCGCCGACATCAGCGTCAAGCTGGTCTCCGAGGTGGGCGTGGGCACCATCGCCACCGGGGTGGCCAAGGCGAAGGCCGATCACATTGTCATCGCCGGGCATGACGGCGGGACGGGCGCATCGCCCTGGTCGAGCATCAAACATGCGGGCACGCCGTGGGAGCTGGGTCTGGCCGAGACGCAGCAGACGCTGGTGCTCAACCGTCTCCGCGGCCGCATCCGCCTGCAGGCCGACGGGCAGATGAAGACAGGCCGCGACGTGGTCATCGGTGCGCTGCTGGGCGCCGACGAATTCGGCTTC